>Ga0070733_10000252_pt1 | contig 45933 bp, 46 predicted proteins | sample Coa_R1_9_FD_66450 | JGI IMG/M metagenome (GOLD analysis project Ga0070733, IMG submission 66450) | Surface soil microbial communities from Centralia Pennsylvania, which are recovering from an underground coalmine fire - Coalmine... | ecosystem: Environmental > Terrestrial > Soil > Unclassified ... | reverse complement strand
GATTTTCCAGGGACTAGGAGATCGAACAGGCGTCGCCTGGTCGCTAAACTACCAGGGTGATGTCGCACGCGATCGTGGTGATACCGCCGCCGCGCGGAAATTGTATGAACAAGGCCTGGGAGTCTTTCGCGAACTGAGTGACCGCTGGGGCATTGCTGGCACGCTCGCTGATCTGGGGAGTCTGGCGAGAGAACAGGGAAATTATTCCAGCGCGCGCTCACTGTACGGTGAAAGCATAAAGCTTTTTCAGGAACTGGACCACAAACGCGGAATTGCGCGCCTGCTGGACTGTTCCGCGTGTCTGGCGGCTGCTGAAGGCGAAGCAGAGCGTTCGCTGCGGCTGGCAGGCACCGCGGCTGCGTTGCGCCAAAACATTGGTGCTCCGCTCACGCCGGCGGAACAAGCCAAACTGGAAGCAAGTCTGCAAGCGGCACGGGAGGCGTTGACCGACACTGTAGGTACGAAGGTATGGTTAGAAGGTTGGGCTTTGCCGGTCGAGAAAGCGATTGAAGAGTTGCTGATACCCGAGACTTCATCTCCCTAGTGGTGGGGGGAAAGAGCTGGCGCTGATCGCGAAAGTATTCGATCTGCGCTTACCCAGCCATTGTTGGATCGAGAAGTCGCCGCACTGCAGAGATGCGGTTGGCAGGAATGCCTACGCGCTTGGCGTGTTCTCGGATGATAGCCTCGTCCGGGGCGAGGTAAACGCAGTACACCTTGTCGCCGGTTACATAGCTATGGAGCCACTGGATCTCGGGGCCCAATCCTTTTAGAACTTGGACCGACTTTTGGGCGACCTCCCGCAATTGGGCCTCGGTTAGGTTTCCGGCTCCTGGGATTTCCCGCTCGATGACAAATTTGGGCATGGCCCCTCCGTTGCCCACAGATGCTACCATCGAGGTAGAGCGGCTTCAAGGCGGTATGGCCGGAAGCCGTTTGGGTCAGCTGGCCAAGAATAAACGAACGAGGTTGCCATGGATATTCGATCGCTTCAGAAGCCGCTGAAAGAGCAATACCGCAATGACCCAAAAGCCTCGAAAATCACAATCCGTGCGAAAGGCGGACAGAGGGACGTGCCGGTGGCATGCTCCGTCGATATCGGACGTGCCATCTACCAAGCCGAAGCACACAGGGGAGTTGGGGGCGCCGGTGCCGGCGCCTGTTCCGGTGACCTTTTGCTTGGGGCTTTGGCAGCTTGCGCGCAGATCACCTGTCAGATGGTGGCCGCCGCAATGGGCATACCGACCGAACGCATTGAGGTCAGGGTGGACGGCGACTTGGATCTCCGAGGTACCCTCGGCATATCAAAAGACGTCCCAGTAGGCTTTGAAAGTATTCGTCTTCATTTTGAGGTTGCTGCGCCTAAGGCAACGCCCGAACAACTACGCGCATTGCAGGAGAAAACGGAACAGTATTGCGTGGTAATGCAGACCTTAAGGCAGCCGCCGAGTCTGCACACCAAGTGGGCCGGTCACGATTGAACACCGGTCGCCCTAGGCTCTCAAGCGTGTCGACGAACGATAGTCAGCATAATCAAGGCTTCGATAGGCGAAATCAGTGTGTCGTCGCCTGAGAATTTGCTGCTGACATGGCGAAGTCACGCTGGCTGCCGATTCAACCTGTCAAGCATGTGTTTCCTCTGACACTTACGAAGAAGCTGCGCCTGACCGCTTCATTTGGTTCCAGATCGACGAGGACGGCGGCGCGTACAGTCCCACGGCGTCCGTACAGAGCTTGGAAGAAGTTCGCTCGATGACAAGCTTCTCAAATTTGACAGACCGGAGTGGCGCGCGCGACTTGCGAAGCACAATTTGGCGGAACACCACTTGCTGATTCACGGTGGATGGAACGTCTATAAAAGCAACACGCCGCATCATCCGCTTACTCTGGAGCAGATCGCGGTGCGCGCTGCTGACTTCTGCGCGACGCATTCCAACCGTGACCTATTCCACCGGGTGTGGTTTTTCGATTCGCTGGATTCCGCAGATGACCTCAATGAATTGGTCGGACTTCCTGCCGGAGCGGGACGAGTTCGCTGGCTGGCGGAGATCTGGCCGATTATGCGCGTACACCACTGTTCGATAGGACGATAGTACGACGAGGAACCATCGCCACCGTATACATCTTGGGCTGCCATCACGCTCTTCAGTCGGTCGAGATATGGGACCACTGGTGGGGAGGAGCCGAAGTGTTTTACGAGTTCGCAGGACGGAACGTCGACGAACTCGAAGCAATGGCACGGCGGCAGAAGTGTCAGTTTTCCGCGTATGTTTCTGAGGTCGTCCGTGGACAGCTCGTCGATTTCATTGGAGAAGAGTTCAGGCATGGAGTTCCTACCAGCGCGAGCCGAGTTCTGCCGGACAATTGGTGCGTGATTGAAATGACGGAAGCGGAACGCGCTCGGCGTGAGATACCTCTGGGTTATGTTGATGACGAAGGTTACCCCCCAGAAAGAAGAACGCAGTGGAATGCGGAACGGGAAAGATACATGACGGGGAGTTCGCACGGAAAATCGGCACGGCAAAGAGTGCTTTAACAATTTGCGGGTCAGAGCACGTTCGGGCTATTGCTGATCTGGTGGCCACAGCCGGACACGTTGTTACGGGCTGCGACGACGTGACGACGAAGCCTTGGTTCCAGCCACCGCCCTTATGAACTCTCGGCGGTCCTTTCAAGGTCCGAGGACAATCGTCTGATCGACGGCGTCGTATCGCGCCTTCACGACCGCTAGACTTGGCACCCGTTCGCGCGCCCAAGAACGGATGCTCTCTTCGTGCTCCTTCGAAATGTTCTTTCCCAAGATCAATCGTCTGAGCCAGTGCGGGTCCAGCTTCACCTTCGAACCGGATTTACGTGGCAGGACTAGGCGAACCTCTTCCTCGTTGCTCCATTCCGGTCGCTTGCAGAAGAACCAGAAACCGTTCCGATGATCGGGATTGTTGACATCCATGCGGAGAGAGTCCTCGTACATTACGTCTCGCGCGGTCTCGAATACAGGTCCCTCGTTCGCAAACTCCAAACAATAACCGGAATGGTCCCCTGCGTACTTTGCCCAGAGGCTAAGGTTGTCATAGCGCGTGGACATCGAATAGACGCGGTAACCTTCCAATTCTCTGTGGAGAATCTCGGTCATGTCCTTGAGGAGCGTTTTCGTTCCGTGCCGCTTGACGTTATAGAAAATAATCTCTCTGTGATGCTCCAACTCTGCCTGCGATAACTGCGGATTGTTCTGGACGAACATCGTGTACAGAAACGAACTCATTTCATCTTCCGACAAAGGAGCGAGGCGTGGCCTTCCATCCGCAGGGTCGTTCAATTGCGGGAGGGTCGGCAGGTAGATTTCATGTTCTTGGACGATCACGCGGAGCCGTTCGAGGTGTTCGGGAGTCGGCAAGCCGGAATACTTATAGAAAAAAGTAGCTGTCGCCTTTGGAGGGAGCGGAATCGCTGCTGATTCTGGCATTCTTCACCGTGTCTAGACTACACCGCCTTCGCATCCTATCTGACCGGAGGAGGAGGCGACGAAGGAAATGTGGTTAGACGGGACGTTCCCCGTTGTTTTCTTACCCTTGGTGGCGAGAACCGGAGAACGACCCGGCTGCCCCCGGGTTACTGGAAAACGTGAAAAAATAGGTTAGGGCCGCAGCGTTCATCCGGGTTCATTGGTGCGCCCATTGGATTCGCCCTGGAAAGACGACTAGATGCGAAAAGGGTTTACGAGAAAACCGAAAGCGGACGACCCCGCGACGCCAGTCAAGAACTACATCACCCTGAGCGGGCTGGAGCGCCTCAAAGATGAGCACCGGTTTCTGCTCTCCAGGGAACGCCCGGCCGTGACGGAGGTGGTAGCGTGGGCTGCGAGCAACGGCGATCGCAGTGAAAACGCCGACTATCAGTACGGCAAGCGGCGGCTGCGGCAGATCGATGGGCGGATTCGCTTTCTCACGAAGCGCATCGAAGCCGCCGAAGTGGTGGACCCGGAAGCTCCGAGAGCGGGGCAGGCGGCGACGAGGGCATTCTTCGGAGCGACCGTGCGCTATGCCAATGCCGCGGGAGTATCGCGAGTGGTGAGCATCGTTGGCACCGACGAAATCGATCTCGACCGCAACCACATCAGTTGGGTGTCACCTCTGGGGCGCGCGTTGATGAAGTCGGCAGCGGGTGACAGCGTAGTCCTTCAATTGCCGGGCGGTACAGAACACCTGACCGTGCTGGAGGTGTGTTATGAGCGCATTTCTGTGGAACCGTTCCGTGAACCATCTGGATCCGAGGCCTCGGCAAAGAGACTCCCGCGCCGACGCAAATCCACCTGACGAAGAAACAGCGAGGTTAGCTTATCTGCAACGGGGTGCGGGGCCGCACTTCCAAGCGGGCGAGACCAAGTCCCGTCTCGACACAATTAAGATAACAAAGGTACAACGTAATAGAATAATAACGGTACAGCGCGATAGTATAAATACGTAGCAACACAATCGGATAATAGAAATACGAAGCCACAATGAAACCGGCTATGGCCAGACCCCCGAAAAACTCGCCCAGTCCCTCGAAATCCGGCGGAAACTCCAGACCGCGGAAGGGGCGGGGGCGATCCGGGCGCGCGACCTGTCACGCACGCACCGAGAGCGCCCCCTGCGCAACGGTTTCCTGCAGGAAGTAATCAAGGGCTGGTATATCCCGAGCCGCCCGGACGCAGTGAAAGGTCGAGAGCACGGCTTGGAGAAATCGCTTTCGCTCCATGCCGGCAACTGGACGGTGCCCGGCCAGTCGCTGCACGGTCGCCGCGCGCGGGCAACAAGGTCACTAAACTCCCGCATGGCACGTCCCTGCTGGAGCTTCGCATCGCGCTGCCGGGTGTGGCTGACCGGAAGGAAGAGGCCGGTCCGCGGCTGTTATCGGTGGAGTCTGCCCTGATTAGGCGCTCCCTCAACTATTTTTCGAACAACGCGACGGATGTCCGCGCGGTGTTACCGATGATACGGGACGCCTCCGGTCTTCTCGCCCGACTCCTTGAGGGCGGTCACACAGTAATCGCCGGACGTTTGGCCGGGGCCTCCGCAACACCGTGAGTCAGATCGCATAACCCAAATGTCGGCGGTTCAAATCCGCCCCCGCAACCATGAACACCACTGCCCAAATGCAGTGGCGTTCGCCTCTTACAGAAGATTCCGCTCTCCCGAAATTCGCCCCCACTGTTCGAGACCTGGCCTCGGTCGATATCGACTTTAAACATCCACACGCTGCCTGTTGCTACGCGAATAACACATTTACTCGTTGAGAATGGTCCTTCCTGGATGTCGAGAAGGTGTTTTCGTTATCAAGTGCATCATCCGCTCCAAATACAGACAATCGTCAATAGAACGCGGCTCGGTTAGCTCCCTCGATCCGTGTGCTTTAGAAGCTTTGTGAGGAGGCCGTTGACGCTCCGTCGAGCGGAGCGGTAGGCCACTTTTGAAGGAACTCTTACTCGACCTTAGTCCCGGCGCCCCCTGGGCTGAAAATCGAAAACCGAGCTCCGATTTGTTCGGGTCGCTCCTTCATCCCAGGCAGTCCATAATGCTTATCGACACCACATGTTGCAGAATGTCTTGGGACACCTCGGTCCCGTCGTCGCGAACGTTCAGACCGAGTTCGTTGGCTCCGAAAATGATCTCAGCTTCAATCCTGGTAGCGCTCGGGTAGCGAAATGAGTTGACGCGATATAGGGTGACGCACCGAAGTGCGCCACCCTCTCCGGTTCCGGGTTACTACTCCAGCGCCTCGCTCCTACTGCAGCTCGAAGCGCAGCAGGGTTAGCTGGTTGACGTCGTTTTCGATGCCCACCACCGTGCTGGCGTTAACAAGGTAGTAGGTGAACGCGTCGGCTGTGCAACCCGGGCCGCCTGGGCTATACACTTGACAATTCGTCACGTCCAGCCCGGTCACATTTCCAGTAAAAACGCCCGGAGTGCCTGTGGCATCGAAAGTTGCCGGGGACACTGGTGCGTCCGCGAAGGTCGGACCGGGACTTAGACTGAGTATCCAGTTAAGGTCCACAAATCCAGGGAAGCTCCCGACGCCGTCAGCGACGACCGGGCCGACGGCATCAATCTCGTTGAAGGAAATTGGATCGACGCCGATGACGCCCATGGCATAGGTGCCGCTGAAAATGCTCCCGTTGAGTGAGCCCTTCTGCTGGTTCGACACTCCTACGAATTCGTCGCTGCTATCCATGGAAAGCGCGCGGGCGTTGCCGTTGCCGTCCAGGTAAAGCTGAACGTTGTAGGAAAACGTCGCGTTGTCGGTGAGGGCGGTCAAGGTTACGCGTCCAGTCGGGTCTACGGTGTAAGCACCAGATGCGATTGCGACGCCGCCTTGCGGAGTGAAACTGGTCAGGTCGTTGAAGCTGACGTTACCGCTCGCGGTGGTGCCGTCCGCGTTGCCAGTGACGACGCCTGCTACTTGGAGCACTCCGTTCGTGCTGCTATCCGAGCCCCCCGCTTGGAACACATAGCTCGAACCCTGGAATGAAGCGGTAGTGAACGTTCCGGTGCCGGTTTGAGCGAAGGCCTGGCCGCCAGTCGTGCCGACAAGGGCATCGGCGCCTTCGACCAGCCGAAGGTGCGTGCCATTGACGAAGTAAGCGACCAGCACAATCTGCGGGACGCCCGAGGCAGCGTTTGGGTTCAAGGTGAAGGTCACTCGTCCGAATCCATCCGGGGTAGCGTCGACTGTACTCGGCGAAAAGCTTTGCGCCTGCAATAGTGTTCCGCCGTCGTTTTCATCGAACACGCTGCTGCCGTTGCTGCCTGAGATGTTGCCGGAACTGTCTACATCAATGACACCTCCGATTCCGAGTGGAGTGCCGTTGCCGTCTAAGCCACCCACGGAGAATGCGTATCCGACCAGAGGCGTCGTCGCGGGAACGGTTTGCGGCTCCAATTGTCCACCAGCGGTTGCCCACGAGTCGAACTCCGTAATGCGGGCGCTTGAGGTCGTACTCGATGGTAGTGATGTCAGCGTAACGTTCAGAATCTCCTGGCCGTCGCCGGCCGACGTACTGCCGATTTGGCCGCATGTGTAATCAGAGCCCGGGCCGATGCAGACGTTTCCGGTGTTGAGGGTAATCTGCAGATTGCCGTCGGGAGTAACCGCAGTACTGCCAGTAAAGGAAATCTGCGAGACGACATAGTTGAAGTCGACAAAATCCTGTTCGCCGCTGATTGCACCGGTGCCGTCGACGGTAAAGGCGCCCGCGACGTAGTAGGGGATATAGCTGGAGTTGGGATTAGCGTTGGTGTCCGAACCAGAGAGCCAGAACGTGTAGTCGCCAGCTTTTAAGGTGACCGCGTTCGTCAAACCAAAGTCGGCGGCGGCCGATATTCCTGTGACCGCGGCTGTTACGACATAGGAGCCGACCGTCGAATTGGCGGTGAATGCCGAGGAGGTCGCAACGCCACTCGCATTCGTCGTGTCGGTCTCCGTGGCCGTTCCGTTCGACGCGAATATTCCACTTGCGCCCGACGCCGGAGCCGTGTACGTCACCGTCACACCACTCACGGGATTCGAATCACTATCTACCACGGTCGTTACCAAAGGCGCTGTAAACGCGCTGCTCAGCGCGGCTCCCTGCGGTGTCCCGCTCGTGGGTGTGATTGTTGCCGCCGCTCCTGCATTGTTCGTGAGACTGAAGCTGGCGGGTGCCATCGCCCCTGAAACCGACGCTGTCACCGCATAGGGGCCTGCGGTTGTGCCTGCGGTAAAGACCGCCGACGTGGCCACGCCGCTGGAATTCGTTGTTGCTGTGTTTGCTCCACCGGCGAAGCTGCCGGTTGCACCATTCGATGGAGCTGTGAACGTGACCGTTACGCCACTCGCCGGCGATCCACCGCTCGTTACTGTTGCTACCAGCGGCGCAGCGAATGCGGCACCCACGGTCGCGCTTTGCGGAGTTCCGCTGGTCGCCGCGATGGATACAACCGGTGGAGGCGTAGATGAATTCGAGCTACTGCAGTTCGTCAGAATGGTCAGGGTCAGGACGACGAACAATGACAGGATGAGCGCAAAGAAACTCCGGTGAGATTTGCAGATCATAGCTCGCTCCCTTTCTGCTCGTCGCTCTTGACATCCCGTCTGGAACCCGCAACTCGAGGCGCGCTCTGATGGACTAGAAATCCGCGCTCACTTCTCACCGTGATAGTGCGGCCGCCAGCGGTGAGTTGCCGCGCCAGAAAGTAGTTCTTCCCGTGCAATGACAACGCAGCTCCGATGACCTGAACAGACGCTCCGGTCCGGAAGTCCGCAATCGTCTCCTTGTTGAGGAATGGGCCGACATGAATGTCCACCACGCCCTGCGGTCCGGCGACCAGCAAATGCAAGCCGGCGGGATAGCCCGCTTGGTGCTGAGTGACGACTTCCTGGATGGGCCCGCTAATAGTGGTTTCGCGCGCTGCGTCATAGGACGGCCCGAAACTGCGTCCAGCACCGGACTTGGCTGTCACCTGGGCGCCAAGCGGAATCGACGAGATCGCGAAAAGCAGGCCGACCAACAGCCTCGCTGATAATGGAACGGGGAACAAGCGACTGCGGCGCATGATTCTTCTCCTGTCTTCTGATTTGTTTCCTTGCCTTCTTGGCAGACTTCGGCTCGGTAGCTACGATTGCAGATAACGAGATTCGGGATAGCCGCCAGGAAATTCCGACGGCAAGGTCCTAAACCCTCGGGCACTCCCAAAGTTGTGCTGTGGAAGCCGCGGCTGCAACACGAAGTTCAGACCCTCTGATAAATAGAGATTGTGTTGAGGGCTGCACCTGACGTTTATAGATCGTGATCGACCCAACAGGTGTGTGCTTATCGCACAATTGTCAGGATATCCTGATTGACGTGGAATGACGCCTCGAAGGTTACTTTCTCAAAGATGCAGAGTCTGGCTGAGGTGGCAGTAACACGGTTCCGGAGTTGTTGGAGCAAATGATTGAAAACTGTTTACGGCGCCATCAAGGCGTGCACTTGGGTTTCGTTGTCGGTCGCTCCGTTACCGCTTCTGCCGTAAATCACCACCATGCAATCGCCGGCATTCACCTTCACCGGAACCGAGAAAATATTCTCGACCTGGCTCTGCAGCGCCGCCTTGCTCGTTGCTCCGGACGGAATCCTATCTACCAGAGGCACACTTGCAAGATGCAGTGCATCGTGGGGAAGCCAGCTGTGCAGCGTCGAAAGCGGCGCTGGATTCGGAAACCCTTGGCTATTGAGATTCTCCTCAAATATGCCGCACCCTCCGGGCAGCAGATAAAAATCATTAGTGGAGCCCCACGCTTTTCCGGTCGGAAGGGGCCCGAAGCCATTTGTCCCATCAAACGTACTGTCGCTGATGTTTCCGTAGATCTCCAGCAAATGTCCTGCCGTCGGCATCGCGATCGGAACTGCGAAGGCTTCTCCGTCGATCTCAGTGGTATTCTGGCAGCCCCAATTCTGACCAAAGCAATATTCGCCGGATAGATCGATCACTGTGTTTGGATTTGGATTCTCCACAGGCTTGTAGGTCAGGTTGAGATCGGCCGCCATCGTTACCTTGCTTTTCACCAGCACCGCGCCGCCGCCATAGTAAAGACCTACACATCCAGTCATCGGCAGAGGATGAGGGAAAATAATGTTCACAGGGAATGTGGATTCCGTCTGGGAGGGGTTCTTCACGATGTCACTCCAAAGGTAACCAGCGACTTGGCTCAAATTAATGTCGTGCGCCGGACATTCACCCTGCCAATAGACCAGGACCCACAGGACTTGGCTGAACTCTGGATCAAAGTTCTTCAGCGAGAGGGTCCCGGTAAGCGCCAACGCCTCGGCTGGCGTCTTCGCCCCATCAAGCACCTGATACATGGCAAGAAACGTAGGGGAAAGGGGTTGCGATGTAGTCGTAGATTGCTGGATGTGCAGGACGGAAGGTTGAACCGCGCCCTCCTGTGCCTGCAGCTTGGAGATTTCTAAGCCTGCAAATATGAACAGTGCGCAAACAACTGCAGTCCAATGGGCCTTCATCGTTCCTGTATTCCTTCCTTTTCTGTTTTGAGCCAGACACGTTTATGTTGGTCCCGCTTTGCGGTCACTCCTCATCTGCCGTCAAGCCTGTTATCCCCGATGTACTATCCTGGTCGACCGAAACTGGTCCCGAGGATCCGGCAAATGCATTGCCCTGAAAGAAAACGTTGCTGGCCTGTGTTAAGACGATTGATCCGCTACTGGTCGCGGTACCGTAGGTCGCCATCCACGCGTTCGACTGGTTGGTGTTGACCAGATGATTGCCGCGCATAATTACGTTGTTGGTGGTGGAAAGAAAGAATCCAGGTCCAGGGACATCTTCGATTGTGTTGTCTGAGAAGATCAGATTTTGGTGCAGCGGGACAGCAGAAGGAATCGTGAAAGCCGTGTTGTCCTCAGCGGCCACGACGACAGCGCCCAGCACCGAGGCGAGATTCGTGGAGTCCTGAATATAGTTCCCAGCGTTCACAATTCTGTTGTTGGCGACAGTCAGATTTTGAGCTCCAGGACCTTCCCCCCAAAACGGACTCGAAATCACATAAATGGAGTGTAGTGTTTGACCGTCAAAAGTATTTCCCTCGACGAGTCCCTCCGAAGTTTGCAGCAGCACACCCCGTGCCCGGTTATGCAGAAACATATTGTTGCGGATGATGTAGCGCGCGCCGCCCGTGCGGAGATCGACGGCAAACTGCGCTTGGGCTGGCGAAGCGCCGCTGAAGTTCAGTTCAGTGAATGCACGCCCGTTGGTAACGACGCTTTGAATCGTGCTGCGTCCTAAGAGAGAAAGATTCGGATCGAGAAAAATCAGCTGATCACCGGGATGCCAGATGTTCTCCCACCACGTATATATATCGAGGCTGGAGGCAGGTCCGCCGGAGGGTCCCGCTAGCGAGGGATTGCAGGGCTGAGCATTCGACCCACTGGTCGCGCTGTTGCACCACATCCAGGCATTGAGATTTAGGCCGTCGTCACCCTGATAGCCGATGGTGTTTCCTTCGACGATAATATTGCCTGCGCCCGCCGTGATGTGCACTGCATCGCCGGCGAGCGAGATCAAGCGCCCGGGAGCGCGAACCACGTGAGAGTGTGCCAGGCGAAATCCCCGGCCAAAGGAGAACTGGAAGGCACTGCTGGTCGCTCCGTAAACATTGACGTCGTCGACATCGACGTCGAAGCTGTCGTTGATGACTACCGCCGCCGCTTCTCCAGCGAAATAGCGGGCGATCACCGTATCGCCATTCTGGAAGCCCGCCCAATCAGGAACCTCAAATCTCTGGCCACCCAGGTATTTCGTATAACCATGGGCAGGAAAACTCTCGTCCTGAGCGGGGTTGGTGAGCGACCAATAGTTATTCTTCCGATCCCAGGATGTGATGGCTTCCATGACGGTGTTCTTGTCAACCTGGTATTTGGAATCGAATACCAGTTCCATGGTTCCGGCTTGAGGATTGACCTTTTGAACTATGCCCAACCCGGCGAGTTGGACCTTTGGCCAATCCAGATTAAAGTTCGTGAATACGATTCTCTGCACCCAGTCCATCTCGATGCCTCTGCAAAGGCCGTTGAAATTCAATGTCGAGCCTTGCCCATCGATGGTGAGATCGGTAACGTTCGTGATCTGCCAATGGTTATAGCCGTTGGCACCTCTAGCCTCATCGCATCCCGGAAAATCTTCCACCTCGTAGGTTGCCGGGGGAAAAACGACTCGAGCGTAAACGGTGCCCGTAGAATTCGAGCCCGTAGCGTATGCAATTGCGCCCGATAGATAGTCGAGCACTTTTTGCTTCGGCGTCATGGGATAGGCAGGCACGTGATAAACGTCGCCGTTCATTGGGGCGGGTGCTTTTACAAGAACCTGAACTTCGTCTCCGTCGGCCGCCTGGAAATTGTCGACGCGGTCTCCGGCGGCGATAGCGAAAGCGGGTCGCTTTGCAACGTAGCGAGAGTAGAGACCACCCCGCGCTCCGATCGTGGCCACCATGGCAGGATCGATACTTTCGAGCGTCAGCGGGCCTACTGCCAGCCAAGCCGGCGAGCCATCCGAATTCACGATGGCCAAGAAAGGGGTGGATTGCGAAAGAACCAACTCGCTACTTCCTGAAGTATGGCTGGCCCACAGGCTGGTGCGTTGTCCGTTCACCATGCTCGATACGACCAACTCACCGTTGTTATCGAAGCTGGCCTCGGGCGATGAGCAGGAGCGGTGAGCAGCCCCGGACTGCCACAGGGGCTGTCCAGGTGAACCCGACAGCACCAAAACGCAATCGCTCTTCATTTGCAAAGTGACCTGGCCGACCGAGACGGACTGATTGGCCGTGAGAGTTAGCCCTCCAGGTAGATAAGTCAGATCAGTCGCATCTGCGGGGCACAAAGGGGCTAGAACGAGCAGTGCTATCGCTAAAGTGAGAGAGCCGCAACCATAAGGAAGCCGTGCTTTTGAAACCGATCGCATTCAATCTCCAGTCAGCTTACCCGCCGGATGCTGGGCCACTTTTCGTCCGAAACGCTGCCAGCATCCTCACAGAATTGGAGTGTGCCTCACGGGCAGGTGAGCGTGAGTCGCCGCAATGAATTGCCCTGTCTTGGCAAGCCGCCATTTTCTTCATGTAAGAACGTGTAATAAATGTAAAAACTCTTCCCCAAAATGCTTGGGTCATCGCCCAGACCGACGGAAGTGGGATAAGGAGCTAGGGTGTTCACTCCGTCCGCATAGTTGCCAAGCGGTGTAGGAGTTGTCCAAGTTAGGCCATCGATGGATTCGGAGTAAGCGAACGTCGTGTCGTCATCCGTGATCATGACATAGCGCTGCAACTCGCTGTTGTAGTGGACATCGAGATAGCCGCCATATTGCGGAGCCCAGCTGGGGTTGAGATCGGTCGATGCTCCGCCGATGCCAGGCTGCAAGTGCCAACTGCCCTGGTAGAACTTTTCGAAGGGAACGGCGTGGGGTCGCGGTCCGAACGCGGCGTCCAGCAAGGATGCGGCCAATGCACGCGCCACCGAGACGTGTGAAGTAGTCGTTGAGTTGGCGGGCAGATCAGGAAAATACAAATAGAAATACTTGCCGTCAGGAGAGAGGACCATGTGGCCATCGCCAATTTCAGAGAAGGTAAGGCCGGGGGCATAGGACTGATTGAGCCGAACGATCTCGCCGAGATCGGTCCAGCGTGCGCCGTTGTCCGAGGATACGGCTAGCCCGAGAAGAGCGTAATTGGGGAGTTCAGCATGATACGTCAACAGCAGTTTCCCCGCTCCGGTCATACCGGCGGGAACTTGATAGAGAGATCCTCCACCCATGTAGCCATAGCTAGAATAACCTGGGTTCACCGCGGGGTCGGGATTGGGAAAGATGCTCACGTCCTCGGGATCGCCCGCGCCGAGCGGGTTGTCTAGCGTGCCGGCTGTCATGACCACGCCTCCATACTTGTTATTGCCGACTACATGTCCTTCCCACTCGTGCCGCGGGTGCAGCGCGCCTTCGCTGGTAAAGAACTCGTATCCGCTGGCCGTCTTGATTACGCCCATCTGCGTATCGGGCCATGCGAAACCGAAACCACCCGTGTTGGTCAGAGGCGGCTGAGCCCTGAGGCCACCCTCGACGATCTGGTCGTGCGAGTCGACGATAATCGGCTGGGTCACCGTGGGTTGGCAGAGCGCCGCGAGCGCTTGCGCCTCCGTTTTCTGACCAGCCGCCGCACTCGCTGCTGCGATCAAGGCGATCGATGTTATAGCTATCCGATTTCGGTCATTCATTTTACGTTCCCATGAGTCGGCGTACTATTTTGCGCAGCGGATAGTGCTGGCCAAAGCGCAAAAACATTGCACAGAATAAGAAAAGGAACGGCAAGGCGTAACTTTATCGGCATATCAGTAAACCTTACAACGTGCAAAATCACAGTTCTTGGCCCCAGGTCGCAAGCGGATGGGGGTTTACCTGGAGCAACCAATGCGGCGCCAAACGTCCCTATGTCAAAACTGGTGCTAGATGGTTGCCAACTACAGGCGCTGGCTTTCTTCGGCTGAGCGGGCAAGTCTGGGCAAGATGTTTATAACTCGGACCCGATCCAACAGGTGTGTGGTTATCGCATTATTTTCGAACTTCAAACAAGAAACGAGAAACAGGTGTTACATGGCCAGCCTCGTCTAGCGCTTCTAACGTGATCAGATAGTGAGTCTGGTCCGCGACCAGTGCAGAAGGCAATGCGAACTCAACCACCCAATCATTGCGCTTTTTGGCCGGCTTCAATAAGTCCTCCCGCAGCAACTCGTGCTGTTCTACAAATGAACCTAGGGAGGCTCGGTATGGGCCATGCTTTCCTCCGGCGACAGAGAGGTCCAGCATCACCAGGGAATCGCCGGGAGCAATAGCAACGACTGGTTCTGCCAGGTTTTCTGTGCCGCGCAGGCCCGGATTCGACGATGTAAGAAAGAAGGTTGCGACGATTTCTAGGCGTAAAGGAGGCGATTGCTGCAGCGCGGCGCTCGCAGCTTTCTGAGAGGCGATCTCGGCCGCCAGATGCTCGACAGTCCTCTGTTGCTGGGCGAGTTTGCCGCGATAATGCGCGCTGGCACCCAGCCAACCCAGGCCAACGAGCACCACAGCTGCGAACGCATACCCCAAGGCGCTCTGCCGGACTCGCGCGTATGAAACGATCACATCGAACCATTCGCGCAGAAGCGAACTGGAACGTGATTCCACCGACACGGTGGCGCCACCTTCCCGCTCCGTTCCCGATCCAACTGGAACAATATTGAAGACGAGTTCTCGCTTATCCTTCAGCGCGATCACGCATTCACCTGGGGCGATTCCGTTGCATTCGGTGTAGTCAATCCAATGAGTCGCCAGAGTCAGATCGGCCCCGTCTGCCGCGGTCTGCACTTCGAGCAGGTTTGTACCTTCCGAAATTTCAAACTGCCTCTTCTCGTCTCGGGCGGGATCCATGCTAGCGCACACCACGCCGTGGGCGACGATCTTCACCGAGCGCAACGAAGCTTGCTGTCGTTTCGCTCCACTCGAGTCAATTCGATCCTTCAGCGCTCGCATTTCGGCATCCGTGAGAGGTTCGACTTCCCTTCTGGTGCCGCTCGGATCAGGACGTTGTCCATTATTCTGATTGAGCAAAAACTGAGGCACGGAGAGCCGCTCCTCCGGAGGGTCCAAGCGCAGTTTCTTCGCTAGTTCGCCATAACAGGGAGAGTGCATGAACCAGTGACATCGACTTGTCTCGATCCCGTCCGCATGATTGGGCAAGCTGGCATGGCGCGCTCCGCCCCCAGGATCTCCAAACTTCAATTCGGCCGGGCCGCGCAAGCAAACCTCCCGCGTGCTCCAAGGCGTAAATGCTTCTAAACATTCTTCCACTAGGCTCAGCCAAGCCTTCTGATCCTCGTAGTTTTCGAATCTCAGTTCTCGGTATTCTCCCGTGCGAATCTTGAGCGAACCGTCAAAGCGCTCAGCGAGACGGTTCATCAACCGCCCTTTGATTTTTCGATACTCATCGGACGCCGGATAGTGTTCGGTAACCAACTCGTAAACCTGCTGCACCTCGGGAGTACTGTAGTTGCGCAGCAGGCGGTTTAATCCGACATTCACATAGAACGACGATGCGCCTGTGGTCAGCTGCACCAAGTACTTGATATACCGAATTACCAGGTCCACTTCGGTGTGCTGATCGTTCTGCTCCTGCTCTTGCTCGCACTCTTCCGACTCCAGGTAAACCAGCCACTGCAAAGCATCCGCATCGGTGCGGCTGATGCGCCGGATTCTCAGCTTCGCATTGCGGCCGCGCCAGTAAAATCTTCTCCTTTCGCGACTACGCTGCACCCCTAGCTTTTCAATTGCCCGACTCGCGATCTGGTAAGCACTCGATCGATCAGGAACGATGAAGAAGGCTAGCTGAAACGCTCTTTGCCAAAGATCCTCCCCTCCACTCACCAACATCCTCCTGCCGAACGAAGTGCTGCCTTCGCAGGGATGGCCAGCAGCGATCTTGTCTCTCTAACAATTTGCATGAAACGTCATTTCGGTAGTGTAACGTTATCCGAAAAAATAGTGACTATTTCCACTCACCCTGAATCTGGAATCCCGCCCAGTAGTAAGGGGAGCTCCAGCGTCCGTCCTTGGCAACCTCAATCTGCGCAGCTCGCAGTGCCGCCGCCGGGCTCATCCTGTCCTGCTCCAAAGACTTATAGAAGCGTGCCATCAGCTCCGATGTCACCTCATCGTCAACACTCCACAAGCTGGCCATCACCCGACTCGCGCCTGCGTACATGAAACCCCGCGAGAGTCCAATCAGTCCTTCTCCCCGGATCTCCCGCCCCAGACCTGTATCGCACGCGCTGAGGACAACTAAGTCCGCAGGCAGATTCAAATTGTAGATTTGCTCAAGATCGAGAAATCCATTCTGCGGCTGGCCCCGTTTGTTGACCAGTGACAAAACCAGCCCGGATAGCTGCGGATTCTTGCTGTCCAACAACGCATGGGTGGCGAAGTGCACGATGCGATACTGAGCCAACATTGGACTCATAGCTGTCGTGCGGCTGGCATCGAAGCCCAAAGCCTCCATGCCTTGGGGCGCCGGTGTCACGCTCAAAATGGCCCCTGCCTCCCGCTGAGTCCACAATAACCGGCTGAGATACTTCCCATTCTTCATCAGTCCGACGTCGGTGGCAGAACGCGTCAGGCGTTGGACCGACAGTGAAATCTCATCCGATCGCGAGGCAACGATTTTCAGCTTCTCTTGATGGATCGCCCCCACAGATGCCGTTACGCGCTCGTCTCGGGGATCGAAGACAGGGTCTGCCAAAACGGCAACCGCCTTAGGCGGTTTCTTTCTGTTCATGCTCGCCCGCCTCAACTCCGCGAGCGTAGATGCCGACGGCAAACCCACAATCTCGTGTTGAGTCACCAGTGCCATATCCTTCAATTCGGTCGGCGCTCTGAGCGTCGCCTTTAATACCGGAGCCGGCAAGCGTGGCGATGGAAGAGCCGCATACGGGATATATTGCAGAGCGCCGTCGCTCACGATGAGCAGGCGCTTGTTTCCGAGGACCGGGGCTACTGGGCCTAACACCATTTGGCTCAGTGCTGCGGCAGCCTTGGCGTAGTCTGCCTCTGCCTCTGCCAGACGCAGTTTCCATTGCTGGGTGTTCTCCTTATCGACGCGGCGGCTGCGTGCAGTCAGTAGTTCGTAAACGTTCCGCGCCGCCTCTTCGATGACTTTCCGTGACGGCAACTCATAGACCGCCACCGACGTTTGTGTCACCGCCCACACATAACTGCGTCTCTCGGCCAGCGAATACTCCAGCAGCATCGTGTTCTCATCCAGCAATTGCTGCTGTACTTCCTGGGCGCTCAGGGGCTTTGGTTGCGCCAGCGAGGCATAGGCTGGACTGTCGACGCGGAGTTGCGTTTTCACCTCTTCATACTGCGAGCGAAGCTCGTCGACCTGCTTGTCGAGGGTGGCGATTTCCTCCGCGGTGTGCTGGCCATCGAGTAATTGCAGACGGTAACTCGATTTCGCGCTGATCGAGTCTCTAAGAGAGCGCTCCCGCCGCAGCAACGCCGGGTCACATCCACTGCCAATGTCGATCTGGGCGCCCTCCAGCAACTCCAAAAGCGTGCGGGCGCGCGAACGTTCCACCACGTCGAAGGCGATCTCCGGCTTCCTAAGCGAGACAAGTAGATCGATGTAATCGTGGTACTGAGACTCGTACTCTGCGCGAAAGCCGGAACGAACGTCGTCCGTGCCGCCGAGACGTGCCATCTGACTGTCGAGCACGCTGAGGCCCTGCGCATACAGCTGGGAGGCATCCTCCTCTTGATGCCTTTGCCGCTGGAGTGAAGCCAAGCTCAAAAGCACGCCTGCATGCGCTAAGCTTCCCGGAACCTTCTTTTCGCGGATCACCAACGCCTGGCGAACATATTTCTCGGCCTCATCGAAATCCCGGCGTTTCCGTGCCAAGTCACCGAGTTTTTGTATGGTGATTGCTTCAGCTGGGCTGTCATGCGCAATCTTGTCCTGAATATCGAGAGCCTGACGATAATATTTTTCCGCTTGAACCACGTCCTCGCGCCGCTTCACGATGTCTCCCAGGTTGGAAAGCATTTCGGCATGAAGAAGGCTTGCAGGAGATACCTTCTCGCTGATGTCGAGAGCCAGGTGGTCATACTTTTCCGCCTGATCAAGATCTCCACGACGCGATGCCACAAGCCCCAGCCAATTAAAGGTCTGCGCCAACTCCGGACTCCCAGGGGCGAGCCTCTGCTCGATGTCGACGGCTTGATGGAGATACTCGTCTGCCTTTGCCAAGTCCCCGCGCAGCCAAAAAACGACCCCTAACTGGTGCAAGCTTCCGGCGGTGGCTATGCTTGCGGGAGCAAGCCGCTGCCTGATCTTCAACGCTTGGCGAAAACACTTCTCTGCCTGTGCTAAGTCGCCGCGGATCTGGACAATCGACCCAACGTTGCTCAAGCTTGCGGCCACCGCAAGGCTGTCGGGGGCAAGCCTCTTTCTGATCTCCAATGCTTGGCGGAAGTATTCCTCGGCTCGAACAGGATCTCCACGATTCGAAGCGAGACTCCCAATCTCGCTCAAACTTATGGCGACAGCGAGACTGTCGGGCAGCAGTTCTTGCCTGATGTCCAACGATTGCCTGAAGTATTCTTCTGCTTCCGCGGGCTGTCCGCGCTGCAAACATGCCGCCCCGAGCCCCTGAAAGATTGCGGCGCGGTCTGCTGGCTTAAGTTTTTCATCGAGACTCAGGGCTTGGTGGAGATAATCTTCTTGCTTCGTCAGATCGCCGCGGCGTGCCGCGAGATTCGCAAGACCGATGAGGCTTAACGCTAGATCGTGGCTTCCCGGTGCAACCTTCAGTCTGATATTCAGCGCTCGCTGCAAGTATTCTTCTGACTTAGCCAAATCTCCGCGATCCATATTGACCCTGCCCAGGCTGTGCAGCGTCTCAGCAACGGCAAGACTGCCAGGAGCCAGCGCTTGCCTTATCGACAGGGCAAGGCGCTCATACTTCTCAGCCTTCGCCAGATCCCCCAACTGCTGCTCCACATTACCGAGATTGTTATAACTCTCAGCAGCGGCGAGGCTGCGGGGCGAAAACTTCAATCTGATCTTCAGAGCTTGGCGGTGACACTGCTCCGCCTTCGCCGGAACCCCGCGATCCCAAGCCTCGACTCCCACGCCATTCAGGACCGTGGCCAGTTCAAGCTCTTCGTGCACTGATCCTCGGATGGCCGGCGGATCTTGGCACATCCTTTCTGTTTCTCGCACGGAGTCGTGTTCGCCGGCGGTAGTTTTGTCCCCATTTGCTGGATCAGTTTGCTGCGCCAGAGCATGCGAAGTTTCAGAAGCGTCGAAGTCGCCGCGTATTGGGTTCGACTCGTGCATCTGAGAAGCAAGAGATCGCCAACCCGCACCAGGGTTCGATGGATTAAGAGTATCGCTGCGCACCTCGCCCCGTAGAGGATTGGGCCCAGCAAGAGGGGCATCTGCGTACGTCCGGAACTCCGCCGCACCGGAAGCCCGATCGAACCGCGCCAGCGACGGCGACAGAACCGCTTGCAGGGCGATGATCAGCAAAAGAAACCGCATCGAAATGACTTCCCCTTTATTCGTCGATTACAGCGTGTGATGGCGCTGAGGTAAGTTGTTTCGTCAAACTGAAATAAAACTGGATTGCTGACTCGAACCCCGCTCTTATTGTAATGTTGCGGGCCTCTCCGGCCGAGCATCACGAACGCGCCAGTTTCCATTCGGGGAAGAATCTGCCTTGAGGCGGCTCTTCCGAATCCCCCTCGAATAGCTTACCATTATGGGTGTCACTGGACACTTTTTGTGCTTGAGTGAAGGTGTCCAGTGGCGTACAACAGTGTCATGCAAACCGTTGTCGAAACACCGTCCTACCTCGCCATCGCGAACAAACTCTTCAGCGAGGAAGACCGTGCCGACATTGTGAGTCTGGTCGCAGCCGACCCGGAATCCGCAGACGTCATGGGTGGTACCGGAGGTTTCAGGAAGGTTCGTGTTGCCCGCGAGGATATGGGAAAAAGCGGGGCGCTCGCGTTGTTTACATCAATGAGAGGTTTCCCGTCTTCCTCATCACGGTCTTTCCGAAGAACGAGAAAGCCAATCTTTCCAAGGCAGAGAGAAACGAACTTAAGAAACGCGCAGACGGAATTTTTAACACATACAGGAAGGGATAAACCTTGACCGCCGCATTCGACAAACTCATGAACGGACTTAGCGAGGTCGAGACCCACCTCCAGGGAAATACCAAAGGCCACAAGACCGCCCTCCCCGGAGAGGTCGATGTGAAGGCCGTCCGCAAACGCCTCGGTCTCACACAGGCCCAGTTCTCCATCACGTTTAGTCTCAGCCTCGACAACGTGAAGAATTGGGAATCCCGCCGGCGCCAGCCTGAGGCCCCAGCAAGGGCGTTCCTCACAGTGATCAACCAAGACCCCGCAGCCGTCATCTACGCGCTGCACCCCGAAGCTGCCAAGAGGGCGGCTTACAAGAGCCGGAAGGATTCCTACAGCCGGGCCAAGAAGGCCCTTGCTGCAGCAACTGGACGGTAGAGCATTGATCATGGCGCGCTCCCATCCGTAATGAGTGAAGTGCGCGTTCGCCTCCCTCTCGCTTAGCATTGCGGGGAATCCAGTTCTCAATCGCAAGACGTCAGCGACTGCACATTCTCGCGAAAACAGCCCATCTTTAGTGCGGTCATGAAGGCGAACGCCACAAGACAGCGTGACTAAAATTGGCCGCCACCGCCTTTTCCACTTGGCCACAACAAGAATGACACCGAAGAACGATACGAAATTTGCGATGAAGGCTGTGGCGACACCAGCAGCAGATATGATCATGCCCGCCAGCGCCGGCCCAACCGCTCGGGCGAGGCTGAATTCAATCCCGTTGAGCGCAGAGGCCGCTGCCAGATCTTCCTTGGGCACCAATTCAGGCAGGATTGCGCGCCATGCCGGCGCTTCGAACGCGTCTCCCGCCGACAGCGCGAATCTGAGCACCAGGAGTATCCATGGCGACATCACCCCTGCGATGGTTAAGATCGCTAGAATCAAAGCGACGCCCATCATCCACGACTCGGTGAAAAGAATCAGCTTGCGGCGGTCGCCGATATCGCCGGCGGAGCCCGCTGGAAGGGCCAGCAGAAAATATGGCAAGGAAGCGGCAGTCTGCGTCGGCGCGACATAAATCGGCCCGGCGCCGAGTGAGACCATTAACCATGCAGCGCCGACGTTCTGCATGAAAGCGCCGGCATCTGAAATGACGTCCGCGATTAGCAGGTTGCGAAAAACTGTTACTTGAAGCGGTCGCCACAGACTTGGGGAAGCAGTTGGCTTCATTTCTCTCCGCTGTTACTGGCCTGCTTATTCCACCCGTGGAAACGCGAGAGGTCACCCGCATTCCACGCCTCGCGGAGTCCAGGAGTACTCAGATCCCAGTCTGGGCGGATTTCACTGGTCACGGCGCGCAAGTCGTGCCAGAGATCGATGACCGACGGACGGCCCCAGAACCAGTAGCCGTTATAGAGGCTGCAAATCACGAGGCCCGGCTTGAGCACCAGCGTGTGCGGGATCATCGGATTATGCTCAGGGTCGGTGTACTCCTGGATCTCGAGATCCTTCTGAACCGTTCGGTCAGGGTCCGAAAGGAAGGGCCACTGGGCTCCGACTGACGCACGGAATTCCTGCAGCGTATGGTGATCGTCGGTGGCGATCGTGGCGATCTGAGTGTACGCCACCGCGATCCTCGGGTAGAACGCGGCGAGTTCCAAATGCTGCTGGTGCTCCTTTGGGCAATAGTGGCCGCGCGCCAGCGTAAGAATTAGCGGATCGTCGCCCTGTATCTCGCTGAGCTTGCGCAGTGTGCCCGTGTGATCGGGCAGTTCGTAGTTGGGGAAAATGCCTCCGGGCACGATATCAGAACGCATGATTCGACTCCTCCCGTTTTTCTCAAAGATCTTCTCTTAAAGATCTTCTCTCAAAGATCCAGAGTGACACCCGCGTTGGGCCGGGAACAGCATATAAGCACGTTTCCGGGAGCGGGCCTCTCCAGCGGCTCAGGACTATAAAGAATAGATCCGCCAATCAGACCGGTCATGCAGGTATGACAGACCCCAGTTCGGCACGACCATCTGACCGGGACGTCGCACGCTTCCGCCAGTTCAAGCAAGCTGGCGAACTTCGGATCCCAGGCGGCGGTAATCCCGCTACGCGCGAATGAGACTGGGGGGCCAGATCCGGGCGGCCCTTGTGGCACGTGAGGAGTGTGAACAACCTGCGCCATGCCAGGAGTAATCGCCTCGAGAGAACCGAAGATTTCCGTGTGCACATGCTCGGCGAGCACCCCCCAGTGTCGCAGCCCATCGCGCATGCTCTGCAAGAATGAAGATGGGCCACACAGATAGAAGTCACTGTTCTGCGACACGCCAATTCTCTCCAGCAAAGCTGCGTCAATGTGCCCGGGAGCATCGAAGTCTGCCCCGACTTTGTCGCTTGCAGCGGCCCTGCTGTACACGATGTATCCTCGTCCGCGAGAGAGCTGTTTCAGTAAGGAACGCGATTCTTCGGCAAATGGATGCTCAACGCGATTGCGCGCTCCATAGATCCACCAGATTTCTCGTTGCGATTTTTCGGCAGCGAGTGAGTGCAGCATCGACATAACGGGCGTTGCGCCCACTCCAGCGCTCAGCAGAACCACAGGATTCTGGCTGGGACGCAGAGTAAAACTTCCGCGCGGTGCACTCACATCCAATAGATCGCCCAATTGCGCACGGTTGCACAAAAATGAACTCCCAATCCCGTTCAATTCGCTCTTGACGCTGATGCGCAGATGATCGGCTGCCGGCAGATCAGACAACGAATAGCTGCGAAGAACCGGCGGTTTGCCCGGGTCGAGAAGCAAGCGCAAAACGACAAATTGACCCGCTTGGCAGAGAGGAAGAAGCTGCCCATCGATTGGCTCCAGAATGAGGGAAGTCACGCTATCGCTTTCCTTACGGATCTGCGCAACTCGCATTTGTCTAAATCCGGGCCACGCCGGGGCCTGCTCCTCATTCGCGAGTCCCGGATTCCCTGCCAGAGTTTTGGAGCTCGAATCTTGCTGGAGCATCGCCTGGAACGAACCCTTCCAACCCTTGCTAAGTGCAGGAATCTGCAGCGCGCGTTGCAGTTGCTCGCTGGAATGTCCGGGCAAATACAGGAGGGCGTCAACGTCGGCCACACTGATTCGCTCTGAACCGCCAGTAAGACCGTCGCCAATTTTTACGATGTCATCGCCTGCACCAACTTCTCCCTCCTGCAACACGCGAAAATAAAATCCTGGTCTGTGATGTTCTACGAGCAGAGCTGCCATCCGAGGTTCATTCATGCGGATGCCGACGCGGTAGCAGGTCACGCGCGGCTGCGTTACTTCAAATTCAGCACTACCGATGCGGTAGCGATCCCCAATGCAGACCTCGTTATCAGCAAGTCCCTCGACCGTGAAGTTTTCTCCGAACTGCCCGTAGATGAAGTCATCACGTCCGAAAAAGCGCTCCCAGTAGTGATAGGAGTCCATTTGATAAACAAAAACGGCTCGATGCTCCCCGCCGTGACCCGCCAGATCCGCTTGCGCATCGCCATCGATATCGAGGTTGCGCACCATTCGCCGTCCATCCACCGGAGATTTCCAGACTGACGTTCGGACGGTTTTGCCGTTCCATGTCACGTCGCGCGGAAGGCCGACATTTACTGAAAGCAATCGGGGCATGCCTACCTCGTCGAAGTCCGGCGTCTACGGGGGCGCTTCCGGGTGCAAATCAATCCAAAGCGATACTATCCACCCACTTCCAGCACAATCTTTCCGCGTTTGTGCGGTGCGCCCGCAAGCATCTCGTGCGCAATGCGCGCTTGTTCGAGCGGAAGTACGGTTCCTACGCGGGCAATCAACTTACCCTGATTAAACAAGTCGGCAATCTTCTCCAGCCGCGACGTGGTGACCTCAACTAGGAAGAATACCGCTCGAACTCCGTTCGCCTGATGTTCCGGCAGAGGCTCTGAAACACTCGTGACGAGAACGCCGCCTGGCTTGATGATCCCGAAGGAACGCGCCCTTGTATCGCCGCCAACGGTGTCGATGACGGCGTCAACCGGTGGTACGGCGTTCTCAAACTTCGTGGTCTTGTAGTCGATGACGGCCGTGGCGCCTAGACTTCGGACATCTGCCACGTCTTCCGACGCGGCTGTTGCGAAAACCTGGAGGCCCGCCTGGCTTGCCAGTTGCACGGCATAGGCACCCACATTGCCCGCCGCGCCGTGGATCAGTACTCGCTGGGTAGGTTTTGCGTCCGCGTAATCGAACAACATCTGCCACGCCGTCACGGCCACTACTGGAACCGACGCTGCCTTGACGTGGCTTAAGCACAGTGGCTTGCTGGCGGCCATTTTCGCGGCGGCAATTGCGAACTGGGTGTAGGCTCCGCAAAAATCGGGATTAGTCACTCCATAGACCTCTTGTCCCACATGGAACGTCGAGACGCCAGGTCCAACTTCTTCGACTACGCCCGACAAATCCGCGCCGAGAATGAGCGGGAGCGTAGCTTTTACGACGCTCTTGTGCTCGCGAATCAGAGCATCCCAGGGTCCGACGCCAGCCGCCGCCACGCGCACCAACACCTCGCCAGGCCTCGGCCTCGGCTGCGTCACATCGTCAATAACAATCACGTCTGGTGGACCGAACTGATGTATTCTTGCGGCCTTCATGAGATGTCCATGTTCATTGGTCAACGTTAGTAAATGGTGAGCTTAGGTCGCGAGTGTGTTTCGTCGACGATCAACTCCATAACTTGCCGGCGAGCCAGTAATCGACACTGAACTTTCCCGGACCGGAGCAGATCAGCCAGATAAAGAAGAGCACGTACAGGACTTCCGGAAGGTAAAGGACATCATCGAGCCAGTTAAGCGCCGAAAGTCCTTTAGGCAGGGTGGAAAGCGCGCTGGTCAGGGTGGCGACAATCATATCGATCAATAGCGCCACGCAGGCCGGGCTCGAAAGAAACCCTACAGCAACCAAGGATCCGCAAACGAACTCGACACCCGCAACGAAATAAGCCGTCTGGCGGGGAAACGGGATTTTGGCCTTAACGAGCGTGTCGTAGACAGGTTTCGTGCCGCCGGCGACAAACAATTTGTTTGCCCCGGAGATGGCGAAGAACAGCCCAATCGAAACGCGTACCAGCAGGATGGCATATTGTTCCAAATCACTGCTACCCAGCAGCGCAAACTGGACTAACCGTTTCCAATCCATCTCTTATCCCTCCATTGCGGTGGTTGGCGAATTCTCGCGCCTCGAGATTAGGTGTCCATCCGTTCGACCCATTGAGCGCGCGATGCGGGAGCCACGAATGGATCTGCAAAGTACTGTGTTTCCCGCGCAACCTTGTCGCCCCTGAACTCCATGATGCTCACGGTGTAGGACGGCTTGCCGTCATATGTCAGGATGAATTCAGTCACCCAAAGATCACCGCCGCCAATGATTCGTCGGACAGTAAACCGCTTTTTGCTCGGCTGACTAGCGCGTTGGCCCTGTATGTTGTGTCGACCGCGGGTTCGCTCGCCCGACTGCGGGTAGTCCAGCACCGCGTCCTCGTGATAGATGCGGTGCTCCGTTTCAAAATCGTTGGCATCGGACGCCGCCCAATGCTGATCCAGTGCTGCACGGATCTCTTGATCTCGCGCTTGATTTCGCACTCCAGGATACTGATCGTTCTTTTGTTGATCGTTCATCTTGAGCCCTCAACTTGACAGGAAGGCATAGCACATTCCGATATCCTGTCTCACGCTTTCGTGAATTTTAGCCGACATTCGCCTTTGGCGCAGTTTCCGCTTGTACCACCTCACACATAACTCATAGGCCCGCGGCCGGAACGATATTGAATCGTCTTTCGGCTACCAGCGACGAGCCGGAGCGGCACCGTCTACATAGAGAATCTCTCCGCTCACATGACCTGCCTGTGCCAGGTAAAGAACGGCATCGACAACGTCCTTCACCGTCGCCTTTTTCATAGCCGGTTGCGACGTCGAGTCGTTGGGATCATTGCGATGCATCTGTGTATCCACCACGCCGGGCGCTACGGCATTAAAGCGGATGCCATCTTTTGCATATTCAATTGCGAGATTCTTGGTCGCTGAATTCAACCCACCCTTTGTAATCATCGAAATCGAACCATTTACCCCAGCGATTGGCCGATCGGCAAGTGCCGCGGTGATGCTCACAACGCACCCCGATTTCTGTTTCAACATCTCTTTCACGGCGCGCTGAGTGATGTAAAAGAACCCAAGCAGATTAGTGGAGACGAGCGCGTCGAAGTCTTCGGTAGTGAAGTCCGTGAATGGCTTGGTTAGGAAGATTCCGGCGTTATTCACCAAAACATCGATGGTTCCGAAGTTGTTGATTGCTGCCTCGACAGCAGAAGCAGCCGTTTGCTGCTTGCCGATATCGCCATCGAGCAAAACCAGGCTGCCTGAAGTAGTCAACTCTGGGTTGGCTTTACGAGAGGTTGCAACGACGTTATAACTTTTTCTCAGAAACTCCTCGACTAAACCCGCGCCAATACCCCCCGATGCTCCGGTTATGATTGCTGTTTTCTTGCCCGACATAAATAACCTTTCGTTTTAAAGGTTCGAGCCCAATGCACCGCTGGACACCGGCTCTCTCAAAAGCGGCTTCACTCTCCCCACCGCGCCGCGGAGCCCTCGCGTGAAGAGCCCACGAATCCTTGCACCAATGAGCCCTGCACATTTCCGATTGCAGGGGCTGCGTTAATGGCATCCCACGGTAGTGTCTTGCTATTTAAGACAAGACCCATTCCACCAGAAGCTTGAAGGCGAAACCATTGGACGATGTTGACGAAACCTTCGGATCAGTCGATGCCGCGGGTGTTCGATGATCTCGTGCTGCAGTCACACGATTTGCCAATCGAGCCGAGGCCGCGACTGTGACTGCTCGCCAATCTCGACTGGTGGATCGAGGGGGGCTATCCATCAACTCAGCCTCGTCAAGCCAGTCACCCGCGGAGAGCAGAGCCAGTTCCGGACCGAATAACTCCTTTACCGCCCCTGTGAATGACGCCAACTCATGCTCTGCCAAGTGCATCTGGTCTGGATGAGTCGAATTGTCAAACGATTCATCCGAGTTCATGGGATTCTCCTCTTTTTCTGCCCGGGCGTGCAATCCGATCGCACCCGCCGCGGAGGCAAAACAATCGGACGATGGTATTGGCTCTTGCATCAGGGCGCGTAATGAGTGAAGACAAAGTCGCTAGCTTTGACAGGCTCGTGGCAGAGGAAGCAGGTTTTGAGCAGCGCCTCGTCGGCAGGTTTGCCGTCTTTGAATTGAGCAAACCCCAGCCTCCGGTGCGGCATCTTTTTTCGAGTCCTTGACCATAAACTGAACGTTCGTGGCGGACCCGGCCACGAAAGATTGGGCGCGGCCAAAGACTTTGTCGTCTTCCTCAGACGGAACCTAACTCCACGCTAGCCGGGCAGGAAGGGTGCCAGCCAACTGGCAATCGCTGCTAAACTAGGTGCCCGTTGAGGGTCGCCAGAAGATGCACCGCTTCCTTTCGACCGCAAGCGTTTCCGGCCCCGTCCTCATTAATCGACAACTGGAGGCACCGCATGAATCTACCTGACGCGCCGATTGCACGCGAAGGCTTCTTTGCAACTCACTTCTTCACCGTGAGCAACCAGGAAAAGTCGAAGGACTTCTATGTCCGAATTCTCGGCGGGAAACTGATCAAACCAGACAATCCCTGCTACATCAAGCTGGCGAATACCTGGATCATTCTCAATTCCGGCGGTGGCCCGACTCCCGACAAGCCAGAGGTTCTTCTTGAAACACCGCGGGATCTGAACAGCGTAAACAGCTTCCTTAATTTGCGTGTCGCCGACATCTGGGCCTGCTACAAACAATGGGGCGACAAAGGAGCGTTCTTTCTTACTGAGCCATTAGACAATCATGGTTGGGAATGGCGCTCTACATGCGAGATCCCGACGGCTACCTCATCGAGGTCGGCCAATATACTGAAATCGCTCTCGACTGGTTCAACAATCACGCGCAGCGTGCGCGTGACGAGGCTGGCCGTCAGCGACGAGAATAGTGAGGACGATCAGTAAATGACGAGTCGAACGCGTGCCCGATGGCGTATTCCTTTTCGTCATCCTCACGCCCTAAACTTTATTGCACCAATACCACTCAAAGCGCATCTCCTACAGATGTGCAAACTTGCTGAACATGGTTTCATGAAATGCCACTGTGTGAACGGCATTTTCTTCGGTCCAACTGTGACATTCTGGTCTGGTTGTCTGACTTGACGACCCATGAAAAAAAGGCTGTGGCCAACCTAAGTCGCAGTATAATCATCAATAACATAGCGTAGGGTTTCATGTCATTGAAAGGGCATCCGCGGCGCGGCCAGCGCGAAGTGATCCAGAGCAGGGCGTTTCTTGCGTTGGTGGCTCTGTTCGCGCTCTTGGCAATCCGAACGGCCCCCCCGGATTTCCCTAAGCCGCCCTCTCTTGACCACTCCTCGGTCAACACTGTTTCCAGTCACGGTCAGAGGCCACATTTTGATTCTGACGGATTGCAGTGGAGCGCTCCTGTCGGCCATTTTTTGCAGATTCCACCCTCCGCGGAATCTGCCCATTTAGCCCCCACTCCTCAATTGTGGTCCGCGATCCAGACCAAGGGCTTCCACTACAACCGCCCACCTCCCACCTGCTAATCGTTTCCAACTTCAACGATCGATAGCGACCCACGGCCTTTCCAGATTTCGAGGCCGCGTCTTCGCGCACGCACTGGAGGCAGCTCATGATTCACCTTGGGCAGCGGAACGCAACGACCAGCAGTGAAAGCCGCTCACATCTCCAGTGAACCGAAATGCGGATTCGGAGGTCTCATGGCTCAATTGGCACGAACACGCGCAGGGACTGGCGCAGATCGTTCCACTGGTTGGGAGTCCAACCCGCCGGTGAAGCTTGTTTCGCTCGGGGTGGGGCTCGTCGCCTTTCTCGCCACCGAGTTCATGCATTACCTGCTCGTTCCCAATATTGGGCGTCACTGGGAGCGATTGCTCGCGGAAGGTGTGTCAGCGGTCGTGGTTGCGCTGCTGACGACGAGACTTATGCAGGCTGAGAGCCAGCGCCGGGAAGCTGCGCTACTGCGGATGCAGGTCATTTCAGAAATGAATCATCACATCCGCAATGCCCTGGCGGCAGTCACCTTAACCACTGACTCGATCCAGAACCAACAATGCATTCGTGTGATCTCACAGAGCGTTGACCGTATTGAATGGGCACTGCGAGAAATTTTGCTGCGACCGAAGCCGCTGCCAGAAAAAGACCTGGACCGGTCCCGCTATTCCCAATCACGAAGCATGCCAACTGCCATAACCCAGGAGCATACCAATGAGTTCCGTTAAAGTCCTTTGCGTTGAGAACCATGTCGAGTATCTGGATGCGCTGAAGTACATGCTGGAGACGGCCGGGTACGAAGTTCTGTCGGCAACCACGGGAAGCCAGGCCCTTTCGATGCTGATCAAACAGTCCATCCAGGGCGTTCTTTTGGAGTACGACTTGCCAGATACCACAGGCGCGGCCGTACGGGCCGAGATGAAACGGCTCAAGCCTGACGTTCCGGTTCTCCTGTTTGCTGGGGTCGGGAGCCAGACGCCATTTTTGCTTCGGTTTTTCGACTCTTATCTCCGCAACGCGGACAAACCGGAGTGGGCTTTTCAAGACTTGGATGCATGATCCGCACGCGGATGATACCAACCAGGGAAAACACAGAGCCGGAGGGCCAATTACAAGCGCCGAAGGTGCCCCCAACCCGGGCGCCGCAACGGAAGGAGGACACCATGAAGCGAATCGACATTGAGCAATTGCGACAAAGGCTGGAAATGCAGCGTCAGGAAGTCCGGCACTTCCTTGGCCGGCTTGAACACGAAGCGCGATCGGCGGATGTCGACTCCGCGCGCGACAGTGGTGACCAATGTGTCGTGAGTTTGTCGAAGGAGTCATTGTTCGAGAGGGGCAGCCAACGAAGAACCCTCTTACGCCTGATCGATGCCGCACTCCGGCGCATCGATGATGCCTCATTCGGAATATGCCTTACTTGCGGCGACGCCATCCAGGATCGGAGGTTGGAAGCGTTGCCGTGGACCCAGTTCTGCCTGCAGTGTCAGAAGGCAATCGAGGACGAGGTTGGCGCCAACGTGTCTGCCCGAGTCCCCTCTTCCACCGCCGAGACTTGGAGGCGAGTTGGATAGACGCTTGTTCAGGTTCGTGCAGGGAAACGAGTTGAAGGTTGGTGTCCGCGCAGCCATGGCGGTTGCGGGGATTTTAAGGAGAAATCCGTTCGCAGATTGGAATCATGCTGATGACACAAATACTCTTAATGGAGGTCCACATGAGGAGACTGGTTGCTGTTGTAGCGATCTGTTGGATTTGTGTGCTCGTCGCGCCTGCTTGCGCTCAACAAATTGACGTTGCCTTTGCTGGAGGATCGCTCTCTTCGCCAGGGAACAGCTTTAGTGCCGGAACCCTTCTGCCCGCTGAGGGAGGCGGTGCGTTTGTAGGATTCAACGGAGACGTTCTGTTCAAAGGAAACCTAGGGGCGCAAATCGAGGTGAATTGGAGGGCAAGCCAGGGCTTGTATGGTGGCCAACTCCCTTACCGGCCTCTGTTCTATGACTTCAATGCCATCTACGCCCGCCGCTTCACTAAGTTGGTCGGTGCGGAGGCGCTCGCAGGAATCGGAGCGGAGAGCATCCGATTCTATCAAGGCACTTACAACTGTGACTTTTACGGCAACTGCTCTAATTACGTGAGCAGCACACATTTTATGGGCGATTTCGGGGGAGGCATTCGCTTCTACCCGTACAAGAGTTTCTTTGTCCGTCCCGAGATGCGGCTCTACCTGGTGCACAACAACGTCGAATTCAGTTCTGCTCGCCTGGTTCGATATGGCGTCTCGATTGGCTACACATTTGGCGGAAGCAAATAGAGAGGCCGGCTGCACAACGGATTGCGGAGAAATCGGAGGTGACAGCACGAAGACACAGTCATCGTGCTTTCAATCGCGGCAGGATCGTTTCGTAAACAAGTTGGTATTGGGAAACGATCCTGCCGGCTCATGGCAGCAGCGGTCGCCGACGGAAAGAGCATTGCCGGTTGAGGAGAAACATGAAAGAAACGAGGCGGCTCAAAATGACGTGATCCTCGGGAGGTCTCTGAGATGAAGCAACTTTGCCTGCTCAACCTGCTAATAGTATTGGCGGCGCAACTGTTTGCGCAAAGTACGATTCCGGCGGGAACGATTCTGCCGGTTCAATTGAATTCGGCGGTGCACTCTGACAAAGCCAGGGCCGGGACTCAAGTCAGCGGCAGAATCATGCAAGACATACCGCTAGCAGATGGTTCCAGGATTCGCTCCGGAAGTAAGGTTCTTGGCCATGTAGTCTCCGCCGCGGCGGCAAGAAACGGAAACGGCGCAGAGATTTCGTTGCGCTTTGACACTTTAGTCAGCGAAAAACAGCGGTTTAAGATCACGACAAATCTAAGGGCACTGGCCACGATGATGGACGTGTCGGAAGCGCAGATTCCGGAGACTGGACCGGATCACGGAGTTTCCCAATACCGATGGACCACGGACCAGATCGGCGGAGAGGTCGACTATCGCGGTGGTGACCCCGTTGCTCATGGGTCAGACGTCGTTGGTCATTCAGTGCCCAACGGTGTGCTGGTTCGCGTCAGTTCTAAGCCCGGCACAAAATGCCGTGGGGAGATCGCCGGCAACGACCGACCGCAAGCCCTGTGGGTGTTCTCTTCCGATGCCTGCGGTCTTTACGATTTCCCCGACGTGACTCTGGCGCATGCGGGTCGGAGTGCTCCACTTGGCGAGATCACACTGCAGTCAAAGAAGGATAACGTAAATATACGATCCGGCAGCGGAATGCTGTTGCGCGTAAACAACACTGCACCGGGAATTCTGAAGTGAGGCGCTTATATATCGTCTGACGATATGTCGCGGGCATCGCATGACCTGGCAACGTCATCTAACCCAGGAGAGAAGACTAGAAGGAGATGACATATGCGGCTGCCAAGGTTCGGAGCCATTGCATGCTTCTTCCTGGCCACGATTCTAACCGCGCCCGCGTGGGGTAGTGAGGCGAGTGCAAAGTCAGCGGTACCAGGAACTCTCAACTATGTGGAAGGCCAAGCCTCGATCGGCGAGCAGGCCCTCACCTCGAAGTCAATCGGTTCGGCGGAATTGCAGCCGGGCCAATCTTTAACTACAGAAAAAGGCAAGGCTGAAGTCTTGTTGACGCCCGGCGTCTTTCTGCGAATCGGCAATAACAGTTCCGTAAAAATGATTACGGCCAGCCTCACGGACATGGAGGTCGAAGTTGACCGGGGGCATGCGATGGTCGAAGTCGCAGAGATCCATCCGGAAAACAGCATCCGCGTCGACGATGCTGGTACGGCCACGCAACTGTTGAAGACGGGGTTGTATGACTTTAATCGGAATCAGAGAGCCATGCGCGTGTTCGACGGCAAGGCCTTTGTCGAGAGCGGCCATCAACATGTCGACGTGAAGGGCGGCCGTGAGATCACGTTGGCCAGCAATGATCTGTCGAAGCCGCGTAAGTTCGACAAGAAGTCCTATGAGGAAGGCGATCTGTTCCGCTGGAGCAGTCTGCGATCGGGTTACCTGGCCGAAGCCAACGTCGATGAGGCTGGCATGTACGCGCAAAATGGATGGGGCGGCCCAGGTTGGGGGGGAGCCAATTGGTACTGGGATCCCTGGTTTGACGCCTTCACGTTCATTCCCGGCGACGGGATTTTTTATAGCCCGTTCGGCTGGGGTTTCTATTCTCCCTGGTGGGTATATCAGGCTCCATTCTTCGGGGGCGGATATGGGTACGGCGGATACGGTGGATACAATCACTATTACCATCACTTCAATGCCGATGCCCGTAACTTGAGCGCCGGAGGCTCCCACTATGCGGCATCGCGCAGTTATTCCCACGGCCTCTATCACGGACCCGGATCGACGGGAGCGGGTTTCCATTCTGGACCCATGATGAGTAGCGCCGGGCGTGGCTCGGGAAGGTTCGGCGGCGGCGGCGGATTCCAGGGCGGTGGCGGATTTCACGGTGGGGGTGGCGGCTTCCACGGTGGTGGAGGTGGCGGCGGGTTCCATGGAGGAGGGGGTGGTGGTGGTGGGGCTCACGGCCGGTAAAGGAACGGCCATGAACTCTTGGTCAGGCGAATTGCGAGAGACGCGGCAGGGGAGATTCACACGAATTCGTTTCGGCCCATCGGTGCGGGCGAACGACAACATTTCGTGAACTCCCCGCCCCGGCGCACACTCTTTATCGAGCGAAACACTCGTTCGAGTTTATGTCCTATTTCCGGAATTTTCGCGGCTTCATAAAAGCCTCAAGGAGGAAGTAAATGACACATCTAAAATACCTGGCAGTTCTCTCATCTTTCGCCGTGCTATCTTCGATCGGCGCATTAGCAGCGGACAACAACAAGCATTCGGTACAGTTTTCTGAATCCCTGCAAATCGGCAGCACAGAACTGAAAGCCGGCAGCTACCAGATGGAATGGCAGGGCGCTGGTCCGGCGATACAAGTTACGTTTCTGCAGAACGGCAACACTGTGGCTACGGTCCCAGCGACACTGCAGATGCACGACAGGCAAGTCACTCAAGACGACTTCGTGATCGACGCCACGAGCGCTAATACGAATGCGCTGAAAGAGATCGATTTCGCTCATCAGAAGGAAGCTTTAGTCTTTGCCGAGCGAGCCAGATGACAACTTTCTTGAATCCACCGCACCCCGCAGGAGGAGAGCTGCCCTCTTGCGGCATCGGACAGTTCCGGTCTTTCACTGCCTGCGAGTTTCCGTTGGAGCCCTTCCGGTCTCCCCCCGAAAGTGTGCAATAAGACTCAGTCTTCCTGATAGCGCGGTGTCACAGTTTCGGTTGAGAGTTTGAACTTGATGGTCGAAATAACGGCAAATCGCCGAGGAGACGAAGAAATGTCCATTGAGAATTCAGTTGTCGCGGTGTATCACACTCATACGGAAGCGGATCAAGCAGTCAAGGAGCTTCAACGCGGCGGGGTTGACCTGCGCAAACTGTCGATCGTCGGGAAAGGCTACCACACCGATGAGCAGGTAGTGGGCTACTACAATACCGGCGACCGCATGAAATATTGGGGCAAAGTCGGTGCGTTCTGGGGAGGTTTCTGGGGATTGTTGTTCGGCTCTGCTCTTTTCATCATTCCGGGGCTTGGCCCGATCTTAGCGGCAGGACCGGTAGTGGCATGGATCGTGGCCGGGCTGGAAGGTGCGGTGGAAGTGGGAGCGTTGGGCGCGCTTGGAGCTGGCCTCTTCAGCATAGGGATTCCCAAGGACAGCATCGTCCAATACGAAACCGCGCTCAAAACGGATCAGTTTCTACTGATCGTTCATGGAACGGCCGCCGAGGTGGCGCAAGCAAAGGACATTATCCAAACTACCCATCCCGTCCAATTCGCACAGCACTCAGGGGATAAGGTAGCGGTAGCCGCTTAGTATTCCTGAAACAATCGCTTGGGCAAGGCCTTCTCGAAGAGCCTTGCCCATAAATATATATTTATGCCCAAGCGAGCTGACAATCCCATATGGATTTAAATCGGAAATTCCGGTCTAAGCCACATCATGAAGGAGCGCCAATCATGCATTCAAGAACATCCCGTCCCGCCTTAACGATTGCTGTTATCGTCATTTCACTTTTCAGTTTTGCAGGTATCCTCGCGGCAACTGAAAAACCGGACTCTCTCGAGGGAGTCGTGACGAAAATTGATCGCGCCGCAAAAACCGTGATGGTCAAGGCAGTTGACGGAACCGAACACACCATCCATCTCGTGGACCGAACCGTGGTGCATGGCGGAAACCAGACCTATAAGGGAGCTGTAGAGGCAGGGCGCGATCTTCAGGAAGGAGCCCAGGTCGTAGTGCACTATACAAAACAGGGCGCAGACGAGACCGCTGAGGAGATCGACCACATCGGCAAGGATGGGCTGAAGACGAGCGAAGGCTCCATTACCAAGTTTGACCGCGCAGCCCGGACGATGACCATAAAAGTTGCCGATGGAACCGAGCAAACCTACCGACTGACCGAACATGCCGCCGAAGATGCCGGAAAAGAAACAGAAGACACAACGAAGAAGTCGGCCCACGCAGTCGTGTACTACACGGAAAAAGCAGGCCGCAAGGTTGCCCACTTTTTCAAGACCAATTAACTTTACGTTGTCAGTAATCAGTCCCCTTTAGTTCTTGCGGATTCGACCGTGACCGCGGCGCTGCCGTTCTTCTGAGCAAGAGTGCCGGCTCTCGCCCGGCCCGTGCGATGTACTCTCCCAAGAGAGCTCCTATGGATCCCTCCAAGCCCGCACACCCCAAACCCCCTGACATTGCCTCCGCGTCGGTGCCCGACACGCTCGCGGCGCTCCGTGTCAACCCCGACACCGGACTCACGCCGGCGCAGGTGGACGCCAGCCGGAAGGAGAACGGCTACAACGAAGTGGCCGAAAAGAAAGGGCACCCGGTCCTCAAATTCCTCGGCAAATTCTGGGGAATCTCCGCCTGGATGCTCGAACTGATCATGGTGCTGTCGGCGGTGCTTAGGAAGTTCGCCGATCTCGGAGTGGTGGGCGCGCTGCTGGTTGTCAATGCCGTGTTGAGCTTTATGCAGGAGCATCGCGCCGCTGGCGTCGTTGAAGCACTGCGGAAGCGCTTGCAGGTCAGCGCGCGCGTCCGGCGCGATTCAAGGTGGCAGGTCATTCCGGCACGGGAACTGGTTCCGGGCGACATTGTCCGCGTGCGTCCCGGCGACATCATCCCGGCCGACGTAAAGCTTCTGACCGGAGCGTTAAGCATTGATGAGTCGGCGCTCACCGGCGAGTCGAAAGACGCAGACAAATCGCCCGGCGGCGTGCTCTCGTCAGGATCCGTCGTCCGGCGGGGCGAAGGCAACGGCGTGGTCATTCTGACTGGGGCGAAGACCTACTTTGGGCGTACCACGGAACTTGTGCAGCAGGCGCGTCCCAAACTTCACATCGAAGCGGTGGTGGCTAAGGTGGTCCGCTGGCTCTTCGTGATCGTCGGAGCGCTGTTATGCGTAGTTATCGCCCTGTCGCTGATCCGCAGCGCGCCGCTTGTCGAAATGATCCCGCTCATGCTCGTCCTGCTGATGAGCGCCGTGCCGGTCGCTCTCCCCGTCATGTTCACGGTGAGCATGGCAATGGGTTCTAAGGAACTAGCCAAGCGCGGCGTGCTGGTGACCCGCCTGAGCGCGGCAGAGGATGCCGCGACCATGGACGTGCTCTGCGTCGACAAAACGGGCACCATCACCATGAACCAACTCGCCATCACCGCCGTGATCCCTCTGGAGGCCGCGACAGAACCCGATGTGCTGTTCGCCGGCGCTTCCGCGTCGCAGGCGGCCAACCAGGATCCGATTGACCTCGCGTTCCTGACGGCAGCCAAGGAACGGCACGTCTTCGACAACCTCCCCAAAGTCACACCCGTTTCTTTCGCGCCGTTCGATGCGAAGAACCGGCGGACGGAAGCCGTGGTCGAGCAGAACGGGCAGCGACTGCACGTGATGAAAGGCGCCGTGCGCACCGTCGCCGCGGCCTGCGGATTACAGCCTCCAGCGATCGAGACCTTGGAGGCACGCGTCAGCGAATCGGCCGCGAAGGGCTATCGGATGCTGGCGGTAGCACGCGGCCCCGAGACTGGTACTCCTGCATTGCTCGGATTAGTGTCGTTGTACGATCCGCCTCGGCCGGATGCAAAGCAACTGATCGCCGAACTCGAAGGCTTGGGCGTTCCGGTAAAGATGCTCACCGGTGACGCGCTGCCGGTTGCGATTGAGATCGGCAAGGGAGTCGGCTTGCCGAACATCCGGCGCGTTGCCGACCTGAAGGCCGCGGGCGCGCTGGCTAGCAACAAGGCCGTGGACTTGTTAGCAGGCGCCGATGGTTTCGCCGAGGTGTACCCGGAGGACAAGTACATCGTTGTGCAGCACCTGCAGGCCTCGGGGCATGTGACCGGCATGACGGGTGACGGCGTCAACGATGCGCCCGCCCTTCGCCAGGCCGAAGTGGGCATCGCCGTCAGCACCGCGACCGATGTGGCCAAGGGCGCCGCGAGCGTCGTCCTGACCGAACCCGGGTTAACCAACATTGTGGCGCTGGTCGAACAGGGACGAACCATCTACCAGCGCATTCTGACCTGGATTATCAACAAAATCAGCCGGACAATCCTCAAAGCTGCTTTCGTGGCCATCGCGTTCGTGGTGACCGGTAAGTTCGTGGTCTCTGCTTTTGCCATGCTGCTGTTGGTCTTCATGACGGACTTCGCGAAGATCTCCCTGGCCACCGACAAGGTTCGCCCCTCCAAGAAACCGGAAACATGGAACATCGGAGGCTTCATCACCGTCTCCGTGGTGCTTGGTATCGCGATGGTCGCCGAAACGCTCCTCTTATTGTGGGTCGGTTGGTCGGATTTTGGCTTAGCAACCGACGACAATGCCCTCTATACCTTCAGCTTTCTTCTGCTGCTTTACTTTGCCGTGTTCTCCGTTGTGTCGGCGCGGGAGCGCAGCTGGTTCTGGGCGTCACTGCCCAGCAGGACCTTCCTGTTAGCCCTTACGGCCGATGCATTCACGGGCACCGTCCTTACGTTCGTGGGTCTCCCTGGCCTCAAGCCCTTGCCGTGGTGGCAGACGCTGGCGGTCTTTGTCTACGCCATGGTCGCGTGCCTGGGCGTGAACGATGCCGTCAAGGTCGCGATGATCAAGTGGCGCGTTCCTGACGCCGTGACTAAGAGGCGTGGGGATCGACCAATTCAGGACTGGTACCAGGCAGAGCACGAGATTCGGAAGGATCGGGCGGGCCGGGGAAAGCCTGCGTCTTCGCTGACCAGCGCGGAGGTGGAGAAAACCTCGTCCGAATGATGAAACGAGAAAAACTAAAATGAAAACTGAATGATGAACTTGCCTTTGCGGCGATTCTTGGCATTCCGGACCATCGTAGAATCCGCAAGTCCCGCGCAATCGCGTGCCGCAACAATTCCAAAATCCGACGCCCCCAAGGAACCGAACCCAAAAAATCAGGCCGCCCGCAGGCGGCCCTTGGTCTTAAGCTGGAAGCTGACTTTCAGTCTCCCGACACCGGCTCCGCAATTTCGGGCTTCGCGGCTTGCGTCCCGTTCCCGTTACCCGTCAACGCGCCCAGTGGAATAAATCCGTTCTCTGCCACCGCCGGCTTTTCTTTCAGCACCACTTCGCGGTACAGCGCCGCCATTCGCGCATTGTAAGCCTCGTCGTTAACCTTCGGCCCACGCGCCTCGCCGAGGTCCGAGGTCTGAGGTCCCAGGTCCGAAGCCTGAAGGCCGGCAGCCGTAGCCCGCTGTTTCGCATCGCGCGCCCGCACCTTCTCTTCACGAGAATTCTTCGCGATGCCCAGCTTGTCGAGGTCATGCTGCAGTTCGTTGGTCACCAGAGCGTCGCGCAGCAGCAGCGTGTGCGTCTCGTCGTCCATCTTCACTTTCTTGCCGCCCGCGAAAATCTCGTGCCGTCCATGCTCTTCGTACCACTTGGTGAGCGTGGCCGTCATGTGCATCTTCTCAATGATGTTCCGCCAGCCCACGCCCGTGTTGTAGGCGCAGAATGAAATCTCGCCTTCCTGCGTCGCGTAAGGAATAATGCACTGCTCCGTCCGCCGGAAGTCGTAGTTGAATAGATCCTGGAACCACATCCCCGCGATGAACAGGAAGTTCCACCGGTCCTGCCGCCGCTTCATCACATCGTCCACCGTGCGGTCCGGACCCACCTTGCCGTAATTCTTTCCCGTCGCGTTGAAGTTCTTATCAAACTTCCGCAACAGATCCATCAGCTTGAAGTGCGTCGGCGCCTGGAACGGATCGTAATTCTTCATCAAACACAACGCCATTCCCACCACTGTCAGAAACTTCCCGCGCGCCGCATCGTTGACCTTTGCAATATCTTTAGCAAGTTGATCTCCCGCCAAAAACGCCGTGACCGGAACCGCTTCCTTCGTTTCCTTGTCAATCATCACAGCCATCCCAGTCCCACAGTTAGGATGACAACCGCAAGATAGTTGGCCCCAGTCGTTTTTTACGTCGTTGGCGTGCATTAAATCTGCCCAGTCTGAGAATGTTCCCATGAATGAAATCGGGAACCAGTCGCGGCTGGGCTCGCCCAGTCCGGTTTGATTTTTTACGTCGTGGGCCAGGTGACTCAGCGTGTAGCGTTGGGCCTGGCGGCGGTCGTCGGTGACGGCTTCGTCGCGGCCGGTGAAGCTTACGGGCTGGAAGCTCAGGAAGCTGATCGTCTTGGGATTATCCAGCGCGAACTTGATGATTCTTCCGACTTGCTCGTTGTTGATACCGTTCACGATGGTTACGACCGGAACGATTTCCACTCCGGCGTTGTGCAGGTTCTCGATCGCCTTCAACTTTACGTCGAACAGATTGCCGACCATGCGGTGGGCGTTGGCGGCGTTGCCAATGCCATCGAATTGCAGGTAGGCGTAGCGCATGCCGGCCTCAACTGCCTGCTGGCAGAATTCAAAGCTCTTGGCGAATTCAATGCCGTTGGTCGCAGCCTGCACCGAGTTGTATCCCACTTTGCGGGCGTAACGCACGGCGTCCAAAAAGTAGGGTGATAACGTGGGCTCGCCGCCGGAGAACTGCACGCTCATCTGCCGGCGCGGCTTGATGGTGATGGCGTTGTCTAGCATCTGCTTGATTTCTTCCCACTGCAGTTCGTGGACGAACCCGACCTGGTTCGCGTCCATGAAGCAGGGATCGCACATCATGTTGCAGCGGTTGGTCAAATCGATCGTCAGCACCGAGCCGCGTCCGTATTTCACGGTCGACGAGCCGTGATGGTGCAGCTTCTCGTCGTTGTGCGCGACAATGTCGCGGCCGGGGAAAACATCTTCCAGGTGCTTGGAGAATTCGGTGTCAATCGACATCACGTCTTCGAAGTGGCCGTGCTTAGGACAATCTTTCACCATCAGGATCTTGCCGTCGCGCTCGACGATGGTGGCTTTGATCTCGCCAACCTTTTCGTTCATCAGCACTTCGTGCGGCAGTTTGCCGTCGAGAATCTGCTGCCGGATTTCCGGCACACACTTCGGGCAAAGCGAATCGGTGGAGCGGGGCCAGCCGAGCGGTGGCTTGGATTTTTCGTAGGACTTGAGCAGCGGCTTGTCGGACCATTTAGGGGTGGGCGACGGGTTGGGCTTGATGCGATTCAAGCTCTCGAACACAACCCATGCGCCTTTGGCGGCGACGGTAACTGCTTTTTCCACGTACTTGATCGGCTTGCGCATGTTAGCTTTTAGCTCCTAGCTTTTGGCTTTTAGCTCTCAAAATCAAAGACCTTACTTTTGGAGCGGGCTGGCCGTACGGCTAGTCCTCTCCCTGCTCGTTGCCTGATAAACCCTTATGCAACTGTGGCCCTCCCCGGGAATGAGACTGGTCCACGTAAATCTGGACCATACAGCCTGGGTAATACACTTTTCCCTGGGTAGGTTACTGTCCCTATCCTATTGGAGGCGTAAGAAATGGCGCATCCATATCCCAACGAACGGGGCAAAATTGGGGTTTAGCGGTGGTTTGGGGGATTATACGGAGTTAAGTCGTTGAAAGCAAAGGGGGACGAGGGGCGGGCTTCGGCTTTCGGGCTTCGGGCTTCGGGCAGGGGCTATCGGCCGACCGAACGCACATCCTTTCCGCCGACATGCTCCTTGCCAAATGGCCTGTCGGGCGTAGAATTTGCGTATGTCTCCGGAACTTGACGAATTGTTGCAGAAAGCGATGGCTCTTCCACCCGAGGCCCGCGCCGCCCTGGCCAGTTCCCTGATCGAGAGCCTAGATCAGAATGTGGATAAGGATGCGGAAGCGGCCTGGCAGCATAGAGATCGCGAGCCGCATGGACGAAGTGCAAGCGGGCACGGCCAAGACGGTTCCGTCGGGCGAGGTTCAGCGGAAGGGCCACGCCCTCCTCCAAGGAAAGTAAGCCATCATGGCGGACCGTCCGCTCGAGCTTCACACAGGGGCGGAAGAAGAATACCTACACGCGCTAGCGTGGTACTCCGAGCGGAGTCTCCCTGCGGGCACTAAATTTGAACGCGCTTTCTGACAAGCCATCGAACAGATCGAAAAGTTTGTTGTACGCTTTCGGAAATACACGCTCCGGCAATTCCCTTTCAGCATCGTTTCTCGCAACGAACCTTCCCGGACATTTGTGCTGGCCGTCGTCCACGGGCGCAGACGACGCGGCTACTGGAAAGGGCGAGTGTGATGTCGTGGCCACTGGATGGGTTGCGCAAAGCGAAGTCAAAATCCACACCCTTCGACTTCGCTCAGGGCAGGGCTTTCCCGCAAAGGAGGCGAGAGGTGGGGCACCCGGCATCCTCCCCCTACATCGAGCGCCCCCCGGACCAGGAGGCCCTCCATCTGTGGAAAACTCTGTCAAGAGGGTAAACCTCATGTTTCTTAACTAAGTCACTGATTCCAGGGATAATATATCGTTCCGAACCATGTTACGTTTCCCCTTCCAATTTGCTATTCTGGATATAGAGAGGCAAAACGAATGGCGCAGGCCGAAATTGGCTCTGCGCCATTTTTATTGGGCATTCTGGTTTGTATTTTATGGAGGGACGGGCAAAGTCAAAAGCAGCGGGCAAGAGTGCCCGCTCCACACGGCCAAGGTCAGCAGCGGGTAAGAGTGCCCGCTCCACACAGGCGACGCGGGGGCCGGGTGATTTGGAGCGTTAGGGTCAACCCGGCCCGCGGGGCTACCGAACTTTTTCGCGAGCGAACCATTTTCGCGAGCGAACTTTTTCGCGAACGAATTATTTTTCCCAGATGATCTGGGCCTTTTTGTCTAAGGCGTGCTCTTTGCGGGCGGCGCGGGCGAGGTCGCCGAGGGGTACGGGCGGCGGGCCTACGGGACCGAATTCCCAGAGCGGCAGTTCGCCCTTGGCATAGGCGTAGTCGGAATGCTCCAGCAGATTCTGCGAGGTGGCTAATTCGTGCTGAGAAGCATGCTCCGGATGGTCGATGATCTGAACGATGTTTGCCTGGTTCGAGAGCACGGGAGCAGTCTGCGCGAATGCGGTAGTGGCACAGATCAGGAACAGCACACAGAACGTTGTACGGAATAGTGTGGTTTTCATTTTCTTAAGCCCTCATCTTCTTAAGCCCTCATCCTCGCGGCGTTTTGGGGTCCGCGAGAGAAGTTACCTGGAGTGACTACGGCGTGTTACCACGCCTCTACAAGGGGTAGGAGCAAACTCGATACCAAACGCGCGGACGGGCGGAACTCGGTTTACAGCACGGGTTTGAGGGCGATGGGCAATTGTTTGCACACTTGTGGAAGTGAGGCTGGTGGGAGGAGGGAGCGAACCTAAGGAGCGTACCCTCGGGGCTAAAGCCCGTGTCATTCTTGGCGCTGAGCGGGATGGCTGAAGTCGTGCCCTTCCCAAAACAAATTGCGCGACGGCTAACTGATCTCTTACTCCGAGGCGGGGGTGTCGTCTTTCTTCTTGACTCGCACTACCGTGATTTTGGCGAAGCCTTCCTCGAAGGTGGGGGTTTTGAGTTTGGCGGCCATGCGGCGCATGACGTCTTCGGGAACCACCCGGTCGCGGCGCTGATGGCGCTCGACACAGACTTCGAGGGGGACGTCGAAGAAGACGGCGTGAACTTCGTAGTTGTAGTCTTTGGCGAGTTTGATCCAGTGCTGGCGCTCTTGCGGGGTGAGGTTGGTGGCGTCGACGTAATTCATGGGACGCTTGGCGATGAGGCGCGCTTTCAACATGGAGCGGAGGTTTGAGAAAACGAGATCCTGGAAGCGTTGCTCGCGAACGTCGTCGAAGAGAAGCGAACGAACCATGTCGCTGGAGAGGGGGACCACGTTGTGGCGCTTGAACCAGGAACTCTTGCCGGAACCGGGCAGACCGATGGCCAGAACCACAATGCCTTTGGGAGCGCGCGGCGGGGCGGTGGGAATTGCGGCAGGAACTTTGGTGGACTCGATCGCCGGGGACGCTACGGCCTCGGGCTCGCCGGATTCCGGGGAGTCCTCTTCTCCTGCGGGAATGGCGGGGACGATACTTTTGACGGCGGCGGGAGTGAAGGCTTGGGCGACGGCTTGCTCGCGGCCGCGGCCGCCGCTTCGGCCGCGTCCACCACGACGGCGGCGGCCGCGGCCACGTGGCGCGGATTCGCCGGGCGGAGGAGGATCGACGGCGTGGGGAACCTGGTAGCGAGGGGCGGACGAGTTGGCTTCGGAAGACGCGGCGTCAGACGGTGTATCGGACTGGGCAACGGACTCTGCCTCAGACGGCGCGACAGATTGCGCAGCAGACTGCGGAAGTCCTGACGAAGCGCGGGCGGAACGAGCGCGGGAGCGAGGCCGGGATTCGGGCTGGGAGTCTGGCTCGGGCGCCCGCGCTGCGGGTTGCCGGGTGCTGTCTTTTTCCGCAGCGGGTGCGGGCGGCTGCTCGGCGTCGAAGTAGGCGGGCTGCAGGGGCGGAGGGGCGGGCTGATCGGACGGCTCGGCTGGCTTTTTCTTGCGGCGCTGCAGGCGGTCGCGCATCCATTTACGCATGTTCAGGCTTGTAACACAGATGGAGCGGCGGGAGCAATGGTTCGGGCTTCGGCTTTCGGGGTTCGGCTTTCGGGGTTCGGCTTTCGGGCTTCGGCTTTCGGATGACTGGAGTTTCGCAGCTTGTATGAGAAGAGTCGAGCTGCGCTCGACGGACAGCCGAGGGCGGCTGTCCCCACAGGAGCATCTGCCAGCGCCGGCATCTGCCTCACTGACGCGAGCCGGCGGGTACAATTGCGGGATGGCTGGGCAGATTCCTGATTCGATTCGCGGGCAGAAATATATTTCGCTGACTACGTTTCGCAAGAACGGGGTGGGAGTGGCAACTCCGGTATGGTTTGGCGAAGAGGACGGCTCGCTTTATGTGATGACGCTCAACAAGATGGGGAAGATGAAGCGCATGCGGAATAATCCGCAGGTGAAGGTGGCGGCGTGCACGATTCGGGGGAAGGTTACCGGATCTGAAGTCGCCGCAACGGCGCGGGTGCTGCCTCCGGAGGAGCATGCGCGGGCGCGGCAGGCGATCAATCGAAAATATTGGATGGCGCGGTTGACCCAAAGGTGGTCGACGGCGGATGCGTTTGTGGAGTTGCGGTTTGGGTGAGAGCAAAGCTTCCCTCAGCGATAGCTGGAACCCTTGTTCTGGCGCTACCTGCTTTCCGATGGCGCGGACGGGGCGGGCGAGGACGCCCGCCGGACAGCCACCGGGACGTCGGCGCGACGACTGCGTGGCGTGCGACTCCTGGGCATGATTGTCAATGATCCCTCTCACAGGCTCGCGTGACGTGAAAAGCCAGCTTTTGGACGACGGTGCTGGAACGATTTACGGCGCTTCTGATTCCCTGCTAACATCAAGTGTTTGTGGTTCTCAGTCGGATGGTTTCTGAGCCTGCTCTCATACTTATCCTCATCGGAACCACAAGCATATTTGAACCCCAAGCTTATTTGAACTACTAGCAAACGGAGGAACTATGGCAATCAAAGTTGGCATTAATGGCTTTGGACGAATTGGGCGCAACGTTTTTCGGACCGCGCTGCAGGATCCGGGGCTGGAATTTGTGGCGGTCAACGATCTTACCGATCCGAAGACGCTGGCGCATCTGCTGAAGTACGATTCGATCCTGGGCAACCTGCCCAACAAGATTTCTGCCGGCGCGGACAGCATTACGGTGGATGGCAAGACCATCAAGGTGTTCAAGGAGAGAGATCCCGGGGCGCTGCCCTGGGAATCCGTGGGGGCGCAGGTAGTAATTGAATCGACTGGGCACTTCACCGACGCGAACGACGCTAAGAAGCACTTGCGCGGGACGGTGAAGAAAGTGATCATCTCCGCCCCGGCAAAGAATGAGGACGTGACCGTGGTGCTGGGCGTGAATCACGAGAAGTATGATGGCGCGAAGCATCACATTATTTCGAACGCGTCGTGCACGACGAACTGCCTGGCGCCGGTGGCCAAGGTGATCAATGACGAGTTCAAGATCGTCAGCGGCACCATGACGACGATTCACTCCTACACCAACGATCAGGTGATTCTGGATTTTCCGCACAAGGACCTGCGGCGCGCGCGCGCGGCCGCGCTCAATATGATTCCGACCACGACCGGGGCAGCGAAGGCGCTGAAACTGGTGATTCCGGAACTGGGCGGCAAGATCGACGGATTCTCCATGCGGGTGCCCACGCCCAACGTTTCGGTGGTCGACCTGGTGGTATGGGTGGAGAAGAAGACGACCAAGGAAGAAGTGAATGCGGCGCTGAAAAAAGCGTCGGAGTCGGGACCGCTGAAGGGCTATCTGGGTTATGAAGAGCACGAGTTGGTGTCGTCCGATTTCAAGGGCGACTCGCGGTCTTCGATTGTGGATTCGCCCATGACCCTGGTGGTTGGCGGCAACTGCGTGAAGGTTATCTCCTGGTACGACAATGAGTGGGGATACTCCTGCCGCGTGCGGGATTTGATTCATTACATTGCGGGTAAGGGGCTGTAGGCTTTTGTGGAACCCCATCCTAACGTCGCAAAAGGCGCGACGTTAGGATGGGCCACCCTCATCTGAGATTCTGCCTTGCAAAAGGACAACCAGCCAATGTCCAAACTTTCTATTCGTGATCTTCCGTTGAGCGGGAACCGCATTTTCATGCGGG
>Ga0070733_10000251_pt1 | contig 46025 bp, 49 predicted proteins | sample Coa_R1_9_FD_66450 | JGI IMG/M metagenome (GOLD analysis project Ga0070733, IMG submission 66450) | Surface soil microbial communities from Centralia Pennsylvania, which are recovering from an underground coalmine fire - Coalmine... | ecosystem: Environmental > Terrestrial > Soil > Unclassified ... | reverse complement strand
CTCGGCTTTGGCCTTATAAATCTCATCCGTTGGCGTAACATACGGCGGATGCGATGGGGAAAGTGCATTTCTGGGGCTTCGTGTTGTGTGGGAGATCGGAGGCGAAGCCGGAGAAACTCTCGATGCCGAGGCCGCGGCCCCAGACCTCGGCGCGGAGTTGATGAATGATCTGTTGGGTTGAGGTACGTGGACCTTTGGAACTCGCCGCCCATTTTGGTTGCGGCAAGAGATCCTCGCTGGAATTGCCAAAGGCCTGTTGCGCCGAGACCAGCAACATATACGCGATGAAATCAACGGCTCGGCTGGACACGGGCATAGCGGAGGGCCTCACCTCAGTTTGGCACGGTTCGGGTTGCGGGCGAGTGGCCGGAGCCGTCATGTTCCGCGGGGCCTGCAGTAGCGGGGATGGCGACCTTGGCGAACCGGGAGGGTGACGGGATCAAAATCGTGCGGAATCGGCTGGGCCCGAATTATGGAGTCAACGGCGGGCGTGACCAGGTTGCGGGCGGGGCGGTGGTGCCGCAGGCGGACGAATCCAATTCGGTCTTCCGGATGACCGACAAAACCAGTGGTTTGGAGTGTTCCGTTGCTATCCAGCCCTCTGGTTAATCGTGCGTGGTCAGGCCCGTCCGGCAAACTCCCGATTCCCGGTCGACACTTTCACTCTTTCCCCTTCCTTGATAAACAGAGGAACGCGGATCTCAAGACCAGTCTCCAGCCTTGCCGGCTTGGTCACGCTGCCGCTCGACGAGTCGCCGCGGACCCCGGGTTCCGTATGAGCAACCGCCAGCTCCACGAACGTGGGCAATTCGAGGCCAATGGGATTGCCGTTATACTTCAGCAACTGGATCACGGCCCCTTCCAACAGGAAATCCAGCGCATTGCCAATCGTCTCGCCGGTAAGGGTGAGGGTCTCAAAGCTGTCCTGGTCCAGAAAGTGCGAGCCCTCGCTGTCGCTATACAAATAGGATGCCGGGACCGTCTGCAGGTCCGGCTCCCTGAACCTGTCACTCGCCTTGAATGTCTTCTCAAAGACCGCGCTGGTAAGAAGGTTCCGAATCTTCAGGCGTACCAGGGTCTGGCCGCCGCGGGCCGTGGGAGTGTTGACTTCCGCTTCGAGGCACGAAAACGGAGTGTTTTCAAACTCGAATAAAGTCCTGCGCTTGACGTTGATGGCTTCAATCAGCACGGCCTCGAACTCCTCGCCTTTTAGTATAGGGTTCCGCTCCCTGGCGTCCCGGCAACACAGTGGGTTTCAAAACCGTTCAGATGCCGCAGCTTACACTCAAACTACATGCTCAACCGGGGCTATGCCTACAGGACAGTCATCAGCAGCAAATACCACGGGCAAACGCTGCTCTCCCACCTGGCAAGCCTTTACCCCCACTCAACCCCACAAGCATGGCAACAAAAACTGAACGATGGGGAAGTCACCCTCAACGGTGTCACCGCCACCGGAGGAGAATCGGTCACTTCAGGCCAAACCCTTGTCTGGAACCGTCCACCCTGGATCGAACCAGACTCCCCTCGGCACTTCGAAGTTCTGTTCGAAGACCCCCATCTGTTGGCGGTCAACAAACCCAGCGGGCTGCCCACCCTACCCGGCGGCGGCTTCATGGAAAACACCCTCCTGCGCCTGGTGCAAAAGCAAACCCCCAACGCAAATCCCGTCCACCGGTTGGGCCGGGCCACCACCGGCATCGTCCTCTTCGCCAAAACAGCGCAGGCGGCCTCTCGTCTATTCGCAGACTGGAACACACCAAAAATTCAAAAAATCTACCGGGCGCTGGCTCAAAACATCGCACAGCACGACGCCTACGAGATCCTCACGCCTATCGGCCTCGTGCCGCACCCGCTGATCGGATCGGTGTGGGCGGCCAGCCCAAGTGGCAAACCGTCAAAGTCATTGGCAAAAGCGATCTCACGCAGCTTTGACTCCAGTGGCGCCGGCGCCACCGGCACCACAACATTTGAGGTAAGCCTAAATTCGGGCCGCCCTCACCAAATCAGAATCCATCTGGCATCCATCGGCCATCCCCTGGCAGGCGATCGTTTGTACGGCTTAACCGGCCAGCCTCTTGAACATCTCCCCGGCCTCCCGGGCGATGGAGGATATTTCCTTCATGCCCAATGTCTGAAATTCCAGCACCCCATCACCGGAGAACAAATCAATCTCGAGGCAGCTTTGCCGTCGGGATTCTTATTGCATCAGTAGGTTTCACGGGGGAATCAAATGGGTGTGGCCGTTGAACCGCAGCGTCCCACAGCGGGACTTCGCGTTCCTTTGGGTTCCACTTCGGCGGTTTGGGCGTTTTTCGTCGGGTTGGCCGCGCCACCCTGACTTCCGGTTGCCGCGTTATCACCGGAGTTGCAATATCCGCGCGATGGCGACAAACCGTCGCCAGGGCTGCTTGATTGTTGGTGGCTATTTCGGAGCGACCATGTGGCCGCGATCTTTCTCATTCTCGTTGCAGTACATCTCGAAGATGTCGTTGTCCGGCACGAGATTGTAGTTGATCTTTACGGTGATCGGCCGAGTGTAATACTTCGGATCGTCCCAGGTGATCTCGGTTTCAAGATGGCCGAAGTCGCGGCGATGATAGCGCTCGGTCACGTGCATGTCTTCGCTTCGGGGATGGCCCATGCCGTCGATCGGAGTGTCATCGTTGAAGCCGCGCGTTTCCACCACTAAGGTGTCGCCTTCCCACCGTCCGATCGAATAACCGAGGCGTGCGGGGAATTCAAACTCCGCGGGGAACTTGCGGCCGTCGGTGAAGACCTGACGGTGCTGGTTGTCGATCTCGTAAACGATCATCGTCTCCTTCGGCGCCTGAACGATCTTGAACGGCTCGGAAAGCAGGGAAAGCACGGGCCAGCCGTAGCGATTGTGGCAGACATCTTTGACGTTCCGATTCTGCTGCAGTTGCTTGAACGCCGCCTGGCCCGCGGCTGTCATAACCTGCTCACCAGGTTTGGCGTCGAGCAGGGCGTTCAGCCCGTATTTGTGGACTGTGAAGATCTCCATGCCGATGTTGGCCTCTTCTTCGGCGGCTGGCCCGTAAAATTTCTTCATTTGTTCGAGGCTGAAGGTTTCGTGCATCCAGACGCCGGTGAGATCGGGCTTGCCGTCAGTGGCGCGCGGCGCGGGCGCGGAGAGGTTGGGCCTGCCGTCTTTCATCGGCGTGCCTGCCGGGATGTGGTTGAGCCACTGCGCGGAGAGAGGAAGCGCAGCGAACGCGAGGAGAATGCGGAATCGCGAAGACATGGGTTGAATCGCTATTCTATCGGAACAATACCGCTGCTTGCGCTCGATGCTTCCCGGTTCGTGCTGCGCTCCGGCATTGGTGCTGTCCGGAGCCGGGGTCGAGGTCTCGGTCATGCCCAGCGGCCTCGTGGAACAGAATGGATTCTGCAAGCTGTTCCGGACAGATTGTCGATGCGGAACAGATGTGGCGTTTCTTCGGGATGCCTGGCGCGAACGGGAATGCCGGCAAGTTTGCGACCTCCGATGTACGGACCATGCGCGAGATCCGGAGCGACGAGCCGCACGCTCCGTTTCTCACTGGCGATCCGGACCGCATGTTCGGCGCGTTCGAGCTACCGGCCGTATTCTGTGGGAGACTCGGCTCCCGGCGGCGGTGCAACATCGAAGTGCCAGCGTCGCTTCGCTCCGACGCCTGATCGGTTTCCTCGAAGACGAAGCAGGGCCGGGCGCTATGCCGTGATATCACTGGGCGTTTCTGCTGCCGCCCTGAGGGAGTGGTTTCCCACATCGCCGTTTCGATTCCGAACCGTTCCACAAAAAGCGAGGCGCGCCGCGAGGTGCAGAAGAAGCGCTGGTTCAAAAACGGGCAGAAATGGAGAACCGGCTGTGAGGGCAGAATCAGTCTGCGCAAGAGACGGCACGGTCTGAGGCGATCGCTGTACAAAGATGAAGCCGGCATGAAACGCCGGGTCGGACTCGGTGTCATCGCCGATAATCCGATCAATATCGGAAAGGCGACGGCGAAGTAGAAGGCCACCTCATTTCCCAAAGCCGTACAAAGGGCCCCCTCGGATTGGTTGCGAGGGGGCCTTTCTCACCTGCCGTCCGCGCCGTGGCAGGTGCCGACGCCCTTGTCGCTGAAAGCAGGCGAAGCAGGCGCACCCGCCAGAGGAGCTTCCAGCGCCGACTCGAAATCCCACGAGTAGCCGTTATGATCGAGCGTCAGGGCCATCACACCCCAGTAGTCCCCGGTTGCCCCCGCCTCGAGATTCAATGCGTTGAAGTTCGTGTGACCGCCCGGATCCTCCAGGTTTGTTTCGCCTGCGCCGCTCGTCACAGTGGCTGTGACGACCGGATCGAGCGTCTCACCGCCGGTGCCCACGATGAATTCGCGGATGCCCTTGCGTGGATCGTAATTCCCGGAGGGGTCGAGGGGGCGGTAGTGGGCATAGAGGTGGTCGTGTCCGTTCAGCACCAGGTCGGCTCTGTTCTCATAGAGCTGTTGCCAAAAGGCCTGAGCGGCAATGCCCTCCGGGGTGATGCTGTTAGTGGCGCTGAACGTGGGCTGATGCCAGTAGGCCAGTGTGCAGGCGGAATGATTCGCCGCGAGGTCGTTTTTCAACCATTCGAGTTCGGCGCCAAACCAGGAGCCCGTGTTCGAACAGCCGCCCGGCTGTGTCGAGCACTCTATATTGAGTGAGATAAGGTGCCAGGAGCCGACATTGTAGGAGTACCAGCCATCCCCGACTCCGGTTCCGTTCACGCCTCCGTTCGCCCCCAAATCAAAGTGCCCTGCCTGTCCATCGGCCCGCGGTATGGGTTGGGGGTTGGGGGTGGTAACGCCCGGATAGTTGCATGCCGACGCCAAGGCTGGTGGGCACGGGTCCGGGACCGTGGTCGTCTGAATACTGCCATCTGTATTGAGCTGGAAGCCGTTGAAGTAGGAGAAGTAGCCGTAGCCGGCAACGCCGGTCGCGTTATGCTCGTCATAAAACTCGTGGTTGCCGGGCGAGGGCCGCGTGATGGATTTGAAACCGCCATACGTCAAATCGTACGATTGCTCAAAGTCCGAATACTGGCCTACCTGGTATTGCAGATCTCCGAGGATCGCGAGGAGGTCGTGTTGGCGTAGGGGGCCTTGGGGTTGTTGCAGGCTTCATTCCCCTTCTCACCGGCAGGCTCCGTCTCGGCTGGCTGGCAGGCGATATCGCCAACCACCGCCAGCACGGGATACCCCTGGGGTCTGTTGTACGGCCACGGATTGTCGTTCGAATGGCCGTTCCACCATTGATTGCCGTTGGAATTTTGATTCTGTGCCGTTGCCCCCGTCGCAAATGCCAGCATCGAGACGGCCGCTCCCATGAGCCCTGCCGCCCGGAACCTTCGCGCTATCGTCTTTATATTCATGCGGTTTCTCCCTTTGGACTTGTGCGTGAATACTGCTTTTATCCCGTCAGTGTTACGTGCGGATGGCGAATCCGTAAAAAAGGCGTAACACGCTCTGCTGCGCTGGTGTGCGGGACCCGAAGGGCCGGACGGGGGCGTCCGGCGCGGCTCAGGGGAGCCGCCCCACATGCGGCGTTTCAGGCGTAGCGAAACAGCGCCTTGAAACCAAAGTCCATGTGCTGCTGGATATGACAGTGAAACAGGGTGAGACCCGGCTGGTCGGCGACCATATCCACAGTGTCCTTCCTGATGCCCGCGGTCGGTTTGCCGTTGAGCTCGACAAGCTCGAACAGGTGCCGGTGCATGTGCAGCGGGTGAGTTTCGTCACTGCGATTGTGAAACACCAGCCGGTAGCGGCCTCCCTGACGGAGTTGCAGCCGATGGTGCTGAGCACGACCTGGGGTGACAGCTCAACCATCACCGGTGCGATCCGCAGGGTGAAATCCGGACGCGACTGAGCGAACGCGGGCCGCAGCTCGTCTGCCCGCGCCCCGATCACGGTGGCCCATCCAAGCCGTGCAAAATCCCGTCGGTTCATTTTGATCCTCATCCCGCCTGCGCCAACGCCGCTACGCTTTCGCCTTCGTTCACGTTCGGGCGACCGGGCGTTCGGGGACATCGAGACCTGCCTGGGTAAGCGGCACCGAGGACCATACTACCCAACTGCTTCGCCAGCCGCCCGGAAAGGCGGCCGCGGCAAAATTGCTCAACCCACAAATTCAGGATCGGCTCTGATAGGATTGCATGCAATGAGAACGATTCTAATTGTCCTCGCCGCCGGTGCGCTTATCGCACAGACGCCGGCGATTACGCGCACGGTGGTGACCCGCAAAGACGTCTCGGTCCCGGGCCGGGAAGCAGTTGTCGCGCGCGTCGAGATCACCCCGGGCGGCTTCGCGGGCCGGCACACCCACCCGGGCGACGAGATCAGCTACATCCTCGAAGGCGAGGGCGAAATACTCATGGAAGGCCAGCCGCCACTCAAGGTCAAGCCCGGCGACGGTTTCGTCGTGCCGGCCGGCGTGAAGCACGACGCACACAACACCGGCTCACAAACGCTCAAGCTGGTCGGTGTTTACGTGGTTGAAAAGGGCAAGCCGATGTCAACCCCCACTCCCTAAAGCGATCTTGCGGCGCAGGAAGCGTCTTTCCGGTTCCGAGCAACGGCACTCCAGTGCTGCGTTGAAACACGCGATGGCTTCAGCGTGCCTCCCGAGATCGAGGAGCAAATGGCCGCGCACCGCGAGCAGCAGGTAATATCCAGGCAGCGTGAGCGGTTCAATCGAAGCCAGCGCCTCCGCCGCGCCACGCACCCTGGCGATTGCCACCGCACGATTCAACGCCACAACCGGCGACGGGTTCATGGCGAACAACTGTTCGTAGAGATCGAGGATCATCGGCCAATCGAGCGGCTCCCGCACATGCGCCGCGGCAATGGCCGCCTGCACGTGATATTCGGAAACCTCATCGCCCGCCATCGATCTGTCGAAGTGGCGGAACCCGATGGCGATCAACTTCTGATCCCAGCGCGATCGGTCCTGATCCTCCAGAAGTATGAGGTCCCCGGCCTCGTCGGTGCGGGCGGGCAGTCTCGCGGCCTGCAGAGCCATCAGCGCCATCAGCGCATGCACGCGGGGCACGGCGATGGTCGATGTTGCGATCAGGTGCCCAAGCCGCAGGGCTTCAAAGCAAAGATCCGTGCGTATCAGGTCCTCTCCTTCATGCGCCGCATAGCCTTCGTTGAACATGAAGTAGACGGTTTCACTCACGGAATCGAGGCGCTGCCTGAGGTCGTCGCCGTGTGGCATTTCGAGCGTCAGCCGCTGGTCGCGAACCTGCCGACGCGCGCGGACCAGCCTCTGCGCAATGGCTTCGTCAGCCGCGAGAAAAGCTCGCGCGATCTCCCGGACGCTGAATCCTCCCGCGATCTTCAGACTTAATACAACGCGGGAATCGCGCGCAATCGCCGGATGGCAGCACATGAAAACGAGCCGCAATTCGTCGTCCCGAAGCTGCTCTTCAACATCCGGATCGCCGGCGCCGATCCCAGCCGACTCGTTCAGCGCCGTTACGAGTTCGGCGCTCTTCTGCCCTCCGATCCGGTCCCGGCGAATCGCGTCGATGGCCGCATTGTGAGCTACGCGAAACAGCCAGGCAGGGGCATTCTCCGGCATTCCATGATCCGGCCATGTCTGCAAAGCGCGGAGCATAGCTTCCTGCATGGCCTCCTCGGCCAGTTCGAGATGAGCCGGTCCGAGGAGCCGCGTCAGGTGGGCCAGTATCCGCCCCGATTGATGCCGGAACAAGTGCTCCAGCAGGTCGCTATGTTCCGTAGACGTGTCTGACCTCTACGGTCCCACCGTAATCCAGATGGGGAAGCGTGAGGGCGCGTTGAACGGCTTCGTCATAGCTCGCGGCCTCAATGGTGTAGTAGCCCCCCAGAATTTCCTTGGTTTCGCTGTAAGGCCCGTCGGTGGCGCGCGGCTGACCGCCGTTGGGGCGGACGACATGGCCGGGATCTCCCGCCAGGCGCTTGCCGTCTTTGACAAACGGGAGCCTGGTCCAGGCCATGTACTTCTCGGTGGCCTTTTGCATCTCTTCCGGGCTGAGCTTCTTGTACCAGTTCGGATCGTTGTACAGCAGGAACATGTAAGTTGCCATTGTTTTCTCCTATGTTAATAACGAACGGGGCCGCGAGGAATCGACATCGCCGTGTAAATTAACGATATGGAAATAACCTGGCTCGGTCACGGCACGTTTCTGTTGGCGCTGCCCGGCGACGAAACCCTGATCCTCGATCCGTGGACGGACGGTAACCCGGCGTATCCGAAAGACTTCGAAATCAAGCGGTGCGACACGATGCTGATCTCGCACGGCCACTTCGATCACATCCACGACGCCGTCCCGCTGTGGAAGAAATTCCGGCCGCGCGCGATCGCCATCTACGAAACGTGCGAGTGGCTCGGCAAAAAGGGCGTCGACACCTGCCAGCCCATGAACAAGGGCGGCTCGCAGCATGTGGGATCGGTAACCGTCACGATGACCCACGCGGTACACAGCTGCGGGATCACCGACGACGACGGCTCGATCGTATACGGCGGCGAAGCGGCGGGTTACGTGCTGAAGTTCGCGGACGGCCGCACGGCATACTTCGCGGGCGACACAAACGTGTTCATGGATATGCAGCTGATCGCGGAACTCTATGCGCCGGACCTGGCTTTCCTGCCCATCGGCGACTTATACACAATGAGCCCGCGCGAGGCGGCGGTGGCGTGCCGTTTACTGGAAGTCCCGGTCGTAATCCCGATGCACTTCGGGACATTCCCGCCGCTCACGGGAACGCCCTCGGCCCTGGAGAAACTGGTAAAAGGCGCCAGAGTATGGCAGCTGCAACCCGGCAAGACCGTCACCTGGTAGAGGGCCTCTGCGCCGATTGCATCCACCGGAAGGAAATCCGCAGCGATCGCGGCAGCGTCTTCATCATGTGCCTCCGGTCTTTCAGCGAGCCCGAGTATCCGAAATATCCGCGCCTGCCGGTGCTGAGCTGCGCCGGATTTGAACTGTCCGTGCGACACTGCGAGTAACCCCTCTGGCCGAAACAAGCACACTGGAAGCGCCTCCCGCGAAACAGGAGCAGGTCTACGCGCCGTGGAAGCCGCGTTATAACCCCTGGATCGTCGCCCTCACGGTAACCCTTGCGACCTTCATGGAAGTGCTCGACACCTCCATCGCCAATGTCGCGCTGCCGCATATCGCGGGCGGGCTGTCGGCGAGTCAGGACGAGTCCACCTGGGTCCTGACCAGTTACCTGGTTTCGAACGCGGTGATCCTGCCCATCAGCGCATGGCTTTCCGTGCTGGTGGGTCGCAAGAAGTTCTACATGACGTGCGTCTGCATGTTCACCATCAGCTCGTTTCTGTGCGGCCTGGCGCCTACGCTCGGCATGCTGGTGTTGTTTCGCGTCATGCAGGGACTCGGCGGCGGCGGACTCGCGACCAGTGAACAGGCCATTCTCGCCGATACGTTCTCCATCGAAAAGCGCGGCATGGCCTTCGCGATTTATGGCATGGCCGTAGTTCTCGCGCCTGCGATCGGACCCACGCTCGGCGGCTGGATCACCGACAACTACAGCTGGCGCTGGATCTTCTACATCAACGTGCCGGTGGGATTGTTGTCTCTCTATTTAACGAATCGGATCGTCGAAGATCCTCCCTACATGAAGACCGAGCGGCAAAAAACACTGCAGAACCCGATCGATTACATGGGCCTCGGTTTGATCGCCGTGGGCATCGGCTGCCTCCAGTACGTTCTCGACAAGGGCCAGGAACTGGATTGGTTTTCTTCGAGAAAAATCACCGTTCTGCTGGTCGCGTCGATCGCCACGCTGGTGTGGTTTGTCGTCAACGAATGGGAGCAGGCGTATCCGATCATCGATCTGCGGCTTCTGCGGCAGCGCAATTTCGCAGCATCCGCGTTCATGATGTTTGTGCTCGGGATGGTCATGTTCGGGACCACGGTGTTGATCCCCCAGTTTCTCCAGGTGCTGATGGGCTACACCGCGGAGCAGGCCGGCATGGCGCTCTCGCTGGGGGCGTTTGTCCTGATGTTTATGATGCCGGTTGTCGGGCGGCTCATATCGCGCGTCGATCCCCGAATGCTGATTTCAGGCGGATTCGCGATGACGTCGATGGCTCTGTTTCACATGACGACCATTAACCTGCAGATCGATTTCCGCACCGCCGCAATGTATCGCGTGTACCAGACGCTCGGCCTGGCCTTTCTGTTCATCCCCATCAGCACGCTGGCTTATCTCGGGATCCCGCGGCACAAGAGCAACCAGGTGGCGGGCATGAACAATTTCATGCGCAACCTGGGCGGCAGTATCGGGATCTCCATGCTGAGCACCTGGCTGCAGCGGCTGTCGCAGGAGCACCAGGTCTTTCTGAGCGCGCATGCCTCGGCGGGCGATGCGCAATTCACGCAGAGACTCGCCGGCCTGACACAGACTTTTACCAGCCAGGGAATCCCGGCTAATGAGGCGAACGTGCGCGCGTATTCGATGATGAGCCGGACCATTACCGGCCAGGCCTCCACGCTCGCCTACGTTGACATCATCACCATCGGGGCCATCGTAATCCTCTGCCTCACGCCGCTGCCGTTCCTGATGAAACGCCCGCCGAAAAGCTCGGGGTCCGCCGCGGCCCGTTGATTTGTGGGGCGGTCTTTCGGCCTGCCATGCCCCCTAATCAAATCTCAGCCACGCAGGTATTGCGCAACTCGCCCAATCCCTCGACACGCACCACCACTTCGTCGCCGGGCTTCAGCCATCTGGGCGGTTTGTGCGAAAATCCGACTCCAGCGGGCGTACCGGTCAATACAACGTCGCCAGGTTCGAGCGTCATAATACTCGAAAGAAATTCGACGGTTTCCGGAATTTTGAAAATCAATTCGCGCGTGTTCGAGCTCTGCATCGTTTCGCCGTTCAGAGTCAGCGAGATGTTGAGATTGTGCGGGTCTTCAATCTCATCGGCACTCACCAGATACGGACCCATTGGGGCGAAAGTGTCGAAGTTCTTGCCCATGGTCCATTGAGTGACCGCGCTTTGGATGTCGCGCGCGCTCACGTCATTGCAGTTCATGTACCCGAATACGTAATTACGCCAATCCGCCGCCGGGACGTGCCGGGCGCGCTTGCCGATCACGAAGCCGAACTCGGCCTCATAGTCGGGCTTGCGCGAGTTCTTCGGCAAAACGATATGGTCGCCGGATCCGATAATGGTGTTGCTGTATTTCGCGAAGATCACTGGGCACGGCGGAATTTCGAGTTTCGCTTCCGCGGCGTGATCGCGATAGTTAAGCCCCATGCACAGGATTTTCGGAGGATCGGGGATCGGCGCGCAAAGCTTAATGGACGCGAGCGGAACTCCCGCCGACGCTTGCGCGGCGAACGCCTCCACTTTTTTCAGGCCATGCGCCCCACCCTGCAGGACGGACAGCAAGTCCGGAAAACCCGCGCCGTTAAGGCTCACGACCTGATCTTTAACAACAACACCTGCATGCCGACGGCCAGCCTCTTCGAATGTTACGAATCGCATGAACCCGCCAGTCTAACAAAGCAATGCAGGTTCAAAGACTCCAGGAGTCAAACCGACGAGACCCATGGTTCCAATACAGGTGCCTCGAATCGATATGCCCGTCGCTGAGATTTAGCCCGCTACACGTTTTCGATGACTGGAAGCCGGGGAGCGGGTAATCCGGCTCGTAGTCGAGACCCTCGGCTGCCAGTTCCACCGTGGCGGGATCTCTCGCTTCATCGCGAATTATCACGGGTCGCCTGTTCGTTCCATTTAAGAACACCGCAACGACAACCTCTCGTTTATTTGTGCCCAGGACGGCTGTCTGTTTATGGCCGCCACACGTGAAGTCCGCGATGACGATTGACTTTGCCTGCCAGCGAAGGCCGGGAACGAATCGTTCGGCGGCCTTGATCACGGCGTCCTGGCCAGCCGCCATCCGCAAAACAAACGTAAGGTAGAGACTGAAGACCTGACATTTCATAACCAATCGACTACCTACCGCGGCCACAACCATCCAAACGTGCCCGCAGTGAGGAGCGCGTAAATCAGCCCGTCCACAGTCGCCTTGATCGTCGTGCTCCAGGCGCGTCGGTACCAGATCGACATCTGCCAGATCGCCACCGAATATCCCACAAAAGCGGTGGTCCCGGCGAAGCGGAAGACCTGGCGGTATGGGGTGCCGACCGGCAGAGCGCGTCCCGAGATATACGCCGCGAAAACACCGACGACTACGATGTACACGAACCACAGGACCAGACTCGGCCACATCGCGGTTCCCCCGTTTGGCATAACCGTGACGACCATGACCGGACCCTGTTTACGCTTCTCGGTAAATTCGGGCGAGCGCATCTCCCGCGAGTTCGAGGGACGCGGAACCAGGTAGTCACCCGGCGGAATAGCCAACGGGCGCAGCGCTTCCATCACCTTGTCTTCGTTGGGCATCTTCGGATAGTCGTTCTTGTGCCACGGCGAAGCCATGTGGATGATCGAACTCACGACGAAAACGATCACCGCCGAAAGCAAAATGGGCAACCATAACGCGGACAGTTCTGTCATAAGAACCTCCCCTCTCTAAGGTACACGCGGCTTTAAGCCGCGTTCTTACTCAGTTTCGCGAACGTGCTGAAGTCTTGTTGCCAATTCCGCCGGCAAGTTCGCCTCGACTTCGGGCGTGATCAGACGTGCGGCATCCATGGATTTGACATGAACCTGATCCTTCAAACGAAACGAGCTCAACTTCATCCGCACCAGGTCCGCAACGGGAATCACCATCACTTCCCCGCCGTGAATCCGCTTCATCTCCGGTGCGATCGGCGGATTCGGAACAGCCTGATTCGGCCTCACCATTTCCCCGCTGAAAACCAAATGAACCGCATTCCTCGCGCGGTCGGTATCGCCGTAGAGCAGCATGTCCACAGCCGCCGTATGCCGAAACCGGAAGCCATGCCTGGCCGCGGCCTCTTTCACCTTTTCGAGATCTTCGCGCCGGATCATCAGATCGACGTCTCGTGTCAGGGTGGTGTGCTCCGGGTCGGCCTCCTCGACATGCACGAGAACCGCCAGCCCGCCGATCAATTCGTAAGGAATGCCATCTTCCGAGAGGGCTTGAGCAATCTTATGCAGCACCCCAACCAGATCGAAAAGCCGTTCTTCAAACAAGGTATTGATCGCATCCCCTTCCGCGGCCGTGCTGCGCAGGAATTGTTCAAAGCTGAGAACGTTCATGCTCTCTTCTGAATATACGTGAGGGAATTGAGATAATCACCCACAGGTGCGTTTCCTCCGTTTGACAGCTCTCGCATTTTCTGCGTTGGCTCTTACAGCACAAACGCCGAGTGCGGCCGATTTGGGCAAGGCAGTCCTTTCCGCCCGCCTCGATCCCTCCGCCTGCTACCGGGTCCGCGACCTGGAAATCTCGGAAGAGGACGCCCGGTTCTACCTCACCGACGGCTACATCATCTTCGGAAAACCCGTGAACGGCGCTCCCGTTTCCGCCGTCTTCTCGGCGGAAATCGAGGGCGGCGATGCCGAGATTCTTCTGCTTCCCCCCAACCGTTCGGAGCGCAAATCGCTGGCGGGATATACCGGTTCGCCGAACCTCGACGAGCATTTCACGAACGCGGTCTTCCTCTTTACGGAAGCCCAGGCGCGGGGCCTGGCGGAACAGATCCGCACCAAAGGAGAAGCGAAGAATTCGCCGGAAGCGGGCGCGCTGCTTGCCGACCAATGGTCCTCCATAGTCGCCAATATCAGCGGCAGCTATGAATCCCGCATGGTGCTCGACTTACTTGGCACACGGGCAAGCGACGGGGCACAACAGCCGCCACATGGATTTTTCAAGGCAATTATCAAGGGAAAGAAACTCGGCAACTTCGATTTCGGCTACGACAGCCGTGCCTGGGAACAGCTCAACGTCGGTCAACTAAACTCGCGCGACGGGAACACCTACTTCGACACCTGGACCAGCTTCGCCAGCCAAAGTCATCGCAACGCTCAGCCTCCCGCGCCCGAAGAAGAGATTCTGAGCTATCGGATCGAAGCCACGCTCGATTCCGCGTTCGTCCTGCATTGCGTCACCCGCATCCGGTTCCGGGCAACCGCCGAATCGCGCAACGCGATCCCGTTCGATATGTCGGCGCAGATGCGTCCGACCGGAGCCATCCTGGACGGCGATGCAGCGGAAGTTTACGAACGCGATTCCGTGCGCAATAACCTGGTGCAGAACAGCGGCGACGAACTGCTGTTGGTGATTCCGCCGCGACCGCTCGAACCCGGCTCCGAGCACGAGGTCGAGATCCGCCATGAAGGGAAGGTGGTCCTCGACGCCGGTCATCAGGTTTACTTTGTAAGCTCGCGCGGATCGTGGTATCCGAATCGCGGGGCGCAGTTCGCCACTTACGATGTCACGTACCGCTATCCGAAGAATCTCGACCTGGTGAGCGCCGGTCAAGTCACTGAAGACAGCGCTGAGGATCGGCCCGAAAATGCCGTTCGCATCACGCGCCGTGTTACGAACAGCCGTATTCGCTGGCTGGGGTTCAACCTGGGGGTGTATGAGCGAAAGGAACTGGAGCGCGACGGCATCCACATCGAAGTTTGCGCCAACCGCGAGGTGGAAGACGCGCTGCGTTACCGCCCAGCCGAACCACCCCCTGTCGATCCCGCCCTTACAAATGGTCCGCGACGGCGGCGGCTGGTGATCGATGCCGGTGTCGCCGAACCGCCGCCTGCGCCTCCGCCCGTTGTCAACCCGGCGAACCAGCTGACACAAGTCGCCGACGACGTCGCGGCGGCGGTGGAGTTTTATCGCGCCCGCTTCGGCGCGCCGCCCGTGAATCGGATCGAAGTGTCTCCGGTGCCCGGAAGATTCGGTCAGGGCTTCGCCGGCATGATTTATCTGTCCACGCTTTCTTATCTGCCGGTGACTGCGCGGCCGCTCTCGCTGATGCCGCCCTGGCAGCAGGTGTACTACGGGGAGTTTCTGCGCGCGCATGAAGTGGCGCATCAATGGTGGGGCAACATCGTCACCACGGGCGCTTATCGCGACGAGTGGCTGATGGAAGCGCTGGCAAATTATTCCGCGCTGCTCTTCCTCGAAACGCGGGGCGGCACGAAATTGACGGATTCCATTCTCGAACAATACCGCCGCATGCTGCTCACCAAAGGGACGGATGGCGAAACCGCCGAATCGGAAGGGCCGGTAGTGCAGGGGCGGCGTCTGGAAACCTCGAATAACCCAAACGCATGGAACGCGGTGGCATATGGCAAGGGCGCGTGGATTCTGCACATGCTGCGCCGCCGCATGGGCGATGAACAGTTCACGAAAATGCTCACGGAACTGCGACGTCGCTATGAGTGGAAGACCATCGACACGGAACAATTCCGTTTGCTGTGCGCCGAGTTCCTGCCGCCGCGGTCGTCCGATTCCAGGCTGGAGAATTTCTTCGACCGGTGGGTGTATGGAACCGGCATCCCCACGCTGAAGCTGACCTCCTCTGTCAAAGGAAAGCCGGGGGCGTGGAAGCTCACCGGCACGATCGTTCAGTCCAATGTGCCCGACGATTTCAGCGTCACGATTCCGGTCGAGATTCAGACCGGCCGCGGTAAGGTTGTGCGCGAATTGCAGACGGGCGCCGATCCGGTGACATTCTCCGTTCCGGTGGCGGGTGCCAATGCCAAAGCCGTCCTCGATCCGGCTTCGAGCGTGCTGCGACGTTAGAATCAAAGTTCGCGATCATCGATTACCCCATGCAAGCCGAGTTGTTTTGTATAAACGCCGCGTGTGGTGCGCGGTACGGCATCAACGAAGTTCTGTACAACTGCACACGATGCGGCGGTCTGCTCGAAGCCCGCTATGAGTTCGGACACCCCGACACGGAGGCCCTCAAACGTACCTGGCGCGAGCGCCGGATGTCCAACGCCCCTCTCGATCAGAGCGGCGTCTGGCGTTATCGCGAACTGTTCCCATTTATCAATTTTGATGCCGGCGACGATCGCCACATCGTCACCCTTCGCGAGGGTAACACGCCGCTGCTGAACGGCCCGCGCGCGGCGAGCTATGGCGGACTCGACCGAATCACTTTCAAGCACCAGGGTTTTAATCCTACCGGTTCTTTCAAAGACAACGGCATGACGGCCGGAGTCGCCCAGGCGCGCCGGCTCGGCATGCAGCGCGTGGCCTGCGTTTCGACCGGCAACACCTCGGCCTCGATGGCCGCCTACGCCAGCGCCGGCGGACTGGAACCGCTCATCTTCATCCCGCACGGCAACATCTCCTACGGCAAGCTCGCGCAGGCGCTGGAGTACGGCGCGAAGACGTTCCAGGTGGAAGCGAACTTCGATCAGATTCTGGCGCTGGTGCGCGTGCTCGCCGAGCGGCTGGGAATCTATCTGCTCAATTCGATCAATCCGTTCCGCATCGAAGGCCAGAAATCGATCGTGATCGAGATGATGGATCAGCGCGATTGGAAAGTCCCGGACTGGATCGTGCTCCCCGGCGGCAATCTCGGCAACACCTCGGCATTCGGCAAGGGGCTGCGCGAGATGCACGAACTCGGGCTGATCGACCGCCTGCCGCGTCTCGCCGTGGTGCAGGCCGAAGGCGCCTCTCCGTTCTACGCGTACATGCAAAAAAGGGGTCAGACGCCTTTTATTCCGACCGAACATCCGGAGACGCTCGCGACCGCGATCAAAATCGGCGACCCGGTCTCCTGGCCCAAAGCGCAGTTCGAAGTCGAGACCACCAATGGCGTTGTCGAGCGCGTCACCGAGCAGGAAATCGCGGATGCCAAAGCCATTATCGGCCAAGCTGGCATAGGCTGCGAGCCTGCTTCCGCCGCTACGCTCGCGGGCATTCGCAAGCTCACCGCCGCGGGCGTGATCGCCCCCGACGCCGACGTCGTCGCAGTCCTGACCGGCAATGTCCTCAAAGATCCCGACTACATTTACCGCTATCACACCGGGCAATTAAAGGGGCCAGGTGATTGTCCGATTCACCCGAATTTCGGTAACCGGCCCGTGGTCGTCCCGAACGATGCCGACCGCATCGGCGAGCTGATCCGCTGAGTACTGCTCACCTGAAGCGCGAACTCGGACTTCGCGATATTACGCTCTTCGCCATCGCCTGCATCATCGGCACGCGCTGGATCGCCTCTGCCGCCCACGCCGGCCCCGGCTCGATTCTGCTCTGGGTGCTGGCGGCGATCTTCTTCCTCATCCCGCTCTCGATCGCAATCGCTGTCCTGACCGTCAGGCATCCTGTAACCGGAGGGCTCTATCGCTGGACACGCGCGGACTTCGGACCGTGGCACGGCTTCCTCGCGTTCTGGGTCTATTGGGTCGGCATCGCCTTTTGGTTTCCCAGCGCAGCCATGTTTTATGTGAGCATCGCGCTCTCGGCTTCCGGGCTTTCGGAGAATCGCATCGCGCTCGTCGCAGTGTCGCTGGCCGCGATCTGGATCGCACTGGGCACGAACCTCGTCGGCGTCGGTGTGGGCAAATGGACGGAGAATCTCGGGGCCGCGGCTTCGTGGATTCTGGGCGTGCTGCTTGTCGGCGCCGCCGCGTTGGTGTGGCGCCGCCAGGGTGCGGCAAGTACGTTCCATCTGCTGCCCGAGTTCAACTGGGAAACCGTAAGCTTCTGGGCCACGATCGCCTACGGGATGAGCGGCCTTGAGATGGTGGGCCTGATGGGAGGCGAGATCCGCGACCCGGGCCGCAACCTGCCTCGCGCGGCGTCGATCTCGTCCGTATTCACCACGCTGTTTTATGTTGGGACGACGGCGGCGATGCTGATCGTCCTGCGCCCCGGCCAGATCAGCGAAATTAACGGACTCGCGCAGGTTGCCGGAAACGCCGGGCAAATACTTGGGGCGCCGTGGCTGTCTATCGTTATCGTGCTGCTCGTGCTGGCCACCGCCATCGGACAGTTCGGCGGACTGGGCGCGTCCGTCTCCCGCATGCCTTTCGCGGCCGGAGCCGATCATCTGTTTCCGGCGGCGTTCGCGAAGATTCATCCGCGCTGGAACACGCCTTATATATCGATCATTACGCTTGGTGTCGTGGCTTCCGGTCTGCTGGTTGTCCTTCAATTCGGGGACACGCTGCGGGCGGCCTATCAGACGCTCGTTTCTCTGATGGTGATCGCCGGCTTTCTCCCATACCTATACGTCTTCGGCAGCGCGTGGAAAGCGGGCAAACGGTTGAGCGCGAGCTCCGGAACAGGCGTGACGCTGCTCGCGATCGTCTGCTCGGTGGTTCCGACGGGCGAAGTTCACAATGTGTGGTTGTTCGAAGGGAAGGTATTCGGCGGAACACTTGCGGTGATCGCGTCGGGTTGGCTGATCTATCGAAGGTACAAGAAACCCATTGACTGAAGGGTGGCGCAGACTTCAGTCCGCGGTTCAAGTCCACCAGCGGCGGGCGCGGGATACTAAAGATATGGTGACGTCGGTCGAAGGAATCTATCGTGACGGCAAGGTCGAGTTGGTCGAGCCTCTGGCAGGGGCTGAGGGTTCACGGGTCATCGTGACGTGGGTCCATCCCTCTGAGACGATTGATCTTCGCGAACGGGGAATTGATGAATCTCAAGCGGCGGATCTGCGCCGCCGCCTGGCCCCGTTTGCGGAAGACTGGGATCGTCCGGAAATGGCTGTCTACGATGAGTTACCGTCGCGGTGACGTCGTTCTGGTTCTGTTCCCGGACTCAAACCTGCGAACGTCCAAGCGACGACCAGCGCTGATCGTCCAGGCAGACCAGCTGAGCACGGACCTGCCGCAGACTGTCGTGGCAATGATCACCAGCAACTTGGCTCGTGCCGGGCATCCCGGCCGAGTGACAGTGAAGTTCGGCAGCGGGGGAGCGAAGGAATCGGGCCTGTTGATGGACTCTATAGTCATGACCGACAATCTTGCGACCATCCGGTATTCGGAGATCGATCGCGTCATAGGGACGTTCGCCGAGATGAAAGAGATTGACGCAGCATTACGAACGACGCTCGCGTTGTAGTGGGCGGAGGATATGGCGACGCAGGAACGCGACCGGAGCGCCGATCCAGCAGCCGGGATGGCCGGTGGGGGCGATGCGAGTGGGCCTTTATATGTCTGAAGGCAGCGCATCAATTTCTTCCAGCGGCAAGACGCCGCTGAAAGAAAGGAGTCGATGGGGGCGGTGAATCAGCGTCCATCCATCAACGGTCTCCGTGATCAGGTCTGGGCCGAACCGCGCTGCTCCAAAGCACTCCGCTGATCCGCGAACAGCCGCAACGGTCAGCATTCGACGACCTTTGCCAGTGCCCAACTGACAGTCGAAGATGAGCAGTTCCTTGCCGTTCGTGTCACCAGCAACGACGTTCTTAATTGAACTGGCCCAGCTAACCGATGTCTGGCTCAATGGAAAGCTTTTGGGCATCGCTGCACCTATGTATTTGAGCCCCGTGCTCTCCGCGTACTGCCGAATCTGCCCGGTTCGCTTACGTTCCGATAACAGACCCAGATAATGATGCCAGCCATCACGACAAGTCCGAGGTATCCCATAATCGTCCACCTGCCCGGCCCATCAACGCCCCAATACACCGAGCGAATGCGTGACGCGGGCGCTGCCATGTTTCGCACAATGGCGAAGATTTAGATCTCCCGCCGGCCCTCCATCGCCTTCCACATCGTTACTTCATCCGCGTATTCGATATCGCTCCCGACCGGAACGCCCATGCCGATGCGCGTGACCTTGATCCCGAGCGGCTTCAGCAGCTTCGATAAATAAACCGCGGTCGCCTCGCCTTCCACCGTGGGATTTGTCGCGGCGATCACTTCTTCGATCGAACCCTTCGCAATCCGGTCCACCAGGCTCTTGATCTTCAACTGCTCCGGCCCGATACCGTTTCTCTGATGGTGATCGCCAGTTTCTACCTTACCTCTACGTCCTCGGCAGCGCGTGGAAAGCGGGCAAACGCTTAAGCGCAAGTTCCGGAACAGGTGTGACGCTGCTCGCGATCGTCTGCTCGGTGGTTCCGACGGGCGAAGTTCACAATGTCTGGCTGTTTGAAGGGAAGGTATTCGGCGGAACATTTGCGGTGATCGCGTCGGGGTGGCTGATCTATCGAAGGTACAAGAAACCCGCTTTCTGAATCTGGTGGCGCAGACTTCAGTCTGCGGTTCAAATCTACCGGACGAACGGACACTTTTCGTTCTTCATCCGTCTTCACTCCTGGTCAATTATTGTCGCGGATCGACTGCACCACTTGCCTGATCGCATCGATAACAACGTCAGGCCTGTCAATGATGACGAAATGGCCGCTCTTTTCCGCAACCATTTGCTTGCTGTTTCGTGAAAGCGACAACAGGTCGCTCTGCAACTTGCGATATTCAGGGCCGGGTATGTCCGTGCTGATGTCCACAAGTGGCTTATCGCCCAACGGCTGAGCGTGCTCTTTGGCGATTGCGTCAGCCTGCTCAGCGCATTCCATCGAAACTTCAATGTTGGATTGCAAAGCCGCCTGATCCCTGGCCTGCGCGGTGGCCCAAAGGTGGAACTCACGATCGCGAGAAGATAACATGCTGAAGTTAGGGTCATCTTCAAGCCCAACTGCTCGCCCGGTTCCCGGGGCCGGCGGAGTTATTGACGGCGGCGGGCCTTTCGCAACACCAGGAAGTGTCGAGGGCCGTATCGACGAAAGCATTTGGTCAACAAAAAACGCATGGTCAACAAAAACGATGCCCGCCACTTCACCCGGGTGTTGCCCAACGTAGACGCGCGCAACTAACCCACCCAGCGAATGTCCAACGAGCACATAAGGACCCCTGATTCCGGCATTTTTCAGCGCCGCGTGGATCTCGCTGACTCTTAGCGAGCACGAATCCTTCGGGCCGGTATCGCTCCAACCGATTCCTGAATGGTCATATGCGCAAACTTGGGTAAATCTCGCCACCTCGGGCTGAACGAGCCCCCAATCGAATGAATACGCTGCTCCTACGATCACGACGGCGGGGCTCCCAGCGCCGATGCAATAGAGATGGACTCGATATCCACCTACGTCGATCAATTTGCCAGGAGGTGCGGGCACGATTTGATTGGTTTGGGCCGATGCCTGGGACGGACACCGAATCAAGGAGAGTAAGGCACACACGGCGACAATCGTCCCAGTTCGCATAGAGGCCTCCCGTTCGGAGTGTAAACTCCTATTAGTTTATAATCCTCCCAGGTCGATTGCGACGCGGGTTATGTTTCGCAAGGTGTAAGTTTGCATCGTTGATGGAAGGCAGAAAACGCCCTGGTATGTTGCAAATGTCTACCAAGTGCGGAAAAGCTGACGCTCATTTCCTTCTCAGTCCGTGTGGCCGGTCAAATCTCGCGGCGGCCTTCCATGGCCTTCCACATCGTGACTTCGTCCGCGTATTCGATATCGCTCCCGACCGGAACTCCCATACCGATCCGCGTCACTTTGATCCCGAGCGGCTTCAGCAGCTTTGATAAATAGACCGCCGTCGCCTCGCCTTCCACTGTGGGATTTGTGGCGGCGATCACTTCTTCGATAGAACCCTTCGCAATCCGGTCCACCAGGCTCTTGATCTTCAATTGCTCCGGCCCGATGCCGCGCAGCGGAGACAAAGCGCCGCCGAGAACATGATAGAGCCCGTTGTACTGCCGCGTAACTTCGATCCCGACGATATTATTCGGGTCCTCCACCACGCACACCACTTTCTGATCGCGCTGCGGATCGCGGCAATACTGGCACAACTCGGCGTCGCTGATGTTGTTGCAGACGGCGCAAATCGTCAGCTTATCCTTGACGTCCAGAATGGACTGCGCGAGTTGATCGGCATCGTCCCGGCTGGCGCGCATGATGTGGAACGCGATGCGCTGCGCGGACTTTTGCCCGATCCCGGGCAGGCGCTTGAACTCGTTGATCAGCCGTGCCAGCGGCTCCGCAAAATCGGGCATGAGCTAGTATCCGGTCCCGGCTCGTAGGGCGGTCATTCCTGGCTGCAGCCGCCTTTCAGGCGGCAGGACCCGTTGGAAAACGAGTCCGCGGGCACGATTGCCCACCCCACATCGGAGGTGCGCCATCAAAACAATCCGGGAGGCAGGCCGAGCCCGCCCAGCATCCCGCCCATCTTCTTCTGCGATTCCTCATCCACCTTTTTCGCGGCGTCGTTGGAAGCCGCCAGCACCAGGTCCTGCAGCATCTCGACGTCGCCCGCCACGTCCGGGTCGATCTTCACGCCAAGCACGTTCTTGTGACCATCCATCCTGATCGTGACCATGCCGCCGCCGGCGGTTCCGTCCACGCGAATCAGGGCCACTTCGGCCTGCAGCTTCTCCTGCATTTTCTGCGCCTGCTGCATCATGGCCTGCATGTTTCCGGGCATCTTCATTCGTTCAAGGGCTCCTTCAGGTTGCGGACGGTACGCACTTCCCCGCCGAACAGTTCTCGAAAACGCTGTACTTCCGGATGCGAGAGCGCGCGCTCTGTGACTTCATCTTCTTTCGGCGCGGGCTTCGGCATTGCGGCCGGCGTATTTTTGACCTCACCGAAGTTTACCTTGAAGCGAAGCGCGGGGAAACCCAGATGCTTCAGCGCGGTCCGAATCTCTTCCTGTCCCAGATCGAGCTGGAACTGTTTGGGCGCGGCGATCTGCAGTTCGCCGTTGACCAGCGCGACTTCGGACTGCGCAATGGCATCGGCGGAAAAATTGAGTCCCGCCCCGGTCATGGCGCCGTGCAGTTTCGCGCGCCAGTCCTCGATGGATGTGGGGCTGACGGTCGAAGCCGTCGGCATGGATTTCACTTGGGGCGCCGGAGCCGCCGGTGGTTTTGCTGGAGCCGCAACCGGCCCCGTTCCAATCGAAGCCAGTGCCTCCTCAATTCCAATCAGTTTTCCAGCCTGAATCATCTTCAACAAACCGATCTCCAAATGAAACCGCGGCTGTAGGGAAAACTGCAAATCCCGAAACAAATCAAGCGCCAATTGCAGATACCGCGTGAGATCTTCCTCGCTGAACGCCGTCGCGATGCGCGCCATCTCCGCCCGCTCCGAAGGACTCGCCGTAACCAGCCGCGACGTGGGCCCGGAAATCTTCGTGACGAGAAGATTGCGGACATATCGGGACAGCTCGCGCGAAAAATGTTGCGGACTCCCGCCATTGCGCTCCAGATCATCCACCAGGGCAAGCGCCGCACCGCCGTCCTGCGCGCTCAATGCGTTCGTGACCTGCGCCATCGCATCGAGCGAAAACGCACCGAGCAGCGCTCGCACCTGCGCGGCATCGATCTTCGACCCGCAGCAGGCGATGGCCTGATCGAGCGCCGAAAGCGAATCGCGCACCGACCCTTCGCCCGCCTGCGCAATGACGGAAAGCGCTTCGTCATCGGCCTCGATGCCTTCCTCGACGCAGATCTCCCGCATGCGATTGATCAGGTCGTTGAAATCGACCGAGCGAAAGCTGAAGTGCTGGCAGCGCGAGGCGATGGTCGCCGGGATCTTGTGCGACTCCGTGGTGCACAGGATGAAAACGGCCCACGGCGGCGGCTCTTCGATGGTCTTGAGCAGCGCATTGAAAGCTTCGGACGTAATCTGGTGAGCTTCGTCAATGATGAAAATCTTGTACCGGTCGCGCGCCGGCTGATAGCGTACGTTCTCGCGCAGCTCGCGCATTTCGTTGATACCGCGATTCGAAGCCGCGTCGATCTCGATGACGTCGACCGATCCGCCCGCCGTGACTTCGAGGCAGCTCGCGCACACACCACAGGGATGGTCGGTAGGGCCTTTTTCGCAGTTGAGGCAGCGCGCCACGATACGCGCGGTAGTGGTTTTACCCGTGCCCCTCTGGCCGGAAAAAATATAGCCGTGGGCGATGCGGTTCTGCGCGATCGCGTTCCGGAGCGTGGTGATGATGTGCTCCTGGTTCAGCAAATCGTCGAAGGTTTGCGGACGATATTTGCGTGCGATGACCTGGTACATGGGGATTACGCCAAGCTCCGGGTGATCCGCGGCACACGGGGTAAGCCGCTACCGTTGCTTCCTTCCAGACCTGGCGGGGTTTGCAGCCGCCCATTGCACGGAGCCCGGAACCTGACGAAATTCATGGTAGCAAAACGTCTCTTCCACGAGCGTTATCATGGACCCATGGGCGTCGGCACGCTGATTTCTGTGGACGAATACCTGCGCACCAGCTTTCACCCCGACTGCGATTTTGTCGAAGGCGAAATCCGGGAGCGAATTGTGGGAAAGAGAAAACACAGTTATGCGCAGGGCGAGATCGTGTCCTGGTTTAACGGTCGTAAGGACGTTCAAAGGCTGCAGTCGCTGCCCGAACTCCGCATGCAGGTCGGCCCCAACCGGATCCGGATTCCGGACGTGGTGGTCAGCGAAATGCCGCTCCCTGACGAGGAGGTTTTCACCTCGCCGCCCTACCTTTGCATCGAAGTGATGTCCCCCGACGACACCATAGCCGCCATGCAGGACCGCTTGGATGATTACCTTCATTTCGGCGTCCCGAATATCTGGGTGATCGACCCATGGAAGCATCGCGGATGGCACGTCACGGCCAGCGGCTGGGCCACCGCGGCTGGTGGCATCATGTCCACCGCCGACGGACGCGTCGCGATGCCATTGGTAGACGTTTTGCTGCCCTGACCCTGCGGCCGTTATGAGATGATTCGAGCAAAGGAGGGTTTCGAATGACCTCATGGTTCCACGCGGGAATCGGGCTTCTGGCCGCTTTCGTAGTGCTTGCGCCGGCATCCAAAACCTGGACGCCGCCGCGCACTCCCGACGGCCATCCGGACCTGCAGGGTTACTGGACTAACGCCACGCTGATCCCGCTCGAACGTCCCGTGGAACTGGGAACCAAGGAGTTCTACACCGCGGCCGAAGCGGCCGCCATGGACAAGCAACGCACCCAGCGCGAGAACAGCCAGCCCCAAACCGACATCCACTACGACAACGTCATCTGGCAGCACGAGAACTATTCCAAAGTCGCGACCACGCGCACGTCGGTGATTTTCGATCCGCCCGACGGCCGGATTCCTCCGCTGAACGCCAGCGGGCAAATACGCGCCGCCGCCGAGAAGGTAGCCGCGCACCGCCGCGATCTCGCTGAAAGCGCGGACAGCCGCAACCTCGGCGAACGCTGCATTTCGTGGGGCAATGAAGGCCCGCCCATGCTGGGGTCGACTTACAACGCCAATATGCAGATCGTCGAGACCGCCTCGACCGTCGCCATCAGCCACGAAATTATCCATGGCGTCCGCATGATCCCGGTTGACGGGCGTCCGCACCTCCTGCCGGAAATCCGCCAGTTGGGCGGTGACTCGCGCGGCCATTGGGAGGGCGATACGCTGGTCGTCGATACCACGAATTTCACGGATCAGACCAACTTCCGCCCGGTTCCCGCAACCGGACGCCAGGACGTCTTCTCGGACCGGAACCTGCGTGTTGTCGAACGCTTCACGCGCACCGATCCCGATACGATTGTCTACCGGTTCACGGTCGACGATCCAACCATGTGGACGAAGCCATGGTCGGGAGAGCTGATGATGAGGAAGATCGAAGGCCCGATCTTCGAATACGCTTGCACCGAGGGGAATTACGGCCTGGCCAACATTCTGGCCGCCGCGCGCGCCAAAGAGAAAACAGAGCGCTGATGAAGCGCTTAATCCCGATTCTTTCCGTGGCGGCCGCTGTAGTATTCCCCGCTTCTCCCCAGGCTCCGGACACGGCAATCAATCCCGCCGTCCGGCAGATCGTCGATGCGATCTCAGAGCAGCGCATGGCGGCGACGCTGCGGAAACTCGAATCGTTCGGCACGCGCTACGTCCTCTCGGCTCAGGACGATCCAGCGCACGGTATTGGCGCCGCGAAACAATGGATTCACGACGAGCTGAAAAGCTACAGCCCGCGTCTCGAAGTCTCCTATCAGGATTTCACCATTAAGAAAGGCGCGCGCCAGGGTCAGATCATTCGCGATGTCGGACTGTCGAACGTTGTGGCCGTGCTTCCCGGCACGATCCACAAGGATCGCTACGTTCTGGTGACCGCCCACTACGATTCCGTGGCGCTGATCCGAAAACCATATACCGGTGAGGAACAAACCGTCGCCGAGGCGGTCAGGCGAGGCATAGATGAGGCCGAAGAGAGGAGGTATCTCAAGGTCCTTCCGCTCGAAAACGACCTCGGCCCGCTGGATTTCGAAGCTATCGCAACCCAGTCAATCGCTCCCGGCGTCACCGACGATGGCAGCGGCACTGCCGCCGTTATGGAACTGGCGCGCGTGATGAGCCAGTATCAATTCGATAAAACTCTCGTGTTCATCGCCTTCGCCGCCGAAGAGGTGGGGCTCAGCGGCAGCCAGACCTGGGCCACGATGGCGAAGCAGAAGGGCATGGAGATTGAAGCCGTGCTGAATAACGACATCATTGGGAGCGATTTGGCGGGAAACGGGCAGTCGGCGACGAACATAGTGCGGCTATTCGCGGCCGGCCCCGAAGACTCACCCGCGCGCGAACTGGGCCGGTACGTCAAGCAGGCCGGCGAGCGCCTTGTGCCGTCGATGCGCGTCGAAATGGTATTTCGAGGCGATCGATTTCTGCGTGGCGGAGACCACACGCCGTTCGTCAACCAGGGCTATGCGGCCGTGCGGCTCACTTCGGCTTCGGAAAACTACGCCAACCAGCACACCGTCACGGACACGTTCGAGAATACGTCGGTCGCCTACGCGGCGCGCGTCGCGAGAATCAACGGCGCGTCGCTGGCCAGTCTTGCGCTCGCTCCGGCGCCGCCCGTGCTGAACTGGACCTGGGCTTCGGGGCCGAACAAAGGTGGCCACGTCCCGTTGCTCACGCGGGGCAAGTCCGGCTACGCCGCCGTGCTTCACTGGCTGCCGAATACGGAACCGGACCTCGCGGGATATTACGTGCTGATACGGTCGACCACATCGCCGGTTTGGGAACGCGAGGTGTGGGTGGGAAATGTGAACAGTTATACGATGCCGAACGTGTCGATTGACGATATTGCCATCGGCGTAAAAGCCGTGGATAAAGCAGGCAACGCCAGCCTGGTATCCCCCTACATGGAGCCTGTATTGCCCTCCCGCATCACCCCGGCGGAAGCTAAGTAGACGCTAAGTTACATTAGTCTGGTGCCCCTGATTCTCGACGGTAATCGCGTCCGCGACCAGATAAAAGCCGAATGCCTCCCGCGTGTGGAGCGCCTCGTTTCCCATGCCGGACGCCCCCCCGGACTGGCCGTAGTGCTGGTGGGATACAATCCCGCCTCCGAAGTTTACGTCCGCAATAAAACAAAGACCGCGCGCGATCTCGGCATGCACAGCGAGACCATCACGCCACCCGCCGAAATGACCACGGATCAGTTGCTGGATCTGGTCCGCGAATTGAATGCGCGTCCCGAAATCGACGGCATTCTCGTACAACTTCCGCTGCCCGGCCATATCGATTCGCAGCGCGTTCTTCTCGCCGTGGCCCCGGAGAAAGACGTCGACGGATTCCATCCCTGCAATGTGGGACTGCTCTCTACCGGTCGGCCGGGACTCAGGCCCTGCACGCCGGCCGGGATTATCCAGATCCTTAAACGCTATGCAATTCCGATCGCCGGCCGGAACGCCGTAGTGGTGGGGCGCAGCGATATTGTGGGCAAGCCGATGGCGATGCTTCTGCTCCAGGAGAATGCCACGGTCACCGTATGCCATTCGCGCACGCGCGACCTGCCGGATGTCTGCCGGACCGCGGACATTCTGGTGGCGGCCATCGGCCGCGCTGCAATGATTACAGCGGGCTACATTACCCCTGGCGCGGTGGTGGTCGACGTCGGAATGAACACAGTCGATTCGAGGGCGGAAGCCGAACGCATATTCGACACAGCGCGTCTCGCCGATTTCGATCGCCGCGGAAGCCTGCTGGTGGGCGACGTTCATCCGGGAGACATGGCGCGGGTGGCGTCGGCTTATACGCCGGTGCCCGGAGGCGTCGGTCCGCTGACCATCGCGATGCTGATGCGGAACACGATTGAATCCGCCGAGCGCCGAACCGGTTTATGTTGAATCCGGTGTGGGGCGGGGCTTCGCCCTGCCGCTGGCCTTCTGGCCAGCGTCGCGAGGCGAAGACTAACGGCCGTCAACGTCTGATGTTGGGCGCGATTTGGTACAAGCAGCGCCGAGCAGAAGCTCGGCGGCAAGGCGGAAGCCATGCCCCACAATTCGGAATATGTTGAAGGTCGGGCTCACCGGCGGTATGGCTTGCGGCAAGAGCTTCGTGGCCGCTGAGCTGGGCAAGCTGGGCTGCCATGTGATCGAAGCCGACGACGTGGGGCACCAAGTGATGCAGCCCGGAGGCGAAGCGCATGACGCCGTTCTGGCCGCCTTCGGAACGGTAGACCGCTCGCGGCTCGCCGAGCGCGTCTTCGCGGATCCGGCGGAGCTCGAAAAATTGAACGCCATCGTGCATCCGGCGGTCAGAGAGCGCGCCTCGCGGCAGTTTCAGGAGTTGGGCGCGAGCGATCCGCATGCGATCGTCGTTTATGTGGCCGCGATCCTGATCGAATCCGGCGCCTATCGGGAAGTCGATAAAATGATAGTAGTGAGTTGTGCGGCGGAGCAGCAGATGGAACGCGCGATGCATCGGCCGGGCGCTTCGGAAGCCGGCGTCCGCGCGCGCCTGGAGCGCCAGATGCCTCTCGGGAAGAAAATAGAATTCGCCGACTATATCATCGACACCAGCGGCGCCAAAGAAGACACGGTGCGTCAAACTGAAGTTGTGTACACGGATCTGAGGAGATTGGCATCATGAGACCAAGAACGCTCGTTCTCACTTTGCTGCTGGTCGCGGGCTTCTGGCTCGTTACCGAGCGCGGGAACTGGAACCTGAGGCAGTTTATTCAACCGCTGTCGCAAAGCGGACGCCTCTGGTCGGACCCGGTGACCGCCCACGGCTCGGGATTCGGCGCCGACGAACAGAACAACATCGATATCTATAAGATCAATCGCCTCGCCACCGTGAACATCACGAGCATCGTCTACCAGCGCGATTTCTTCTTCCAGGTCTTCCCGCAAAAGGGCATCGGCTCCGGCTTTATCATCAACGAAGACGGCGAGATCGTGACCAATAATCACGTGATCTCGGGATCGCGCAACGTCACCGTGACGCTCTCCGACAAGAAACCCTACCCGGCAACGATCATCGGCATCGACAGGCAGAGCGACTTCGCCATCCTGCGGATTCATGCGGGCCACAAGCTGCCCTTCGTGCGTCTGGGCAATTCCGACAATCTCGTCGTAGGCCAGAAAGTGCTGGCCATCGGCAACCCGTTCGGACTGGAAGGAACACTCACCACGGGCATCGTAAGCTCACTCGGCCGCAGTCTGCAGGGTGAGGACGGAGAACCGCTCGAAGGCCTGATCCAGACCGATGCCGCCATCAATCCCGGCAACAGCGGCGGACCGCTGCTCGATTCCAGCGGGAACGTGATCGGCATCAACACGGCGATCTACGGCTCGCAAACAGCCAGCGGCGAAGCCGGCAGCATCGGCATCGGTTTCGCCATGCCTATCAATCGCGCCAAGGAAAAGCTCGAGGAATATCAAACCACAGGCCGGATCTCGCACCCGCTGCTCGGTGTCTCCCAGACGCTTTTTGTGCAGGGCGATTTGGCGGAGGAACTCGACATGCCGGCATCGGGAGGCTTGCTGATCGAAGCCATTGACGAGGGCTCTCCGGCCGCGGCGGCGGGTTTGCGCGGGCCCAACCGCATGGTCCGGGCAGGTATGTACCGGCTCGGTATAGGCGGAGACCTGATTGTTGCCATCGACGGCAAGCCAGTAACGGCGCAGGATGCCCTGCGCCGCGCCATGAATCAGAAGCGCCCCGGCGAAAATATGGTGCTGACCATCTATCGCGGCAACCGCACCATGAAGGTGACTGTCGCCTTGGGGTCTGCGCCCGAAGCGCTATAACCCCGGCGATCGTGTCGCCGATGGTTTTCAGCTATTCTTTCTTCTTCTCTTCTTCGGTTTTCTTATTCGCCTTTGGCTCAGCCGCTTTTGGCGCCGCGGCCTTTGGCGCCGCCTTGGACGCAGGCGGCGGGGCCTCGGCCTTCGGTCGCGCCTCCGGAGCAGGCGCCGGGCGGGTTACAGGTCTGGCCTGTTCCACCGCGGGCTCCCTGGGCGCCGCCGCCTTCGGCTCAGCGGCTCTGGGCGCCGGTGGCGGAGTCTCAGTCTTCGGTCTCGCCTCCGGAGAGGGCGCCGGGCGGGCTACAGGCTTGGCCTGTTCCACTCCAGGCGCCTTAGGCGCAGCAGGTCTGGCCGGTTCAACGGCGGGCGCCTTGGGTGCGGCCGCGGGTCTGGCTGCTTCAACGGCAGGCGTCTTGGGTGCAGCCCCAGGCCTGGCTGCTTCAGCGGCGGGCTCCTTGGGTACGGCCGCGGGTCTGGCTGCTTCAACGGCAGGCGTCTTGGGTGCGGCCGCGGGTCTTCCGGCTTCAACGGCAGGCGTCTTGGGCAGCGCAGCTGCAGGCTTCGCGGGTTCAGCGACAGCGGGCGTCCTGGCCGCAGCGGCGGGGACGGGTTGCGGACGCTGCTGGTTCTGGGCCGCCGCCGGTTTCGGAGCGGCTTTGGCCTGCGCCGCGCGTTGGGCGAGAGGCGGCGCCGGAGTGGTTTTTACCACCGGAGCGATTGCGCGAACCTGTTTCGTGTCGATCTGCTTGACTTGCACACGCGCGGGAGCGGGGGCCTGAGCGCGCAGAGCGATTAACTCAGTCTTCGCCGGCGGCGCTCCCGGATGCGCCTGCAGCGCCTTCTGCTGCGCGGCAAACGGAACCGGAGCCGGCGGAGGAGTGCGCTTGGCCACTACCTGGCGGTTCACAATAGCGGCCGGAGGCGCGGCTGCTCTATGGGCGCTCGAAGCCCCTATGATGCTCTGCGGCTGCGGCGCAACTTTGGGCGCAGCCCCGATTACCTGCGCCTGCTGCATCTGTGCCGGAGTTACTTTGACCGCGGCGCGCGTGACCGGCTGCGCCGATACGAACGAATTCTGCGGCACCGCCACAACAGCGGTGCGATTCACGTAAGTGATGTTCGTCACGTTGGTGACATTGGTGACATTGATGTTCGTGATCCGCGTGTTGGTGACATTCACCTGCCGGATATAGGTCGGCGATACGTGGTACGAAGGATAATAGGGCTCCTTCGGGCCGAGCGGGAACCACCCTACCAGACCGCCTCCACCGCCGCCGATGGAAATACCCACGCCGAATCCCGCGCCGCCGACGAACGCAACCAGCGCGGGCGCGTAGTACGGGCGCGCCGCGACCACGCCGGGGTACCAGCCCCACCGGTCGTTTACGCGCGCCCAGCGTCCATAGTGAAACGGAGCGAAGCCCCAAGGCGCATCGTCCACCCAAGTCCATCCCCATGGCGCGACCCAAGCCCAGTGGCCATCGTGATAAGGCGTCCAGCCCACGGCAACTCGAGGAGTCCATACGGGGCCATCCGGGGTTTCACGCCAGTCGCCGTTGGCGTCGAGGTCCTCATAGCCGACCATTTCCGGAGAGACATATCGGGGCGGAGGAACATCTTCCAGGCGGTTCCGCGCAACGAAGAACCCGTCGAAATCGTCCTGCGGGCCCGCGCCGGAGATGTCGGGGGGGCTGCCGGAATCGTCGAAGTAAGCCGTCTGGCCCGCATGGACCGGAAAGCTCTGGTTGTTGGCCGTAACCTCGACGTCGCCCGAACGCACGGTGACCGTTGTGAAGTTACTGTCGGGATCGGTATCGATTCGATAGTCGCCCCCGCGCAGCAGGGTGATGGCGCCGTTGGGAGTGTCAACCTCCCAGGATTCGCCGTCAAACAGATGCCGCACATGCAGGCCCAGGCTGCCGGAGTTAACGCTGGTCTGAACGACGTCGTCGGCAAGGTTAACGAACTGGAAATTAGTTCTCGAATTCAGACGGATGGAATTCTGGCCGATCCGCACGACGGCGCGCCCGCCGTCATCCGAGTACAGGCTGTCGCCCGTAGTCATCGGATAATTCGGCACCGCGTCGGCCCATTGGTCCACGCTGGAAGGCTCGAACGATACGGGGCCGTTTACGTAAGCGATGCGGGCTACGCGCGACGGGGGATCGTCCGGGTCCTGGGCCGACGCCACGCCGGCGGCAACGAAGAGCACGGCGGGAAGCGATAACGATAAAAGCGGAATTTTCATTAGCATCACCCTTGCACTTAGATTAACGCAAACGCCACCGGGCGGTTGCCGACATGGATGAATTTTAAGGTTACGAACCGTACTCAAAAGGAGGCTGCATCGGAATCTTCCAGGCACTCCGCGATCTCTTTTGGCGTGATGGCGCCTTCCTTGATCATTCGCCAGTCGATCTCCGTGATATCGACGGTGCTCGCGCCGATACCCTCGCAGGTTCCACCGTCGAGCACCAGGTCCACGCTGCCGTCCATCACGCCGAATACTTCGATGCCGCTGCGGCAGGTCGGACGGCCGGAGATATTGGCGCTAGTGGCGATGACGGGCTGATTCAGCCTCGCTATCAGCTCATCGGTGATCCTGCATTGCGCCTGCCGGACGGCAAGGCGTCCCGTGTTTCCGGTCGCGCGCAGAGGCACTTTGGCGGATGCCGGCACGATGATCGTCAACGGGCCCGGCCAGAATTTGCGCACCAGCAAATGGAACCACGGAGAGATTTCGCGCGCCAGCTCTTCCACCATCAGCGTGTCGCGAACGAGCATGGGAAGAGCTCGGTGAATTTCGCGCCCTTTGGCCTGATACACCTGCCGTACGGCGCGCAGGTTGAAAGGATCGGCGACCAGCGCATAAAGCGCATCGGTGGGGACAGCGACCACACGCCCCCTGCGAATTGCGGCCGCGGCCCGATCCAAAGCTTCCGGTGAAGGATCGAGACGATCGATCTCGATCAGGTCGGTGGCCACGTCGGTAAGCGTAACACGAAGAAGCTGTCAGCCTTCGGCTATCGGCTCTCAGCCACGCGGACTTGAGACGTTCAAAACTGAAAGCCGACGGCTGACAGCCGACGGCTTTTTCAGGCGACGACTTCCAGCGTGGCTTCCTGGTTGCGCGGCTCAAACGAATAACCGAACCCGCGGACCGAATGAATCAGCCTCGGCGCCGATGCGTCCTTTTCGATTTTCTGCCGCAAACGCAGTATGTATACATCTACTGTCCGATCCGTGATCGCGCGATCCTGCCCCCAAACCGCATTCAGTAACTGCTCGCGGCTGAAGACAACGCCCGGCCGGCTCATCAGAAACTCCAGCAGCCGGAACTCGGTCGCGGTCAGCGCAAGATTTTCGCCCGAAAGCTTCACCTGGCAGCTGCTGCGATCCAATTCCACTCCGCCCGCCTTCAGCAGACGCGATGGCGATGCCTGCGCGCGGAACTGGAGCTTGATGCGGGCGATCAATTCGCGGATAAAAAACGGCTTGACGATATAGTCGTTCGCGCCCAGCTCCAAGCCTACGATGCGGTCGGTTTCCGACGCGCGCGCGGTCAGAAAAATGATCGGCGTTTGAGAGAGCTCGACATCGCCGCGGACCCCTTTGCAGATATCGAGCCCGTCGGAATCCGGCAGCATGATATCGAGAAGGATGAGATCGGGTCGAACCCGCCGGCAAAGGTCCAGGGCGCCGCGCCCGGTCTGAGACCCGGTGAGAAGAAAACCTTCTCTTTCGAGGTTATACTTCAGCAGCGCGAAGAGGTCGGCATCGTCTTCAATAAGGAGAATTCGTTTTGTCACGACACTTTCAGCGTAACGGGATTCACGTTACAGCGGGGTTAACGAGCCGTAAACGATAAGTGAAGTTCGAGCTTCAGTGCGCCTCGAAACGGTAGCCGAATCCCCGGACCGTAACCAGATATCCCGGCTCATCGGGCTTTTCTTCGATCTGCTCGCGAAGCCGGCGGATATGCACGTCTACGGTCCGCGGGGTGACGAAATGCTGTTCGCCCCACACTTCGCGCAGCAGCTGCTCGCGGGACCACGCGGTTCCCGGATGGGTCAGGAAAAACTCCAGCAGCTTGAACTCAGTCGAGGTCAGTTCGATTTCCCGATCGCCCTGGTAAACCCGCCGCGCCGCGCGGTCGAGCCGGAACGGACCCATGCTCAACGCCGTTTGCGGCGCGGCTCCGGTGTCCTGACGGCGCAGATGCGCTTTGATCCGGGCCACCAGCTCGCGCGGGCTGAACGGCTTGGTCATGTAGTCGTCGCCGCCGATCTCGAGCCCGAGCACGCGGTCCACTTCATCCGACCGGGCCGTCAGAAACAACACCGGGGTGCGCGCCAGCTTCGCGGTCTGCCGAATTTGCCGGCAGACGTCGAAACCATCCTGCCCCGGCAGCATTACGTCCAAAACGATGAGGTCCGGCTCCCAGGCTTCCAGATCGTGCACTGTCTGCCCGGCGCCGTTCAGCACTTTGACGTCGAAGCCGCCCCTCACCAGGTTGTACTCGATCAGTGAAGCCAGTTCGGCCTCATCCTCAACGACCGCAATTTTCCTCGACATGGTCCTTAGACGGCCGCTTTCGCCCGGCACTCCGGACAGGGGCAAATGTGGCGAAGGTGGTCGTACGAGTATATCCCGGTATTGTGCCCGTCGCTCCAGACGATGCGCAGGGCGTAGCTGCCCACCGGCTCGATCTCGACCATTCGCTGTTTCGCCGTAAACATCTTGAACGGACTGGCGGGAGCCGCTGGAGCGGACATCGTCTTGGGACGGGGCGTCGTGCCGTGCGTGCCCGCGCAGGTGGCGCAGGGGCACCAGTCGCGCAGATACTCCACGCCGTACGAACTGTGATGCCCGTCTTTCCAATCGATCTCGATGCCTTTCGATTTCGAGATCGCGATGTGTTCGGGATCGCTCAACTGACTGGTCATGGATTCACTATGGTAGGGCGGACCTCCCGGTCCGCGGCCGACGCCCTCGTCGACTTTTTTGGCTTCTTTGTCGGCGACGAGCGTGTCCGGGGGGACCCGCGCGGACCAGGGGTTCCGCCCCACCCTGTCATTGGTTCACCAGCCGTTCCACGTCCCGGACTCCGGAAATCCGGCGCATCGCCGAGCAGAGTTTTTCGAGCTGTTTCTTGTCGCGCACGTCGACGGTCATCTCGACCAGCGCCCCGTCACTGCTCCCGTTCACGTCCGTCTTCGCTTCCAGGCTGCGCACGTTGGTGTTCTCATCCGACAGAACGCTGGTGAGCTGATGCAGCAGCCCGGGCCTGTCGTCGGTATGAACGACGATGCGAACCGGAAACGTATCGCTCGCGTCGCGCGCCCAGTCGACCTCTATTTTCCTCTCGGCGTCGTACATCAGGTTCTGCACGTTCGGACACAGGCGCGAATGAACGGCGATTCCCTTGCCGCGGGTGACGTAGCCGACAATGCCTTCGCCCTTGATCGGGTTGCAACACTTCGCCCGATAAAGCATGACGTCATCCGCGCCGTGGACTTTAATGACGGCGTCGTCGTCCTTCTGCCGGTAGCCCTGCGTGGGCGCGGGTTCGGGCACAGGCGCCGGCGGAAGCTCCTCGGTGACCTGTTCGGGCGCGGATTTCTGAAGTACCTGGCGGGCGGAAAACTTGCCGTAGCCGAGGCTCGCGTAGAGGTCCTCGACTTTGCTCAATCCGTACTCGCCGGCTACGCGCTCCAGATCGTTTTTCTGTATCCGGTTGAGCTGCACACCGAGGCGCCGCGCTTCTTTTTCGAGATACTTCTGGCCGATCTCGATCGCCCGCTCGCGCTCATTCTCGTTAATGATGTGCTTGATCTTGTTTTTGGCCCGGGAAGTCTTTACGATAGCGAGCCAGTCTTTGCTCGGCTCGTGGCCGGATTGCGTGAGAACATCGACGATGTCCCCGTTGCGCAGCACGTAACGGAGGGGCACGATGCGGCCGTTTATCTTGGCCCCAATGCAGCTGTTTCCGACCTCGGAGTGTACGGCGTAGGCGAAATCGATGGGGCAGGAACCGGAGGGAAGAACGATGACGCGGCCTTTCGGCGTGAAGCAGTAAACTTCTTCCGGGTAAAGATCCACTTTAAGAGTGGACATGAACTCGGCCGGATCGCGCATCTCCTGCTGCCACTCGACAAGCTGCCGCAGCCATGCGACGCGCTGATCGTCCTGTACGCCCCGCCTGCCTTCCTTGTATTTCCAGTGCGCCGCGATGCCCTCCTCGGCGATGCGGTGCATTTCCTCGGTGCGGATCTGAATTTCGAAATGCTTGCCTTCGGGCCCGACTACGGAAGTATGCAGCGATTGGTAAAGATTGGGACGCGGAATGGCGATGAAGTCCTTGATCCGGCCTGGCACGGGCGACCACTCGTTGTGGATCACGCCGAGCGCCCCGTAGCAGTTTTTGACCGAGTCGGTGATGATGCGCAGGGCGAGAAGATCGTAGACCTGGTCGAGTGAGATCTTCTGCCGCTTGAGCTTCTGGTATACCGAGTAGGCGCGTTTCACACGGGCTTCGACGCGCGCCGGAATGCCCTGACGGCGAAGTTCGCCCTCAACCGTGCGGCGCATCCGCTCCAGATATTCCTCATTGGCGGCGCGCTGCGTATCGATGGTACGCGATATTTCGGCGTAGGCTTCCGGGTCGAGATACTGGAACGAAAGATCCTCCAACTCGCCGCGAACCTTACCCATTCCGAGGCGGTGCGCAATGGGCGCGTAGATCTCCAGGGTCTCGCGGGCGATGCGTTCGCGGCGTTCCGGGCCGAGGCTGCCGAGGGTCCTCATATTGTGCAGCCGGTCGGCCAGCTTCACGATGATGACGCGAATGTCGTTGACCATCGCAAGCAGCATCTTGCGGTAGCTCTCGGCCTGGCGATCCTCCGCCGAAAAGAAGTTGATCTTGCTCAGTTTGGTGACGCCGTCGACGCAGCGCGCGACTTCATCGCCGAAGTTCTTCTGAATATCCGCCGTGGTGACGCTGGTGTCTTCCACGATGTCGTGCAGCAACCCGGTTTCTATACTGACGACGTCCATGCGCATGCCGGCCAGGATCTGGGCCACGGCCAACGGATGGCTCATGTAGGGCTCGCCGGAAGCGCGCATCTGCCCGGCGTGATATTGGGAGGCGAACTGGTACGCCTTCTCGATAGGAGCGAGATCGTCCTTCGGCCGCGCTTCCCGCAGCGTGGCGAGGAGTTGTTGGAACTCGTCTGTTTGAGCGGCGTCGGGCGCGGCTAGTTCCACGCCGGCTTCGGAGGGCACACTATCATTCTATGTTGGCACGACACGCGGCGACAGCCGCGTTTTTCCTCCGCGCTCGATCGGACGCGGTCGTCGCCGCGCGTCCAATAACTAATTGGTCTGTTCCGCGGCCGCCGATTTCCTGGCCGCCTTCCTCTTGACGGTCTCGAGATCCTTCTGGACCCAGTTGTCCGCCTCTTTGGCGTCGGCCAGGTATTGCTCCCGCGTGTCATCGAGATCGGCGCGGTAGCGGATCAGAAGGTTCATGTAGGCCATCGCGTTCTCGTACTCGGGATCGATCTCGAGAGCCTTTTTCTCGTCTTCGATACCATCGGTGAGTTTCTGCCAGTACTTCGCCTTCAGGTCGGCCTTGAGATCCGGCTCGGCGGCGGCCTTCTTGTTCTTCGGCGCAGGCGCATCCTTCAGCGGTCCCGGATCTTCCGGCTTGATTCCCTGCGTGGAACGGGCCTCACGCCACGACGGCACGAACTCACTCCAGGCAATGACGCCGAGCGCGTAATAGGCGTCCTTGTTTTTCGGATCCGCCGCGATCACCTTCTTGTGCCATTCTTCCGCGTTCTTATAATCCTTCATGTTGTAGTAAAGGTTCGCGAGAGACTGCATGGCCAAAAGCTTATTCTTGCCGTCCAGATTCGAATTGAGCGAGGTCTGGAACTCCTTGAGAGCCGAATCCCGGTTACGTAAATTATCCGGCGATTCGGACCCGGGCACGTACTGCGTCATATACGCGGTGGCCAGATAGAGGCGCGCGGACGGAAGATCCGGATCGAGATCGATCGCGGTCTTGAAATCGTCGGCGGCAACCGTGTACTGCCCGGATTTAAAGGCGTTGACACCCTTGTTCAGATTGTCGCGCGCCTTCAGTTTGTTACAGCCCGCGCTCAGGATGGCGAGCGCCAGCAGTGCGCCTGCGGCGGCTAAAGTTCCAATCGGCAGTTTCGAAACCGCGCGCATTAATGGCCTTCCTCCACTTTCGGGGTCATGAGACCGACCTTGTCGATTCCGGCGCCATGCGCGATGTCGATGGCATCCGCCACCTTCTGGAATTCGAGATCCTTGTCACCCTTTACAAACACGACCTTTTCGGCGCGCGTCTTGAAGATATCGACCAGTTGATCGCCCAGCTTATCCCAGGTAGCGTCCGTCTGGTTGATCTTCACATTGCCCTGCGCGTCGATCACGATGACAACCGTGCGATCGTTGTTATCCGGCTGCTTCTGATTGGGAGGCGGCGGCTGCGGGGCCAGAGCGTCCAAACCGTGCGGGGCCACCGGAGAAATCGCCATGAAGATAATCAGCAGGACCAGCAGAATATCGATCATCGGGGTCATGTTGATATTGGACTGCGGACCGCTGTTGCTCCCGCCAACTGCCATTGCCATAAATATTGCTCCTTAAAGAATTCTGATCGAACGAACTACGTTTTGGGCTTCTGGGGGAGTTTATTGTCCAGGATCTGCTCGGTGAGCAGCCCGACATCGTCCACGCCGCCCGCGCGCAGGTTGTCCACAACGTCTTCTACTTTTTCGTACTTCGACCGGGCGTCGGCCCTGATGTAGACGATCTTCACCGGCCGATCGGCGAGAAGGTCTTTCACCTTCGGCGCCAGGTCTTCGACATTCACCTTCTGCAGGCCGGGGCTGAGGAAGACCTGACCATCGCGGGTGACTGCCACGGTGACGGCGTCTTCTTTGTCGGCATCCGCCATCACGATCGGATTTCGCGCTCGGGCAAGATTGATGTTGGCTCCTTTGTTGAGCATCGGCGTGATGACCATGAAGATGATCAGCACGACCAGCATCACATCCACCATGGGCGTGACATTAATGTCCGATACGGGGGGCGGCGCTTTCTTTAGTTCCATTACTGTTCTCCTGTCGCTTTACAACGGCCAAGATTCGGAATCCGGCGGCGGACCTGGGCGGGTCCGCCGCCGAAATTCCATCAACTCGCCCTTGACGGACTTCTTACTTACGTGCGCCGGCCCGCATCTGGCTGCGCTTCAGGAAGTAGTCGAGCAGTTCCGAGCTCGAGTTCCCCATTTCCACGTCAAACGCGTCGATCCGGCCCGTGAAATAGTTGAACGCCCAGACGGCGGGCACGGCCACGAACAGACCGATAGCGGTGGTCACGAGGGCTTCCGAAATACCACCGGCAATGGCGCCGATACCGGGAGTCTTCTGCGCGGCCATGGTCTTGAACGCGTTGATGATGCCGACGACGGTGCCGAACAAGCCGACGAACGGCGCGGTGGAACCGATGGTGGCCAGCGCGCTGACGCCGCGTTTCAACTCGGCGTGCACGATGGCTTCGGAGCGTTCCAGAGCGCGGCGCGACGCCTCGATTTCCTCACCGGAAATCTCCGAACTGCCCTGATGCGCCTGGAATTCCTGCAAACCCGCCACGACAACCTTGGCGAGGTGGCTCTTCTTGTAGCGATCGGCAATCTTGATCGCTTCGTCCAGTTTCCCTTCGCGCAGCGCGCCGGCCACGGCCGGAGCAAATGCGCGGCTTTGTTTACGCGCCGCATTGTACGCCATGGCGCGATCGATCATGACGCCGATCGACCACGCGGACATGATGAACATAAGGACGACGACCATCTTGGCGAGCAAACCCATCTGCTCCCAAAGGTGGCGGAAATCCCAACCCGGCGCGCCCGCTTCCTGCAACAACATGAACGCCCATACCTGCGCTTGTAAAAACATTTTCTTCTAATCTCCTGCGAGTTGATTTAACGAGTTACCTAAAAACTGACGACCTCGGGAAAACTCCGCCTCTAATTGCTGAGAGTGAAATTCACGTCGATAGTCGTGATGACTTCCACCGGATCTCCGTTGAGAAGAGTCGGCTTGTACTGCCACTGCGAAACCGCTTGCTGCGCGGCCGCAACGAGAAGCGGCGGCCCGCTCAAAAGGGTCAGCTCCTGGATGGTTCCATCCTTTGAAATCTTGGCCGTGAACTTAACGGTACCTTGTATGCGAGCCGCCTTCGCCAACGGCGGATAGACCGGCTTGGGCTGCTTGATCAGGTTGGCCTGCTGCACGTTGCCGCCCACGCGGATGGGAGCCGTGGGAGCTTTGGGCTTGGGTGGGGGAGGAGGCGGTGGAGGAGCGACGGCCACACCGCCGAGGATTCCACTCAGCGCGCCGCCGGCAACGCCGCCCGGGACGCCGCCGATCACGCCCGCAGCCGATGGCGGCTCTTCGGACTCGACGATCATCTTGATTTCCTTCGGAACCGTCTTGGGCGCCGTCAGTTTGCCCATATCGAACTGCTTCGGCGCGACTTTCACCACCTTTACCGCCTGGGGAGGAGGTGGCGGCGGTGGCGGCGGCGGTGGCGGCGGAGCCGTCAGAAAAGTCGCCAGCTGCGCATTGGGCAGCGCATCGAAGTAGATCAACGGGATGATGACGATGATGGCGATCGCTACCAGCTGAATAGAGAAAGACACCAGAATCGTGTACGGCCTCTTGGTCTTGCCGACGCCATCGACGAAAGTTTGCTCAAACATACAATCCTTTCAAGCGAATTCTGAAACTTACTTCGCCATTTTCACCGGGCTCTTGCCTGCTCCCGGCCCAGTCCCGGACTTCGCTACGGACTGCCGTACCGGGCCAGCCGCGACCGGCACCGCCGGAGCGCCGCCTCCGGAACCCTTCTTCCTCGCGTCCATGAAATCGTGAAAGCCAAGCACGATCGGGCTCGCAATGTAGACCGAAGAATACGTCCCAACGATGATACCTGCAACCAGCGCAAAAGAGAAACCGTGTAGTACCGGTCCCCCGAACAAAAACAGCGAAATCACGGTCAGGAACGTCAGACCGGAAGTCATCACGGTCCGGCTCAGCGTCTGGTTCACGCTCCTGTTGATCACGTCCACGAGGCGCTCGCGCCGGTTCAGATGCAGGTTCTCGCGAATACGATCGAAGATGACGATCGTATCATTCATGGAGTAGCCAACCAAAGTCAACAGCGCCGCAATCACCGTCAGGGTGATTTCCCGGTTGAACAAAGAGAAAATGCCGATCGTGATGATCGTGTCGTGGAACACCGCGATGACCGCGGCCGCCCCGTAAATCCATTCGAATCGGAACCAGATGTAAACCAACATTCCCGCCAGCGCCAGCAAGGTCGCCTGGATCGCCGAGGTCCGCATATCGGCGCCCACTTTGGGTCCGACAATTTCGATGTCGCGCGCCGCCGTGTACGGAGGGAGGTACGTTTGATCCTTCAATACGCCGATGATCTGTGGCGTTACGCCAGTGACCGAATGCAACTCATCGATGCTCGCAAGCAAGCCGCTGCGCGGGGGTTGGTTGCGGTAACCCACGATTGCGGCGCTGAGCTGATCGATTTGCGGATCGGAGAGCGAAACGCCCGCCTTCAGCAACGGATCGCGCAGCCGGTCGGCCAGTGACCCCGCACTCGCGTTGTTCAGGTCCAGCTTGCCGTTATCCGGATGCCCGAAGGTCTTCGAAAGAGTATCGAGGACCAGCTGCCGGTTCTTAGCCAGTGTCGCGTCGTCGGAACCTTCGGTGCCGATGGCGATCTCGTTCGAACCATTTTCGAAAGTCTCCACGCTCGGCGGACTCGCCAGTACCTTCGAAAGCGAGGAGCGAACCTGGTCGAGCGGGGGTGCGCCCTGGAACTTGACGGTCATCAGCATGCCGCCCTTGAACTCAATGCCATAGCGGGGCCCACCCTTTATCGCGAGGCTTCCCAAACCGAGCACTGTCAGGACTAACGAAGCGATTATGAACGGCCACTTCTTCCCAAGAAAATCAAAATTTGTGTTTTTAAATAATTCCATCGATCACTGCCCGCCCCCGCGCTTGTGCCAAATCCCAAAAGCCGTGAGCCGAACCGTGCCAACGATTATGACACCGGTTCGCAACATATTGTTCCCGTCCAAACTAACACACCCCATATCCTAAATGCTCAGCGCCGTAACCTGCTTGGCTCGCGTCAGTTCCCAGTCGAAGATCGCCTTCGACACGAAGACCGCCGTAAACACATTGGCGAGCAGACCGATTACCAATGTCACGGCGAACCCTCTCACCGGGCCGGTGCCGAACATAAACAGGAAGAGACACGACACAATTGTGGTCACGTGAGTATCGACGATGGTCCACCAGGCTTTTCCGAAACCCGCATCCACCGCTGCCGGAATCGATTTTCCGGTGCGCAGCTCTTCGCGGATGCGTTCGAAAATCAGCACGTTCGAATCGACAGCCATACCGATGGTCAGGATGATCCCGGCAATGCCCGGCAGCGTCAGCGTGCCGCTGAAGTACGAGAGTGCCGCCATCAGCAGAACCGTATTCAGGATCAACGCCAGCACGGCGTTGATTCCAGCCTTCTTGTAATAGACCAGCATCACGATCACGACGGCGACGAGTCCTCCGATCGCGGCCGCAATCCCTTCGCGAATGGAATCCGCGCCGAGCGAGGGGCCGATGGTCCGCTCCTGCTCGTACTTGATTCCCGCCGGCAGAGCGCCCGTGCGAAGCTTCAATGACAAATCCGAAGCTTCCTCTTGCGAAGAAAGCCCGTTGATGACGCCCGAATCGTCGATCTTGGCCTGGATCGTCGCCACGCTGGTGATCTGGTTGTCCAGCACAACGGCCAGGCGGTTTCCGATGTTCGCCCCGGTGAAAGCGCCGAACTTGCGGCCTCCATCCTGGGACAAGGTAAACGCGCATTCCCATCGTCCCGGCGATTGAGAGTCGGTACGGGCGGTGGCGTTGCGCATATCCTGCCCCGTGATGACGGCGGTGCGCGATACCAGATACCAGGCGCCGGAACCGTTGCCGATGCCGGCCGGCCAGTCCAGAATCTCGGTATTGAGCGGCAGGATGCCACCCTTCGCGGCGAGACCTTCTTCGCGCGTCTTCCACGGCCCTTCATTTTTCACTTCGACAATTTTGAGCTGGGCCGCCGAACCGATGAGGTCCTTCACGCGCGCCGGATCGTCGACGTCCGGTAATTCCACCAGAATCTCCGACTGTTTATCGGAAGCCCCGTAATCCTGCACGGTGGGCTCGGTGAGACCGAGCGCGTTAACCCGACGCTCGATGGTATCTCTTTCCTGTGTAACCGTGTTCCGCTTGAGATCGAGCAGCGCGCTCGGCTTCATGTTCAGCTTATAGTCGGTCGGGTTGATCGGAGTGAGGATCCAGTCGGGATATTTGTCGGCGACCAGGGCGCGGAAGGCCTGGGTCTTCGTCTGATCGACACCGTGAATATTGATCTGGATGGAATCGGTGTCCTGCAGGGTCTGCGGATCGTTGCGGTCGTAGCCGGCAATGACGATACCGGCCGCCTTCGACGCATCGCGGAGATTCTCGATAGTCTGGTCGGCCTCGGTCTTCGCGGCATCCTGCACCTGCACCTGCAGCACCAGATGGGTTCCGCCGATCAGGTCCAGCCCGAGATGGATGTTCTGGCGAATGTTCGATTGCAGCTGGTTGAACGACAAAGGAATGCCGACGCCGCCGATGGCCTTGGGAAATCCGACGATGCCGAATATGCAGATGATAATCGTGGCCGCGATTACGCTCGCCTTTATAGTCAAGTTCCGTTGCATGGAGATGGTTGCCTTCTATTTCCTGTATCGCCTATTTCTTTGAGCCTTCCGGGTTTGCACCAGCGGGGGGTACCAGCGTACTGACGGACGACCGGGCGAACTGCAGCTTCAGGTTATCCGGTTTGACTCTTAACACTATTGTGTCACCATCCACGGCGGTAATGGTACCGACGATGCCGCCGGAGGTGACGACGCTGTCCCCGCTCTTCAGTTCGCTCAGCATTTGCGCCTGCCGTTTCTTCTGCCGCTGCATCGGCATGAACAGCAGGAAGTAGAACACCACCCCGATGAGCACATACGGCGCGAACAGCGCGATCGAGTTCGACGGGCTTTGCTGCAGCAATAGAAGAGAAAAGAACACGTCAGATTATCTTATACTGCTGTCGCGCACGGAGGCGCGCAGTGAACTCAGATACGACGGGAATTTGCCCATCAGGATAGACTGCCTGATCTCCCCCATGATGTCAAGGTAACGCTGCAGATTATGACGCGTGCCGAGAGAGGCGAAAAGGATTTCCCCTGCCTGAAACAAGTGACGCAGGTAGGCCCGCGAATGGTTTCGACAAGTGTAACAAGGGCAGGCGGGATCGAGCGGCCCGGCGTCTTCCCGATAGCGGGCATGCTTGATGACGACCCGGCCCTCGGATGTGAAAAGCCATCCGTTGCGGGCGTTGCGAGAGGGCAACACGCAATCCATCATGTCGATTCCGCGCGCCACGTATTCCGCCAGTTCATGGGGCATGCCGACGCCCATGGCGTAGCGCGGGCGGTCGCGCGGCAGGTGAGGCTCGCACGCTTCCACCATCTCGAGGCTGAGTGGGCGCGGCTCGCCGACCGAAAGTCCTCCGATGGCGTAGCCGTCGGCGTCCAGCGCGAGCAGGCGTTCGGCGCATTCGCGGCGAAGGTCGGGAAACATGGAGCCCTGGACGATAGGGAAGAGGGAACCTCGCGCAACGCATTGGCGGTAGTGGGCGAAGGCTTCCTCCGCCCAGCGGACGGTGCGGTCCATGGAGGCGCGGGCATATTCGTGGCTGACCGGGTAAGGCGGACACTCGTCGAGCACCATCATGATGTCGCTCCCGAACGCCAGCTGCACGTCGACCGTCGAGGCCGGCGTGAATTTGTGGGTGTCGCCGTCGAGATGGGATTGGAATGTGACGCCTTCGTCCGAGATCTTGCGCAGCCCGGACAGGCTGAACACCTGGTAGCCGCCGGAATCGGTGAGAATCGCCCCGGGCCAGGACATGAAGCGATGAAGGCCCCCAAGACGGCGGATCAATTCGTGGCCGGGGCGCAGGAAAAGATGGTAGGTGTTGCCGAGGATGATGCGGGCGTGGAGTTCCTCCCAGAGATCGCGCTGGTTCAAGCCCTTGACGGTGGCCTGCGTGCCGACGGGCATGAAGACGGGAGTCGGGATATCGCCGTGGGGGGTGTGAAGAATGCCGGCGCGGGCGCGGGTTATCGGGCACTCGGCGAGGAGCTCGAAGGTGATCGGGCGGGGCGTTCTCGATTCAACCAATCCCGATTGTATTGCGGTAGGCTTGTCTGGTGATTCCGATCGCTGAATATCTCTCGACTGTCTACAACCCCGATTGCGAATACGTGGACGGAGAGTTGTTGGAACGAAATTGGGGCGAGTTCGACCATGCAGCGCTGCACGGAATTGTGTCCGGGCTGCTGTACAACCAGCGCCGGGAACTCGGCATTCACGTATTTCTCTCGCTTCGCATCCAAGTTGCGGCTGCCCGGTATCGGGTACCCGACATCGCTGTTACGAAGCAGAAGGTCCGTGGCAAAATCCGCCGCGAACCGCCCTTCCTGTGCATTGAGATATTGTCGCCGGAGGATCGCGCCAGCCGGATGCAAATAAAGATCGACGACTACCTGGCTTTTGGCGTCGCATACATCTGGCTGATCGATCCGCGCCGGAGAAAGGCGTGGAGCTACACGAGCGAGGGAAAGCGTGAATCCTCAACAGTTCTTACGACCTCCGATCCGCGGCTGATCCTGAAACTCGACGAGGTTTTCGCCAAACTCGACGATTATATCGAGGCTTAGTTCAGCAGCGCTACGCGGGCTTGGAAACCGGCGCGGGCGCCAGTTCGCGGCTTGAGATCACGCGGTCGATGATGCCGTAATCTGTGGCCTGCTCGGGGCTCATGATGTAATCGCGATCGACATCGCG
>Ga0070733_10000250_pt1 | contig 46177 bp, 40 predicted proteins | sample Coa_R1_9_FD_66450 | JGI IMG/M metagenome (GOLD analysis project Ga0070733, IMG submission 66450) | Surface soil microbial communities from Centralia Pennsylvania, which are recovering from an underground coalmine fire - Coalmine... | ecosystem: Environmental > Terrestrial > Soil > Unclassified ... | reverse complement strand
ACGGTGCCGCCGGACTGAACCAATGCCCGCCGGGAGGCGCGGCCACCATCGCAGCTCTCGCGGCGCTCCTGCGGTGGCCGGCGCTGCCGCTGAATCCCGCGAATGGTACGGAAGGGCCGGCGCTGGTGGCGCTTATCGACGAGGACGCCTGCATCGGGTGCGCCAAGTGCCTGCCGCCCTGTCCGGTCGACGCCATCGTCGGCGCGCAAAAGCAGATGCACACCGTTGTCCTGTCGCTATGTACGGGCTGCGAGTTGTGCGTGGCGCCCTGCCCGGTCGATTGCATCAGCATGGTGCCGCGCGCGAGCCTGGCAGACGCGCCGCCCGCCCCCACAGCGCACGAGAACCGCCAGCGTTTCGCGGCTCACAACGCGCGCATCACCGGGCAAGCGCGGCAGCGTGCCGTCCTGCTCAGCGCCCGCAAGCAGGCCGCCGGCGCAACGGCGGCCGACCCTGACCAGGGAGGCGAATGCGCGCGATGAACGGTACCGGCGCGCCCGGGAACGGCAGCCGGGGGTTATGATTCCGGGCGGCTGCCAGCAGGCGTCCAGATCAAATATCAATTGAGGGCCAGCCGCAAATGTCACCACTGCAAATCACACGGATGCTGGTTGTTGCGTGTCTGATGGGCCCCGCGCTCGCCGCCGCAGACAACGCGGCGGCCAGGTTGCCGCAGACAATGCAGGCCGCCGCGATCGATCGCGCCGGCGGCCCGGAGGTCATTACTCTGCACCGGCTGCCGGTGCCTAAACCCGCCGCGGATGAGGTGCTGATCGCCATCAACACGGCAGGCGTCGCAAGCTGGGACGTCGGACTGCGGCGCCATCCGCAAAGCATCAAGCATTCCGCCTTTCCGCTGGTGCTCGGCACCGACGGCGCCGGCCTGGTTGTGGCGCTGGGGGCGAAGGTACGAGGCTTCAAGATCGGCGATCCGGTCTACTCCTACAGCTGGGACAATCCCCAGGGGGGCTTCTACGCTGAGTACGTAGCGGTGCCGGCGGAGCGCGTGGGTCATGTGCCGGGCAGCCTCACGCTGCGCCAGGCGGGGGCGATCGCCACCACCGGGCTCACGGCGATTCAGGGCATCGACGACGCGCTGCATCTCAAGGCCGGGGACACCCTCATCATCCACGGTGCTGCCGGCGGCGTCGGGACTCTTGCGCTGCAGTTCGCAAAGCTGCGCGGCGTCAAGGTGCTCGCCACCGCCACCGGCGAAGACGGTCTCACGTTCGTGAAGGAGCTGGGGGCCGAGGCGGCCGTCGACGGGCGGCATGGTGACATCGCCGCCGCTGCCCACGCGTTCGCGCCCGGAGGCGTCGACGCGGTATTGGCGCTCGTCGGCGGCGACGCACTCGAGCGCTGCATCGATGCCCTGCGACCCGGCGGGCATGTGGCGTTTCCGTACGGAGTTGAACCAGAGCCCAGGGCGCGGGCTGGCGTCCCGCTGATCCGCTACAACGCGATCCCGGGGGTGCAGGAGTTCGAGCGTCTCAACAGCGCCATCACGGCGCTGAAACTTGCGGTGCCGATCGAGGCGCAGTTTCCGCTCGCCGACGCGGCCCGCGCGCAGGAACGCGTGGAAGCCGGCCACATCCATGGCAAGATCATCCTGCAGGTGCGCTAAGGACGGCCGCCCGCCGGCAGCCGCGCTGTGCCATGCATCCCGCGACGCGCAAAGCCATATTCCGGCGGCTGCAGGCTGCGAATCCGGCGCCCACCACGGAACTTCAGCACAGTTCGCCGTTCGAGCTGCTGGTGGCGGTCATGCTCTCCGCGCACACCACCGACAAGAGCGTGAACGCCGCCACGCGGGTGCTGTTCCCGGTTGCCAACACGCCCGCCGCCATCGCCGCGCTCGACGTCGCTGGTGTCAAGCCCTACATAAAGAGTGTCGGGCTCTACAACACCAAGGCGGCTAATCTGGTGCGCCTGTGCCAGCAGCTCCTCGAGCGGCACGGCGGGGAAGTGCCCGGGGATCGCGCCTCGCTTGAAGCGCTGCCCGGCGTCGGCCGCAAGACCGCCAGCATCATCCTCAACATGGTGTTTGGCGAGGTCGAGATCGCGGTCGACACGCATATCTTCCGCGTGGCCAACCGCACCGGACTCGCCCCGGGCAAAACCCCGCGCGAGGTGGAAGCCGGACTCGTCGCCAGCACCCCGGCGCAGTTCAAGAAGGACGCGCACCACTGGCTGCTGCTGCACGGACGCTACGTGTGCACGGCACGCACCCCGCAGTGTCCCGGGTGCATCATCCGCGACCTGTGCGAGTACCCGCGCAAGACGCCCGCGCCTGCGCCTGCACGCCGACGCATGCACCGGTAGCGCGCGCGGCGCGAACGTGAGGCTTTGATGTCGATTTTCGCAGGCGAGAGTCGCGCTCACATGCGCCGCCGCTACCTCGACGCCTGGCGCAAGTTCTGCGCGCGCGAGGCGCTCGGCTCCCTCGAGGCGCAACTCGCCGCGGTCATCGCCGAGCACCCGGAGTACGTCGGCTGGCTTGAGTCCGGCGACGAGGCGCTGAGCGCCGAATTCACCCCGGAGGGCGGCCGCCAGAACCCGTTCCTGCATATGGGCCTGCACCTGGCGATCCGCGAGCAGGTGGCAACCGACCGCCCGGCAGGGATTGCCGCGCTGCATGCAGCGCTTGCGCTGCGTCGCGGCGATGCACACGCCGCGGAACACGCGATGATCGAGCCGTTGGCCGAGACGCTATGGGAGGCGCAGCGCAGTGGCAAGGCGGCGAACGAGACGGTGTACCTGGAGCGCTTGCGCCGCCTGTAGGTAAGGATCCCCTGGCTCGACCTATTTCTTCGGAATGTAGAGGTCGGTCAGTGTGCCTTCGAAGGCCTCCGCCGCCCCCGCAACTGTCTCTGTCAGGGTGGGATGCGGATGGATGGTCAGCCCGATATCGGCGGCATCGCAGCCGGTCTCAATCGCGAGCGACACCTCGCTGATCAGTTCCCCGGCATTGGTCCCCACGATCCCACCGCCGAGCACGCGATGCGTCTCGGGATCGAACAGCAGCTTCGTGAGGCCTTCGTCGCGGCCGAGCGACAGCGAGCGCCCGTTCGCGACCCAGGGAAATGCGCCCTTCTTCACCGCTGTGCCGCTGGCACGCGCCTCGGCCTCCGTGAGACCCACCCAGGCAATTTCCGGATCGGTGTAAGCCACGGAAGGTATGACCCGCGCATCGAACGCGCGCTTGTGGCCGGCGGCGACCTCCGCCGCCACCTTGCCCTCGTGCATCGCCTTGTGCGCCAGCATTGGCACGGCCGCGATGTCCCCGACCGCGAATATATGCGGCACGTTGGTGCGCATCTGCTTGTCCACAGGGATGAAGCCGCGCTCCGAAACCGTGACCCCCGCCAGCTCCGCGCCGAGGGTCTTGCCGTTCGGCACCCGGCCGACCGCGACCAGCACCCGTTCGAAGAGCTGCGGTGGCGGTGCCTTGTCGCCTGCGAACGTAACGGAGAGGCCCGCGGCTTGCGCGCTGATCCCCACCACCCGGGTATTGAGGAGGATTTGCTCGTACCGCGAACGAATGCGCCGCTCGAGCGGCCGCACCAGGTCCGGATCGCAGCCGGGCATGAGCTGGGAGGTCAGCTCCATGACACTCACGCGGCTGCCGAGCGCCTCGAATACGCAGGCCATCTCCAGACCGATAATGCCGCCACCGATCACCAGCAGGCCGCCGGAGAATTCCGGCAGCTCGAGCGCATCACTGGAATCGAGGATGCGCGGATCCTGCGGCAGCCCCGGCAGGCGCGCGGCTTCCGAGCCTGCCGCAATGATGCATTGATCGAAACGAATGCGCTGCGAGCCGCTGCCGTCCATCACCTCCAGGACGTTCGGACTCACAAAGCGCCCGGTGCCGCGCACGACCTCGACCTTGCGCTGCTTCGCCAGCACCCGCAAACCCCCGGTGAGTTTGCCGACCACGGAGGACTTCCAGGCACGCAGCTTCGGTAAGTCGATCTCGGCTGTGCCGAAGACGATGCCGCGTTGCGCCATCTCCTCGGCGTCCTCGATGACCTTGGCTGCGTGCAGCAGGGCCTTTGACGGAATGCAGCCGACGTTGAGGCACACACCGCCCAACTCCGCCCAGCGCTCGATGAGCGTCACCTTGAGTCCCAGATCCGCCGCCCGGAATGCCGCCGTGTAACCGCCCGGACCTGCCCCCAGGACGAGCAGTTGCGTCGCGCGATTGAAATCCGCGGCCGCACGCTGCACTGGAGCTGCCTGCGAGGCAGGCATCCGCACCGTGTCCCCGGCGCTCTCGGCAGCCGGCGCGGGCGCAACCGGAGCGCCAGCCGTGACCTGCGCGCCGCTCTCCACTCGTGCGATCAGCGAACCCTTCGACACTTTGTCGCCGCGCTTGAGCAGCACTTCGGTAATGGTGCCCGCCACCGTTGCGGGCACGTCCATCGAAGCCTTGTCGGTTTCGAGCGTGACGAGCGGGCTGTCCACTTCCACGACGTCGCCGGTTTTCACCAGGACGTCCACTATCGTCACGTCGCTGAAATTGCCGATGTCGGGGACCGTGAGATCCGCGCGGCTCACAGCACTGCCTCGAGCAGGCTGCGCGGATCAGCGAGCATGTGCGCGAGCCAGGTGGTGAAGCGCGCCGCCATGGCGCCGTCGATGACGCGATGATCGTAGGATAGCGACAGCGGCAGCATGAGTCGCGGCACCCAGGCGCCGTCCTGGTAAACCGGGCACAGGGCCGAGCGCGACACCCCGAGGATCGCCACCTCGGGCGCGTTGATGATGGGTGTGAAGGCCGTGCCGCCAATGCCACCGAGACTGGAAATCGTGAAGCAGCCGCCCTGCATGTCCAGCGGCGGCAGCTTTCCGGCGCGCGCTTTCTCGGACAGCTGTCCTAAGCTGCGGGCGAGTCCGTAGACGTCTTTGCGGTGGGCGTCGCGCACCACCGGCACCACAAGTCCGCCGGGCGTATCGGCGGCGAACCCCATGTGCACGTACTTGCGCACGATGAGGTTAGCGCCGTCCGCGTCCAGCGCTGAGTTGAAGCGCGGGAATTCCTGCAGTGCTTTCACGCACGCCCGCATGATGAAGGCGAGCGGCGTGAGCTTGACCCCCGCCGCCTGCGCCTTGTCCTTCAGGCTCGCCCGCATTTCCTCGAGCGCCGTGATGTCCGCTTCATCGAACTGAGTGACGTGCGGGATGTTGACCCAGCTCGCCTGCAGGCGCGGGCCCGCGATGCGCTGGATGCGCGTCAGGGGCTGGATTTCCGTGGGTCCGAACTGCGTGAAGTCGACTACCGGCACGGCGGGCAGCGCGGGGCGCGCGCTGGCGGCGCCGGCTGGGGCGCCTGCGGGGCTCGCGGCGCTCGCAGCGCCGGACAGCGCGCCCCTGACGAACGCCTTCACGTCATCGTGCGTAATGCGACCCTTGAAGCCGTGGCCGCTGACCAGGGCGAGATTCACACCCAGCTCACGCGCGAGCAGGCGCACCGAGGGTCCCGCATGTGCCCGTGAGAATCCCGGCTCGTCGATCGGCGCGAGATCGCTGCGGTAGGACGTCGGCATACCAAGGCGCGACATGGGAGTCAGCACGGCACCCGGCGGCGCAACCGTCGCAGGCGGCGGCTGCGCGCCGCGCACCGGGCGTGCTGCTACCGGCTCCTGAGGCGGCGCGGCAGGCGTGGCCGCCGGCGCTGGCGCCGTGGTTGCGGTTTGCGCAGGATCCGGGTCAGCAGCCGCGCCGTCCGTGCGCAGCGTGACGATAAGGTCGCCGGTATTGACCTTGCCGCCCTTGGCGGTGTGCACCTGCTCAATGACGCCGCCCGCCGTGGAGGGCACGTCCATGGTCGCCTTGTCCGACTCGAGCGTGACGAGCGGCGTGTCGGATTCGACGCGCTCGCCCGGCTTCACCAGCACGTCGATGACCGCCACGTCCTTGAAGCCGCCCATGTCGGGGACACGCACTTCGATGAGGCGCACTGCCGCGTTCATGGATCGCGCCCTTCAGACCTTCCAGGGCACGGGCTTGTCAGGGTCGACTCCGAGAGCCTTCATGGCCTTGGTCACCGTGGCGATGTCAATCTGACCTTCATCGGCGAGCGCCTTCAGCGCCGCCAGCGCGATGTAGTTGCGGTCCACCTCGAAGTGACGCCGCAGCGCCGCGCGCGAATCGGAGCGGCCGAATCCATCGGTGCCGAGCGCCACGTAGCGCCCGCCCACCCACTCGCGAATCTGGTCGGGCACGATGCGCATGTAGTCGGTCGCCGCGACGACCGCCCCGGCGCGGTCCTTCAACAGCTGGCGCACGTACGGCACGCGCGCCGCATCCTGCGGATGCAGCAGGTTCCAGCGCTCGCATTCGAGCGCTTCGCGGCGCAGCTCGCTGAAGCTCGTGACCGACAGCACGTCGGCCGGAATCCCGTACTCATCCTCGAGGATCTTCGCCGCCGCGAGGCACTCGCGCAGGATGGTTCCCGAACCCAGCAGCGTGGCCCGCACCTTGCCGCGGCCGCCGATCTGCAACAGGTAGCCGCCGCTCAGGATCCCTGCCTCCACCCCCGCCGGCATCGCCGGCTGCGCGTAGTTCTCGTTCATCACCGTGATGTAGTAGAAAATGCTTTCCTGCTCGGCGTACATGCGGCGCATGCCGTCATGGATGATGACGGCGAGCTCGTAGGCGTAAGCCGGATCGTAGGCCACGCAATTCGGCACGGTGGTCGCGACCAGCTGGCTGTGCCCGTCCTGGTGTTGCAGGCCCTCGCCGGCGAGCGTGGTGCGCCCGGAAGTCGCGCCCATGAGGAAGCCGCGCGCCTGGATATCCCCCGCCGCCCAGATGAAATCCCCGACACGCTGGAAGCCGAACATCGAATAGAAGATATAGAACGGCACCATGTTGATGCCGTGATTGCTGTAGGCCGTGCCGGCGGCAGTCCATGAGCACAAGGCGCCCGCCTCGTTGATGCCCTCCTCGAGCATCTGGCCCTTCTTGTCCTCGCGGTAGGACATGAGGGTCTCCGAGTCCTGCGGCGTGTACAGCTGCCCCACCGAGGAGTAAATGCCGATCTGGCGGAACAAGCCCTCCATGCCGAAAGTGCGCGCCTCATCGGGCACGATCGGCACCACGTTGCGGCCGATGTTCTTGTCCTTGAGCAGAGTGGTGAGCACGCGCACGAACGCCATGGTGGTGGAGATTTCGCGCTCCGCCGTGCCCTCGAGGAGCGAGGCGAACGCCTCCAGCGGCGGAATCGTGAGCGCGGGCGCTGTGCGGCGCCGGCTCGGGAGAAACCCACCCAAGGCGGTGCGTTTCTCGTTCAGGTAGCGGGCCTCCTCGGCGGTATCGTCCGGCCGGCGAAAAGGCAGCTTGCCGATGTCCTCATCGGAAACCGGGATGTTGAAGCGGTCGCGGAAGGCGCGCAGGTCCTCGTCGGAAAGTTTTTTCTGCTGGTGGGCGACCATCTGCCCCTCGCCCCCCTTGCCGAGACCGAAGCCCTTCACGGTCTTCGCCAGGATGACCGTCGGCTGACCCTTGTGTTCCATGGCCGCGGCGTAGGCCGCATACACCTTGAGCGGATCGTGGCCGCCGCGGTTGAGACGCCAGATCTCATCGTCCGACATGTTGGCGACCATTGCCTTGAGTTCGGGGAACTTGCCGAAGAAATGCTCGCGCGTGTAAGCACCGCCCTTGGCCTTGAAGTTCTGGTACTCGCCGTCGACGCATTCGTCCATCACCCGACGCAGCAGGCCCTTGGTGTCGCGCGCCAGCAGCGGATCCCAGCGCGACCCCCACAGCACCTTGATGACGTTCCAGCCGGCACCGAGGAAGGCGGCCTCCAGTTCCTGGATGATCTTGCCGTTGCCGCGCACCGGGCCATCGAGGCGCTGCAGGTTGCAGTTGATGACGAAAATGAGGTTGTCGAGGCCTTCGCGCACCGGCATGGTGAGCGCACCCATCGACTCCGGCTCGTCCATCTCGCCATCGCCCAGAAACGCCCAGATCTTCTGGTCCGAGGGTTTGACGAGTCCGCGATGCTCAAGATAGCGCGTAAAGCGCGCCTGGAAGATCGCCGTCATGGGACCTAAGCCCATGGACACCGTTGGAAACTGCCAGAAATCCGGCATCAGCCACGGATGCGGATAGGACGACAGTCCCACTCCCGGCGCGCCCGCCTCCTGACGGAAGTGCCGCAGCTGCTCCTCGGTGAGACGCCCCTCAAGATAGGCGCGCGCGTAGATGCCGGGCGATGAGTGCCCCTGGATAAACACCATGTCGCCGGGGTGCTGATCGGAGGGCGCGCGCCACACGTGGTTGAAGCCGACCTCGTACAGGGTCGCGGAAGAGGCGTAGCTCGACAGATGCCCGCCGTATTCGGCGGAAACGCGATTCGCCTGCAGCACCATGGCGAGCGCATTCCAGCGGATATACGCCTCGATGCGCCGCTCGAGCGCACGGTTGCCGGGGTACTCCGGCTGCCGTCCGGTCGGGATGCTGTTGACGTAAGCGGTGTTGGGCTTGAACGGCAGGTACGCACCGCTGCGGCGGGTGTAATCGATGAGCCGCTCGAGCAGGAAGTGCGCGCGCTCGGGGCCGTGCGTCTTGAGCACCGAATCTATGGATTCGAGCCATTCCCGCGTTTCAACGGGGTCGAGATCCTCAAGGTTCGGCGATTCGGTCATGACGGTAGCAGCGCGTGCGCGGTGGTTCGTCGCGGGCTTGTTGACCCGGCTCGCGATAGAATGAGGATGATGGCGAGCAGCGACAGGTAAAGCAAGTGAGGTCAGGCGCTTACCGAACGCACCGCAGTGCGCTGCTGCCGGCCTCGCTGGCTCCGGCTATCGTCAGTGCCAGCCGTGCGGACACGGCGCAGCTTGATGCGCTGCTGGTCATCGTGCCGCACCCCCCGTCGGCGCGTTCGTTCGGTCACCTGCCGGAAGGCGCGCGCTGGCGGGCGCTCGATGGGCGCGCGCCGGCGCGCGCCGGCACCGTGCGCACCACTGCCCTGGGTAATCGGCGCCAGACGCTCGCCGTGCTCGGCTATCTGGCTTCCGATGCGAGTGCGTTCGAGCGCCTGTCACTCGCCGGGCGCATGTTGAAAGAGGCGACGGCGCGCTGCCCGGGGGTCATTGGGCTGGCGGCTGCGGGTCCGGCGGGCGCGGCGCGCGTGGCGCTCGAGGCGCTGCTCGCCGCCGCCTGTGCGCATGCGTTCTCGCTGCCGAATTTTCGCGCCCCGGTGCGCGGCCAGCAGCACCTCAAGCGCATCGTGCTGTTGGATGCCGCGGGGCTGGACGTGCGCTACGCCACCGCCGCGGCGCGCGGCACGAACCTCGCGCGCTGGCTGACCGCCCTGCCACCCAACATGCTCGACGCCGCCGGCTACCGGCGCGCCATCACCGCCCTCGCCCGCGAGCACGGCCTGTCGATGCGCTGGCTCGACACCCGGGCGCTGCGCGCCTTGAAAGCCAATGCGTTTCTTGCAGTGGCCGCCGGCAACGATGAGAGCGGCGCCGGCATCGCGCACCTGAAATACCGGCCGCCGCGGCGCAAGGGCGGCAAACGGCCCGACGTCACCCTGGTCGGCAAGGGCATCCTGTTCGACACCGGTGGCATCAACCTCAAGACCCATCGTTCCATGCTCGACATGCACACCGACATGGCGGGCAGCGCCGTGGCGCTCGCCACCCTGATCGCGCTCGCCGAACTGCGGGCGCCGCTCGCGGCGGATGCCTGGCTCGCGATCACTGAAAACCGCATCGGCCCGCACGCCTACCGGCCGCAGGACGTGGTGCGCGCATCCAACGGCGTGACCATCCAGGTCATTCATACCGATGCCGAGGGACGCATGGTGCTCGCCGACACGCTCGCGCTCGCAGGCCGCACGCAGCCGCGTCTCATGATCGATTTCGCCACCCTCACCGGAGCGTGCGTGTACTCCCTCACCGAGCGCATGAGCGGCGTATTCACCAACCGCCCGCAACTCGCCGGCGAACTCATGGAAGCCGGTCGCTTGAGCGGCGAGCGGGTGTGGAATTTCCCATTCGAGTCCGACTACGACGCCGATCTTGAGAGCCGGGTGGCTGACATCGTGCAGTGCGCGGTGGAGGGCAAGGGCGATCACATCCACGCGACGCGCTTCCTCGCGCGCTTTGTGCCCGCGGACACGCCGTGGGCGCACGTGGACCTCTCCTCCGCCACCCGCACCGGAGGACTCGCCCACGTGGGCACCGACGTCACCGGCTTCGGGGTGCGTTTCGCGCTGCAGCTCTTGCTGCGCCAGAAGGTGTTTGCGGCGCTGCAGGGCCGCGCGTGACCTCGCTCCTCATCCGCCGCCCCGACGACTGGCACCTGCACCTGCGTGACGACGCGGCGTTGCGGGCCGTGCTGCCCTTCACGGCCAACCGCTTCGCGCGCGCCATCGTGATGCCGAATCTCAGGCCCGCCGTCACCACCACGGCGCTTGCACTCGGCTACCGGCGCCGGATCCTCGCCGCTCTGCCGCCAGGCGTCGGCTTCGAGCCGCTGATGACCTTGTATCTCACCGACCAGACAACGCCCGAGGAGATCACGCGCGCCAAGGCGAGCGGCGTGGTTTATGGCTGCAAGCTCTACCCGGCCGGCGCGACCACGCACGCGGACGCGGGCGTCACCGACGTGCGGCGCATCGATGCGGTGCTCGGGCGCATGGCGGAACTCTCGATGGTGCTGCAGGTGCACGGCGAGGTCACGGATCCGGGCGTGGACGTGTTTGAGCGCGAGGCGCGCTTCATCGATGCGGTGCTGTTGCCGCTCACCGAGCGTCACCCAAGCCTGCGGGTGGTGCTCGAGCACATCACGACCCGTGAAGCGGTGCAGTTCGTCAGCGGTGCGCGCCAGGGCATCGCCGCCACCGTCACCCCGCAGCACCTGCTCATGAACCGCAACGCACTTTTTGCCGGCGGGCTGCGTCCGCATCACTACTGTCTGCCGGTGCTGAAAGCGGAAGCTGACCGCGCGGCGCTGGTCGCCGTGGTTGCCGGCGGCAGTAAGCGCTTTTTCCTCGGTACCGACAGCGCCCCGCACGCACGTCTCGCCAAGGAAGCGGGCTGTGGCTGTGCCGGAATTTTCTCTGCGCACGCCGGCATCGAGTTGTACGCCGAAGCCTTCGAAGCTGTGGGCGCGCTCGACAAGCTCGAGGGCTTCGCGTGTTTTCATGGCGCGGACTTCTATCGCCTGCCGCGTAACACCGGCACCCTCCGGCTCGCCAAGGAGCCGTGGGAGGTACCGGAGCACTACCCGTTCGGCACGGACGAGCTGGTGCCGTTGCGCGCCGGCGAGCGCATCGCATGGCGCGTCACCGCGGACAAGGATGCTCAGCGGTGAGTGCTGCACCAGAGTCTGCGCCACCGAGCGCCGCCGCCGCCGCGCTCATGTCGCGGCGCTTCCGCGGCTACCTGCCGGTCGTCATCGACGTGGAGTGCGGCGGCTTTCATGCCGCGACCGATGCCTTGCTGGAGATTGCCGCAACGCTCATCGACATGGGCGACGACGGCACGCTGCGTCGCGGTGAAACCTACAGCTACCACGTACAACCCTTCCCGGGCGCCCGCCTGGATCCTGCGGCGCTGGCGGTGACCGGCATTGATCCGCACCATCCGCTGCGCCCGGCGCTGCCCGAACGCGATGCCCTGCAGCGTGTCTTTCGGGAAATCCGCCACGCGGTGCGCGGTTACGAGTGCCGGCGCGCGATTCTCGTCGGCCACAATGCGGCCTTCGATCTGGGGTTCCTCAACGCGGCGGTGGCCCGCGCCGACGTCAAGCGCAACCCGTTCCACCCCTTCTCGTGCTTCGACACCGCAACGCTCGCAGGCGCCGCGCTCGGCCAGACCGTGCTCGCCAAGGCGGTGACCATCGCCGGGCTTAGCTGGGATGCGGATAGCGCGCATAGCGCCCGTTACGATGCGGAGCGCAGCGCGGAAGTTTTCTGCCTGGTGTGCAATCGCCTGCGTGGCAGCCACGAGGCGGCCGAGGCGCGGGCGCGCGAACTTGGCTGGTACGGCACGGCAACCAGCGCCGAAGCCGAGCCGGACGAGCCGCCGCTCGAAGTCTAGCGCGGCGCGGGTGCGCGCGGCCCCGTCTTTATCTGGACGCGCCCACTTCGGTCATGAGCTTCTTCAGCTCACCGCTCTTGTACATCTCGAGCGCGATGTCACAGCCGCCGATCAACTCGCCCTTCACGTACAGCTGTGGGTAGGTCGGCCAGTTGGAATAGCGCTTGAGTCCCTCGCGTATTTCCGGCTCTTCGAAAATGTTGACGTGCCTGAAGTCGGCGCCCACGGCGCGCAGTGCCGCCACCGTCTGCGCCGAAAAGCCGCACTGCGGAAAGTCCGGCGTGCCCTTCATGAACAACACCACCGGGCCTGAATTCAGCTCGGCCTTGATTCGCTCCACGACATCCATCACTTGCCTACCTCATGAGCGTTCGCCGCTCGTCGAGCTGCCTGAGCAGCTGCCTTTGTTCCTGCGGACTCATCGACGTCCAACGCCCGATTTCTGCCCCGGTCCGCAGACACCCGATGCAAAAGCCCGCGGGGTCGAGGGAGCAGACATTGATGCACGGTGACGGCGGACGCTCTCCGTGCTCCGCACAACTTGAATCGGGCAGCATCGCCTCATCTTATAGCCGCCCAGCGCGCCAGGCGCATTACCACCGCTCACCGCCCATCACAGGGCGCGAGGTTTGAATTATGGGGGTGCCTCGCCTATTCTTCAAACGCTCCGGAGCGCACAACCGGCCCGCCGAAACAATAACTTGGGAGTGCTTCTGCCATGAACCCACTGAATGACCATCGTCAATCTCTCATCTTAGGGGTCGTCATAGCCCTGATCGTGGCGGTGCTGATCGGCGGCTTTAACTTCAACCCGCTCGGTTTCGCCCGCTGGTTCCACATTGTCGCCGGGGTCTTCTGGATCGGCCTGCTGTACTACTTCAATGCCGCCCAGACGCCAGCGATGGCGGCCGCGGCCGCGGACAAGGGCGGTCCGGGCGGTGCCGGCATCTCCAAGTACGTTGCGCCGCGGGCGCTGTTCTGGTTTCGCTGGAGTGCGCTTTTGACCTGGTTGGGTGGCGCGTGGCTGCTCGGGCCGAAATTCGTGAGCGCCTTTACCTTCGGCGCCGGCCTGGATGACCCGACGCACTACTTTCTGATCATCGGCACCGGCGCCTGGCTCGGCACCATCATGCTGTTCAACGTCTGGGCACTGATCTGGCCGAACCAGAAAAAGATCCTGGGGATCAAGGCGGCAACCGACGCCGAGAAGGCGCAGGCTCGCAAGATCGCCGGCCTCGCCTCCCGCGTGAACTTCGTATTGTCCATCCCGATGCTCATGTGCATGGCATCCGCGAGCCATGGCCTGCCGTTCGTCGGCCGCTAGGTTCGCGAAGGCAGCGGTGCCGCCTGAGGTTCCGGCCGATCTGCCCGCGCAGGTGGACGCCGCGCTGCGCGAGGATATCGGCAGCGGGGATGTGACCGCGGCGCTCGTGCCGGCCGCGCAGCAGGTGGGCGGCGCGCTCATCACGCTTGAGCGCGCGGTACTGTGCGGGCGCGCCTGGGCGGACGAGACCTTCCGGCGGCTGGACGAGCGCGTGCGCCTCAGCTGGCACGCCGGCGACGGCGATCCGGTGAGCCCCGGCCAGGTGGTGTTCGATATTGCCGGCCCTGCACGGGCCGTGCTCACCGGCGAGCGCACCGCGCTCAACTTCCTGCAACTCCTGTCGGCGACCGCGACCGCGGCGCGCGCCTTTGCGGACGCGGTGGCTGGCACCGGCTGCCGCGTGCTCGATACCCGCAAGACCCTCCCCGGCCTGCGGACCGCCCAGAAGTACGCCGTGCGTTGCGGCGGGGGCGACAATCACCGCATCGGCCTCTACGACCGGGTACTCATCAAGGAGAACCACATCGCGGCCGCCGGTTCGATCAGCAGTGCGATCGCCACCGCGCGGCGCCTGGCGCCCGGGATCACCGTGGAAGTCGAAGTCGAGTCGCTGGCGGAATTCGAAGAAGCGCTCGTGGCGAAGCCGGACATTGTCATGCTGGATGAGTTCAGCCAGGCCGACATGAAGGCGGCCGTGGCGCGCAACCAGGCGCGTGGCCGGCACGTGTTGCTCGAAGCCTCCGGAAGCGTCTCACTCGAAACAGTGCGCTCAATCGCCGAGACCGGAGTGGACTATGTGTCGGTCGGTTCGCTCACCAAGCACGTGCGCGCGGTCGATCTTTCCATGCGGCTGCAGTTCAGCGAGGACAAGTCATGAGTACGCGACGTTCGATTCCATGGTTCTGCGGGTTGGCACTGCTCGCGGCAGGCGCAGCCCGGGCTGCGGGGCTTACGGCTCCACCGGTGGTCCCGGCAGCGATCAAAGCCCCGGCCGGTGAGAGCGTGGTGCTCGTGGCGCACGCGACGGGTGCGCAGGTCTATGTCTGCGCGAGTGCCGCCGATGGCACCTCGCTTTGGACGCTGAAAGGGCCGGATGCCGAGCTGCGGGATCCGAAAGGCGTCCTCATCGGACAGCACTACGCAGGTCCGGCCTGGAAGCTTAAGGATGGCAGTGAAGTCACGGCCAAGGCCGCGGCGCACGTCGACTCCCCGGACGCGCATGCGATCCCGTGGTTGCTGCTGAGCGCGGTCGGCCACGCCGGTGGCGGGGTGCTGGCGGCTGTCACGCACATCCAGCGCATTCATACGCACGGGGGTGAAGCGCCGCCTGCCGCTCAGTGCGACGCGACCAGGCGCAATAGCGAGTCGCGGAGTCCTTACAGTGCGGACTACTACTTCTACGCGCCGGAGGGCGAGGAGCCGCCGCCAGTCAACCCCTACTAAGGCCTGTTGACACTGCGGACCAGCTGCGCGGCACCGCCGCAGCCGGCCAAAGTCACGCCTTTGGCCGGCGGAAACGAAGCTGATGTCCGCGAAAATCGCAGCTGCGATTTTCGCCAATGCACTAGGGCGGGCTCACGCCACCGCCGACCTGATCACGCGCTGCGGCTGGGACACGCCGTACCCCTGCGCGTAGTCCACGCCCAGGCGGGTCAGCTCCTGGATGATCTCGGCGTTCTCGGCAAACTCCGCAATGGTGCGCTTCTGTGTGTGATGCGCGATCTCGTTGATGGACTTCACCATCTCGCGGTCCACCGGGTCGTGCAGGATCTCGCGCACGAAACTGCCGTCGATCTTGAGGAAATCAACCGGGAAATGCTTCAGGTAGCCGAATCCTGAGTGACCCTTGCCGAAATCATCGAGCGCGAACTTGCAGCCGCGCTTCTTGAGGGACTGCACGAAACGGGTGGCGTGCGCGAAATTCTTGATCGCATCCGACTCGGTGATCTCGAAGCAGATCTTGCCGGCGTCGAGGCCGCTGCGCTCGAACTGCTCGTGCACAAACGGCAGGAACTTCTCGTCCCCTAAGCTCTTGGCGGACAGGTTGATGGAGCACTGGAAGAGCTTCTCGCGCTCGTCGGCTTCCGAGACCAGCCAGCGGAAGGCGTTCTCGATCACCCAGCGGTCGATCGCGGGCGCCATGCCATAGCGCTCCGCGGCATCGATGAATTCCTGCGCCGCCACGATGCCGCCGTTCTCATCCTTCAGGCGCAAGAGCAGCTCGTAGTGCTCGCCGATCTCGGTACGCTGCAGCGGCTGGATAGCCATGCGGTAGAGCTCGAAACGCCCATCGCCCAGGGCGGCGTGGATGCGCGCTGCCCACTCCATCTCGCGCCGGCGCGCCATGCGCTGGATGTCGTTCTCGGCAAAGCTGTGGACGCGGTTGCCGCCGCTTTCCTTGGCCGCCGCACAGGCGTTGTCGGCCGCGGACAGCACCCCGGCGACGTCGCTGTTGTCGGCACTGATCGGCACCACCCCGATGCTCGCGTGCAATGGCAGCCGACGGTCCTCCCAGTTGAAGCGGAAGTCGACCACGGCCTCGCGCATGGTCTCCGCGGTGCGCATCGCCTCCTCGAGAGAGCAGTTCGCGAGCAGCACGCCGAACTCGTCGCCGCCGAGGCGCGAGAGCGTATCCCGCCAGCCCACCTTGGATTTCAGGAGTGCGCCCACCTGCCCGAGCACCGCATCGCCGCCGCTGTGGCCGCAGGCGTCGTTGACGATCTTGAACTGGTCGATGTCCAGGTAACACAGGGCGTAGGAAGCCTCGCGCGCCTTGGCGCTCATCAGCGCCCGTTCCAGGCGGGCCTCGAACTCGCGCCTATTCACCAGTCCCGTGAGCAGGTCATGCCGCTCATGGTAGGAGAGACGCCGGTTCAGTTCCCGCGACTCGCTGACGTCACGGAATACGAGCACGCCGCCCGCCACGTGGCCGGCGGCATCCCGAATGGGGGCCGCGGTGCTCTCCACGTACAGCTCGTTGCCGTCGCGCTTGATGAGCAGCACCGGCCGCACCGAGGGGATCGGACGGATGCGGCGGATGGAAACTGACAGCGGGTTTTCGAGCGGCTCGCAGGTCTCTTCGTGGAAGGCGCGGAAGATTTCCTCCACCGGCCTGCCCATGGCGTCCTCGAGTCGCCAGCCGGTGAGTTCTTCGGCCACCGGGTTGATGTATTCGACCGTGGAATTGGCATCGGTGGTGATGACGCCGTCGCCGATCGACTGCAGCGTGATCTGCGCGCTCTGCTTCTCTCGAAACAGCGCTTCCTCATACAGCTTGCGCTCGGTGATATCGAGTTCGACGCCCACCAGGCGCAGCAGGCGCCCGTGCTTGTCCACGCGCGCCGTGGCGCGGCTGTTCACCCAGCGCCATTCGCCGTTGCGATGGCGCATGCGGTGGGTGCTTTCGAAAATCTGCGTCTTGCCGGCGACGTGATCGCGCAGCGCTGCCTGGACGCGCGACAGGTCATCCGGATGCACCAGCGCGCGCCAGTCCGGTGACCCCGGCATGTCTTCATCCGCGTAGCCGAGCATGGCCTTCCAGCGCGGCGAGACATACATCTCGTTGCTCTCGACGTCGTAGTCCCACAGGCCGTCGTTGGCGGCGGCCTGGTAGAGCTTGGTGCGCTCTTCGAGCTTGGCGAGGCGCGCCTCGGTGCGAATCCGCTCGAGTCCGGTGGCGAGGCTGGTGCCGATGAGCTTCATGAGCAGCTGCGTGTTCACATCCCAGGCGCCGCGCGGCATGGTTTGCGCAAGTCCCAGGAATCCAGCCGGCTTGCCGGCCACACGCAGCACCACCAGCAGCGCCGATCCGATGTGCAGCTCCGCCAGGCGCGCTGCTTCCACCGCCTGCTCCTTGCGCGGCAGGCTCGTGTCCCGCAGCTCGGACAAGCGCAGGTGCTCGGTGCGCCCTTTCAGCCAGGGCAGTGACTCGAGGCTGGATCCGGAGAGCCCTTCCGGGCGGCACTGCGCGAAGGCGCTGCGCGAGAGCTGCACGTCGGCGAAGGTGAGGTCATCAGGATTGAGCGAGGCGAGAAACGAGCAGTCGGAAGCAGTGGCGTCGCGCAGCAGTTCCAGATTGCGGCGCAGGCACTCATCCACCGACTCGCGCTTGAGGTTCTGGAAGTCGACGGCGATCTTGGTGCACACCACGTCGATCCCGACCACGGGTCGTTGCGCGCGACCGCTCCACGCTTCGGCCGAGAGGATGTCAGATGCGCTGAAGTCCTCGGGCTTATCCGGAATCGGAGTCGCCATTTACCCGTGACCTCCCATAAACCGGGCTAGCGTAAACAATTGCCCACTGCGCGAAGTGATCCTCCGTCACGAACCGGACTTTTGGCTGATGCTATTTTCCAATTGGTTACAGCGGATTCTCGCATACCAATTCAGGATTACAAGCTAAGAGACTGTTCGATCACGCATTAACCGATTTAACAAAATCCTCTCTTTCCGTGAGTCAGGTCCAGCCAGGCCTCGATCACCTGGCGCGGCTCGATGCCGAGAATGCTGGGCTCGCCGCCGAGCGTACCCGTCACCGTCACCGCCGGCGTAGTCGCGCCGCCCGGCCGGTACAGCCACGGGTCAATGTGCCCGAACAAGGCGACCGTCGGGCACCCAAGCGCCGCCGCCGCGTGCGCGGGTCCCGTATCCACCGCGATCAGGCTCGCGGCGCGCTCGAGCAACGCGAGCAGGCGCGGTATCGGCAGATCCCCCGCCGCGTTGTGCAGGTTCGCGACCGCGGCGCGTCGCATGATGTCCTCGTTGAGCGAGCTTTCCGCGCGCGTGCCGGAAAAGACAATGGCGTGCTGCGGCCAATGCGCGCGCACCGCCTGCACCACCTGCGCCCAGCGCTCCTCAGGCCAGTACTTGGCGGCGCCGGAGCGTGCGCGGAGGCGTCGGCGTGCCACATGCCGGCTGCCCGGATGAAACACCACCCAGGGGGCGGCAATGGCGCGGCCGTCAAGCCAGGCGCCAAGTTCGTGACGCGCACCCGGCGCCACCACAAGTTGCGCGGCGCGCGCGGCTCCGGGCCGGGCGGCAGGCAGGAGCCCCGCGAACGCTGCGGGGGTCAGTGCACCTAAGCGCAGGTACCGGTCGGCGAAATTCTCGCCGGCGAGAAACGGGTAGTGCGTCGAGTCGCATACGAAGCCGTCCGGGATGCCCGCGCGCGCGAGCAGCGCCCGCCCCTCGCCCCGGTCGCAGAACCAGGTGGGTCCGGCGCCGCGCGTCCGCAACGCCGACACCAGCGCTTGCTGATCGCGGCTCAGCCAGTATGGCGTACGGCGGCTGTGCACCAGCAGCAGACGTCCCACGGCCGGATGGCCGCTCAGGAGCGGTTCGCACCAGGGGCCTGAGGCGATGACGTCGACGGGCGTGCCGAAACGCTCACGCAGCTGTGCCAGGAGGACGGTGAGCAGCACCATGTCGCCAAACGCGCCGCAGCGCATGACGAGCGGGGTGCGGCGGGCGGACTGGGTGAGGTCGCCGGCCACGATAGTCAGTGCGTCGCCAGCGCCGCGCGGGCGACACCAAACAGGCGCTTCAGTTCCTGTTCCATCTCGGCCTGCAGGTGCGTAAGCGTCGTCGCATCCGTCTCGCGCGGTACGTAGCACGGCGGCCCGATCGCGATGCGTGCAAACGGCATCGGGATCACGAACTTGTCCCACTTGATGAGCCAGGCGCGCGAGGCGGCATAGGACATCGGCAGGATGGGGCGGCCGGAGATCTGCGCCAGGAGGATCGCTCCGGGCTTGAACCGGAAGCGCGGACCGCGCGGGCCGTCGGGCGTGATCGCAGGCGAGACGTTGTCCTTGACGAGCGCCTGGTAGTAATCACGCAGCGCGCGCGCACCGGTATGGGTGGATGAGCCGCGGATCACCGCCCCACCGAAGCGCCGCACCAGCATCGCGCCGAGCTCCCCGTCCACCGATGGGCTGATGAGCCAGCCGACGGACAGCCCGCGTTCGTGCTGCTCGAGGAGGAACTTGCCGCAGTACAACAGGTGCTGGTGCCAGTAGCACGGCACCAGCGACGGCGCCCGCGCCAACGCCACATCCAGATGCTGCACGCCCTCCACGCGCACCACGCGGCCCATGCGCCACAAGGCGCGGATGCAGGCCAGTCCCACCGGGACCGCGAGCGCGTACAAAAAGCGCCGCACCGCCGTCATGCGCCGGCCGGAGCGCGTCGCGGTGCGATACAGCGTGTTGCGCAGGCCGCCGTCGCCGTCCTCGCTCATGGAACAGTCGGCTCCTTGCCGGGTTCGGTGTGAGGTAAGATTAAAGTTTGGCTTTCAACAAGTTGCATGACCGCTGCCGCATCCGCGAAGAACTCGCCTCCTGAGGCCGAGCAACAGTTCGACGTTGGCTCCACGGATGATTCCCTGGAGCGGATGATCGAGTTGTTTGCCCGTCACGGGGACACGTATCGCGTGTTCGTCCCCGCGCGCGGATCTTATACCTATGTCATCCATCACCCGGACGACATCAAGCGGGTGCTGGTGTCCAACCACAAGAACTACACCAAGGGCATCGGGCTCGACCGCGTCAGAATTCTGCTCGGCAAGGGCATCATGACCAGCGAGGACGAGCTGTGGAGGCGCCAGCGCTACATGATGCAGCCGTTCTTCCACCGGCGCGTCATCACCGGCTTTGCGCAAATCATCGCGCAGACGAATGACCGCTTCATCGCCCGTTGGGAGGAGCGCGCCCGGCGCGGGGAGCTGCTAAACCTCACCGACGAGATGAGCGAACTCACCCTGGAGATCGTGCTGCGTTCGATATTCGGATCTGACCTCGACCGCCTCACGCAGCAGCTGGGCGCGAATCCCTTCGAGGTCATCACCAAGGAGCCATCGCGGGACCTGCAGTTCGCCTACAAGTTCCGCTCCCTCACCAGGCTCGTGGCGCAGCTGCTCGCACGGCGACGCACCGAATCCGAGGAGCACTTCGATTACCTCGCCATGCTCATGAGCGCGCGCGACAAGGAAAGCGGCGCACCGATGGGCGAGCGCGAACTGATTGATGAGGTCATGACCCTCATCGTCGCCGGACACGAGACCACCGCTAGCGCGCTTAACTGGACCTGGTACCTGCTGTGCCAGCACCCGCAGGTGCAGGCGAGGCTGCACGCCGAAATCGTCGCGGCCGGCGAGGTCGCGGCGCCGGATCTTAAGCAGATGGAGGCCCTCACCTACACCCAGCAGGTCATCAACGAGGCGCTGCGCCTCTACCCGCCGGGCTGGCTGCTGTCCCGGCGCACCATCGAGGCGGACGTACTCGGAGGCTATCCCGTCGCGGCCGGCACCAACGTGCTCCTGCCGCTGTACCTCCTGCATCGTCACCCGCAGTTCTGGCAGGAGCCGGAACGGTTCTCGCCCGAGCGCTTTGCGCCCGAACACGAGGCGCAGCGCCCGCGCTTTGCCTACATGCCCTTCGCGGCGGGTCCCAGGCACTGCATCGGCGAGACCTTCGCGCTGTACGAGATGCTCGTGCACCTGTACAAGGTGGCGCGCCGTTATCGGCTGGTCTACGTCCCGGACCGGCCGCTGGAACTAGAGGCGCAGATCAACCTGCGCAGCCGTTATCCCCTGCGCATGAGGCTGGAAGCCCGCTGATGTCCAAGGCCACGACGCTCACGGAAGTGATCGAAAACAACCGCGCCGTGGCGCGCGCCATCACCTACCTCGAGGGCGAGAACGACACCCAGGATGTGTCCTTCGGTGAGTTGTACGAGCGCGCGCTCGGGATCCTCTTCCACTTGCAGCGCATCGGCGCTCAGCGCGGCGACCAGCTGATCCTGTTCCTCGCCGACAATGAGCAGTTCATCGATGTCTTCTGGGCCGCGATCCTCGGCGGCATCGTGCCGGTGCCGGTGGCCTTGGGGATCAGCGACGAGCATCGCCACAAACTCCTGCGCATCGCGCGCCGCCTGCGAAAACCCTTCATCTACACTGAACGTCGCTCGCTCGAGCGCATTGGAGCCTTTGCCGCGCAGGTGGGTGAGAGCGGCGTGTTCGAAGGCCTGCGCCAGCGCGCCTTCCTGGTCGATGACCTCGACGACATTTCGCGCGCCGGCACGGTGCAGCGGGTAGCGACCGACGACACCGCCTTCATCCAGTTCTCCTCCGGCTCGACCAGCGAGCCCAAGGGCGTGGTGCTCACCCACGGCAACATTCTCGCGAACTGCTACGGCTCGACCGAGGCGGCGGGGTTCAATGAAAACGACGTGAGCCTGTCGTGGATGCCGCTCACCCATGACATGGGCCTGATCGGCTTTCACCTCATCATGTTCGCCAACCGGGTGCACACTCACTTGATGCCGACGGAACTGTTTATCCGTCGCCCCCTGCTGTGGCTCACTTTCGCCGCGCGCGTGCGCGCCACCATCCTGTGCTCGCCGAACTTCGGCTACAAGCATTACCTCAAGGTCCTCGGCGAGCGCGCCGTGGAGGGTCTCGACCTGTCGGCGGTGCGTCTCATTTTCAACGGCGCTGAGCCCATCGCCGTCGAACTGTGCGATGAGTTCCTCACGCGCCTGGCGCCCGCGAACCTCGCGCGCAACGCGATGTACCCGGTGTACGGACTCGCAGAAGCCTCGCTCGCGGTGAGCTTCCCAGCCGTAGGCGCGCCGCTTCGCAGCATCGCGCTCAACCGCCATCGCATGAGGGTCGGCGACCCGGTCGAGCTCGTGGCCGCGAATGATGCGAACGCGGTGCAGATCATCTGCGAAGGCAAGGCAATCCCCTACTGCCGCGTCCGCATCGCCGGCGTCGACGACGCCGCGCTGCCGGCAGAACACATCGGACACGTGCACATCACGGGCGATAACGTCACGCGCGGCTACTACGAAGACCCGGTCGCCAATGCCGAGTCCTTCAGCGCCGACGGCTGGCTGCGCACCGGCGACCTGGGCCTGATGCACGGCGGTGAGTTGTATGTTTCCGGGCGCGCCAAGGAGATCATCTTCGTCAACGGCCAGAACTACTACCCGCACGACCTGGAGGCCATTTCACAACGCGCGCCGGGGCTGGAACTCGGCAAGGTAGTCGCCGCGGGCGTGCGCGCGCGCGGCTCACAGCTCGAGCAGCTGGTGGTGTTTGTCCTGCATCGCGGGAGCATGGCGGACTTCCTGCCCCTGGCCGCGCAGGTGGCGCGGCTCATCAACGAACAAACCGGGCTGGAAGTCGCGGAAGTTCTGCCCGTCAAACGCATCCCCAAGACCACCAGCGGCAAGATCCAGCGGCACCTGCTCGAGGCGAGCTACGCCGACGGCGAGTTCGATGCCGCGAGCGGCGAGCTCGCCGCGCTGCGCGCGGCGCGGCGCGGGCCGGAGGCCGGTTCCCGCACCGCCATCGAGGAGCGGCTCAAGGCCATCTGCGATGCGGCGCTCGAGGGCAAGCGGGTGGACATCCATGACAATCTGTTCGAGATCGGCGCGAGCTCCCTCAAGCTCATCGAAATCCACGAGCAGATCGATCACGAATACCCTGGCAAGGTGGATCTCACCGAGCTTTTTGACTTCCCGACCATCGCCGAGCTCGCCTCGCACCTGCAAGCCAAGCTGGTGCAGGCTTAGAGCCTGCTTAGGCGGCAAAAGTGGCAAGCTCCTGTCATTCCGTGGCTATAATGACGCGATATGGAGCTAAGTGCCCGAGAGGCAGGCCCGTTAGGCTGCGAGCGCCAGCTCTCTGACTGCGGAATCCGCCCCACCGCCCAGCGCGTGCGCATTGCAGGATTGTTACTGTCCGCGCCCCAGCACCGCTCCGCCGAGCAGATCCTCGCTTCATTACGCGCTGCGGGCGCGCGGATCTCCAAGGCCACGGTCTACAACACCCTCAACCTGTTAGCCGAGCGCGGGCTGATCCGCCAGTTGTCAGTGGACGGTTCGCGCGCCTGGTTCGACTCCAACGTCGCGCCGCACTACCACTTTCATGATGAGTCGAGCGGCGCACTGATCGATGTGCCGGTGCCGGCGGTTGAGTTCAGCCGCCTGCCCGAACCGCCGGCTGGCATGCAGGTTGCGGGCATCGATCTCGTCATCCGCCTACGCAAAAAACTGTAGAATGCGCGGCCTTTCGGCAAGGCGCATGCCGGGGTAGCTCAGTTGGTAGAGCAGCGCATTCGTAATGCGCGGGTCGTAGGTTCGAGTCCTATTCCCGGCACCATCTCCTGATCCTCGAGACGCGCTGCGCGGTGCGGCCGCGCGCGCTGCTGAGGCGCCGGCATTCGCGCGGTTCGGCCCGTCGACTGCGAGGCTCTCTTGAGCGCTTCCGGCGAGTATTTCCTTAAGGGAAGATTAAACTTTATACGGAACAGCCGGTTCTAACTCCGGCTTTTATAAGGAATCCCCGTGGGCACGAATCCGGAACATCTCCCCGAGGCTGACGCTCCCCAAAAGGACGCGGTCACCTGGATTGGTCGCGACCGGCCACCCTTTGAGCGCGCTCCGGAGCCGCATGCCGCGCACCCGCCCGGCGGCCCGATATCGCTCACCGCGGACGCGGACAGCACGCGGCGCAAATGGCTGATCCGGGGCGTGGTGCTCGCCGTGGTGCTCGCCGTCGCCATCGCGCTGTGGGTGTCGCGCCACTCGAAGCCCGCCCTCACCGCGCTCGCGGACAAGACGCAGGCGCCGCTGATCAGCGTCATGACCCCGGCCCTGAAAGCCGTGACCTCGAATATCACCTTCAGTGGCGGTATCGGAGCCCGTTATGACATGCCCATCGGCAATGACGGGGATACCGGGCGCGTCGTCGCGGTGTACGTCGAAGCCGGCGATCACGTGCGCCGCGGGCAGATCCTGGCGAAGCTCGACGATTCGGTGCTGATCCCGCAGGTCAATCGCCTCGCCGCCTCCCTCGAGCAGGCGCGCGCACAGGCGGAACTCTCCCAGGCCGAATACAAACGCGCCCTGGGGGTCGCGGCCGCTGGCGCCCTGTCGGCCGAGGACATCGAAAAGCGCCGCGCCACCGCCGTAACCGATGCCGCGAATGTGAAAGTGGCCGCGGCGCAGCTCGCCGAAAGCGAAGCACGCCTCAAGCGCACCCGCATCACGGCCCCCATCGACGGCGTCGTGCTCACACGCAAGGCCGAAGTCGGTCAGATTGCCAACCCCGGCGGCGAGGCCTTGTTCCGCGTCGCGAGCGGCGGCGAAGTCGAGATGCGCGGCCAGCTCGCGGAGCAGGATCTCGCGCAGGTTAAGGTCGGCGATGCGGCCACGGTGTATCTGACCGGCCTGCCGCGCGCCTTCACCGGCCGCGTGCGACTGCTGGGGGCGATCATCGATCCGCTAACCCGCCTGGGGGAAATCCGCATCGCCCTGACGCCTGATCCGGCGCTGCGGCCCGGTGCCTTTGCGCGCGGCTCGGTGATCGTCGGCAAGGCGCAGCGGCCCGTGGTGCCCCAGACCGCCGTGCTGGCAGACACCGCGGGCAGTTACGTCTTTATCGTCAACGGCCAAGGCAAGGCCGAGCGGCGCGCGGTGCGCGTCGCGGACACCGGTAATGATGGGATCGTCATTGGTTCGGGCCTCAACGGCAGCGAGCGGGTGGTCACGACGGCCGGCGGGTTCCTGCGCGACGGGGAGCCGGTGCAGGTGGCGAGCGGGGGTGCTCTCGGGGAGGCACGCTGATGCGCAACATATCTGCGTGGGCCATCCGGCACCCGCTGCCGCCGGTAGTCCTGTTCGTCGTGCTGCTGTTCATGGGCATCGTCGCCTTCGTGCGTCTGCCGGTGACCCTGAACCCGGATGTCTCCTTCCCGGGCGTGATCGTTGGCGTCGCCCAGCCCGGGGCGGCGCCGCAGGAACTGGAAACCCAGATCCTGCAGAAGGTTGAGGGGGCGGTTGCGAGCATCGGCAACATCAGCTCCATCACCTCCTGGGCGACCGAGGGGCAGGCAAACGTCTTCATCGAATTCAACATCGGCACGCCCATCGACCGGGCGGTCGCCGACGTACGCGACGCGATGGCCAAGGTACGGTCAAACCTGCCGCAGGGTATCCAGGAACCCGTGGTGCAGCGCATCGACGCCGACGGCAACTCCATCGTTTACTACGCCGTCAGCTCCAACTCCCTCAACCAGGAGGAGCTGTCCTGGTTCGTCGACAACACCGTCACCAAGCGCCTGCTGTCCATCCCCGGCGTGGCACAGGTGAATCGCGGCGGCGGCGTCAACCGCGAGATCCGCGTGGAACTGGACCCGGCGCGCATGCAGGCGCTCGGCATCACCGCCGCGGAAGTGAACGAGCAGCTACGGACCCTGAATCTCGATCCGGCCGGCGGCCGCGCCCAGGTGGGCGGCGGCGAGCAGGCGATCCGCGTCCTCGGCGGTGCGCGCACCGCGGCGGCGCTCGGTGACACGCAGATCGCGCTGTCCGGCGGGCGCTTCGCGCGCCTCTCCGATCTTGCCAACGTCATCGACAGCGTCGGGGAGATCCGCACGGTGGCCCGCCTGAACGGCCGCCCGGCGACCACCTTCGGGGTGAAGAAGGCCAAGGGCTACTCGGACCTGAGCGTCTACAACGAGCTGCATGCGGAGCTCGCCAAGGTCAGCGCCGAAAATCCGCAGGTGAAGCTGACGCAGATATTCACCACGGTGACCTACACCAAGGACACGTACCACTCCTCCATCAGCGCGCTCCTGGAGGGCGCGGCACTTGCGGTGCTGGTGGTGTGGCTGTTCCTGCGCGACACGCGCGCGACCCTGATCTCAGCGCTCGCCATTCCACTCTCCGCGATTCCCACCTTCGCCTTCATGAACTGGATGGGCTTCACGCTCAACTCCATCAGCCTGCTGGCGCTGTCGCTGGTGGCCGGGGTCCTGGTGGACGATGCGATCGTCGAGATCGAGAACATCGTGCGCCACATGAAGATGGGCAAGAGCGGCTACCAGGCAGCGCTCGATGCCGCCGACCAGATCGGACTGGCGGTGGTCGCGACGTCCGCGACCATCATCGCGGTGTTCCTGCCGGTGAGCTTCATGGGCGGCCTGACGGGCCAGTACTTCATCCAGTTCGGCCTCACGGTGGCGGCGGCGGTGTTCTTCTCGCTGCTGGTCGCGCGCCTGATCACACCGGTGATCGCGGCCTACACGCTTAAGTCCGACCAGATCGCCACGCATACTGACGGTCCGATCATGGCCTGGTATCTGCGCACGCTCAGCTGGTGTGCGAAGCACCGCTGGAAGACGGTGGCGGCCGGCGGGGTGTTCTTCGTCATATCCGTCGTGGGGCTGATGCTCATCCCTAAGTCCTTCGTGCCGGAAGACGACGTGGGCGCTTCCTCGCTCATGCTCGAGATGCCGCCGGGCGTGCGCCTGGAGGACACCTCGGCGGTCTCCGCCGCCGCTTACCGGATACTCGCGCGCCAACCCGAAGTCACCAATATTGTCGAGTCCCTCGGCCAGACCGACGACGGGGTGCGCAGCGGTGAGCTGGATATCTCACTGGTACCCCGCGATCAGCGCAGGGTCTCGCAACGTGAGTGGGAAGACCGCGTGATCAAGGACCTGAAAGCGGTCCCTGACGCGCAGCTGCACTTCCAGCGTGGCGGCGATGACAGCGGCCGCGACATCAGCATCTACATCACCGGCGACGACCCGGTGCTCACCGACCGCACCGCCCGCCAGGTGGTTGCCGAGATGCAGAAGCTGCCGATCCTGCGCGATGCACGGATCAACAGTGACATGCCGCGCCCGGAGATCCTGGTGAAGCCACACCTGGACCTGGCCTCGCAGCTGGGCGTCACGGTGGAAGCCATCAGCGAGACGATCCGCATCGGCACGCTCGGCGACCTGGATCAGAACAGCGCCAAGTTCTCCCTCGCGGATCGGCAGGTGCCGATCCGCGTCAGCCTGACCGAGGACAGCCGCAAGGATCTCGCGACACTCGAGAACCTGCCGGTGCCGACGGCGGGCGGCGGCGCGGTGCCGTTGAAAGCGGTCGCCGACATCAGCTTTGGAGTGGGTCCGACGCGCGTGCGGCGCTATAACCAGAGCCGGCGTATCTCCCTGGAGGCGGACCTCAACAACGTCGAGCTCGGGCCGGCCATGAAGGCGATCCATGACCTGCCGACGCTCAAGCACCTGCCGCAGGGGGTGCGGCTGGTCGAGAATGGCTCGGCGCGCTGGATGAACGAACTGTTCACGAACTTTATGCTGGCGATGGCGACCGGGGTGCTGATGGTATTCGCGGTGCTGGTGCTGCTATTCGCGCGCGTGCTGCAGCCGATCACCATCCTCTCCTCGCTGCCCTTGTCGATCGGCGGCGCGGTGTTCGCGGTGTACATCACCGGCTACTCCCTGTCGCTCTCGGTCGCGATCGGCTTCCTCATGCTGATGGGAATCGTGGCGAAGAACTCGATCCTGCTCGTGGACTTCGCCATCGAGGAGATGCGTGCCGGCAAGGACCGGCTGACCGCAATCCGCGAGGCCGGTCACAAGCGCGCGCGCCCGATCGTCATGACGACGGTCGCCATGGTCGCCGGCATGATGCCGGTGGCCATAGGTCTGGGTGGCGATACCGAATTCCGCGCGCCCATGGCGATCGCGGTGATCGGTGGACTCATCACCTCTACTGCGCTCACGCTGGTCATCGTGCCGGCGGCCTTCACGCTGATCGACGACGTCGAGCGCTGGCTCGCGCCGAAGTTCGGGCGGGTGCTGGTCCCGCAGCCGACCCCGGCTGAACCGCGCAAGCAATCCCACGCGACTTAGCTGAGGGCTTGACGACGACCCTCCCAGCCGCCGCCGCACCCGCGCTCAACGGCAGCGCACCGGTGCCACGCTCCGCGTGGTGGGTGCGGCTCATTTCACGCCTCCCGTTCGGCGTGCTGTATGCCGTCGCCGACCTCGCCGGCTGGCTGGCGCTGCGCGTCTTTCCCTACCGCGAGCAGGTGGTGCGCGAAAACCTGACGCGCGCCTTTCCGGACTTCGACGAGGCGCGCCTGCGCACCGTGATGCGCGACTACTACCTGGGCTACGCGCAGATGTTCGTGGAAGTCGTCAAGTCCGCGACCATGACGCCGGCACAGGTGCTGGCGCGGGTCGAGATCCGGGATCTGGAGCTGCCGCTGGCACACCTCGGGCACGGCCAGCCGGTGCTGCTCGTGGCCGCGCACCAGTGCAACTGGGAGTGGATGCTGCTGGCGCTGTCCCTGAAGCTCGGCTACCCGGTGGACGCCGCCTACAAGCCGCTGGTGGACAGCTGGGCCGAGCGCGAAATGAAAAAGCTCCGCACCCGCTTCGGCAGCCGCCTCGTGCCGGCGAAGGATCTGCTGGCAGACATCATCAAGCGGCGCGGCGTCGCGCGCGCGATCGCGATGGTCGCCGACCAGGAACCCACCACCAGCGAGACCCGGCACTGGACGCGGTTCCTGAACCGCGACACCGCCTTTTACCTGGGACCTGAGGAAATCACCCGGGTCACGCGTTTCCCGGTGTTTTTCATCCGCATGCGCCGCCTCGCCCGCGGCCGCTACGAAATGGGGTTCCTGCCGCTGGCGCAAGGCGGCGAGGCACTGCCCGCGGGCGCCCTCACCGAGCGCTACGCGCGGCTCGTGGAGGAACAGATTCGCGCCGCGCCGCCGGACTGGCCGTGGTCGCACAAGCGCTGGAGACTCAAGAAATCCGTGTACCAGAATCGCGCGCGCACTTCATAGCACGCGCGCCCAGGGATCAACCAACAGGCAACACAGCTGCGCCGTCTGCGCGTAGCTCCCGCGGCTACAAAAAAGAGCGCGGCCCGCGCATCCTTGCACGGGCCGGCTCAGGGGGGATCTTGAGTTGCTCTGCCCGGTCAGTTGGTCTTTGCGGCACCGATGTCGCCGCGAATTGCGCCCTTCTCGGCCGCGGGTGTGGCGACACTGACCTGCCACCTGCCGGCCTCGAAGCCGGCAACTTCATCGGCGCCGATGGCCGCGAGCTGCGTCGACCAGTGGCTCATGTCGACACTGTCCCGGGCGAGTTCGATCGCCTTCGCGCCGGTGTTCACCTGCGCCGCCAGCGCATCGTCCACCCCGGTCGAATTGACATGGATCGTGAGGGTGTTGGCATTCCTGTCCACCGTGGTCGCGGCAACGCCTGAGGCGCGGATGCCGAGCTGCGCTGCTTCCGGCGAAGCCACCATATCGGTGAACCTCACGGTGACGTTCTCGGGTGCAATCTGGCCGCGAACCTCGCCGCGAGGATTGGCCGCCGAGGCCGCGATCACATAGAGGCCGCCCTGCTTGAACGCGCTCACCTGCTCTGCCGTGAGCTGCGCGCCGGCCGGCACCACCCAGGCACCGGCGGCCGGCGTGAGGTGGATCACGGCGGCTCCGTTCGTGCCTGCGAAGCCTTCGTTGATCGTGACCGCGGTCGCGGCGACGCCGTTCAACTGCACCTTGCCCTGCATGGCGCCCGTCTCCAGCTTGACCATGAGACTTGCGTTTCCGGAAGCGCCGGATCGCGGCGCCGGGAAGATCTGCGCCGATGTCATGGGGGCCATTGCGGCCGCTGCGTTCTTCACCGTGATCATGGTCGCCGGCGTGGTCGCCATGTCGTTCATGCTGTCGGTGACCGTTGCGGTCACGGAGTGGCTGCCGTCAGACACCTTGGTGCTGTCCCAATTGACCGTGTAGGGGGATGCGTTTGCCGTGCCCACCTTGGTGCCGTCTACAAAAAAATCCACCCGCATGACCGTGAGTCCGGACATGGCTGCGGCGCTCGCGGTCGCCGTCAGCGCCACGGTACCGCTCACGGTCATCCCCGATGCCGGCGCTGTCAGGGCAACGGTCGGATTCGGGCACGCGCCGCCGTATGCGCCACCGCATGAATTCATTCCTCCCCCGCCGCCGTAGCCGCCGCCGCAGGCTGTCAGCGCGATTGCCAGGAAGGCACTGGCTGCGATGAATCGAATGAGGAAGGAATGCCCACAAGCTTGGTGGTTGGCGCGCATAAACTTATCCCCGTGAGGTCGTCCGCCCGTAGGTGTCCCGGGGGTCCGTCACGGTTTCATGCCGGAACGCTCAACTGTGCGGGGGCACTTCCGGGAGTTCGTCGTTGTCGGCACGGCGCAGTTCACGCGGCAGGGTGAAGAACACCCGCTCCTCGCGCCCGACCACTTCCTGCGGTCGCTCCCCGCCCCAGCGGGCCAGGGTGTCGACGACCTGCTGCACCAGCAGCTCCGGGGCCGAGGCGCCCGCGGTGACACCCACGGCACGTTTGCCGGCGAACCACTCCGCGCGCAGATCCTCGGGCCCGTCGATCAGGTACCCCGGCACACCGGCCCGATCGGCAAGCTCCCGCAGCCGGTTGGAATTGGAACTGGTGCGCGATCCGACCACCAGCAGCACGTCGCACTGTCCGAGCAGCTTCTTCACCGCGTCCTGGCGGTTCTGAGTCGCGTAGCAGATGTCCTCGCGCCGCGGCGTCGCGAGCTGGGGAAACCGCAGCCGCAGCGCCGCCACCATTTCCGCCGTGTCATCCACCGACAGCGTCGTCTGGGTCACGAAGGCGAGGCTGTGAGGATCGCGGACGCCGAGTCTGTGCACGTCGGCAATCGACTCCACCAGGTGGATCTGTCCACCGAAGCTGGCGTCGAAGCGTCCCATCGTGCCTTCGACCTCCGGATGCCCGGCATGTCCGATGAGAATGACGTCGCGGCCCTCGCGCGCGTAGCGCTGCACCTCCATGTGCACCTTGGTGACCAGCGGGCAGGTGGCGTTGAAGACCGTGAGCGCACGGCTTTTCGCCTCCTCCTCCACCGCGTTCGACACGCCGTGCGCGGAAAAGATCACCGTGCCGCCGGCGGGCACCTCGTGCAGTTCATCCACGAACACCGCGCCGAGCGCCCGCAGCCGTTCCACCACGTGGCGGTTGTGCACGACCTCGTGGCGCACATAGATCGGTGGGCCAAACAGCTCCACCGCGCGCTCCACGATGTCGATGGCGCGGTCAACGCCGGCGCAGAAGCCGCGCGGATTGGCGAGCAGTACCTGCATCAGGCGCGCACCACTACCTTGCGGGCGGCACGGACCTCGCGCCAGGCATCGATGAGCAACAGCACCGCGCCCACCGTGATGGCGGAGTCGGCGATGTTGAAGGCCGGGAAGTAATGCCGCCCCCAGTGCACGTGGATAAAGTCCACCACGCGACCGGTGGCGATACGGTCGATCATGTTGCCCAGTGCGCCGCCCACGATCATCGCCAGCGCGCACGCCAGCAGCGCATGCACGCGCGTGCGCAGGCGGCCCATCCAGATGATGAGGGTCGTGCTCACCGCCAGCGCCAGAATGACGAACAGCCAGCGTTGCCAGCCGGAGGCATCCGAGAGGAAGCTGAAGGCGGCGCCGCGGTTGTAGGTCAGGATGATGTCCAGCACCGGCAACTCGTGTACGCGCTCAGACAGCGAGAAATGGTGCACGATCCACGCCTTGACCACCTGGTCGGCGACAATGACCCCCGCAGACAGGGGCAGCCAGCGCCAGCCGCTCGCGCTTGCGTTACTCATACATACTTCCTTATTTCCCCGCACCCTTCGATGTTGGTGATGCAGCGTCCGCACAGCTGCGGGTGCGCCGCATGCGTGCCGACGTCGGCCCGATGGTGCCAGCAGCGCACGCATTTCGGTTCGGTCGCGGGCTGCACCGCGATCCACACGCCGCCGCTGCCGGTACTGGCGGCCGCGACCGCGCCCGCCGGGGGAGCGGCGACCTCGTGCACGTGGGCGTGTGAGGTGATGAGAAGAAATCGCAGCTCCTCGCCCAGGGAGGTGAAGCGCTTGAGTTCCCCGGGTGCGCAGTACACGTCCACGCGCGCATCCAGCGGCGCGCCGATGGCGCCCGCATCGCGCAGCTTCTCCAGCTCGCGCGCCACGTCGCTGCGCAGCTGGATGAGCGCCTGCCAGTCGATCTGCCCAGGGCTGACCGCCGGGACCGCATGCCAGGTCTCGTGGAACACCGACTCACGGTGCTCGCCGGGAAGATAACGCCACAGCTCCTCGGCGGTGAACGACAGGATGGGTGCCAGCCAGCGCACCATACTCTCGGCAATGTGGAATATGGCGGTCTGCGCCGAGCGGCGCGCGTTCCCGGTGGCCGGGGTTGTGTACAGGCGGTCCTTGATGACATCGAGGTAGAAACCGCCCAGGTCGACGCTGCAGAAATTGTGGACCTTCTGATAAATAAGATGGAAGGTGTACTGGCCATAGGCTTCGAGCACTTCTGCTTGCAGCGCGGCGGTGCGCGCGAGTGCCCAGCGGTCGAGCGCCAGGAGCGAATCCACCGGCAAGGCGTCGCGCGCCGGATCAAAATCATGCAGGTTGCCCAAGAGGAAGCGCAGGGTGTTGCGCATGCGCCGATAGGAGTCCGCCATGCGCTTCAGGATCTCGTCCGACACGCTCATTTCAGTGGCGTAGTCGGTTGCCGAAACCCACAGCCGCAGGACATCGGCCCCTAAGCTGTTCATGACCTTCTGCGGGGCCACGACGTTCCCTAAGGACTTGGACATCTTGCGGCCCTTCTCATCCACCGCAAAACCGTGGGTGAGCACGCCATGGTACGGCGCGCGCTCGTAGAGTGCCTCGGACAAGAGTAGCGAACTGTGGAACCAGCCGCGGTGCTGGTCCGAGCCTTCGAGGTACAGCTCCACCGGAGCTGCGACTTCGGGGCGTTCGCTGCCCACGCACTCGAAGGACATGCCTGAATCGGCCCACACGTCCATGACGTCGCTGACCTTGTCGTAGGCTGCCGCCTCCTCACCCAGCAGTTCCCGCGCATCGAGCGCGAACCAGGCATCAATTCCGCCCTCTTCCACGCGCGCCGCGACCGCTTCGATGAGCTCGCGCGTGCGCGGATGCAACTCGCCGCTGTGCTTGTGGACGAAGAGCGGAATCGGCACGCCCCAGGTGCGCTGACGCGATATGCACCAGTCCGGACGCCCGGCGATCATGCCGGTGATGCGCTGCTCGCCCCAGGCGGGCGTCCATTGCACGCCCTTGATGTCGCGTAGCGTGTGCTTGCGCAGGCCCTTGCGATCCATGCCGATGAACCACTGCGGCGTGGCGCGGAAAATGACCGGGGTCTTGTGACGCCAGCAGTGCGGGTAACTGTGACGGAAGGCCTGCTGGTGCAGCAGCCGTCCACCGCGCGTCAGCGCTTCGATGATGACGGGGTTGGCTTCATCCACCTTAAGTCCCGCGACCAGCGGCGTGCCTGACAGGAAACGCCCGTCATTGCCCACGGGGTTGGTCACCGGCAACCCGTAGCGCTGACCGACCGCGAAGTCCTCCTGGCCGTGACCGGGCGCGGTATGCACCGCTCCGGTACCGGCATCGAGGGTGACGTGCTCGCCGAGAATCACTGGCACCTGCCGTGCTTCAAACGGGTGCCGGAGCTTCAGACCCTCGAGCTCTCGGCCCTCGAAGCTCGCCAGCGTCGTGCCGTCGGCGAGACCAAAGCGCTGCAGGCACGCGGTCGCCAGCTCCGCGGCGAGTATCAGCCGGCGCCGCGCGCCATCGCTCGCGGCCGCCTCGATGAGCACGTACTGAAACTCCGCCCGCAGCGCCACCGCCTGGTTTGCCGGCAAGGTCCACGGCGTGGTGGTCCAGATGACCACGTCCGCCGGCGCCGCGCCCAGCTCAGCCGGAGCAAATTCCAAGCGCGCGGCGAGCTCGGCAAGATCCGCGACGCCGAAAGCGACGTCGATCGCCGGCGAGGTCTTCTCCTCGTATTCGACTTCCGCTTCCGCGAGCGCCGAACGGCAATCCAGACACCAGTGCACGGGCTTGACACCCTTGTAGAGGTGCCCGTTGTCGATGATGCGGCCGAAGGCGCGCAGTTGCTGCGCCTCGTAGCGCGGCGCCATGGTGAGGTACGGATGATCCCAGTCGCCCAACACGCCGAGCCGCTGAAAGTCAGTGCGCTGCAGGGCGATCTGCTCCTGCGCGTAGGCGCGGCAGGCGGCACGAAAGGCCTGCGCATCGAGCTTCGCGCCCGGCCGGCCGTGTTTCTTCTCCACCTGCAGCTCGATCGGCAGGCCGTGGCAATCCCAGCCGGGGATGTAGGGCGAATCGAAGCCCGCGAGCGAGCGCGACTTGACGACGATGTCTTTCAGGATTTTGTTGACCGCGTGGCCGATGTGGATGACGCCATTCGCGTACGGCGGCCCGTCGTGCAGCACGAACCGCGGGCGGCCGCGGGCGATTTCCCGCAGCTTCGTGTAGGTGCCGCGCTCCTGCCAGGCCCGCACCATCGCCGGTTCGCGCTGCGCCAGGTCCGCCTTCATCGGGAAGTCCGTCTGCGGCAGGTTGATGGTGTGCTTGTAGTCAGTCATGTCGATTCAATCAGGTCCCCAATCCCAAGCATCAGGCGCCGAGGATCCGGCGTGCCTCCTGCGCATCGCGATGCATCTGCGCGGTGAGCGCCTCAAGCGTCGCAAAGCGCTCCTCGTCACGTAGCTTCGCCGCGAACTCCACTTCGATCTCGCGGCCGTACAGGTCGGCGCTGAAATCAAACACGTGCGCTTCCAGGAGCGCCTCGGTGCCACCGACCGTGGGCCGCGTGCCGAGACTCGCCACCCCGGGCAGCGGGCCCGCGCCGGCGCCATGCACGCGCACCGCGAAAATCCCGGCGAGCGGCGCACGCAGGCGCCGCAGCGGCAGATTGGCCGTCGGGAACCCCAGTTCCCTTCCCAGGCGCGTGCCACGCATCACGCGGGCGCGCATCGAATAGGGTCTGCCCAGCAAGCGCTGCGCGCCGGCGAAGTCTGCGCGCTGGAGCGCCGCGCGCACCGCGCTGCTGCTGATGCGCTCCCCGTCCTGTGTCACGGGCGCCAGCACCTCGACCTCAAACCCCAGGCGCTTGCCAGCTGCCGCGAGCATGGGCGCCGAAGCTGCGCCGTGCTTCCCGAAGCGAAAGTCGTGTCCCACCACGACCAGGCGCGCCCGCACGTCCCGAGCCAGGAATTGCGCGAAGCCGTCCGCTGACAGGTTACGCAAACGCTCGCCGAAGCGCAGCAGCCAGGTGTAGTCGAGGCCCAGGGACGCGAGGATCGCCAGGCGCTCACGCAACGTCGTCAGCCGCGCCGGCGGATCGTCGGGCGCAAAATATTCCCGCGGCATGGGTTCGAAGGTCAGCAGCACCGACGGCAGCGCGAGGCGCGCCGCATGAGCGGTCAGCCGTGCGATGAGCGCCTGGTGGCCGAGGTGCACGCCGTCGTAGGTGCCGATGGACACGACGCATCCACCGGCGCATGCCGGGGCTGCCTGGAATCCGCGAATGAGCACCAATGAGAGCTGCCTAACTTATTGATTGATAAAGAAGAGTCTGCGACACCGAGGCATCCTGCGCGCAACTGCCGTGCAGTTTATTTGAATGCCCGGCTGGCTGCCGCCCGGACACGCCGTGGCGCGTTGACAAGGCGCGCATCGATACGCAGACTACCCGGCCCCGCGACCCGGGGGTGCCTTCAGTTATGGAGATTTCGTGGCCAATACCAAGTCCGCCGAGAAAGCCGCCCGCCAGGCCGAGAAGCACCGCGCGCGTAACGTCGCGCTGCGCTCACGCATGCGCACGGCCGTGCGCAACGTGACCGCCGCCATCAGCGGCGGCAACAAGGAAGCGGCCCGGACCGGCTACCAGAAGGCGGTCCCGATCATCGACTCCCTGGCCGGCAAGCAGATCATTCATCGCAACAAGGCTGCGCGGCATAAGAGCCGTCTCGCGGCCCGCATCCGCGCGATGCAGTAAGGACTTGCCGTGAGTGCGAACGACAAGCCTCGCCCACCGACTCCCGTTGTTCCCGTCTCTCTCAAGATTCGTCCGGCGGCGCGGCGTCAGCATCTGCTTGACCTGATGCGCGCTCGCGTGCCGACCGGTCGTGTTCCTCCAAGGCCGTCATAACCGCCTCGCACAGCGGTTTCGTCCCCTCGCCCGTTGCTCCTGAGATGAGAAAGTGCGGCCCGCGGTAACGCAGGGCCCGCACGATGGCGCGCGCGCGTTTCTCCGCTTCCGCCGGCGGCAACAGGTCGCGCTTGTTCAGCACCAGCCAGCGTGGCTTGGCAAGCAGCCGCTTGTTGAATTTCTTCAGCTCCGCGACGATCGCCCGCGCATCGCGCACCGGGTCCGCATCCGGATCCAGCGGCGCAATGTCCACCAGGTGTAAGAGCACGCGCGTGCGCTGCAGGTGCTTCAGGAACCGGATCCCGAGCCCCGCCCCTTCAGCCGCCCCCTCGATGAGCCCGGGGATATCCGCCATGACGAAGCTGCGGTGCTGGCCGACCGCCACGACCCCGAGGTTCGGATACAGGGTGGTGAACGGGTAATCCGCGACTCTGGGCCGCGCCGCGGACACCGCGCGAATGAGCGTGGACTTGCCGGCGTTCGGCAGCCCGAGGAGCCCGACATCCGCGATGACCTTGAACTCAAACTCCAGCGAGCGCTTTTCACCGGGCAGACCGGGTCCAAACTGCCGCGGCGAGCGATTGGTGCTGGACTTGAAGCGCTGGTTGCCCCAGCCGCCCTTGCCGCCGCGCGCCACCAGGAGCTCCGAGCCGTCGCGGGTCAGGTCGCCGAGTTGCTCCTGGGTTTCCGCATCCCGCACCACCGTGCCGATCGGCACCGGCACGTACAGGTCCGCGCCGCCACGGCCGGTGCAGTCGTTGGCCCCGCCACCCTCGCCGTGCTGTGCCCTGAAGGTGCGCTCGATGCGAAAGTCCGCGAGGGTGTTGATGCCGGACGCCGCGCGCAGGTACACGCTGCCGCCGTTGCCGCCGTCGCCGCCATCGGGGCCGCCGAAGGGCACGAACTTTTCACGCCGGAAGCTGGTGCTGCCCCGGCCACCATTGCCAGCCTGAACATGCGCTTTCGCCTCGTCGACGAATTTCATGGGATTACTCTAGCGTAAGAAACAAAAACCCCGGCGCGAGAGGGCCGGGGTTGGTGGGAAATCAGCCTTCAGACTACGCGCCGGCTTACGCCTTTTCGGGCAGCACGCTCACGTACAGACGCTGTTCGGCGCCCTTGCGGTCGAATTTGACCGTGCCGGTCACCTTGGCGAACAGCGTGTGGTCGGTGCCCAGACCCACGTTCGCGCCGGCGCGCACTGGCGTACCGCGCTGACGCACGATGATGTTGCCGGCCAGCACCTGCTCGCCGCCGTAGCGCTTCACGCCTAAGCGTTTGGAGTGGGAGTCGCGGCCGTTCTTGGTACTGCCGCCTGCCTTTTTATGAGCCATGACTTACTCGCGTCCTGTTTGAAGATGCCGGACTTCAGCCCGCGCTGATGTCGGTGACCTTCACTTCGGTAAACAGCTGCCGATGATTCTTCTGGCGCAGGTAATGCGCGCGGCGCTTGAACTTAACGATCGACACCTTGGCGCCCTTGCCATGGCGCACGACCGTCGCCAGCACCTTGCCACCCTTCAGGGTGGGCTTGCCGACCTTGACGTCCGCACCCTCACCGACGAGCAGCACTTCGCCAAATTCGACCGTCGCGCCCGGCTCAGCGTCGAGCTTCTCGACCTTGAGCACGCCGTCCTTGGTCACCCGATATTGTTTGCCGCCCGTGGCGATGACTGCGTACATGGTATTTAAGGAGATCTTGGGGTGAGGGCGAAAGGCCGCGCATTCTACTGGCGACCTAAGCTGCGGTCAAACGGCGTTATTTCCAAGGCGAGCAGGTACTTAGCGCCATCCGAGGAGCGCGTTCGTCCGGCTGCCGCGGGGCGAAAATGCGCACTCGGACCCGGGAGGCCGCCGCGCGGTGCTCAGGAGGGCGAAACGGTCTGCGCAGCGCCACCACGGTCGGCTAGGATGCGTGCGCAAATGAGCCTGGAAGAGATTCGCGCACCTGTACGCGAGGACTTGCGCGCCGTCGACGCGGCTATTCGCGCACGCCTGAAAAGCGCCGTGCCGCTCGTGGACCAGATCGCCGAGCACATCATCGCCGGTGGCGGCAAGCGGCTGCGGCCGCTGCTCGTGGTGTTGAGCGCACGCGCCTGCGCAGTTCAGGGTGCGGCTCACATCGAGGCCGCAGCGTTCATCGAGTTCATCCACACCGCTACGCTCTTGCACGATGACGTCGTCGACGGCTCCTCCATGCGGCGCGGGCGGCACACGGCGAACCAGGTATTCGGCAATCAGGCGAGCGTGCTGGTCGGGGACTTCGTCTACTCGCGCGCGTTCCAGATGATGGCGGCCCTGAGCAGTCAGCCGGTCATGGAAATCATGGCGCAGGCAACCAACGTCATCGCCGAGGGCGAGGTGCTACAGCTGATGAACGCGCACGATCCGGACACGACCGAAGCGCGCTACCTCGAGGTCATCTACAGAAAGACAGCGAAGCTCTTCGAAGCGGGCGCAGAGGTTGCGGCGGTGCTTGCCGGCGCGCCGCCAGCGATTCGCGCAGCGCTGGCCTCATATGGCCGTCACCTGGGCACCGCTTACCAACTCGTCGACGACGTACTCGACTACCGTTCCAACCCGCACGAGCGCGGCAAGAACCTCGGCGAGGATCTCGCCGAGGGCAAGCCGACCCTGCCGCTTATCCACGCACTCAGGAACGGCAGCGAAGCGCAGCAGGAGGCTATCCGCGAGGCGATCCGGCAAGGGGGTCTCACCCAGCTGCAGTCGGTGGTGACGGCAATCGAAGCCACTGGGGGACTTGAGTACGCGGCCAGCCGCGCCCGCGAGGAAAGCGATACGGCCCTGGCGGCCCTGGCCGTCGTACCCGACTCCTCTTATAAGAGCTCGCTTGCTGCGCTCGTGCGCTTTGCGGTCGAGCACACCACCTGAACGGATTGCACTCATGACAACCACTGCACCCCAGCCCTTCAGAGCGCGCGCTGCCACTGTAAGCCTCATTGCCTCGGCGTTAGGACTAGCCGGGGGCCTGAGCCCCGTCCGGGCGCTGGAAGCCGCGGCGACACCCGAAACCATCGTGCTCAAAGCGGCTCACGTGTTTGATTCCACCGGAACTGCGCTCAAAGACGGCGTGACGGTTGTGGTTCGCGGCGATCGCATCGTCTCCGTTGGCACGACGGCGCCACCTGCGGGGGCGCGCGTCATCGATCTCGGGGATGCCACGCTGTTGCCGGGCTTCATCGACGCGCACACGCATCTGACGTTTGAATTCACCGGCAACTACACATCGTTACCGTCCCCGGCAACGTGCTGAGTGACATCCGCGCGACCGAGCATCCCGTGTTCGTCATGCACCTGGGCCGCGTGGCGCTGCAGAAGACGGGAACCTGAACCCGTTGAAGGCGCAGGCCCGGTTCAGTACACTGCGCGACCCGCCGCCCTCACCTTCGCAGGGCTCGGGTCACCAGAATTCGGGGTGTAGCTCAGCCTGGTAGAGCACTACGTTCGGGACGTAGGAGTCGCAGGTTCAAATCCTGTCACCCCGACCACCTGTTATTGAAATATTGTTTTTCTAGTTGCCTGTTAGTTCCTGACGTCTGATAGGCACGTAGGAATCGAAAGTTCAAATCCCGCTCGTTCCTCCGCGTTTTCTAGCGCGAGTTGTTCTAGTTCGATGCCGCATCAATCGTCGTCGGGGCTCTCGTCTGCGGAGCCGACCTCGAAAACAGATTTCTCGCGATAAGGCCAGCGCCGATCAGATTCCGGATCGGGCATGTAGTCTTGGCCAAGCTTGAAGGCCTCAGCCCAGTCTGCTCCCAAGAGCCGTCCGAATGACTTCTTCATACGATCAAGGTCATTCTGGAAATGGTAGATGGAGCTTTCCTGGAATTCTCCACTCCTTAGGGCCTGGGACAGCGGGTCCAGTTCATTTACGTAGCGCTCAGCCCAATCAAGATAGTCGATGGTTTCATCTCGGAAGCGCACGGGCAGCGCCTGCCCGCGGAGCGCGTGCCGAGCCGCCCTTATATATCGGCGCAGATACCGCGCGCGGTGCCAAGCGCCCGCATCCGCCTCGATCTGCGTGATGAGCTTCTGGTTGGCATCTCGCAGCGCCTCCCACTCCTTCCGGCGGCGCTCCTGCTCTTCGCGTTCGCGTGCCTCGCGCTCGTCCTTCTCGCGACGCTCCTTGATCGAGAGTGCTAGCTCGTAGAAACCGAGCAGGACCTCGGGAATCTGCTCCTCTACAAGCTTGCTCTTCCGGTCATACCAACTACGCCGATCGGGCTCACCGTAAGCTCTGTATGTATCGAGCCGTGTGAGGCGCAGCGCGCCAGTGGGCACCGACACCTTACGCGGGGCGCGATAGCCATATTCTCGCTTCTCCCGCGCAAGTTGGGCCGCGGGAGGTTCCACCGCCTCCTCGCGAAAGCGCTCCTCAATGCGAAGCGCCACCTGTTCGCCCTCAACAAGCAATCGCCCGACATACGGCTCAGATTCTCCTTTCGAGTCCTCGCGGGTCGAATTCACCCGGGTCTCGGCCACCGGTTTGCCCTGCTTCTCACGCAGCTTCTGCGGATCATCGAACACCCAGCCGAGACTGTCGGCGGCGCGCAGAACGCTGTCGGCGAGGAGCAGCGCTCGATCGAGCGCCTTGTCGGTGACATTGATCGCGAGAATCGGACCTCCCCGCTCACCCCGGGCAAGTGTGAGTTCGGAGCGCCTCGGGTGCTTCGCTCGGATCGCCGTGCGCCTCACTGCCGGTAGTGCGTCCAGAATAGATGTTGAGCGGGCAACGGAGAGGGCCGCGACGCGCGCCGGAACCGTTTCGGGAGCAGCGGTTTTTAGCGTTTCCTGCGCCTCCCTAGAGGAGACGATCGTCGCACTGTATGCGCCCACGCTGGGTGCGAGGGTGAGCGCACTATCGTCATGCCACTGCGGCTGACGCTTCGGCAACTTCGGGCGATAGGGCGTCTGTCCCGCGTCCAGTCGAGCCCAATAGCCTCGGCCAGGCAGCGGGATACCGAGACGCCTGCAACGCTTGGCGAGCGCAACGTCGGAGATCCCGAAGTCCGCGGCGAGCTGGGAGATGGGCTTCGACCAAGCGAGTTCGTACAAGTCCTCGCGCGAGAGAGTTATCGGTTTTTCGGTTTCGGCGTCCGTCATTGCTTCTTCTTCATTCCATCGCCCCCCCGGCCCGCGCCGGCTCGTTCGACTACGAGTCGCCCCCTGATCGGCAATCGGAGAGGCCCCGGCTTGGTCAGGGGGTTGCGTAGCAGACACGATTTCTTGCGCTATGAGAAATAACCAGCAGGACTGAGGCCCATCCGCGCTGCTTCTCTTGCTGGTCTTGAGGCGCCCGGCGCGGCGTATGGGGAAGGCAGTCTCGCGGTTCACAGCCCTGCGATGCGGCGCAGGCGTTCAATCAGCATCTCGAGTCGCGCTTGATCCGCCGCTGCTCGCCCTAAATGCCCTGGCAGCGCCTGTGTAAAGCGTTCATCCGCGAGCAGCCCTTCAAATTCCTCACGGAGATACTCCCGCAACTCCGGGGTGGAAGCGGAAACCTCGGTCGGCAACTCGGCGCGACCATCGATGAGGTTGATGATGTCCTCAAGATCGTGACTTGCGAGGAAGTCATCGTTACCGCGGTCGTAAAAGGCCTCGAGCTTCGTGGCTAGGAGAAATGGCGCGGTCACAACACGGATCGAGCGCTCACTTGGCAACACGACGCGCTCCGCGTTGTCGACCGCGGGCTGAAGCCAGGTACTGGAAAACCCGAGTATCGTGCCGTCCGTCGGCACAACATCCAGCTTAAGGCTACCAAGGCGCCAGCGACAAAGTACTCCGGACTCGGGATCCTCTGCGAACCCTACCCCGCGCAGATCATCCGCAAGCGCATAGTAGTCAGCGTGCGAGACGACCTCGACAATGACATCGACGTCTACGGTCGCGCGCACTGGCGGTCGCGCTGGATCGGTAATCATCAGGCCCACCACGCAGCCGCCGAGATAGACGACGCGCTCGTTCAAATGATCCAGCGCCCGCGAGATGGCCTCGATCAGTAGGACGTTGGGATCGTCGGGATTCACAGGATAATCTTCTTAAGAAGGTTGGCCGCGAGCTCTCTTTCTCGTGCGGCACCGATGCGGATGGCATCGAAGAGAGCGAGCGCCTCGTAAAGTACAGGGTCCACCTCGCAGGCCTGAGGCACCGAGGGGAAGAGCGGGTGCAACGACACACCGCGCACTTCCCCTTTCGAATAGGGCCAAACGGGATTCGGTTCATTGGGCAGTACGAATCCCTCGCGAAGGACCGGAGCCGCGTACGCAGTTGGCATGCCGCGCGTCAGGGGCCCTAGTACAGGGGGAAACGCGTAGCGAGCGCCGTGCACCAAGAACTCGCGCAGACTTCCTTTGGCCACCTCCAGGTCGTCTTCTGCCGAAGGCGTCACGAGGCGCGCGGCCTTCGCGCGCACGACGCTGCCGTGGACTTCGGAAGCGGACAAGAAAAGCTCACGAGCCAAGCGGGCGTACGTAAACGATCCTCGCCGGATAGCGAGCTTTAGTAGCACAACCAAGTCCTGTGGCTTAAGGACAGGCTGGGGATTTGAAGAACTCGGCATAGCAGTATTCGGAATTCGCGAATTGCGAATACTCTAGTAAACACCCTGTGTCATGTCAATCTCATTGTCGTATACATGAAAATGACCCAAATAAACTGAATAAATAAACATAAAAAACATTATCTTACATGTGTGTCACTCAGAAATGAGTTTGAAATCCAATGCGACGAGGCTTAAATTACAGTATATGAACGACGCTAGGAAAAAGAGCCCCCGCGCGCCCCTGATTGCGCTTGATAAGGCCATCGAGGGGGCGATCAAGATCTACGAAAAGGAGCACCGGCACGCGGCGCCCACGGAGGCCGTAGCGCAGCACCTCGGGTATAAAAGCGCAAATAGCGGGACCGCCCTAAGAACCATCGCTTCGATCCGCTACTTCGGGCTTCTCGAACGCCCGAGCGACGGGATGTTGGCGGTGACCAAGGATGTTGAGTCATACCAGTTCGCGCCATCGGAGGAGCTGCGGATGACTCTTCTCCACCGCTGGCTAAAGACACCAGCCATCTACGCCGAGCTTCTGGAGAAGTACCCGGACGCGCTGCCATCGGACAAGACTCTTCGCTTCGACCTGATTCAGCGCGGCTTCCTGCCCGATGCTGTCGATGCGGCAGTCTCCGTGTTCAGGAGCTCCGTGGATTTCGCGCGGTACTACAGTCTCCCGGAAACCGAAGTGCCAGCCGACTCGCTGTCGGTCGATGTGCCGTCCAGCCCCCCCGAGAGTACTTATTCGGAAGCGTCTGAGCCTGCTCAGGTCGACGCACCTTCGTCGGACCGGATTCCGATTCGGCTGCCTGGCGGCCGTCGTGCGTTCATCGAGATTCCCACGCCCTTTTTCGCAGCCGACAAAGAGCGCATCAAGAAACAGATCGACCTCCTCCTCACGCAGGAGGATGAAACACCTACGGCCCCGAGCGAGCAGTAAGCCGAGCTCTCTCAACGTAGGCTCGAAGCTTATCCTTCGCCGCTGCGCGAAGCGTCTCTAGGTCGCGCTTGAGGTCCTCGATCGCAGAGTCGATCTCTTGGTCCGTAGCGAACCCTCCTTTTAGCACCAAGGCCCCCGAGTGCTGCTGCCTAAGGGGTGCCACATCCAGCATCAGATCGACCGCGGGATGGCTGGGGCCGAATCCAATCGCATTGCCGCCAAAGGCGTCCTCTACTCCGAAAATAGACATGACTGCATTCTCCCCGGGACGCGGCGCTTTACCATGAGCCTACACATGCGGCGCGGATACATGCTGGACACCAACGTGTTCAACCACGTCCTGCGCGATGGCGTGGCTCCGAGCAGCTTAGTCGCGCGTGGCGCGTTGTTCGCGACTCACGTCCAGTTTCAGGAGCTACAGGCTACCCGAGATGACGATAGGAGAAAGCAGTTGATTGCCGTATTTCAGATGATTGGCCCGAACCGCATCCCAACCGAGACGTCGCTTTGGGATGTGACGCCTTGGGACGAGGGGAAATGGTCGCCCGACGACGAATTCTACGAACATCTGCTTGTGGATCTCGGCCGGCGCAATGGCGGAAAATCGAATAACGTGCAGGATGCGTTGATAGCAGAAACCGCGATACGCAATTGTCTCTGCTTGGTCACTGGCGATCGCGACTTAGCCGAAGTGACTCGAGCTCGCGGCGACGATACTTTGACCCTCCGCGACTTCCTAGCGCTCATTTAGCTACGGTCAGTGAATTGCGAGAGGCCCCTGTGAATCAGGTCATCCGAGTCAAGTTCCTTTATCGGGCCGCAACCGACGAACTGGAGTCGGGACATCCGTTTGCGGCTGGAATGACCGTCTCGCTGCTTCAAGACGCTGTAGAGGCAATGGCTCACGATGCCGCCGCTGCAATAGGGGCAAGTACGTCAGCCCGCGCGAGTTTCCTCGACTACTGGGAGGCGGCCGCGAAAGTCAGCAAACCGCTGCCCTACAGATCAGAGATGAACACTCTGAACCAAGCACGCGTCGGCTTTAAGCATCATGGCGTTGATCCCTCGCTCGCGGAGGCTGAGAAGCACGTTTTGGCCGCCCATCGCTTTCTGCAGGAGGTCGGCCTGCAGTTTCTCGGGGTCGACTTCGACGGGCTCTCAGAGGTCGACCTCGTAAGTGACGGGGGAATCCGCACCGCACTCAAAGCCGCAGAAGATGCCCTCGCAGGGGATGATGCCAAGACAGCACTCGAGCGCTGCCGAGATGCACTCGACGTGCTCGAGTCGCTGCAGAAAAAGACAATCCCGGTATCTGAGCATGACCACTTCGGTCCACCCGTACCTCGCGAGGTGCGCCAATATGCAGATGGCATAGTCCGCTGGCTTCAGCGCCGCTTTACCGTACTCGAAACGGCATTGTCGATGAGCATTCTCAACGTGAATCCAGCGGACTACTGGTTCCTGAATAAGTCACTGCCAATGAGGAACCCGGCGGGGGTATACCACTGGGTCAATTCAACTTCGCTCGTACCGACCCAAACGCCAGCACGCGCACGTGCATGCATCCGCATCATCATCAACCTGGCTATGCGACTAGATCGACTCGGCGCTGAATTCAAGCGCCTCGAGGCTCAAGCTGGGCTTCCCGAAGAACGTCGACGCACCCAGGAATGGCGAAGCAAAATGCTGGGCCAGGTGTCGGCGGAGCCGAAAGGGCCGGCCAACGATCCCACGCTGCCGCCGGCGACTGAACATCCGGATACTTCGTGACCAAGGCCGCCCGCAAGGCAAAGCCATTGCGGATCAATACCAGGGGTCCGCGCTACGGGCAGTGCAATATCTGCGGAGAAGTCTCTCGACTCACGGAGGATCACACGCCTCCAAAATCCTGTCTTGGTGTTGGCGCGGCCGAGTTACATAGTCTTCACGACAAGCTCAGCGCCGACGGAGAGAAATGGAACGCCCCGCGCCGCTTCCAGGCTGGTGTCTCCTATCGAAGCCTCTGCGAGCGATGCAACGGCCTTCTGGGTACTCGATACGACCCTGCCTTGGCCGAAATGGCCGTTGAGGTCAGGTCGATTGTCCGCTCATCCATCCGGCTGCCTGAAACCGTCAGCCTCGAGCTGTCGCCGGGAGCCGTTATGCGTAGTGTCATCGGTCACCTGGCCGCCCAAGGCGTTGAGCGGTACGGCAAGGGCAGCGTACTTACTGATGCAATCCGCGACTACATTCACGACGAAACGCGCCCGTTGCCCCCGGCTCTGAGAATGTATTACTGGCTGTACCCTGGAGTTGCCCCGTTTCGGTGGACAGGTTTTCGTCTTAGCTCTTTGATCTCGTCTCTTGCCTTCAAGCCATCTTAACCCGCAGTGCAGTCTGCCGCCGCAGGCGGCAGAAGTTCCCTGCA
>Ga0070733_10000249_pt1 | contig 46237 bp, 33 predicted proteins | sample Coa_R1_9_FD_66450 | JGI IMG/M metagenome (GOLD analysis project Ga0070733, IMG submission 66450) | Surface soil microbial communities from Centralia Pennsylvania, which are recovering from an underground coalmine fire - Coalmine... | ecosystem: Environmental > Terrestrial > Soil > Unclassified ... | reverse complement strand
GAGGAAGTCGGTGAAGCGCGAGCGCATATTGCCCGCAATGTGCTTTACGATCACGGCAATGCAATTCGCCTCGGGATCGAGCGCCGACGAAAAACTCTTCATCCTTGAGTTGTGACATGGCGCCTTCGCCCATGCGTTTGTGCCCGCGCAGCTGGCGGAGAGCTTCTTCGAGATAGTGTTTGCTGACTTCAAATGGCATGGTTCACCTCAGGATCTATCGGGGCTGGCCCCAGCCACCGCCGCCGGGACTCTCGATCGTAATTCGCTCGCCCTTGCGGAGGCGTGAGCTGAACTTTCCGGGCAGGTTCTCAATCGTCCCGTCATGGCGCGTGACGACAGCCTTTCCCGGCGCTCCATCTTTTCCGCCGGCCAGTCCCCACGGCCCGCGCGAGCGGCGGTCGGCGAGCAGAGTCACGTCACAATCAGAGAGCACTTCGATTTCGCGAACGATGCCGTCGCCGCCATCATACTGACCTTTACCGCCGCTGCCGCGACGCAGAGAATACTTCCTCACCCGCAGAGGATACGCGTACTCGAGGGCCTCGGCCGGAGTGTTCAGAGAGTTGGTCATGTGCGTGTGGACGCCGGAAACGCCGGCTTTGCCCGGCCGCGCGCCCATGCCGCCGGCGATCGTCTCGTAATAGGCGAAAGGCTCGGGCGTTTCCGAGCCGCTTCCTTGCATATTCAACCCGCCGATTGTCAGGTTATTCATTGTGCCCGAGGCCGCGGCCGGAATGCGATCGGGCAAGGCTCGCGCGAGAGCGCGCAGAAGAACATCCACAATCCGCTGGGAAGTCTCCACATTCCCCCCAGCCACGGCTGCCGGAGGCCGAGCATTCACGATCGTGCCTTCCGGCGCGATGACTTCGATGGGCCGCATCAGCCCGGCGGCGGCCGGAACGTCCTCGGCCAGCAGACAGCGAAATACGTAGAAGCAGGCCGAATTCGTGATCGCCGCGACGGCGTTCACGCTGCCCTCGACCTGGGGGTCGCTCCCCGTGAAGTCAACCGTCAGCATGGGGCGCAAGCGCCGGCGCTGGCGACTTCGGGCGAGGCGATTCACCCGCAGCGTCACGGCAATTCTGACTGGCGTGTCATTTCCCTCTCCGTCCGGGATTCCATCTCCATCCAGAAAATCCTCGGCCTGGTATTCGCCCGGCGGCACATGGGAGAGGAAATCGTGCATTAAGTCCTCGGCGTAGTCGAGCAACTCGCCCGCCGCGCGCTTCGCGCGCTCGAGACCGTAGCGCTCGCAAAGCTCGTTGAGGCGCGACGCGCCGGTGTGGCAGGCGGCAAGCTGCGCGCCCAGATCGCCTTCGCGCTCGTCCGGCGTACGGACATTGTTCAGCAGCATGGCCAGCACGTCGCGATTCATCACGCCCGCCCGCATCAGCTTCACGGGCGGGATTCGCACACCTTCCTGATAGATCTCGCGGCAAAGCCCCATGGACCCAGGATATGTCCCGCCGACATCGGCGTGATGAGCGCGCGAAGCTACGTAGAAATCCGGCCGCCGGGTGGGACGAACTCGAGATCTTCCTCCAGTTTTCGCGGGCAGGAGTGCCCGCGCCACACTCGGCCGGGCGAGCACATACACCGGGGCGACCAGAGTGATATCGGGCAGGTGGGTTCCGCCGCGAAAGGGATCATTCAGCATGACCACATCTCCCGGCACCATCTCGCCAGCGTCAATCGCCGCCCGGACCGACATCGGCATCGAGCCCAGATGCACCGGCATGTGGTCACCCATGGCGATGACCTGGCCGTCGCCGTCAAACACGGCGCAGGAATAGTCCCGGCGCTCTTTGATGTTGGGCGAAAAAGCCGTCCGGCGCAGCGCCGCTCCCATTTCCTCGGCAATCGAATGGTAGAGGTTCTTGAAGATTTCGAGCTCGACCGGATCACGGCGCATAGGGCGCAGTGTACTACCAAGCGCGGGGGTCTCCGCGGGCAGTCTCCGCGAGATTAGAGTCAGGAGATGGTCGTTTCGCAGTGCGCGCTGGCGTCTGGCGCGCAAGAAAAATCGCAGGCCGGGGCGCAAGAAGTTCAGATTTCTGTTGACACTGGCCTTCAACGTGCCGCAATATCTTGGGTCATAAGGTCGGCTTACACTACGAGTGGGGTTGGCCTTTCGAATACGGGCCCAGATTTCGCAACATTCGCAACAAGGGAAAATCGTTCAACGGAGGAGTTCTTTCAATGGCAACCAAGAAAAAGGCAAAAAAGAAGAAACACTAACTGTGTGAGCGCGACCGCGCTCCACGCAAGCAGTCCACCGGCCTCTTAAGAGAAGCACCTCTTAGGGGGCTTTTCCTTTTTGCAGCTGGTTCTGGTTCTGAAAACCAGGGGCGCGCTCATACGACTGAGCCAGATTAGAGCTAACGGATGGACCAGAGCGGCGAAAAACCTGTGGCGGCTGGCATCTGTGTGTCACAATAAGCGCAACGGAGCCCAGACCACAAAAATGGCGGCGAAGAGAAAGAGCGGGATCAAAGGAAAGTCCGACGAGATACTGATTCCGGACAAGCTCTACTTCCGGATCGGCGAAGTTGCCACACTGTGCCGCCTGCCCGCATATGTGCTCCGCTTCTGGGAGTCTGAATTTCCGCAACTCAAGCCGGTGAAAAGCAGCACCGGGCAGCGGATGTACCGCAAGCGCGACGTAGAACATGTGCTGCGGATCAAGCAACTGCTCTACGAGCAGGGTTTCACGATCGCCGGAGCGAGACAGCAACTGCGCGCCGAAGCCAAGCCCGACAAAACTCAGACGGCCATCCCGTTCCCTTCCCAGTCCACAGCCGAGCTGCAGCATATTCGCCAGGGGTTGCGTGAGATCCTGAATTTGCTCTCCGCGCGCCGGACCGGATAACGCGGGCCGAGAATTCTCTTTCCCTTTAACTTGAACGGTCTGGCCAACTAGCCTAGAATCGCCACTCCATGCCATCGGAGCCATTGCATATCGAGCGTCTGGAACGGGGAGTGCTGAGCCTGCGCGGCCCGCTCACCATGGAAAATGTTTCTCCTTTCCTGAATGCCGTGCGCCGCGAAAGCGCGCCCACCATGATTCTGGATTTCTCCGGAGTGCCTTACCTGGATTCATCTGGCCTGGGTTCGCTGATTACGGCGTGCACTTCCTGTGTCAAGACGGGAAGGCGAATCGCGCTGACCGGAGTCAATCAGCGCGTGCAGAAAGTTTTCGAAATCACGCGGGTCGAACAGGTGCTGCTGGTTTTTCCCTCGCTTTCCGAAGCGCTTGAGGCTCTGACCAACGCGGGCAACGCCTGAGCCGCCAGGGCTGAGATCAAACGGATTCGTCCCAACCGACTTCCCAAGAAAGGCCATTGCACGGTAGGATAGCGAAACTCATTCTGACCGTACGACCGTTCGGTTGGGGAACGCAAGAGCTGGACTTCCCGCTTTTCGATCCAAATGGAGCATTCTTGAACCTATGACGATTGCCGACGACAAGTTTTTTCAGGCGCAGGTCACCAAGCGGGTTGACTTCGCGCCCGACCTCTGGATGTTCCGCATTCGTTGCGGGGGCGAGTTCAAATTTGTCCCAGGGCAGTACGCCACGCTGGGCGTGGAACACGACGGCAAGCGGACGGAGCGTCCGTATTCGATTGCCTCAGCTCCTTTCGAAGATGAAATCGAGTTTTTCTTTGAGCTGGTGCCCGAAGGAGCGCTCACACCGCGGCTGCACAACCTGCAACCGGGTGATGGATTGCTGATGCGCAAAGTGCCGAAGGGCAAATTTACGCTCGATACGGAGAGCGGGCGGAAGCATCATCTGCTGGTTTCAACGGTCACTGGAGTGGCTCCGTTCGTAAGTTTTGTGCGCGCGCTTTCGAAAGACTGGAAGGAAGGGCGCTTCGACGGCAGTCACAAGCTTTATCTGCTGAACGGAGCCAGCCGGCCGTGGGAATTCGGCTACAAAGAAGAGTTGACTCACTTCGATGCGGAACTGCCTTGGTTCAAGTATGTGCCGACGGTGAGCCGTCCGTGGGATCACGCGGACTGGCCGGGTGAGATTGGCCGGGCCGACGACATTCTGCGCAAGTACGCCGATCACTGGGAGCTTGACGCTACAAATACGACGGCTTACTTGTGCGGGCACCCTGACATGATCGCGAACAGCAAGGCGATCCTGAAGCGGCGCGGGTTCCTCGACAAGACTGGGGTTAAGGAAGAGATTTACTGGATTCCAGCGAAGTAGCAGCGAGTACCGAGTCGCAAGTGGAACGCGGCCGATCAGCTTTCGGCGGGCGCGAAGAGGACCAGGACCTCGAGTTCCTCCGCAATGTCGTAGAACCGATGGCCGACTTCGGCGGCCACGAAGATTACGCTACCGGCGGAAACCTCGCGATCTTCGAAGCCGGCCTTGAAGCGGGCGCGGCCACGAATCACGTAGTAGATTTCGTCTTCGCGATGCGGCTTCTGGTGGTCCGTGCCTCCGGCGGGCAGAACGTAGAGGCCGGCGCTCATGTTGGGCACACGTAGGAATTCGCGGTAGGGCCTGCCGCTCACGGCGCGCTGCTCGGCGATTTCCGGAAGGGTCGCGAAAAGGGTTTTCATGCTCTTCCATCCTTCAGCCGAAGATGCCTCCGAAAATGAGATCGGTAAATTGCGGAATCAGGTTCTGGGCCTGCAGTTCGCCCTCCGGCTTGTACCACTGGTAGATCCAGTTGATCATGCCGAGGAGTGCAAACGCGGCGGCCCGAGGGCTCACGCTGCCGGCAGGGCGTGTGCGACTCGACTTCGCCTGGACTTCGGAAATGAGGCTCTCGACGAAGTGGATGTAATCTTTCTTCCGCGAATTGATGCGCTTGCGCAGCCCCGGCGGCAGGGGATGGTTCTCATGCAGCATGACGGTGATTTCGCGGTCCGCCGGACTCAGGACGACCTCGATATGCAGGCGGATCAGGGCACGGAGGCGGTCTTCCGGATCGGCGATGCTGCGCACCGGCGCGAGCACGCGCTCTTCGGTGATCTCCATGGCGTGGTTCATGATCTCGAACAGGATCTCGTCCTTGCTTTGGAAGTGATGGTAAAGGCCGCCCTTGCTGAGCTTGAGCGCAGCCGCCACGTCGTTCATGGACGTAGCATCGTAGCCGCGCTGCTGGAACAGGCGAGCGGCGGTGCGCAGAATCTCCTGCCGGGAATCAATCAGGGCTTCGCGAGGCATCGCGTGACATGGTAAATAGTCGGGACGGGGAATGCCACCCGAAAGCCCCGAGACGGGCGGCAGCCCGTGAGTTTTTGCGAAGCCCGCCACTTGGCCCCGGCTTCTCAGGCGGTCAATTACTCATTGGTTAACATTCCTTTTTTGCGTTGACAGAGCGGGTAAGGCAGGTTAGCCTAAACAGAGTACCGACCGACCGGTCGGTATTCAGGCGCTCCCCAGCCGCCCTTGCGGTCTGGAACTCGTTCCCAGGGATTCGAGTTTTCCCTCCCCCAGTAGCACTGACGAGACGCGCCGAATGATGTTGCAGACAAGATGTGCGGTCAGGATACGCAAACAATCAGGTTTGGTAGAGGAGCATGCCGGTGGCCACTATTTTGTATGAACGGGACGCGAAGCCCGAGGCGCTGAGAGCCAAGACAATCGCAATCCTCGGCTATGGCAGCCAGGGACACGCCCAGGCTCAGAACCTGCGGGACAGCGGTTACAAGGTCATCGTCGGCCTGGACCCGAACCGGGCCAGCGCCGCGCAAGCGCGGGCCGACGGCATGGTCGTGGTGGCGCCCGACGAGGCAGCCAAGCGCGCCGACTGGATTCACGTCCTGACCCCGGATGAGACCCAGGCGGATCTGTACGAGCAGTCCATCCGGCCTTACCTGCATCCGGGAAAGATTCTGGGCTTTTCGCATGGCTTCAGCATTCACTTCAAGACGATCGTCCCGCCCAAGGACGTGGATGTGGTGATGATCGCTCCCAAGAGTCCCGGACATCTGCTGCGCCGGGTGTACAGCGAGGGGCGGGGCGTGCCGTCGCTGATTGCCATCCAGCAAGACGCCAGCGGACATGCGCATGAATACGCGCTGGCTTACGCGCACGGCATCGGTTCGACGCGAGCCGGAGTGCTCGAAACTACTTTCAAGGAAGAAACCGAGAGCGATCTGTTCGGCGAGCAATCGGTGCTGTGCGGAGGGTTGACTTCGCTGATCAAGAAGGGCTTTGAGACGCTGGTCGAAGCCGGGTACGCGCCGGAAATCGCTTATTTCGAGTGCCTGCACGAAGTAAAGCTCATCGTGGACCTGATTTATGAAGGCGGGCTGAGCCGCATGCGCTATTCGATTTCGAACACGGCGGAATACGGCGACCTGACGCGCGGCGAGCGCGTGGTTGGAGATCCGACTCGCGAGGCCATGAAGAAAGTCCTGGCGGACATTCAAAGCGGAGAGTTTGCGCGTGAATGGATCGCCGAGAACAAGAGCGGCGGGCGCAACTTTGCCGCCCTGCGGGAGAAAGAAAAACAGCACCCCATTGAAATTGTGGGAGCGCAACTGCGCGGCATGATGAGCTGGCTGCCGAAGGAAAGCAAGAAGCCGGCTCCTGCGGAATCCCCGCGCCAGGTGGTCAATGCTTAGAGGAGCGGAAATCACGCTGCAGTGCCTGCGGGCCGAGGGAGTCGAACTGGTGTTCGGCTATCCGGGCGGCGCGATCATGCCGCTTTACGATGCGCTGGATGGCAGCGGGGTCCGGCATGTACTGACGCGGCACGAGCAAGGCGCGGTTTTCGCCGCCGAAGGCTATGCGCGGGTTACCGGCAAGGTTGGCGTGGCCATCGCAACCAGCGGCCCCGGAGCCACGAACCTGGTTACCGGGATTGCGGACGCGAAGATGGATTCGGTTCCGTTGGTTTGCATCACCGGGCAAGTACGGAGCGCGTTGATCGGCACGGACGCATTTCAGGAGACTGATGTTTTCGGCGTGACGCTTTCGCTGACCAAGTGGAGCCGGTTGGTCCGAACACTGGATGAGATTCCGGAGGTGATCGCCGAGGGATTCTACTGGGCCCGCAGCGGACGGCCGGGTCCGGTCGTGATTGATATTCCGACCGATATGCTTAAGGCGAAAAAGGAATTTTCCGGGCCGGTGACGTTCAAACCGCGGCCTCGACCTGCGGAGTTCGCACCGGGCGCCGGATCCGTCACCTTATCGGGCAGCAACGGATCCGGGAACGGAAAAGCGCACGAGGCTGCGATCGGGCCCGACTTCGCTGAAAAAATCACCAAGATGCTTAAGATTGCGGTAAAGCCGGTGGCGCTGGTGGGCGCGGGCGCAAAGCTGTCGGGCGCGATCCCGGAGATGCGGCGTCTGCTGGATGATTTGAACATCCCGACCTTCGCCACGGTGCATGGATTAGGCGCAGTTCCTCCGGAGGCTCCGTACTATCTCGGCATGGTGGGCATGCACGGAACGCGGGCGGCGAATACGGCTCTGCACGAGACGGATCTGCTGCTTGTTTTCGGCGCGCGGCTGGATGATCGGGTAACCGGCGATCCCTCGCGATTCGCGCCGGGAGCGAAGATCGTGCATTTTGAAATTGATCCGGCTCAACTCGACCGGGTGCGTCCCTGCGAACTGGCGGTGATCGGGGATCTGGCGGAAACTATTCCGAGTTTTCACGCCGAACTGCGGCGGCATGCCATCCCAAACTTTGCGGAGTGGCGCAGCGTGGCCTGCGGTCCAGAGCGCGCGGAGCTTGATCCGCGGGGCCTGGCGCAGCCCACCATCCGCTTTCTGGACGAGCTTTTCAGCCGTCTGCCCGCGAACAGCGTAATTATCGCGGATGTGGGGCAGCACCAGATGTGGGCGGCGCAACGCTTCCGGTCTGATTCTCCGCGCGGGTTCATCACGTCCGGCGGTCTCGGAGCGATGGGCTTTGCCTTGCCGGCGGCGGTGGGAGTTCAACTGGCGAAGCCGGACAGCTGCGTGCTGTGCGTTTCCGGCGACGGCGGTTTTCAGATGAACATTCAGGAACTGGCCACGGTGCACCGGCTGGGCCTGCCGATCAAGCTGGTCATCATTGACAACAAATATCTGGGCATGGTGCGGCAGTGGCAGCAACTGTTCTACGAACGCAACTACGCCGAGACCGACCTCAGCGACAATCCTGATTTCGTGGACATCGCCAAGGCCTACAAGATTCACAGTTTCCGGCTGAAGGAAGACGCCATGCGGGAGTATCCGGTGTCGAGCGAAACGGGCGACTCGATTGACCGTTTTCTGAACTCGCCGGATCCGGAGCTGCTGGTATTCGATTGCGCACCGGAAGCCAACGTGTTCCCGATGGTTCCGGCTGGAGCGGCGCTCTCGGAGATGTTGCTGGAAGAAGAACCAACGCAGTAGGAAAGTTCGCAGCGAGAGTCTAAGAGCTGAACGGAGCAAGAAAAATGCAGGCATTCCATATTCGCTATCGCAACACGCAGGGTACGCTTATGCGAATCTTGAACGCGGCTTCACGGCGCGGGCTGGAGATCACGTCGGTGCGAACGGAGAACACGGGCGAGACCTTTCACCTCGTCCTGCCGCTGGACGTGAATGCGAAACAGGTGGGCCAGCTTTACCGCGAGTGGTATGCCATCGCCGATGTGATCCATGTGGGTTCTGCCTCTCCCCAGGCGGACGAATGGAGCCCGGCTCATCCCCCGGCGGGGGTGACTATTGAAGATCGTCCCGCAGCGCGGGCCTGAAACCAAAGTTCAGCTCAAGTGGGCAAGCATGACGCGCCCCTGGGCTGACCGTCAATGCATCTGGGGGAACCTGCGACGCGCGGGTTCCCCGTTTTTTGTGGAGCAGGCGTTCTTACGAAACGCACATCCCGCGGGAATCCGCGACTTCATCGGGTGAGGTAATCTTTCTGCATGGACCTGAAACACAACAGCCGAGGAATCACTGACGGGCGCGACCGATCGGGCGCGCGCTCGATGTTCAAGGCGGTTGGCTACACCGACGCGGACCTGAGCAAGCCGCTGATTGGCGTAGCCAATACCTGGATTGAAACCATGCCGTGCAATTTCCATCTGCGGCGGCTCTCCGCAAAAATCAAGGAGGGCATCCGCGAAGCCGGCGGCACGCCGATGGAGTTCAACACCATCGCGATTTCCGATGGCGAGACCATGGGCACGGAAGGCATGCGCGCCTCGCTGGTGAGCCGGGAGCTGATCGCGGATTCAATTGAACTGGTCTGCCGCGGGCAGATGTTCGATGCCGTGGTATGCGTGGTCGGCTGCGACAAGACCATTCCAGCCGCCGGCATGGCGCTGGCGCGGCTGAACCTGCCCGGCCTGGTCCTGTATGGCGGAACGATTGCGGCGGGAACTTATCGCGGAAAGGACATCACGCTGCAGGATGTCTTCGAAGCGGTCGGCGCGAATGCCGCGGGCAAGATTACGGATAAGGAACTGCATGATCTGGAGGATGCTGCGTGTCCGGGGGCGGGGGCGTGCGGTGGCCAATTCACGGCGAACACGATGTCCACCGTGATGGAAGTAATCGGGCTCTCGCCCATGGGCTTCAACAGTGTGCCGGCCATGGATCCGGAAAAAGACAGGATCGCATATGAGTGCGGCAAGCTGGTGATGAGCGTGCTCAAGAGAGGTCTGCGGCCGCGGGACATTCTGACGCGCGCGGCTTTTGAGAACGCGATCGCATCGGTGGCCGCGACCGCAGGTTCAACCAACGCAGTGCTGCACTTGCTCGCCATGGCGCGAGAAGCCGAAGTTGGTCTGGAGATTGACGATTTTCAAGTGGTGAGCGAACGGACACCGCTGCTGGCCGATCTGAAGCCTTCTGGAAAGTTTGTCGCGGCCGACATGCACCGCGCCGGCGGTGTCGGGCTGCTCATACAGCGCCTGCTGAAAGGCAATCTGCTGCATCCAGATGCTCTCACGGTGACGGGCGCGAGCCTTGCCGAAGAGGCTCGAAAAGCCTCGGAGACGCCGGGACAAGAAGTGATCGCTCCGCTGGACAAGCCGCTGAAGACAACCGGAGGGCTGGTTGTGCTCAAAGGAAATCTTGCTCCCGAGGGTTGCGTGGCCAAGATCAGCGGGCACGAACGGCTGGAGCATCACGGTCCGGCGCGCGTTTTTGAATCCGAAGAAGATGCGATGACGGCCGTCACCGGAAAGAAAATCTCGGCCGGGGATGTGGTGGTGATTCGCAACGAAGGCGCGAAGGGCGGGCCCGGGATGCGGGAAATGCTGGGCGTAACCGCCGCGCTGGTAGGCGAGGGACTCGGCGGATCTGTTGCCCTGCTGACCGATGGACGCTTCAGCGGCGCGACGCGCGGATTGATGGCCGGACACGTTTCTCCGGAAGCCGCGCTGGGCGGCCCGATCGCGGCCGTGCGCGATGGAGACATGATCCGGTTTGACGTGCGCAAGCGGGTGCTTGCAGTTGAGATCAGCGACGAAGTCCTGCGCCAGCGGCTGGCGCAGTGGAAGCCGCGACCGCCACGCTATCCGACGGGAGTTTTCGCCAAGTATGCGGCGCTGGTGGCTTCGGCGTCCCAGGGAGCGGTGACGCGCGCGCGTTGACGCACCGCAGCCGTACAACTTCGCGCGGGTGAAGCGAAAACGGCGCAGGCGCGCTTGTACGGCGCGGGAAGCAGACCTAGAATCACATTCGGAACCACACCCGCTGAACGAGAGCCCGGGATCGGGAGGACAGACATGATTGCCCGCAGAATCTTGCTGAGTCTGATCGCAGTCGCAATCAGCCTGCTGCTTCTGGGCGCGGGCCAGGAAAGTTCGACTCCCGCAAAGGAAATCACTTACAGCCGGGATGTGGCGCCCATCCTCTATAAGAATTGCGTGGTGTGCCATCGGCCGAATGACATCGCGCCGATGTCGCTGCTGACCTACAAAGATGCACGCCCCTGGGCGCGAGCCATCCGGCAGGCGGTGGTGCAGCGCAAGATGCCGCCCTGGCACGCCGATCCGCAGGTGGGAGAATTCCTGAACGATCCCCGGCTCAGCGACGCGGACATCGCCACGATTGACGCCTGGTTCCGCACCGGCGCGAAAGAAGGGGATCCGAACGATCTGCCGCCGGCGCCGGCTTTCGAGGCGGGCTGGCACATCAAGCCGGACGTGATCTTTACCATCCCGGAGTTCACGGTCAGCGGCGCCGCGCAGGATGATTACGAATACATTTACGTCCCCACGCATTTCACGGAAGACAGATGGATACAGGCCGCCGAAGTTCTGCCCGGCGATCGGCGGGTCGTGCACCACGCCACGGTTTCCGTAATTGCCGCCGACAAGGTGGCGGAGAAAGAAGAAGAGAACTCGAAGCCCGACGCCGGAGTAGACAAGTATCACTACCGCACCGGCAAGGTACTGCATCTTCGGCCCGACGCTCCGGTGGCCGACGATGGCTGCAGCTATCCGACCGGCGGCGGCGTTCCGGGTATGTCGTCGGGGTACATCAACATTGTGCCCGCGATTTACCTGCCGGGGCACCTGGCCGAGACGCGCCCTTCCGGCTATGCGCTGCGCATTCCGGCGGGATCTTATTTGCAGTTTCAGATTCACTACAGCAACCACACCAGCGAAGACACGAAGGACCGCACCAGCATCGGACTGGTTTTCGCGAAGGAGCCGGTAAAGCACGAAGTGGCGCAGTATGAAATCTGGAACGATCTGTTTCTGATTCCGCCGAACGCCGACAATCACCGAGTCACGTCGTGCTTCACGCTGCCGAAAGACGTGCTGGCACTGGCTTATACGGGGCACATGCATTTTCGGGGCAAGAGCATGACCACTACGGCCATCTATCCGGATGGACGCAGTGAAGTGATCATGAACGTTCCTCATTACGATTTTCGCTGGCAGGAAACGTACTTCCTGAAGCACCAGTTTGTGTTGCCGAAGGGCACAAAGCTTGTAACCACGGCGTATTTCGATAACTCACTAAACAACGAGCAAAACCCGGATCCGACGAAGGCCATCCGCTGGGGCGAACCGAGCGACGAAGAGATGATGGGGTTCTGGCTGCAGTTCGCCGACCCGAAAGAGTTGAACGTCAAGCCGGCTGCGGGAGGAAAGTGAAGCGGAGCCGCGTTTTCTAGCATGCCAATGACCCGTCGCAAATTCGTTGTCACCGCCGCATCGGCAGCGGTCGCTCCCGCGTTTCTGCGAGCTACCGATAAAGCCGGCGCGAAGAATCCGATTCTCGGTGAAGGCGAGTACCGGTACGAAGCGATTCACGACTGGGGAGAATTGCCGCGGACCATCGAATACGGCAACACGCATGGAGTTTGCGAGGACTCGCAGGGCAACATCTATATTCACCATACGGTTCATGCCGGCAGCGACAGCCAGGACACCATGGTCGTGTTCGACAGCAGCGGCAAGTTCATACGGTCCTGGGGACGCCAGTTCAGGGGCGGGGCACATGGCCTGACGATCCGCAAGGAAGGCAGCGAAGAGTTTCTGTATCTTTGCGACTTTCAGCATGGAATCGTGACCAAGAGAACGTTGAAGGGTGAAGAAGTATTCACGCTGGGATATCCGGCCGAGTCGGACGCATATAAACCCAAGGATCAATCCCAAACCGTTCCTTACCGCCCCACCAACGTTGCGATCGCGCCGAATGGCGACATTTACGTGGGCGACGGCTACGGATCAAGCTTCGTCAATCAGTACAACGCCAAGGGCGATTTCATCCGGACGTTTGGCGGTTTGGGCAAGGACGCCGGCCAACTCGATTGTCCGCATGGCCTCTGGGTGGATACGCGCATAGATCCTCCGCTGCTGGTTGTAACCGACCGCGGTAATGGCCGCCTGCGGCGGTTCACTCTGGACGGCAAGCACGCAGACTTCATCCTGGGTACGACCAGGATGCCTTGTAATCTCGACGAGCGGCGCGGAAACGTTGTGGTTCCGGATCTGCTGAGCAAGGTTGTGATTCTGGATCGCGGCAATAAGGTCGTGGTCTCACTCGGTGAAGGCGAGTATTCCATGCAGGACTGGAAAGTGGCCCGGAATCAGGCTTACGGGGCGTTCACGCCGGGACGGTTCGTCTGCCCGCACGGGGCCTGCTTCGATCACGAAGGCAATATTTTCGTGGTGGAGTGGGTCGAATCGGGCCGGGTTACGAAGTTGCGTCACATTTCCTGAGCGACGGCCGAGGCGAACAATTTTTGAGTTTTATGGCGAAGAAAACTTTATTCGAAAAAATCTGGGAGGGGCACCTGGTGGCAGAACCGGCCGGGCGCTCTCCGATCCTCTACATTGATCTGCACCTGGTGCACGAAGTGACTTCTCCGCAGGCGTTCGACGGGTTGCGCGCGGCGGGAAGAAAAGTCCGGCAGCCGCTGCGGACAATGGCGACCGTGGACCACAACGTCCCGACCGAACCCCGCGGAACTCCCATCACGGATCTGATCGCCGCGCGCCAGATTTCAGCGCTGCAGAGCAATTGCAAGGAATTCGGAGTGCAATTGTTCGACGTGGATTCCCCGGAGCAGGGCATTGTGCACGTGATCGGCCCGGAACTCGGACTGACGCAGCCGGGGATGACGATCGTTTGCGGCGATAGCCACACCAGCACACACGGAGCTTTTGGCGCGCTGGCGTTCGGGATCGGAACGTCAGAGGTCGAGCATGTTCTGGCGACGCAGTGTCTCGGACAGCAGAAGCCGAAGACCATGAAGATCGAGGTGCACGGGAGCCTTCCCCAGGGCGTGACCGCGAAAGATCTGGCCCTTGGCATCATCGGGCAGATCGGCACCGACGGAGCGACCGGGCATGTCATCGAGTACGCGGGGCCGGCGGTGCGGTCGCTCTCCATGGAAGGCCGGATGACTTTGTGCAACATGAGCATTGAAGCCGGAGGGCGCGCCGGGATGGTGGGGCCGGATGAAACGACCATCGCGTACGTAAAGGGGAAGAAATTCGCGCCGAAAGGCGAGGCCTGGGAAAAGGCCGCCGAGCATTGGCGCAGGCTTCCGAGCGATGACGGAGCAACGTTCGACAAGGTCGTGGAGATTGACGCGGCCCAGCTCTGCCCGTTTGTGACCTGGGGTACGAATCCGGGGATGGTGGCGCCGGTTACGGGGCGTGTGCCCGAGATCAGCCGGCTGGGCGACAGCGACCGGCGAGCCGCAGAATTGGCCCTCGAATACATGGGACTCGAGCCCGGACGGCGCATCGAAGACATCCCCGTGGATCGAGTATTCATCGGTTCCTGCACAAATTCGCGGATTGAAGATCTGCGCGCCGCGGCGAAAGTCGCTCGCGGACACCACGTAAATTCGCAAGTGCGAGCCATGGTAGTGCCCGGATCGCAGTCCGTGAAACGAGCCGCCGAACAGGAGGGTCTGCATCAGATTTTTCTCGAGGCAGGATTCGAATGGCGGGAGTCGGGATGCTCGATGTGCCTGGGAATGAATCCCGACATCCTCCAGCCCGGAGAGCGCTGCGCTTCGACCAGCAACCGCAACTTCGAGGGCCGGCAGGGACGCGGCGGGCGGACGCATCTGGTGAGCCCGATGATGGCGGCTGCTGCCGCGATTGCAGGCCACTTCACCGACATACGAAACTGGAAATTTCAGTAGACAATACTTGATGGACAACGGAGAACACCCCTGATGCAGCCTTTCACGATTCACCGCGGACTGGTCGCTCCGATGGAGCGGGTCAATGTGGATACCGACCAGATCATTCCCAAGCAGTTCCTGAAGAGGATTGAGAAAACCGGGTTCGGGCAATATCTGTTCTACGACTGGCGCTTCAGTCCCGGGGGAGAGAAGAATGCCGACTTCGTGCTGCACCAGCCGCGGTATCAGGGAGCGACGATTCTGGTTGCGGGCAAGAACTTCGGCTGCGGTTCGTCACGCGAGCACGCGGTGTGGGCGCTCACGGACTTCGGATTTCGAGCGGTCATCTCCTCCTCGTTTGCCGACATTTTCTCGAACAACAGCGCGAAGAACGGATTCCTGACGGTGCGGCTTTCGGAAGAAGAAGTGGCGGAACTGATGTGGCGAGCAAGAGAGATTGATCAATATCAACTGATAGTTGATCTTGAACGCTGTGAAGTGCGCGACGACCAGAGTTTCAACGCGCAATTTCGCATTGATGAGTTCGTCCGGCACTGCTTGTTGAATGGGTTGGATGACATTGGCCTTACCCTCCAGCATGAAGCGGAAATTGCAGCCTACGAGGAACGGCATCCGGCGGAAGCGGTTTAAGCCATGGCGAGGACCGACTAAGGCTTAGGCGCAGGGAGAAATCGCTGATGGTCAGAGTGCGAGAGTAAAGATTTGTAAAACATGCGCGGTGGCTCGACCAGGCGGCGAGCGGCGGTTGACGCTGATTTTGCACGACTTCCCAGGGAATCGGCAGAGTAGCCCTCTTTTCCCATCTGTCTTATGGGAATTATTCTGGCGGCGCTCTTTTCCCATGGTGTTCTTCTTTGCGAAAGTTTACTGAGGCTTTGTCTACAATAGAACGTCTAACACCTGTGCCCGCCGGGGAATACCGGCAGGATCGGACTTCGGACTTAGGATTGAATCCAGTGAATATAAAAGATCGATCTGTCTGCCGGACGCGTGTGCACGGCCAAAGTGCACCCGCGGCGGCGGCTCTCATCGCGGCGGGCATGCTGTGCGCTTTGCTCGCATGCAGCAGTACGGACTCCAAGCAACAGAAGGCGCAGGCCGCCGGGCCGCACTCCATTGCGGTCTCAGTAGCGAACGTGCAACAACAGGACGTCCCGGTTTACCTGACGGGTCTGGGCTCGGTCACAGCTTTCAATACCGACAACATCAAAAGCCGGGTTGACGGCCAGATCATGAAAGTAAACTTCGTGGAAGGGCAAAACGTCAGAGAGGGAGACCTGCTGATTGAAATTGACGAGCGTCCGTACCAGGTACAACTCGAGCAGATGGAGGGGCAGCTGTTTCGCGATCAAGCACAATTGCGCGACGCCAAGCTGAACCTGGACCGATACACTACGCTTATCCCTTCCGGCAGCATTGCACAACAGCAGGTGGACACGCAGAAGGCTCTGGTGGATCAACTGGACGGAACCGTGCGCAATGACCAGGCGCAGGTGGATAACGCCAAGTTGCAGCTCATCTACTGCCACATCACCGCTCCTTTCAGCGGGCGTGTCGGACTGCGCCAGGTGGATCCCGGCAATATCGTTCATGCCACCGATACCACTCCCATGCTGATTCTGACCCAACTGCAACCGATCGCAGTCATCTTCACCTTGCCGGAAGACGTTTTGCCGGCTGTGGCCCGGCGCATGAAACAAGGGACGCTGGAGGTGGACGCCTTCAGCCGCGACGATCAGACCAAGCTGGCCACCGGGAAGCTTCTAACGATTGACAATGAAATTGACCCAACGACGGGAACGGCAAAGCTGAAGGCGGTTTTCGACAACAAAGATAATCTTCTTTGGCCAAACCAGTTCGTCAACACAAACCTTCTGCTGGAAACCCGGAAGAACAGCACAGTCGTGCCCACGGCGGCAATTCTGCGCGGGCCCCAGGGAACTTTTGTCTACGCCATGAAGCCGGACAAGACAGTGGAAGACCGGCCGGTTTCAGTGGCGTTGACCCAGGGGGATATCTCGATCATCGCCAGCGGAGTCAATCCCGGCGATGTGGTGGTTACGGACGGGCAGGATAAGCTGCAGCGCGGCAGCCGGGTTGAGCCGCGCAGCGGCAGCACCGGCACGGGTTCGAGCGCTGGTGCCAGCGCAGAGGGTAGATCACCTTCGGGAATCAGTTCGCCTTATCAGAACCGGCCGGGCACTAATTCTTCGTATCCGAAGCAGGGACAGAACCCCGCCAGCTCATATAGTCCCGCTTCTAAAGCAGGGTCATGAGTCCGTCACGCCTATTTATTCTCCGGCCGGTTGCGACGACACTTCTGATGGTCGGTGTTGTGCTCGTGGGCTGGGTCGCATTCATGCAATTGCCGGTTTCGGCGTTGCCTGAAGTGGACTATCCCACGATTCAGGTGGTCACGTTTTACCCGGGTGCTGATCCTGACGTCATGGCTTCATCGGTGACGTCTCCGCTGGAGCGGCAGTTCGGGCAGGTTCCCGGGCTCAGTCAGATGACTTCCACCAGTTCGTTCGGAAGCTCTCTGATTACCCTGCAGTTCGGCCTCGACCAGAATATTGACGTGGAAGAGCAGCAGGTACAAGCGGCGATTAATTCCGCTTCCACCTACCTTCCCGCAGATCTGCCGAATCCTCCGATCTACAACAAGGTAAATCCAGCGGACGCGCCGATTCTTACGCTGGCTCTCACTTCGGATTCGCTGCCACTGTCAAAAGTGGAGGATCTGGCGGACACGTCGCTGGCGCAGAAAATCTCCCAGGTCCCAGACGTCGGACTGGTATCGATCAGCGGAGGACAGAAGCCGGCAGTGCGGATCCAGGCAAATCCCACGGCGCTGGCCAGCTTCGGACTGAGTCTGGAGGATCTGCGGGCGGCTCTGGCCCAGGCCAACGTGGATCAGGCAAAGGGATTGATTGACGGATCGCGGCAGTCTTATACGATCGGCGCGAACGATCAGCTCTTCTCGGGTGAACAGTATAAGCCCATCATCATCGCCTACCACAACGGCGCGCCGGTTCGGGTGAGTGATGTTGCGACCGTCATTGATGGGACTGAGAACAAGCAACTTGCGGCGTGGATGAACCTGACGCCGGCCGTGATCGTCAACATTCAACGGCAGCCCGGAGCCAACATCATTGCCGTGGTGGACCGGATCAAGAAGCTGTTGCCCATCCTGCAGGCCTCGCTGCCGCAGGCGGTGAAGGTGCAAATTCTGACTGACCGGACCCTCACCATCCGCGCGTCGGTCAAGGATGTCGAATTCGAGTTGGCGCTGGCCATTGGACTGGTTGTGCTGGTTGTATTTCTGTTCCTGCGCAACCTGAGAGCAACCGTCATCCCCAGCGTAGCCGTTCCCCTGTCGCTGATCGGCACGTTTGGCGTGATGTACCTGCTTGGTTACAGCCTGAATAATCTAACGCTGATGGCTCTGACCATCTCCACTGGTTTCGTCGTGGACGACGCCATCGTCATGATCGAGAACATTGACCGCTTTCTCGAAAGCGGCGATTCTCCGCTGGATGCCGCTCTGGCGGGATCGGGACAAATCGGATTCACGATTGTTTCCCTCACGGTTTCGCTGATTGCAGTCTTGATTCCGCTGCTGTTCATGGGCGACATCGTGGGGCGCCTGTTCCGCGAGTTCGCGGTCACGCTGGCGGTGACAATCCTGGTGTCGGCCGGCGTTTCGCTCTCGCTGACGCCAATGATGTGCGCCAAGCTGCTGCGGCACCGCAGAGAGGGCTCGGAAGGGCGCTTCTACACGGTCACCGAGGAGTATTACAACCGCATTATTGCCGGCTATGGGCGCACGGTGAAATGGGTTCTGAAGCACCAGCCCGCGACGCTGCTGGTGACTCTCTCCACACTGATTTTGACCCTAGGTCTTTACGTGATCGTGCCTAAAGGCTTCTTCCCGGTGCAGGATACCGGCGTGATTCTCGGAATTTCCGATGCGCCGGACTCGGTCTCGTTCGAGGCGCTGGCCCAACGTCAACAGGAGCTGGCGAAGATCATCCTGCAGGACAAGGATGTGGAGAGCCTGTCATCGTTTATCGGCGTTGATGGAACCAACACGACGCCAAACACAGGACGAATTCAGATCAACTTGAAGCCGGTAGACGAGCGCAACGACGACGCGTCAGCGATCATTCGACGCCTGCAGTCACAGTTGACCCAGGTCGAGGGCATCACGTTGTATATGCAGCCGGTCCAGGATTTGACGGTCGAAGATCGGATCAGCCGTACACAGTTCCAGTACTCGATTGAAGATGCCGACGCGCAGGAACTGGCCCAGTGGACGCCCAAACTGGTGGCCAAACTGCAAACCTTGAAAGAACTGCGCGACGTGGCGACAGACCAGCTCAACGGAGGCTTGCGCACGGACCTCACCATTGACCGGGATACGGCCTCACGGCTGGGAATCTTTCCGCAGGCCATTGACAACACGCTTTACGACGCCTTCGGGCAGCGCCAGGTTTCGACCATCTTCACCCAACTGAACCAATATCACGTGGTTTTGGAAGTCTTGCCCTCGTTTGCGGAAAATCCCGACGCATTACAGAACATCTACATTCGGCCGAGTGTGGTAACGCCCAACACGGGTGCTCCGTCGGCCAACGGCGCTTCCGTCACGACCAGCGGAAGCCCGGTTCCCATCTCGACCTTTACCAAGCTCCACTCCTCGAACACCGCCCTGGCGGTCAATCATCAAGGCCAGTTCCCGGTGGTTACGCTTTCTTTTAACCTGGCTCCGGGAGGTTCTCTGGGCGACGCCACCAAGGCGATCCAGCAGGCAGAGAAGGACATCCAGCTGCCGCCGAGCATTCACGCGGCATTCCAGGGAACGGCAGCCGCTTTTCAGAACTCTCTGGCGTCCGAACCCTATCTGATTCTGGCGGCTGTGGTCACGGTTTACATCGTGCTGGGTGTCTTATACGAGAGTTACATTCATCCAATCACGATTCTCTCGACGCTGCCCTCCGCGGGCGTGGGCGCGATTCTGGCTTTGATGATTACCGGGAACGACCTGACGGTGGTTGCGCTCATCGGAATCATTCTGTTGATCGGCATTGTGAAAAAGAACGCCATCATGATGATTGACTTTGCGCTGGAAGCCGAACGTGCGGAGCACAAGCCTCCCGAGGAGGCGATCTATCAGGCCTGCCTGCTGCGGTTCCGGCCGATCATGATGACCACGATGGCGGCGCTGCTGGGAGGCCTGCCGCTGGCGCTGGGCTCCGGCACAGGCGCTGAACTGCGCCGGCCACTGGGCATCACGATTGTCGGAGGACTTCTGCTGAGTCAGCTGCTCACGCTGTACACGACGCCTGTCGTTTACCTGTGGTTTGATCGCCTCGCGCAGAGATTTGCCCGCTACAGGATTGGCAATGAAATTCCGAGCCAACCCTTTCCGGCAGACTGAACGGACATGATCAGAGCATGAGCATTTCGGCCCCATTCATCCGGCGTCCGATCGGAACCTCGCTGCTGGCGGCGGCGCTGCTGCTTTCGGGAATTCTCGCGTTTAATTTCCTTCCCGTAGCCTCGCTGCCCCGAGTCGACTTTCCAGTCATCAGCGTAGGAGCGAGTTTGCCCGGCGCAGACCCTCAGACCATGGCCTCCGCCGTGGCCACGCCATTGGAGCGGCAGTTTGGGCGTATCGCGGCAGTCAATCAGATGACGTCGTCGAGTCAGTTGGGTTCCAGCAGCATTACGATGCAATTTGACTTGAACCGCAATATTGATGCTGCGGCGCGCGACGTACAGGCCGCGATTAACGCCGCGCGCGGCCAACTGCCTGCGAATCTGCCCAGCAATCCGAGTTACCGGAAGGTGAATCCGTCTGATTCCCCGATCCTGATTCTGGCTTTGTCGTCGGATACGGTTCCGGTGCCGCAAATGTATGACGTTGCCGACTCCATCCTGTCCCAGAAACTGGCGCAAGTAAACGGAGTCGGACAGGTTTTTGTCTGGGGTTCCGCGCAGCCCGCGGTCCGAGTTGAGGTCAATCCGATGCTCCTGAACAAGCTCGGAGTCGGCCTGGACACGGTGCGGAACTCCCTGAATGCGGTCAATTCGAATACCGCGAAAGGGCAGGTTTCCAACGGCACAAGATCGTATTCATTTACCGATAACGATCAGCTTTTCACAGCCGATCAGTACCGTCCGCTGATCGTCGCCTACAACAACGGAGGCGCGGTGCGGATCGCCGACGTAGGCGATGTGACGGATAGCGTTGCGGATGTCCGCAACATGGGCTTGGCCAACGGCAAGCCGGGTATCCTGATCCCAATCTTCCGCCAGCCGGATGCCAACGTCCTCGATACGGTGGATCGCGTGCGCGCCATCATGCCGTTTCTGCAATCCTCGATTTCGCCGGCCATCAAACTGACCGTGGCCCTGGACCGAACCGTCACAGTACGAGCGTCGGTGAAAGACATCGAGACGACGCTGCTGATTTCCATCTTTCTGGTCATCACCGTGGTGTTCATGTTCCTGCGCACGGTGCGGGCCACGATTATTCCTAGCGTAGCCGTGCCTATGTCGTTGATTGGGACCTTCGGAGCGATGTATTTGCTGGGGTACAGCCTGGATAATCTTTCGCTGATGGCGCTGGCCATTTCCACCGGATTCGTAGTGGATGACGCAATTGTAGTGCTGGAGAACATCACCCGTTACGTGGAACATGGCATGGATGCGGTGAAAGCGACTTTCAAGGGAGCGGCCGAAATCGGATTCACGGTCCTCTCCATGAGCGTGTCGTTGGTAGCCGTATTTATTCCATTGCTATTGATGGGCGGAATCGTAGGAAGATTGTTCCGCGAGTTTGCGGTCACGTTGAGTGTGGCGATTGGCGTGTCTCTTATCGTCTCACTCACCGTCACTCCGACCATGTGCGCCAAGTTTTTGCGGGCCGGTAATAACGAGAAACACAACCTGTTTTATCGCGCCAGTGAAAGGGTCTTCGATGGAATGCTCTCTCTTTACACTCATTCACTGCGATGGGTGCTGAAGTATCAGCCGGTGACGCTCGCCATTACCATCCTTGTCGCCTGCCTCAGCGTCTACCTGTACGTCAAAGTCCCGAAAGGATTCTTCCCTCAGCAGGACACGGGACGAATCGGAGGGACGGTGATGGCGGCGGAGGACACGTCATTCCAGTCCATGAGCAACAAGATGCACGAGTATGTCAAGATCGTGATGAAAGATCCCGCCGTTGAGACCGCCGTCGGATTCGCCGGCGGCGGCTCGCCTTTGAATCAGGGCCGCTTCTTCATGATGCTGAAGCCCCTGGAGCAGCGCGGGGCCTGTAAAAAGCAGCACTTCTGGGAAACCTGCCGCTATGCATCCGCCGACGACGTGATCAATCGTTTGCGCGGGAAACTTGCAGTTGTGCCGGGAGCAACGCTGATCATGCAGTCGTACCAGGATCTGACGATTGGCGGCAGATACGGCAACGCCCAGTATCAATACACGCTGCAGAGCGCGAATCTGGATGATCTGGATAACTTCGCGCCCCGCATGCTGGAGAAGCTGAAGGCCCTGCCCGAATTGCGCGATCAGAATTCGGATCAGCAGGACAAGGGTTTGCAGGCCAAGCTGGTGGTTGACCGTGACACGGCCAGCCGAATGGGAATCACCGCGCAGACCCTCGACAATGCGCTTTACGATGCATTTGGTCAACGCCAAGTTTCCACGATGTACCGGCCGTTGAATCAGTACCACGTGGTCATGGAAGTGGCGCCGCAGTTTCAACAGACGCCGGAAGCATTGCAGAACATTTATTTGCGGTCCACAACCGGAACCGCGGTACCGCTCGCGGCGTTTACGCACTATGAACCTTCGAATACGCCGCTGGCGGTCAATCACCAGGGCCAGACGCCGTCGGTGACGATCTCCTTCAATCTGGCGCCAGGCGTGTCCCTCGGGCAGGCGACGCTGGCCATCGAAAACGCCCAGCGCACCATTGGCATGCCGTCCACGATCCAGGCCAGCTTCCAGGGAACCGCCGCGGCGTTTCAGGACTCACTCTCCAGCCAGAAGATCCTGATCACGACCGCGCTCATCGCGGTTTATATCGTTCTGGGAATGCTTTATGAGAGTTACATTCATCCCATCACGATTCTCTCGACAATTCCCTCGGCGGGCGTGGGCGCCCTGCTCGCCTTGCAGCTGACTCATAACGAATTGAATGTCATCGGGATGATCGGGATCATCCTGCTGATCGGGCTGGTCAAGAAAAACGCAATCATGATGATTGACGTCGCGCTGGACGTGGAAAGAACTCAGGGGAAAGCTCCGGTCGATGCGATTTACGAAGCCTGCCTGCTGCGGTTCCGGCCCATCATGATGACTACAATGGCGGCATTGCTGGGCGGCCTGCCCCTTGCGCTGGGGACAGGAACCGGGTCTGAACTTCACCGGCCGCTGGGCATCACGATCGTCGGGGGCCTCATTGTTAGCCAGATGCTGACGCTCTTCACCACGCCGGTGGTTTACGTCTACCTCGATCGGCTGCGCTTGTGGCTGCGCGGGGGAGCGGATAAGGCTCTGCCGGAAGCCGGCGCCCCCAGCCCGGCGCACTGAACCGACGGTGCAACCTCCCGGTCTTAGGCGCGCATCGCAACGGCAGCGCGGCTTCGAAATACAGTTGATAAATCGCCGCGCTTGCCGTTTGGCCCATGCATTTGCTGCACAGATGCGGCAGTCTACCGTATGATATGGGATTCACGTTTAAGAGGGGTTGAGAGACGCTCCTTCTGACCCAGTTGCCCTGGCAGAAGAGAAATCCCGGTTTTAGTCGAAACTTCCGGTTAGGAGTCATCACGTTGAAGAAAGCAGCGGCGCTGTTGCTGGTGTGTGCCGGTTTGGCCTCATTGATGAGTTGTGCTGCTACGGTCAGCAGCTATTTGTATGCCGCACTTCCGGACGCCAACCAGATTGACGTTTTTCGCGAAGATCCGAATTCGGGCGTGTTGACGGTCCTCGCCGGGAGTCCTTATACGGCTGGTGACGCGGTTCACGCGGTCGTTGTGCACCCTTCCAGGAAGTTCCTCTATGCTGCTAACGGCGGAGAAAATGACATTTCCCTGTTCGCGATTTCGAACGGCAACCTCACGGAAGTGGGGCAGCGGACCACGGCAGGAACTACCCCTGAATTCATCGCCATGGATAGCGGTGGGAGCCATCTATATGTGGCCAACGTGGGATCGAACAACATCTCGATCTTCTCGATCGATGCGACCTCCGGCGCGCTGAGCCAAGTTCCAAATTCTCCTTTTCAGGTGGGCATGTCTCCGACGGGCATGGTTCTTGCTCCTTCCGGAAACGCTCTCTACATCATCGGGGCTTCTACCGAACCAGGCTCTCTGGAGGTCATGAGCCTGACCAACGGAGTGCCGATCAGCAATAACCCAATTATTCAGGTGGCCCAGACTGGCGTGAACCCGACCAGCATCGCGGTCACTCCCAACGGTTCCTTCCTCTACACGGCCAACACGACCGATAACTCGATCTCTGAGTTCATGGTCAACTCCGACGGTTCGTTGCATACTCCCGCGCAGGTCTTCTTTCAAGCTGCCAACTACAGCGCGCCCGTGGCGTTGCAGGTGGATAATTCGGGAAAGTTTCTTTTCGTGGCGAACAAAACCTCCAACAACGTGGCCGGGTACTCAGTTGACACTGACGGAGGGCTGACGATTCTGATCAGTTCCCCTTTCCCAACCAATGCTCAGCCCATCGCGCTGGCCACCGACCCGAAAGGGCAATACCTGTTCGTGGCGAATCTTTCGAACCCCGCGATTGAGTCTTTTACGCTGGATACGGCGAACGGCACGCTGATCTATGTGGCGTCTTACAGGATCGGCGGCAACTCGGCAAGTTCGCTTGCCGTCTCAAACTAGTCGAGCAGGATCGGCCTAATCAGGATGGGTCAGATTGATTTAACAATTGTCTGACAAGGTAGGCTGGGCCGGCTGCGAGAATCCGCTGGAGGGCGAATTAGAGGCCAGCCGCTTTGCCCGAACGACGAGCCTACGCTCAGTTTCTGGAACATGCCAAGGGCGGAGCGACCCGAAACGGGGATCTAGCATGAGAATTGCCAGCGCGGCCAGCGCATTTCCGAAGCACTACTACTCGCAGAAATTCCTGCTCGAGCAGCTCCAGGAATATTGGGGCGACCGCCTGCGGAATCCGCAGTTGCTGGCCCGGTTGCATCGCAATGTCACGGTTGAAGGCCGTCATCTCGCGCTGCCCACGGAAAAGTATTACGACATCAAAACCTGGGGCGAGGCCAACGATGCCTGGATTGAAGTGGCCCAGGAACTGGGCGAGCAGGCGCTTTGCCGCGCAATGCGTCAGGCTGGAATCGAGAAAGCGCAACTTGGAGCGCTCTTTTTTGTCTCGGTTACCGGCATCTCAAGCCCTTCCATTGATGCACTCCTGATCAACCGCATGGGATTACCCGCGAATCTGCGCCGGGTGCCGATTTTCGGTTTGGGCTGTGTAGCCGGCGCGGCCGGAATTGCGCGCGCTGCCGACTACGTCAAAGCATATCCAGAACAGGCGGCGGCGCTGATCTCGGTGGAGTTGTGCTCACTGACGATCCAACGCGATGACCTCTCAGTCGCGAATCTCATATCTTCGGGACTATTTGCCGACGGGGCCGCGGCGGTAATCGTGACCGGCGAAACACTCAGTCGGGAACTTGATTCGATTCGCGGCGGAGCAATCTCTGCTGCAACCGACGCGGCTTGCCTCTGCCCCACGATTCTTGCCACGCGATCTGTGTTCTATCCGGACACACAAGAGATGATGGGATGGAAGATCACCGAGAAGGGTTTTCGCATCACTCTCTCGCCGGAGGTGCCGGCACTGATCAAGAGGCAGCTGGGCCGCGATGTTGATGCATTCCTGGCGGATCAGGGCTTGCAGCGAAGCGACATCAAGAGCTGGGTGCTGCACACGGGCGGACCGAAAGTCCTCGAGGCGACGGCGGAGGCGCTTGACCTTCACCACGGCGAGCTCGACGCTTCGTGGAATTGCCTGAAAAAAGTTGGGAACCTTTCGTCGGCGTCGGTGCTGGTTGTGTTAGAGGATGTGATGCGGAACCGTCGTCCCAGCCCCGGAACCTTTGGACTGCTGGCGGCAATGGGGCCGGGATTCTGCTCCGAGCTCGTGCTTCTGCGGTGGTGAGGCTTAAATGGATTCGACCGATGTCTTCGTGATCGGCGGCGGACCGGCTGGGCTGGCGGCCGCCATCGCGGCTCGCCAGCGCGGGCTGAGCGTGCTGGTTGCCGACGGAGCGGAGCCTCCGATTGACAAAGCGTGCGGAGAGGGTCTGTTGCCGGATGGGCTGGACGCGCTTGAACGATTGGGGGTTCAGGTTGCGGCCTCGGAGTCGAGGCCGTTTAGCGGAATCCGGTTCATCGCCGGCGCTCGATCGGCAGATGCGCCGTTCCCCGGACACGGCGTCGGTAGCGCGATTCGCCGCCTGGCCTTGCACCGCGCCATGGTCGAACGGGCCGAGCACTTGGGAGCAGGGCTGTTGTGGCGGACGGCGGTTACGGGGATTTCGGGGAGCTCAGTCACGCTCGGCAGCGAGATCGTGCGTGCGCGCTGGATCGTGGGCGCCGATGGATTCAACTCGCGGGTCCGGCGCTGGGCCGGCCTTGACCGCGGACCGAAGCCACGTTTGCGTTTTGCCTTTCGCCGACACTTCCGCATCGCGCCCTGGAGCGACAGAATGGAAGTGTACTGGGGCGAGCGCTGCCAGGGCTATGCCACCGCTGTAAGCAACGACCAAGTCTGCGTTGCTCTGGCTTCGCGAGACCCTCATATGCGGCTCGAGCAGGGACTCGCAACCTTGGCAGGACTGGAAGCGCGCCTCAGTGGCGCCGAGGTCGTCAGCGCCGAGCGCGGGGCGCTCACCGGCAATCGCAGTTTTCATCGCGTAGCGCGCGGGAACGTCGCGCTGATCGGGGATGCCTCCGGCACGGTGGATGCGATCACTGGAGAGGGCCTCGGATTATCGTTCCGTCAGGCAGTCGCGCTCGCGAAATGCCTGCAGAGCGGTGACCTCGAGCTTTATCAGGCTGAACATCGCCGGCTCGCCCGGCGGCCTCTCGGCATGGCCCGGCTGATGCTCACGCTGGATCGCCGTCCGGGGCTGCAGAAACGAACACTGCAAGTTTTCGAGCGGCGGCCCGAGGTCTTCCAACGCCTGCTCGAATTGCACATTGGGGCACGGTCGCCGGTCTCCCTTACCAGGGATGGTCTGATTCTGGGATGGGGGCTGCTGACCACCTGACCATGCTCCCCGTCCGAAGCTTGGCGGTCCGCTATCGCGTGCTTTTTTTCGGCCTGTTGCTCGCGGCTGCGTCTTCAGCCGCAGCTCAGCAGACTATTCTTGACCTCGATCCCGGCAAAACTTCCGTGAAGTTCAGTCTGGGAGACGTGCTGCATACGGTCCACGGCGCTTTTCGGCTGCAGCGCGGCCGACTAGAGTTGGAGCCAATGAGCGGGCTAGTCTCGGGAGAGATCGTGGTGGATGCGCGGAGTGGCGACAGCGGCAATAGCATCCGCGACCGGAAAATGCATCGCGAGATCCTCCAGAGCGATCAGTTTCCTGAGATCTCATTCCGGCCGGACCGCATCGAGGGCCCTGTCGTTAGTCCGGGGCAGTCATCAGTAAAGGTTCATGGAATTTTCCGGATTCATGGTGTGGATCGCGAGATCACGGTTCCGGCCGGAGTGGAACTTGCGGCCGACCACTGGACGGCGAAAGTCCACTTCACCGTGCCCTACGCGAAGTGGGGGATGAAAAATCCGAGCACTTTGTTCCTGAGAGTTAGCGATTCCGTGGAAATTGATCTAACGGCCGGCGGCAGCGTCACGCAGAAGGCCTCCTCAATTGGCGGTAAACCTTAGTAGCCATCCTGCGGGCTCAGGCCCTTGCCTTCCAGGCACTCGTAGCACCGACCCGGCGAGACGTTCTTGTACTCCTCAATTCGGCCGCTCGGCCAGTTGATCACGACTCGCTCGATGTGATCGAGCTTCCCGAGGCCGAACGTCACCGGCAATTCGGACTGGGAAAGATAGCTCGATCCGCCTTTGACCAAACGGGACTGCGTGAGTCCACCCGCAAAAAGCTGAACTCGCGCGCCGATCGCGTCACGATTCGATTTCGTTCCTACCAGGCGGAATCGGATGCTGTGGTTCCCCGCCAGCTGATCATTCCGATAAAGATATGCGGGCCCGTTGTTGGTCGTGAGCAGCAGGTCCAAATCACCGTCGCGATCAAAGTCCGCATAGGCGAGGCCGCGGCCGACCTTGGGCTGATCGAATCCGCCGCCGACATCCGCCGCGATATCACGAAATCCGTTCCTCATATTCAGAAATAACTGCGGCGGTTGCGCATAGCCGACGTTGCCGCGAATATTGCGAACGGTTTCATCAATGTGTCCATTGGCGACGGCCAGATCGAGCCAGCCGTCGAGGTTGATGTCGAGGAAGACACAACCAAATCCCAGGCTGTTTCGCGACGGGCCGCCGACTCCGGTTTGCAGCGCAACATCTTCAAATCCGTTCTTCCCTCCGCGATAAAGGCCGATCATTTCGTTGTCAAAATTTGTGATTGCGACTCCATCGGTTCCGGAGTTATCAAAATCAGCCGCGTCTATTCCCATGCCGGCGCGAGATTTACCGTCGGCACTGAAGGCAATTCCAGCTTCTACGGCTGCGTCTTTAAAGGCTCCGTTTTTCTGATTGCGGTAGAGCTTGTTCGGCTGCGTGTCATTGGCGACGAGCAGATCGAGCCAGCCGTCGTGGCTGTCATCCAGAAGAGCCACGCCCAGCGACTTGGAGCTGCTGTCGAAAATTCCGCTGCTGGCCGTTACATCTTCGAAAGTGCCATCGCCGCGATTGTGAAAGAGCCAGCAGGTCGCGCCGCGGTAAGCCTCCGGCGTGCAATAAGACTTGTGCTTTCCGTCGAGGCTGCAGAATACATCGTGCTCGGGAGACCACTTCACGTAGTTGCAGACGAACAGGTCCAGATGGCCGTCGCGATCGTAGTCGAACCACACCGCCGAAGTGCTGAAGGCCTCACGATGACCCAGCCCACTCGCGCTGGTGACGTCAACAAAAGTTCCCTTGCCGGTATTGCGAAAGAGACGGTTCTGGCCGACGCAGGTGACAAGAATGTCGGGAAAGCCGTCATTGTTGTAGTCACCGACGGCCACGCCCATGCCATAGAGCTCGATGTCGAGTCCTGATTTGGATGTGACATCAGTAAATTTTCCGTTGCGCTCGTTGCGATACAGGCGGAGGGTTGAGCGGGTCTTCTTGTGGCCGGGCCAATCGGCGGAATTGATCAGGAGGATGTCCTGCCAGCCATCGCGATCATAGTCGAGAAAGGCGCAGCCGGAGCCCAGCGTTTCCGGCAGATATTTCCCTCCGAAAGCGCCGCTGTTGTGCTGAAAGTGAATTCCGGCGTCGGTGGTGACGTCAACCAGTCGGAAACCAGGTAATGGATTGGGATTGGATTGGGCCGCAAGTGCGTCGAGGATGGAAAACCGCGGCAGCGATGCGAATCCCGCCACCGCCTCTAGGAAGGATCGACGGTTCAAGAAACGTTCACCAGCCCGGCGCGAATGGCATAAACCACGAGTTCCGCCGTTTTATGAATTCCCAATGTGTTCATGATATTCGCCCGGTGCACGGCGATGGTGTTGGCGCTGAGGTCGAGCGCCACGGCGATTTCTTTGTTCGATTTTCCGTCCACAATCATCTGCAGGACTTCCAATTCGCGCTGCGTGAGGGCGCTACGCTCGCCCTTTAGCGATTCTTTCTGCTTAACCTTCGGATCGAATACGGTTTCGCCCGCCGCAACTTTGCGAATCGCCGCTCCGAGTTCGAGATCGAGCGCCTCCTTGAGAACATAACCACTGGCTCCGGCATCAATCGCCTGCCGCACCCACGTGTTCTCGCTGTGCATGCTGAGCATCAGAACGGCGACTCCCGTGGTCTGTTCCAGAATCTGGCGTGTAGCCTGCAACCCATTGATGCCAGGCAAGGCGCAATCCATGACGACCACCTGCGGACGCAGCCGCGCGGCGAGGCTGACCGCCTCCTCTCCAGTGCCGGCCTCGCCGACAACGTCGAGATCGGGCTCGTCTTCGAGCAAGCGCCGGAATCCGCGGCGGACCAGGCTATGATCGTCCACCAGCAAAACTGTAATCTTCTTTTCCATCTGACTCGATCTTATGCCTCGGCACTGTCAAACGCACGAGGGTTCCACCCTCGGCCGGACTCGAGAATGCGATCTGCCCGCCCATGAGTTCAGCGCGTTCCCGCATCGCGACCAGCCCGATCCCCCGCCTGCTCGGCCGCTCCGGAAGTCCGGTGCCGTGGTCTTCCACGGTGAGTTCGAGCGCATGGTCAAGAAAACGGAGGCAAACCCGCGCGCCTTTCGCCCCGGAGTGCCGCGCGACATTATTCAATGCCTCCTGCAGAACGCGATAAATATGTACGCCCGCTGAAGTTTCGATCGGGAAAGGCGTGCCTTCCCTCTCATAGGATATGGCAACGCCGGTCTGTCTTTCCACGGTTGGAATGTACCAGTCGAGCGTGCCGACCAGGCCTGCTTCTTCGAGCATGACGGGGTGCAGCGCCTGGGAGAGACTGCGCACGCTCTCAAGCGTAGTCTGCACGGTCTGCATTACCTCTTGCAGGTCGGCTCGCAGAGAAGAGCCTTCCGGAGCATGAGCGCCGGCCCGGCGGAGCATGGATCCAACCGCGGTCAGCACCTGGCCAAACTCATCGTGAAGCTCGCGGGAAATGTAGCGCAAAGTTGACTCCTGCGTGGAGATAAGCTTCTGAGCGAGTTCACTGCGGCGTTCGGAAATCTCCGCCAACTGCGCAAACAGCCGGCGGTTCCAGCGAATAATCGAGAGGCTGCTCAGGAGAATTGCCAGCAAGGTCGCAGCCAGGAAGACGTACACCTGACGCTGCACGCCGTCGTAAATCTGCACAATGCGCTGTCCGGCCCGGTCCTCGTTTTCACTGTTCTGAACCAGCAGGCGCGCCACGGCTGTGCTGAGGGCGGCTTCGCGCTCCTGCAAAGAAAGCTGAATCTGCTGGCGTGCTTCGGCCTCTTTGCCCGCCCGCGCGAGGGCAAACACACGATCCGTCGCATCCCAAAACTGACTGAACGAGCTGGCCAGAAAAGCGTTTTGCTCCGGAGTGCGGCTGGCCGCCGCCAGGCCCGCCTCAAGCCCGAGAGCGTTATCCAGGTCGGTGCGGACGCGTGAGAATTGCGCGGTCCACGCAGTGATCGGATAACCTTCATCCCCGCTGACCATGTCGCGCATGGCCACAGCGAGCGAATTCAAGTCGTTCTGGATCCTCAGCAACTGCAGAGAATCCTTGCGGTTGCGATCCACCAGCTCGATCTGCAGCTTCCGCAGTCCCTTGACCTGCCAGCTGATGTAGGCCGAATAGGCGAGCACGGCGGACAGGGTGATGATCAAACCGACAAGCAGGCTTGCGGTTGGCGAACGGTCCGGCAGAGACGGGCGGGACACGCCCCGAGCATACATCGCCGGGCAACGCCCTGTCACAACCCCCAGGGAGCCGCCGGAATGTGTGACAATGCAGTAATACTGAAGCTAATCCGGCGTCGGTTTAATCCAATACTTACTTGAGCGCCCCAGCGAAAGAATCCGCGAAACCCCCGAAGATCAAGCGCCTGAAGGCGGTGTTGCCCGACGTGTGGAGGCTCATGCGTCCCCGGCGCGGGCTTCTCGCCTTGGGGTTCGTGTTGATGCTGATCAACAAGCTGGCAGGGTTCGTTCTGCCTTATTCCTCGCGATTTCTGATTGACAATGTGGTGGTCAAGCATCAGATCTCGATGCTGCCCACGCTGGTATTCTCCGTTCTCCTTGCCACTGTGATCCAGGGCGTCACATCCTTCTCATTGACCCAACTGCTTTCGAAGGCGGCACAGCGCCTGATCGCAGAACTGCGCGAGGAAGTGCAGGCGCACATTTCCCGCTTGCCGGTCGCATTCTATGACGCAAACAAGACCGGCGCGCTGGTATCCCGCATCATGAGCGATGTGGAAGGCGTTCGAAATCTTCTCGGAACGGGGCTGGTGGAGTTCATCGGCGGGTTGATTGCAGCAGGAATCGCGCTGGTGTTGCTGCTTCGAACCAGCGTTCCGCTCACGCTGATCGCGGTTGGATCGCTGGGCTGCTTCGCCCTGACTTTGAACAAGGCATTCTCGACTATCCGGCCGATCTTCCGCGAGCGCGGGAAAATTAATGCCGAAGTCACCGGCCGGCTGACGGAATCGCTGGGCGGCGTTCGAGTGGTCAAGGGATATCACGCCGAAGACCGCGAGGAGAAGATTTTCGCCACGGGCGTCCGCCGGCTTCTGGACAACGTCATGCGCACGCTCACCGCGACCTCGCTGATGAGCCTGTCGGCCAGCGTGCTGCTCGGACTGGTGGGAGCAGCCACAATGTACGTCGGCGGCCATCAGATGCTCGGACATTCGCTCACCCCGGGCGGATATATTTCTTACAATCTTTATCTCGTATTCCTGGTCGCCCCCATTATGCAGGTGGTCGCGATCGGCACGCAGATTACGGAGGCGCTGGCCGGCCTTGAGCGCACGCAGGAAATCATGCGTGAGCGTCCTGAGGATCGCGACCCGAGACGCACGGTTGCGCTGACCGATATCGTCGGCACGGTGGAGTTCGATAACGTCAGCTTCAGCTATGACGGCTCTCACGAAGTCCTGCATGACATTTCCTTCCGCGCCGAACCGGGCACGGTAACGGCATTAGTGGGATCGTCAGGATCAGGTAAGTCCACGACCATCGGACTGGTCTCGGCGTTTTACATTCCGACGGCGGGCGCGATCTACGTGGACGGAGTAGACCTGAGCACTGTGCGGCTGGATTCGTTCCGGACTCGGTTGGGAGTTGTCCTGCAGGAATCGTTTTTGTTCGACGGTACCATCCGCGACAACGTTGCATTTTCGCGGCCCGAGGCTACCGAAGAGCAGATTCTGCGCGCCTGCCGCATTGCACGCGTGGACGAGTTCGCCGAGTCGTTCGCCGAAAAATACGATACGGTGGTGGGCGAGCGTGGCGTGAAGCTCTCGGGGGGACAGCGCCAGCGGATTTCCATTGCCCGCGCTATTCTCGCCGAACCGCGCATTCTCATCCTGGATGAAGCCACTTCGAGCCTCGACTCAGAGTCGGAAGGGATGATTCAGCAAGGGCTCTCCTATCTCATGCAGGGACGAACCACGTTTGTGATCGCCCACCGGCTTTCCACCATCCGCCGCGCCAACCAGATCATGGTGATGGAGCAGGGGCGAATCATCGAACGTGGAACCCATGCTGAGCTCTATGCCATGCGCGGTCGCTACTACGACCTCTACACGCGCCAGCATGGCGTCGAAGAAAATCTGTTTCTTGCTCCCGGTGAGGGCGACGCCATGATCAACGGAGGGGCCGACTCCCTCCGCAGGGCCGAGGTGAACGCCAACGCTCTCGGCGTGTTGCGCGGGGAGATCCGTTAGATCCAATGACCACTCCCGCGGCCATCTCTGAAACAACCGGCACCACGGTAATACGAGCGGAGAATATGTCCCGTCACTATCGCATGGGCGAGACGCTGATTCGCGCGGTGGACGGAGTTTCGCTCACGGTCCCCAAGGGGGAATTTGTCGCGCTGCTCGGCAGCTCTGGCTCGGGAAAATCCTCAGTCCTGAATCTGATCGCCGGCCTGGATCGTCCGACTTCAGGGAGCATGATCGTTCAGGATCGCGATCTGGCGAAGCTTTCACGCGTGGAACTGGCCAAGTACAGATTGCATGTCGTGGGCATGGTGTTTCAGTCTTTCAACCTGATCGGCAGTATGACAGTCGCTGAAAATGTCGAACTGCCGCTGCGATTTGCGGAAGTGGAGCGTGAATCCCGGCTCTCAAAGGCTTCTGAAGCCGTGGAACGCGTCGGACTTCGGGCACGCATGGATCACCGCCCCAGCCAGCTTTCGGGCGGAGAGCAGCAGCGCGCAGCTTTGGCGCGCGCGCTCATCAACCGGCCTCAGCTTCTGCTGGCCGATGAACCTACGGGAAATCTCGACAGTCGCACCGGTACCGAAATCATGAACTTGATTCTCGACCTGAATCGCCAGATGGGAATGACCGTGGTGATGGTCACCCATGAGCGCGCGCTAGCCGAACGGTATGCGCAGCGCATGATCTTCCTGGCGGACGGTAGAGTGGTTGACGACCAGTCGAACTCGCCACATTCCGCGACCTCGGGAGGCCCCGCGTGAAGCTGCCTGATCTCACCGAGCTGGCGTTGCGCAATCTTCGCGAATCGTTGCTGCGTAACTCGCTGACCACGATTGGCATTTCCGTCGGAGTCGCATCTCTGGTTGCCATGCTGTCACTCGGAATCGGCCTGCAACAACTGGCCTCGCGTCGTCTGGTGAAATCGGGCCTGTTCGATACTGTGGTCGTCACCTCGCGGCGCGATCTGCGCGGGATGGGTCGCGATGATGATCGCCCGCTGGTGACGCCCGGCGAGAGCCGAGTGCTTGACGAGCCCTCCCGCCGGGAGATCGAGCGTCTTCCGAATGTCCTCGAAGCAAATCCCGACATCCGCTTCATCACCGAACTGAACTACGAAGACAAACCGCATCTGACCATGATTGCGGCGCTACCCTCGTCGGCTCGCTCGAACGACGCATTCGAGGGGATGCAAGGCAGCTTTTTCTCCTCAGACACGGCAGACGAGGTCATTCTGCAGAAGTCGTTTGCCGCCGAACTTTTGGGAAAGACACCGATTCCCGGAGGAGTTGAGCCCAGTGTCGAGGAGTTAGCCCGACCATTGCTGGGCAAACAGTTGACGATGCGTTACGCGCAGCGTGCGCCTGCCCCGACGCCGAGCGCTGGTCCGGCAGATGCCGGCGGCGCAGCGGCCTACTCGGTGGTCTCTCGTGAACAGCAGCTGAAGATTGTCGGCGTCGCGGATCTGGATCCCGAAACGATGCGCGGCCCCATGCGTGCCAAAGTGTTTCTTCCGCTCAAGCTGGCGGAAAGTCTGCACGTCATGCAGCCGACCGACTTGCGCGAGATCGCCAGTGCGGCCAGCGATCAGCCGGTGTATTCCTCACTCAGCGTGCGGGTCAAAGATCCGGCGCAGGTGCAGGTGGTTGAAGATGCGGTCAAGAAGATGGGCTTCAATACTTTCTCGATTCTTGACGCGACCAAGAGCCTGCGCCAATTTTTCGCTGTGCTCGACTTATTTCTCGGAATTTTTGGCAGTCTCGCCTTGGCCGTGGCTTCAATTGGGATCGTAAACACGCTGGTCATGGCTATTCTCGAACGGAGGCGCGAGATCGGCATCATGAAGGCGATCGGCGCCAGCGATGAAGATGTGAAGAGTCTCTTTTTCGCCGAGGCCGGTGCCATGGGGATTCTAGGAGGAATCGTCGGGGTGGCGCTGGGCTGGGCCATCGGGCAAGTGATCAACGTCGGAACTAACGTTTATCTCAAACGCCAGTCGCTCCCTCCGGAACATTTCTGGGCTGTACCCTGGTGGCTCGTAGGTGGAGCGATTCTTTTCGCCCTCATCGTCAGCCTTATCTCCGGTCTCTACCCCGCAAGCCGGGCGGCCCGTCTCGATCCGGTGCAGGCTCTTCGCTACGAATAAAGTCATGAGCCGCGGCCCGTATACCCGAGCGACCGTAGCGGCGATGTGCCTTCTGATGGCTGCGAGTCTTTCCGCGCAGAGCAGAATCGACTGCAGCGCGATCAAGAGCCAGATCCTTGATCGCTCCTTTCGCTATTGCGTCTACTTGCCGTCCGGCTATGACGAGAGCGCGAACGAGCATCCGCCTCGGCGTTATCCCGTCCTTTATTTTCTGCACGGGCTCGGCGACAACGAGCAGACCCTTTTCAACACCGGCGGATGGACCCTATTGGACGATCTGCGCCGCCACGGCAAGATGGGCGATTTTTTGATTGTCGCGCCCGACGGCCGGCGAAGCTTCTACGTCAATTCAGCGGATGGCTCAGTCCGCTACAGCGACTTTTTCCTGCACGAATTTATGCCGCAGATCGAGCGCAAGTATCGCATTCGACCCGGCCGCGCAGCCCGAGCGATCAGCGGCGTCTCCATGGGGGGATATGGCGCGCTGCGCTTCGCTTTTGCCGAACCCGAACTGTTTTCTGCCGTCAGCGCACAGGCACCTGCTCTGATCACTCAGTCTCCTCGGGAACTGGATGCGGCATCATCGGGCGGTGCGCAGTTAACCGGAGTGCTCGGTCCGGTTTTTGGCAGCCCGATCGGCGCACCGGCAAACGCGCGGCATTGGGCGGAGAACAGCCCATTCCTGCTGGCTCGCAAGCATGCGGGCGCGCTTCATTCGCTCGCCATTTACTTCAATTGCGGGCAGAACGATAACTATGGATTTGAAAAGGGTGCGGCCCAGCTCGATGCCGAACTGAACAACGAAGGCATTCGCCACGAGTATCATGCCTATCCGGGCGACCATAGTCTGACCTACTTCTTGTCCCACTTCGAGGAAGTAATGGAGTTTCACTCGCGCCTGTTCGGATTCCGGCCGAACGCCAACAGCCCGAGCCCTGCCGCTCCCTCGCGCTGATTGTCGGCCTGAAAACTCATTGACGCAGATCGGCGAATCGTGGACTACGAAGCTGAAAGCAGCAGAGCTCGGCGAGGCCTCCGAGCGGGTATAGAGATTTACCCTTCTTTTGATACGCTATAACTGTGCCCGCCGCGGAGGGATGCGTGAGCGGTTGAAACGGGTGGTCTTGAAAACCACTGTACGGGAAACCGTACCGGGGGTTCGAATCCCTCTCCCTCCGCCACGCAGTCTGCGCCGCAGAGAAATTCCGCGCCCCTCACCCGAAATACGCGAAATACGGCCGTATTTCGCGACATTCCTCGACAAAGCGGACTCGAGAGAATGAACTGCTCAATACGGAGATGGTCATTCTCCCGACTTTTCTCCGGAGGGCAGAGGTGCAGTCCGGTTTCGGGGAAGCAGCGGGCGAATGCAATGCGATCACAAACTGATGGCACTACGTAAGCTCATTTTGACTCCCCCAACGCAGTCCTGCGGAGCAGCTCTTTAGAACTGGGCTTCCCGGTAGAGGAGCAGACCTTGGAGTTGACCTGCACAGGGCTAAACGCCTGGTTTGTTCAACCACCCTTTTGATCCTGTCGCAAGCGCATGCGGCGATTTGCCCGAGGTTCCTTCCTCTGCAACACGCGAGAGATTGATTTCCTCAGGCGAAACAGGTAAAGAAGTGAAAACACGATCACATTGCCAGGCGAGAGTCGACGTCAGCGTGGCTGAGGCTGGGTGAATCGTCAGCTTTGGCAAGGAACTTGCTTTACTCGGGTACTGACTGGGGCGAGGCTAGATCACGCGGAAAGCACGGCGTACCGGAAGAAGTTCGAAGCGTAAGCTAAACCGGCCGAAGAGCCGGCTGCAGCCGCCTGTTTCAGGGGGCGCGATTTCAAGCCCCGTCTTTTTCTTCTCGCTTCTTCTGTTTGCCCTCCTGTTCGCATTCACGTCGCGCGCTTCGTCGCAGATTTCTCCCGGCCCGCTCTCACGCCCACATGACAGTCTGAATGGCGCGACTAATTGCGCCGCCTGCCACAAGTTCGGCGGCCAAGCCGCGCTGAAGTGCCTGGAATGCCACACTGAAATCGCCACCCGCCTCACGACCCGCAAGGGACTGCACGCAACCTATAACATTCCTCCCGGCTCAAGCCAGGAATGCGCGCGGTGCCATTCCGAGCACAACGGGGAAGATTTCCCGCTTATCAAGTGGGATATCAAAACTTTCAATCACAAGGAAACCGGCTATCTTCTCGAAGGCAAGCATGCCGGTGTGGCCTGCAACAAGTGTCACAATCCGGCGAGGATTTCGCCGCCGGAGCGCACCTCCATTAAGGTCAAAGACCTCGCCCGCACCTACCTCGGTCTTTCGCCTGCCTGCGCCACCTGTCATGAAGACCCGCATAAGGGCCGGCTCGGTCCGGCGTGCCAGCAGTGTCACAATTTCGAAGACTGGAAAACCGTCAAGGTTGAGGAATTCGACCACTCGCGGACGCGGTATCCGTTGACCGGCCTGCACGTCCAGGTGCAATGCGCGAAGTGCCACGTGAACGGAGCCGACGGCAAACCGCAGTATGTCGGCATCCCCTTCAACCTGTGCACGGATTGCCACAGGGATCCGCACCATGGCAGCTTCCCGCAGGGCTGCGAGTCCTGCCACAACACGAGCGGGTGGAAGAGAATTTCGCGGCAGGCGGTGAACCAGCGCTTTGATCATTCCAAAACCAAGTATCCGCTGGAGGGTAAGCATGCGACCGTGGATTGCGCGCAGTGTCACGCCAACGGAGACTTCAAAAAGCCCGTCGCTTTCGCCAAGTGCATGGACTGCCACAAGCCGGATCCCCACGGGGGACAGTTCGTCAAACGCGCGGATGGCGGCGAATGTGCTTCCTGTCACACCGTGCAAGGCTGGAAGCCCTCCACGTTCTCGGTGAAAGAACACGCCCTTAGCGCTTATCCGCTGCAAGGAGGCCATGCGCGCGTCGAATGCATGCAGTGCCACATTCCGAAGGGCAAAGACACGCTCTTCAAGGTCAAATTTGCGGCGTGCACCGACTGCCACGCCGACCGGCACGGCGGACAGTTTGCCGCTGCTCCATATTTCAATGCCTGCGATGGCTGCCACAACCTCGAGGGCTACAAGCCTTCGACCTTCAGCATCGCCCGGCACAAACAGACCCGGTTCGTTCTGACTGGCGGTCACGTCGCCATCCCATGCGCCGACTGCCACAAGGAATCCGCCGACTTCAAACCCAAACCCACGGCCCTCTATCACTGGAGCAATCTTGACTGCACGAGTTGCCACACCGATCCGCACAAGGGTCAATTCAACGATCGCATGCAGCAGAAGCGCGCTGACGGCTCGCCGGCCGGGTGCGAAGCCTGCCATTCCACGAAATCATGGAAGGAACTCTCGGCCTTTGATCATTCCAGAACCACCTTCCCTCTGAGTGGCGCCCACCGGGCAACTGCTTGTATGGACTGCCACAAGCCGCCAAATCTCGAGACCACGCTAGCTCATGCGGACTTCAAGGCAGCCCCAACGAAGTGCGAGGATTGTCACGCCGACGTTCACGGGAAGCAATTCGCCAAGGCGGATGTCACAGCTTGTGCCGATTGCCACAACACCGCGCGTTGGAAGCCCTCGCTGTTCGATCACGAAAAGCGAACCCAATTCCCGCTGCGCGGAGCACACCAGAACGTGCGCTGCGGCGACTGCCACAAACTCACCCGGTTAATTGCGGGCAAGAGCGTTCTCTTCTACAAGCCCACCCCAAAAGATTGCGCGGCCTGCCACGGCCCGACCAATCCTGCGCCGCGCTCGAAGCCCACCGGCTCGTGAGCGAAGTGCCTCTGCACGTACATGACTGTCCGGACATGTCCTTCCGAGTGACGAGAAGGTTGCAATGTACTTCTGAGTACGCACAAAGGAAAAAACTACGGAGCTGCCTGCAGAAACTACACGTGCTTTGAGGGCATGGGCCGCTTCTGGAAATCGGCCACTGAACCAAATCGCGGCGCAAAAGAGTACTTGTGTAACTTTCGATTCACTCTTGGGATACCTAAGCTAAGTGGACTGGGAATTGCATCTGCCGCAACACACTCATTCGCAGTCGAACCAGGTAAGCCGTTCGCCTGGGCTTGGGGCAAGACATGTTCGCGTCGGGGAGCGTGCTCAATCTAATCGGAGCGGTGCTTCTGGTTTTCTCGGGAGCCGCAGGGGCAGTCCCCGGCCAGACGCCGGGCGGAACGCACAGCCCACACGGCAGCCTCAACCTTCCCTGCCAGAACTGTCACACCGCGAATGCCTGGCGTCCCATCCGGGCGGTTCCGGAATTCGACCACAATCAAACCAAATATCCACTGCGCGGTATGCACACCTCGGTGACCTGCACCCAATGCCATGTGAAACCTGTGTTCAGCAATGTCGGCCAACGCTGCCAGGATTGCCACGCCGACATTCATCGCCGGCAACTGGGCGCGAACTGCGAGCAGTGTCACACCGTCCGTGGATGGCAGGTTTCGGTCACGCAGATTCAGCAGCACAACAACCGCTTCCCGCTGACCGGCGCGCATGCAGCCGTTGACTGCGATGCCTGCCACAAGAATGCCGCCAACAGCAAGTTCCAGACGATGTCCACGGATTGCTATTCCTGTCATGCGGCGGACTACCTGGCAACGACCAATCCGAACCATGTTTCATCCAAGTTCTCGACCACCTGCAACACCTGCCACGGCACCGACAACTGGCTCAACGCCACTTTTGATCACAATTCCACCGGATTTCCCCTGACCGGCGCGCACACCGTTCCACCGCGAGAGTGCGCCGACTGCCACACCAACAACAACTACAACCTCACCAGCACCACCTGCATCAGCTGCCATCTGAAGGATTTTCAGGGGACCACAAATCCCAATCACGCGGCCGGAAATTTCCCATCCAATTGCGCTCAGTGCCACAGCACAGCGGCCTGGACGCCGGCAACGTTCGATCACTCGATGGTGAATTTCCCGCTTACCGGCGCTCATACTGTCCCGCCGCGGCAGTGCACCGATTGCCATGTCAACAATAACTACAACTTGACGAGTACGGCCTGCGTGACCTGCCATCTGACGGATTACCAGAACACGAATAATCCAAACCACACGCAACAGGGCTTCCCGCAAACCTGCGACACTTGTCACAACACAGCAGCCTGGGAACCGGCCACGTTTGATCACTCGAAATCCGGCTTCCCGCTCACCGGATCGCACACCGTTCCACCCCGCCAGTGCGCGGATTGTCACGTCAATAATAACTACAACATCACCAATACCACCTGCGTCAGTTGCCACCAGAACGACTACAACAACGCGACGACTCCGGTTCCACACGCCGGATTCCCGACGACCTGCCAAACCTGCCACGATACCGTCGCCTGGACCGACGGCACCTTCGATCATTCGTCAACCGGTTTTCCCTTGACCGGTGCGCACACCGTGCCGCCGCGGCAGTGCACCGATTGCCACGTCAACAACAACTACACTTTGAATAGCGCTGCCTGCGTAACTTGCCATCTGAAGGACTACCAGGGCACGACGAATCCTAATCACGTCGCCGCCAACTTCCCGCAGACCTGCGACACCTGCCACGACACGACGAACTGGACGGATTCGACCTTCAATCACGCCAACACGGGCTTCCCGCTGAGCGGAGCGCACACCGTACCCCCGCGGCAGTGCACCGATTGCCACGTCAACAACAATTACAGCCTGAATAGCTCGGCGTGCGTCACTTGCCACTTGAAGGATTATCAGGGCACAACCAACCCGAATCACGTTTCAGCCAACTTCCCACAGACCTGCGATACGTGTCACGACACCACCAACTGGATGGATGCCACCTTCAATCACAACTCGACGGGCTTCCCCCTGACCGGATCACATACCGTGCCGCCGCGTCTGTGCACCGATTGCCACGTCAACAATAACTACAACCTGAACAGCACGGCGTGCGTAACCTGCCACCTGAAGGACTATCAGGGCACCACGAATCCAAATCACGTGACTGCGGGATTCCCGCAGCAATGCGATCTCTGCCATGACACCACGGTCTGGACCGATTCAACGTTCAACCACAACAACACGGCCTTTCCGCTGACCGGCTCGCATACTGTGCCGCCGCGGCAGTGCACCGACTGCCACGTCAACGGAAATTACACCACGCTTCCGACGACCTGCATCGGCTGCCACCAGACCGATTACAACAACACGACCAATCCCGGGCACGAAGCCCAGCCGCAGTTCTTCCCGACCACGTGCCAGAACTGCCACAACACGACTTCCTGGGCCAACGCCACGTTCAACCACACACAGTACACGCAGTTCCCGACCACCCACGGCAATGCCAATGGAGTGTGCGCCACTTGTCACACCAATTCGAACGACTATTCGGTATTCCAGTGCACGGGCTGTCACGGCGGAAATAACGCGGCGAACTTCCACCACGAACAGGTTCCCGGATACGTCTACAACAGCGCGAACTGCTATCAGTGCCACCCGACCGGACACGGGGATTGATTCGAGTTGGACCGGTAATTGCTGCGGAAGAAGGCGGCTTGCCCCCGCGTCAGCGGCAGCGAGCGCAGGCAAGAGAGAAGCGATCGGATACCGGAAAAAATGAAGGCGGTGCAACGACAAATTATGACGGTGATGCTCCTGGTCTGCTCTGGCATGGCGCAGAACGCGCTCGGTAAGCCCGGGATCACCCGCGTGTCGGCTACGGCCGAGGGCGCCGGCGTGCGCGTGGAAGTCGTGCTCACCAGCGCAGTGCAACCGGCTGTGCAAACCGCCGAGCATCCGGATCGAATCCTTCTCGATTTTCCCGGGACCATTGCGGGCGAGATAGGCAAGGCGATCGCGGTAAATGCCAATGGAGTGCGGCAGGTACGTATCGGCCAACACAGCGTTCATCCTCTGGTGACCCGGGTTGTGGTGGATCTCGCCGGCAGGCACGAATATTCGTTGAAAACTGAAGCTGGCCGCATCGTGCTGGTCATTGGCGCGGCAGTCACGGCTCGGAAAAAATCGGAGGGCGCGCCTGCCGCGGCTGCCTCAGGCAGCCTGATCGGAATCTTCCGGCGGCGCCAGCAGACGCCCGGACAGATCGCGATGGAAGATGCCAGTGCTGCGCCGACCCCGCCCGTTCCGCCCCCAACAGTCGCTTCAGGCGGGACGTTCCAACCGGAGCCCGGCGGGACTCCTCTGCCCCAGCCGCCGACTTCCTTGAAGTCTGCTCCCCCGCCCGAAACTGCCCCGCAGCCCTCTGCCCGCGCAGCGCTCCCGGCAAACTCTGCCGCGACGCAAGTCCCAACCGAGCCCGCAGCCACCGTTCCGACCGCAGCCGCTTCTAACATCCCTGCTTCGCCGGACAGAACTTCTCCCTCGAACTCTGAGGTCGTAGCCGCGAAGAACGAAGCGACGGCGCCGGGTTTCTCTTCCTCCACCTCCACGCCGTCCGAGCCAGTGGCAAGCTCTCCGGCGTCTGTTGCTCCTGCTCCCATCGCAGTTTCTCCGGCGCCGACAGTCATTGCCCGCAGCGACGATCCCAGCCTGCGCACCGTGTTTAAAGTCAAATACGTCGGCGATGGGGTTGCTTATCTTGAAGGCGGACGGGCGCAGGGCCTTACCGAAGGCATGAAACTCGAAGTCGAAGAAACGAACGTGCCGGCTCGCCAGGGTGACAGCGCGGTCGCCGCCGACCCGCGCGTAGTAGCGGAACTGGAAGTGAGCGCCGTGGCCGAGACTTCCGCGGTCACGGAAATTCACAGCCCGAAACGTCCGGTCAAAGTTGGCGATCTCGCCTACCTCTCGCGGGACGATGCCGACGCCCTGGTGCAGCAACGCGCGCTCGGCGCCACGCGCCAATACCCGGCAGTCATCTCGTTCACCGAAGGGGATACGCTCGATGAAGAAGTGCGCGAAGAAGTGCCGCGCCCGCCGCTGCCTTCGGTGAATCGCGCGCGCGGCCGCATCGGCTTCGACACGATTGAGACCATCAGCCACGGCACCAGCAGCGTGACCAGCAGCGATGTTGGCCTGGCTTTCCGCGGAGACATTACCCGCATCGCCGGCACCTACTGGAACCTGAGCGGCTACTGGCGCGGCCGTTTGACCAAGGAATCCGCTGCCGCCCAGCAAACGCTTCAAGACCTGATCAACCGCACCTATCACCTCAATATGACCTACGACAACCCGAACTCGGCGCTGGTCGCCGGATTCGGTCGTCTCTATCTGCCCTGGGCACCAAGCCTGGACACGATTGACGGAGGTTATTTCGGCCGGCGGCTGGCCCAGGGCGCCACGGTAGGCATCTTTGGCGGATCGACGCCAGATCCTTCGTCCTGGGACTACAGTCCAAATCGCGCGATCGCTGGCGCGTTCATCAACTTTACCGGCGGCGAATACGACGGCCTACACTACAGCACCACGACCGGAGCCGGTCTTGGCATGGTGAACTGGGCGAGCAACGACCCATTCATCTTTTTTGAAGATTCAATTTCCTACAAGCGCGACATCGCGATTTATGAGTCGGCCCAGCTCGACAGCCCCAAGGGAAATACTCAGACGCCTGCTCCCGGTCCCGGGTTGGGCCGCAATTTCTTCACACTACGAGTCAATCCCCATCCCCGCGTCGAACTCGATGCCAATTACAACTATTTCCGCGAGATCCCCAGCTTCGATCCCACGCTCGTTGGCACCGGCCTCCTGGACAAATATCTCTTCCAGGGATTCAGCGGCGGGGCGCGGGTGGAAATCTTCAACCAGTTCTGGATCTCGGCCACGCTCGGCCGCAGCAGCGGCACGGGAGACACAAAATCCTCGCTGAATCAGATGTATGGGATCTCCTACGGGCGGGTGCCGTGGCTTAAGCTGCGAGCCGATGTTCACTACTCCCGCTTCAACAGTTCCTTTGGTTCCGGTCAGTACGATTCACTTTCTCTGTCCCGGCAGATGAGCGACCGGCTGCGCATCGAACTGCTGATCGGACAGCAGGCCTTTGCCTCGCCGATCACTCTTAATACGCACTCGAAATTCCTGACCGGCACTGTCGAGACCACGCTCGGGCCTCATTATTACCTGCAAACCAACTTCACCAGCAATCGCGGCGACATGAGTTATGACCAGTTCATGATCTCTATGGGCTATCGCTTCGATTCAAAAAGGAAGGGCGAATGAGCCGCGCACCTGCCGTGCGGATGCTGAAGAGTCTCGTCGTCCTTTTTTTAGTCGCCGGCGCGAGCAGGGGTGCCTCCAGCGATGCCTCCCCGGATGCTCAGAAACTGTCCGGCCTTCTATCGCGGACGGCGGATCAGACCGCAGTGTTCCTCGATCAGTTTTCCGATGTGAAGTGCACCGAATTGGTTCGCCAGGAAAAGCTAAACAAGGACGACAAAGTCGAGCTCAAGGAAGAATCCACCTATGACTATCTTGTGATCCTGAACAATGCCGGGGGCGAGCTGAGCCTTTCCGAGTCGCGCATACCGGTCCGCGCCGCCAAGCGCGACCGCAAGAATACGTCCATGTTGCTCACCAACGGCTTCGCCACGCTCTTTCTCGTTTTCCATCCCTACTACGCCGAGTCGTTCACTTTTACCTTGGGCGATGAGGAAACGATTGATGGCCACCTTCTGCAGAAGGTGGCGTTCCAGCATGTTTCTGGGATGAAATCGCCCGCGGCGCTCGCGCTGCGGGGCCGCGAATATCCGCTGGACCTTTCGGGCACTGCCTGGATCGAGCCCCAGAGCGGTTCCATCGCGAAGATTGAGGCGGGCATCGGTGACACCCTGACCGATGTCGGCCTGAAAGCTCTGCAATCCGAGATTGACTTTGCGCCGATGCCGTTCGCCGGTGCTCAACCCGTTTACTGGTTCCCGGTGAAAGCGCGCGTCGAAGTGGAGACGCCCAGGCAGCACTGGCGTAATTGGCACGAGTTCACCGCCTACAAGAAATTCTCTGTAAGCACTGAGGAGCAGGTTATCAAGAAATGAGCGCTACTATCACTGCTGCAATAACGGATCGTACGGACTCTGCCGCTCGCCTGGAGCGAAGCCACAAGGTCCGGCTCTATGCCCTCTACGCGCTGGCCATCGCCAGCAATCTGGCCATTTTTATTTATGGCTTTGATTACTACAAACTGCCGGCGATGGACCGCCCCTTCTCGCCCAAGCACCATCTGTTGCGGCCGAGCGGCCCGGTCGGGCTTTATCTGGGGTTCGTTGGCGTCGCGCTTTTCATTGGAATTTTTCTGTATCCCCTCCGCAAACACTGGGCCTGGCTCGGCCAAAAAGGCACGACGCGCCACTGGCTCGACATTCATGTGCTGATGGGCCTTACCGCGCCCTTTATCGTTGCGTTTCATTCAACGCTTAAGTTCAAGGGGATCGCCGGCATGGCCTTCTGGATCATGTTTGCGGTATCGGCCAGCGGCGTGGTCGGCCGCTACCTCTACTCCCAGATTCCTCGGAAAGTGACGACGGCCGAGATGTCCATGAAAGAGATGCAGGAGTTGCAGGAAACGCTCGGCCGCCAGCTGGCCCAGCAGAATCTGCTCCCCCAGACCGACCTGCGTGTTCTGCTGCGCTTGCCCGACGCAGCGCGAGTGAATCGTCTGCCGGTTGTGATTGCGATCGTCTACATGATGATCCTCGATGTGGTGCGCTTTTTCCGGGTTGCCCGCCTGCGTCGCCACGCGCTCGGTTTCGGCGGCTCAATTCGAGCCCTCGGGGGATTTCTACCCACGCGTCATCGCGAACTTGAGCGAGCCATCGCCGCGGCTTCAGAGGAGGCCGCTCTGTCCAAGCGCGTTCTCTTTCTCTCACGCTCGCAGAAGGTCTTTCATTTGTGGCACGTGGTGCATAAGCCGTTCAGCTATGCCTTCGCCGTGCTGGCGCTGCTGCACATCGGACTGCAATTCTTTCTGGGGTACTTCTAAC
>Ga0070733_10000247_pt1 | contig 46684 bp, 37 predicted proteins | sample Coa_R1_9_FD_66450 | JGI IMG/M metagenome (GOLD analysis project Ga0070733, IMG submission 66450) | Surface soil microbial communities from Centralia Pennsylvania, which are recovering from an underground coalmine fire - Coalmine... | ecosystem: Environmental > Terrestrial > Soil > Unclassified ... | reverse complement strand
CGAAAGTCTTTACTCCGCCGGCCAGTCGTCGCAATCCTGTCCCGGTTGTGTTGTTTGCCGGAACCGTGATCGAACGCAAGGGTCCGCAACACGTGGTCGAAGCCGCCGCCCATTTTCCCCAGGTGCATTTTCGAATCGTGGGCGCGGGCAGGGAAGGCTTCGAAGACATTCTCCGGCGTAAGATCGAATGCTCGGGTCTGAAAAATGTTCGTCTGGAGGGCCCGAAAACGCAAGCCGAGATGCAGGCGATCATGCGCGCGAGCGATATCTTCGTCTTGCCTTCACGACTGGAAGGCATTCCGAAAGTGACTCTGGAAGCGGCGGCCACGGGTTTGCCTTGCATCGTGTTTCGAGACTACGAAACTCCGTCTGTCATGGATGGCTTAACCGGCTTTCAGGTGGAGGACACCAGCACAATGATCGAGCGGCTCGGCCAGCTGATTCGGGATCCAGGCTTGCGTGAGAGCATGGGAGCGGCTGCGCGCAAGCACGTTGAGCGCTTCGACTGGGACACAGTCAGCCGGCTTTGGCAGAACGCGTACCTTGAAATGGTTGGCCGTCAAGAGTAAGAGAACCGCGTTTCGTGGTTTGAGAATCCCAGGCACTGCATGGCAAGAGATCTCCATATTCTGACGATCACCCCTTTTTATCCGACGGCGCTCGATGACGCCGATGGCTGCTTCGTGGCAGAGCCTCTGCCATTCGTGGCCAGGTCAGGCGTCTACAACACGGTTCTCGCGGTGCAGCCGGTTTATCGCCGAAAAAAGCGCAGCGGATCGCAGGCGCCTGCGGCCGGGCAACCGATCCCGGCCGAATGGGTTCGCTATTTCGCGCTGCCCGGAGGTCTTGGCCTTTCCAGCGCGGGAGCATTCCTGTTTGCCCGAATCGTGAGTCGAGTGCGGAAGCTCCATCAACGCCATCCCATCACCCTGATTCACGCTCACGGCGCGCTCCCGAGCGGACATGCGGCCATGCTCTTGAACGCTGAAATGGCGATTCCGTTCGCCGTTTCCGTGCATGGGCTGGACGCATTCTCGACCGTGCAGGTCTCGGGACGCGCGGGGGCCTGGTGTGGCCGCATCAGCCAGAGGGTGTATGCCTCCTCGCGCCGGATAATCTGCATCAGCGAAAAGGTTCGCGAACGGGTGCTCGAGATCATGGGGCGCAACTGCCGGACTTCGGTGGTATACAACGGCGTGGATCCGGAAGCGTTTGCGCCCGATGCCGCTGCCGCGTCTCCAACACCGACGGTGCTAAGCGTCGGCAATCTCATTCCGATCAAAGGGCATGAACGGCTTCTCCGTGCCGTCGCCGCACTGCTGCCCGAGTTCCCAGACCTTTCGCTCGAGATCATCGGCGATGGCTCCGAAAGACCGCGCCTGGTCGCGCTCGCGGAGCAGTTGGGGATTTCGTCGACCGCTCATTTCCTGGGGCGCCAATCGCGGCGGCAGGTGGCACAGGCCATGCGCCGCTGCACGATTTTTGCGCTTCCCAGCCGATACGAGGGCCTAGGCTGCGTCTATCTGGAAGCCATGGCATCAGGCAGACCGGTGATCGGATGCCGGGAGCAGGGGATCGCGGAAATCATCCACCATGGCTCCAACGGATTCCTTGTCGGTCCCGATAATGAGCGTGAGCTTACACTGGCTCTCGGCATGCTCCTCGGGGATGCGAACCTTCGCTGCAATCTGGGATCGGCCGCGCGCGAAACGATTCTCGATCGCCTCACCCTCGCGCATCAGGCGGAATTCCTCGCACGAATTTACCGGGAGTGCGCGGGATGAAACCGCGCCTCGTGATCCTGACCGAGATCATTTCCCCCTACCGGATTCCTCTCTTCAACGCTCTTGCCCGCAGTAGAAGGGTGGACCTGCACGTCATCTTTCTGGCCGAGACTGATCCCACCCTCCGCCAGTGGAAGGTTTATAAAGGCGAAATTGAGTTTTCTTACGAGATTCTGCCCTCACGGAGGGTCGGCCTGGGTCGCCATCAGGCTTTGCTGAACCGAGGCGTGGCCCGGGCTCTGGCTGGGTTCACGCCCGATGTGATTCTGTGCGGTGGATACAATTACCTGGCTTCATGGCAGGCGCTGGGCTGGGCGCGCAAACACGGAGTGCCGTTCCTGCTCTGGTCAGAGAGTACGCTTCTGGACCGACGCCGCAGCTTGTTTCCGGTGGAATTCTTGAAGCGTAAATTTATCGCAGCCTGCAGTGGTTTCGTGGTTCCCGGCGAGTCGGCGCGGGAATATCTTTCGGCCCATGGGATAAAGCCAGATCGGATCACCCAGGCTCCGAATGCGGTTGACAACGCTCTGTTCGCCGCCGCTGCGGCACGCGCGAGGGCCGATGAACATCGTGTCCGGGAGGATTTGAATCTGCCGGAACATTACTTCCTGTACGTGGGCCGGCTGGTCCCTGACAAGGGGGTATTTGAATTACTCTCCGCGTATGCCAAACTAGATGATTCCATGCGCTCGCAGGTCGGATTGGTGTTGGTGGGCGATGGTGCGGCGCGCGCGAAACTGGAGCAGCAGGCCGCCTCGATTTCGCCGAGCAGGATATTATTCCCGGGCTTCGCGCAGCGCGAGCGACTGGGAGCGTATTATGCTCTGGCGGAAGCCCAGGTCCTTCCGACTTACACGGATACCTGGGGCCTGGTCGTGAACGAAGGCATGGCTTGCGGGTTGCCGGTGATTCTGAGCAGCGTAGCGGGGTGTGCGGCGGACCTGGTCCGAGACGGAGGCAACGGGTTTCTGGTTCCTCCCGGCGACGTGGAGGCGCTCGCCCGTGCTATGAAGCACATCGTGTGGGAGCCTGCATTGCGCCTGGCGATGAGTGCCTCCAGCATCGAACGTATTCGTGCCTATTCACCTGAGGAATGGTGCAGGGGCATCTTGGAAGTCCTGGATAAGAACTTCTGAAAAGTTCTGGGGAACAAGTTTTGGATAAGAGGCTCCGTACAGTCTGTGGCTGAAAGTTTGAGTGATCGCATCCCGAAAGTAGCGCTGTTGCTGGCAGTGGGTGGCGTGCTCCTTCCGGCTATGGCCCTGCTCGCGTATTCTCGTCCCGGCTATTTCACCAGCCCGACGTATCTGGGTGGGCTCGCGCTGGCCGAGTTCCTGTTTGCCGCAGTCTGCCTCTATCGGCGGATCTTCTTCCCCCTGGTAATACTGAGCTTCCTCATGGCGGGCACCGGTCTACCCGGAGCCGGTGGCGTGTGGCTGGCCGTACGCTGGGCGGTTCTTGCGACCGGCGCCTTTGTGGGGTCGTTCATGATGCTGAAAGAGCGCCGGCACCGGTTCGGTTTGTTCCACGCGCTGGCGATTTTCGCGATCCTGTCGGCGATCGTGTCGGCAGCCGTCTCGCGATACCAGGAACTGGCGTTGATGAAAGCCATCAGCCTCCTTCTGCTGTTCGTCTACGCCGGCACGGGAGCGCGGCTGGCCGTCACCGGGCACGAGAACCGTTTCTTCAACGGACTGCTCAATGGCTGCGAAATCTTCGTCGGCGGGATCTTCCTGTTCCGGCTGGTCGGAGCTGAGGTTATGGGCAACCCCAACTCGTTGGGAGCGGTTATGGGAGTCGTGGCTGCTCCAGTACTCTTGTGGGGCACACTGCTCGACGAAGGCAGCTTTGCCCAGCGGCGCCGCCAGATCTGCTTCCTGCTTGCGCTCTATCTCGTCTTTCACAGCCACGCCCGCGCCGGAATAGCCTCGGCCTTCATTTCCTGCGCGGTATTGTGCCTCGCGTTGCGCCGCTACCGGATGCTGGGGCAAGGGATCGTGATCCTCCTGATACTCGTTGCCTCGTCTGCCTTGTTCGATCCCGAGGGCTTCTCCAAGACTGTCAGCTCGATCACTTCTTCCATCGTGTACAAAGGGCACGACGAAGTGAGCGTTTTCGCCTCGCGGGAGAGTCCCTGGCAAACGGCTATGCAAAGCATCAAGGGCCACTTCTGGTTTGGATCAGGTTTCGGCACCACCGATACCGGTCAGGACGCCAGCGCCCATATCGGCCGATACCAGGGTCTTGCGACAGCCGAAGGGACGACCTCGGAAAACGGAAGCAGCTACCTCAGCATTGTTTCGTGGGTTGGAGTGCTGGGGGTAGTGCCCTTCGTATTGCTGTTGGCTGGTATCCTCCTATTCATCGCGAGAACCGTCGCCTGGATGATCAACACGGGCAGCCCACTGCATCCTGCCATTCCTCTCGCAATGATGGCACTGGCCGGGTTGGTCCATGCCACGTTTGAAGACTGGCTTTTTGCCGCAGGCTATTACCTCTGTGTGTTTTATTGGAGCCTGGCGTTCGTTCTGGTGGATATCGCTCCTTACGCGGCTTTACCGCGCTTCTCTGTCAGGTCGCGGCCCAAGCCAGTGCATATGGACTGGGGCAGGCTTCCACAGATCCAATAATGCGTCTTTTCATCAATAGCCTTTCCGCCAGTGCCGGCGGAGGCCTGACCTATGTCCGCAACGTTTTCCCCTGCCTCGCGGAGACGGAGAATCTCGAAGTGGTCGCGGCGATACCGCCGAGCCTCGCGCCGGAGCTAAGCCAGTTCCGCGGGATCAAGCTGTTGCCGGTCGAAATGTCAGCGGCTCGGCGTTTCTGGTTCGAGCAGACGCAGCTGCGGCGATGGCTGCGCCAAGATCGTGCCGAGGTGCTCCTCTCCACTGGAAATTTCGCCCTGCGGAACTCACCTGTTCCACAAATCCTGCTCTCGCGTAACTCGATCTACACCTCGCCCGACTATTACCGCGACTTGCTCGTGCGGCACGAGTATGGGATGTGGCTTGATACCCATTTGCGCGCTCGGCTGGCATGGCAATCCACGCGCTGGGCGGAAGTAACCGTCGCCCCCAGTAATTCCTTTGCCGCCGAACTTTCCGCCTGGGGTGCGTCCAGGCGTGCATCAAACGTCCGCGCGATCCATCATGGCTTCGACTCCGAGAATTTCACGCGCGACCCTTCGCCCCTGCCGGAGGACGTCGAACAGAAACTGCGGGACGCAGACGGATGCCTGAAGCTCCTCTTCGTCAGCCACTACAACTATTACCGGAATTTCGAGACCCTTTTCCGAGCCTTGCCTCTTGTTCGTGATCGAATGCCCCGGCGGGTCAAACTGCTGCTGACCTGCAAACTCGCTCCTGGCGAGAATCCCGGCAGCTATCGTCCGGATGCTGCTGCGCGTTTGCTCGATGCTCTTGGACTCTCTGAAACCGTGATCCAGTTGGGTGCAGTGCCTTATGCCCGGTTGCATCAACTTTATCGGCGCGCTGACATCTACGTAACTCCGGCATACACTGAGACCTTTGCTCATCCTCTGGTCGAAGCCATGGCCAGCGGCTTGCCCATTGTTGCCTCGGATCTCCCGGTTCACCGCGAGATTTGTGGCGACGCCGCTCTTTATGCCCATCGCTTTTCGCCGGAGGAATTTGCAGGCCGTATTGTGGAACTGGTTTCATCGCCGGATATGATCAAAGGTCTAACCACCGCCGCGTTTACGCGCGTGGCGGACTTCAGTTGGCGGAAACACACCGAAGCACTTCTGGCCTTGGCGCGTTCTCTGGCGCGAGCGAAAAAAGGCGGCCCGGCGGCGGATTAGCGTGAAGGAAGCCGCTGGCCCATCTGGAGCCGCACCGCCGCCAGTAGGACGATCACCAGAAGCAGTAACGCCCAGATCTCATGAGTCATAAGCAGATGACGCCAGGCCCATGAATCGAGAATGGTCTGCGGAATTCTGCCCGCGGCCGCGGCGTCGGCGAGCATGGTCGCTCCCGGAAAAAGAAAAGGCACGAGCAAAACCGCACAAGCAACCCTCAGCCGGAAGAACTTGAGCGCATTCGCGTGCAAAAGCCAGCACAGCGGAAAAACCAGCAGCGCGGCATCGTAGAAGCGGTGATAGACCGGCAATAAACTCAAGGTAACGATCACACTAAGGTTCAGCAAATCATCAGGTTTACTCGTGTTGAGGAAGAGAACCAGCCACACGACCGCCAGCAGGATGACAACGCCAGCCGCCCACAGGGCTGCGGCCGCTTTCGAGCCGGTGAAATCAAGCAGGGGCACCTGGAGGTCAATCAAGGTGAAGCGGATCGGGTTCGCGGAAGTAAAGTCGTCAAACCGGTTCGCGGCGACGAAGGCCCGATTATTGCGTAGAAAATCCGTAACCCACGAAAAGCCCAAAGTGTGCATTCGCAAAGCCGCTACGAAAGAAAGAACCACCAGGCCACTGATGGCGACGCCGCAGACTCGCCAACGACGCCGCAGCAAATAGTATGCGAGGAAGCACAGTCCAATCTGGGGTTTCAGCCCCACTGCGACTGCAAGCAGGACGCCACCCCACAGATACTCGTCCTGCTTTATGGCATAGGCAGCGATTCCCGCGAGGGCTACGACCGCGATGCTGATATTGCCGGTCGCAAGACCCGTGTGAAAAGGAGCGAGGGCCAGCGCTCCGGCTGCGAATAAATATCGAGAGTCGCCTTCTAATTCCGTGAAACGAATCATGCACCAGGCCATGATGACGACCAGCAGGAGCGTCGTCGCGCTCGCCACCATCTGGGCCGCGGGCCAGGGAAGTGCTGCCAGTGGTGACAGCAGTACGAATGCAGTTATCGGATAAACCGCGTGGCTTCGCGCTGCGGCCGGGCTCCAAGGCCTGTCAAAAGTCTGCGTCCAGAGATTCGCATAAATGTTCGGGTCGTATGGATTGGCTCCCATCAGCCAGGCACGGCTAGGCAGGTAGACGGGCACGAGGTCGTTCCAGTCGCTCGACTGCCGGAGAAATCGCATTGGACCCCGGACCAGAAATTCAGTGCCTGCAAGCAGCAGCAGTAGGGCTAGGATGATTTTTCGTTGGAGACTTCCCGGTGAGGTCACGGTGAGACCAGAGATTTCTTTGCGCAGGCAGTCTTCATCGCGTCTGCTACTTGGATCACGGCCTCGGCCGAGAGTTCCGGGTAAATCGGCAGCGACAGCACCTGCTGTGCCGCCGCTTCGGCCTGCGGGAAAGACCCCTTCGTATATCCGAGATCCGAGTAAGCCGGCTGCAGATGGGCGGGGATGGCATAGTGAATCGCGGTCTGAGTCCCTTCCGCCAGCAAAGCCGATTGCAGTCCATCGCGCTCGTGCGCTCGAAGTGTATACACGTGATACACGTGGCGCGCCCACGGCATCTCGACCGGCAGTTCGAATCCGCAATCTCGCAGTTCGCGGTCGTACTGCGCCGCAACCTTCCGGCGAGCCTGCGTCCAGGCTTCGAGATGGCGAAGCTTGACCCGAAGAATCGCGCCCTGCAAGCCCTCCATGCGGTAGTTGTATCCGCGCAGCAGATGGTGATATTTGCGGTCTTGTCCCCAGTCGCGCAGCATGCGCACGGTGCGGGCATAGTCGGGGTTGTTAGTGGTGACCGCGCCGGCTTCGCCGTAAGCTCCGAGATTTTTTGTGGGATAGAAACTGAAGCAGGCGAGGTCGCCAATCGTCCCCACCGGACGGCCTTTGTATTGCGCTCCGTGCGCCTGCGCGGCGTCTTCGATCACCAGCAGTCCGCGGCGACGCGCGATTTCGAGAATTGGATCCATATCGGCCGGGTGGCCATAGAGATGTACCGGCAGGATCGCCCTGGTGCGCGGCGTGATCGCCGCCTCGATCGCCGCGGGATCCAGGTTGAAAGTTCGCGGCTCAATATCCACCAGCACAGGTCGCGCGCCCGCGTAGCAGATGCTGGCCACGCTGGCGATAAAGGTGAATGGTACGGTGATGACTTCATCGCCCGGCCCGATGCCTGCCGCAAGCAGCGCCAGGTGCAGCGCACTGGTGCCGGAGTTCAACGCAATGCATTCGGCAGCGCCACAAGATTGGGCGAATTCCTTTTCGAAAGCGGCAACTTCACTGCCTAGCACAAATTGAGCGGTGTCAAGAACGTGCGCGATGGCGGCATCGATCTCAGGCTTGATGCTCCGATATTGCGCCTTAAGATCGAGATAAGGAACTTTAACTGTAGGATCAGGCATTCAAACCGGACAATACAACAGAAGTTCGTGCGGCGGCAACCACTCCGGTCACACTTGCTGGCGGTCTTGTCCCGGCGTTAACCGTGCCCGCGAAGCAGGCGCAGCGCATTCGCGATCCCACTCGCCGAACATGCAGCCAGCACTGGCGTCACCAGTCCAAGGAACCACAGCAGGCGCCGGTCGCGCGGAATCCACCGATCCAACGCCAGCAGCACAAACGGAAGAATCGGGATGGCAAAGCGCGCAAAGTTGCTCCGCGCCCACACCGGGTAGTTGTAGCTGAATATGCACCAGAGGTAGGGAACCAGAAATATGGCTTCGACCGGATGATCCCGGGAGTAAGTACGGAATTCGCTACGGCTGACCATCGCGACGACGCCGAGAACCACCAGCAGAATCCACCCAAAGCTCAGCGCCAGGTTCGTCAGCGGCGCGGGATAAAGCATTGTCCCCTTGATGATCGCATAAAAGGGAATTCCAAACAGCCAGCCGCCTTGCCATTCGCGGCTGTGATAGCTGTTCACAGTTGCTAGCGGATCTCCGAAATGCCGTGCCAGCGGGAGAGAATAGAGCACCCCAATCGTGAGTCCGATCGCCGTCGCTGCGGCAAACTTCTTGAGATCTCGACGCAGAAGCAGCACCAGGCCTACTCCGATCAGCGCGAAGATACCGAGCGGTCGAACTACGGTCGCGAATGCGCCAAGCAGGGCGGCTAGCAGCCAGCGCTCTCGCCGCACGGCCAAAAATGCGCCTAAAAGCAGTGCCACAAAAAGAGGTTCGGATCCACCCAGGCAGGAGCGTTGCAGCCAGTCGAAGTTCAGAATCGCGAAATAGCCGGCGATCCATCCGTCCCACAACCGGCGGGCCAGCAGTGCGGCTATTCCCGAGGGCAGCAGAGAGAAAATCAGAAGCGACGTACGATCCGACAGGCCCGTCAGCTTCGACAGCGCTGCCATCGCGTAGGGCAAGCCCCAAAATTGTTTGATTGCGACGCCCGTGAAGTCCCAGCGCCGAATCGCCGACGCAAGAGCCATGTAAGCCGAACTGTCGCCGAAACGATCCACGGCGCCCGCGTAGCCGCGGAAGCGTGTAGTCACCAGTACAAACACAGCGAAACCCGCTGCCACCAGCGCAGCAATCTCAACCCAGGAAGGGCCGTTATCGCCCATACCCGTGCCGGACAGCGGGTTCCCTGCAGCTTTCATTTCCCGGCTTCCGGTTGGGTCAACACCAGAGCCGGAACATCTTTCTCCTTCACCAGGTTGTTGTAGGCGGCCACGTCGGTCGAGACAATTGCCTTCCACTTGGCGAGTTGCTCGTCCACATCCTTGCTCACCGAATCAAACACTTCATAGGATTGCCGTGTGGGAGCCGAGTCTGCGCTGTCCACCACGCCGCTGAGCGCCACCAGGTGGTTGTTGAGCCGGACCGGGAAGTTGAGCACGTCCTGTCCGCTCTTGGCTTTGGTCTGGATCAGGGCTTCCTCGACTTCGGTCATCTTCTTGTCGAGCGCCTTGCCCGCATCGGCGATCGTTTTCTCGCGTGGATCGTCCTTCAGGCGCTTGTCAAACGCGGTCATCTGATCGCGCACGCTGCGGATCTGTATGATGGCGTCGTCCGTCTCCGTGATCTTGTTGCGGATTTTGATCAGCAAATCGAACTGTTTGGCCAGATCCTCCTGGCTGACCTTTACCCGCGGATCTGGCTGGATTTCGAGCGGGGCCGTGTAAGCCTTGCCCAGCACGGTCAGACGCACCTGATAAGTTCCGGGAAGCGCCTCGGGCCCTTCGAAGCTGCCACCCCAAACCGGCGCATGCGGAACCTTCGTGGCTCCTTCATAGCGCAGATCCCAGACAAAGCGGTTCAGACCGGCATCGGCCGGCAAATTGTTGGCGCTGCCGCCGCGCTCGAAGTAGTTCTCTTCATCGTCTCCGCCGCCTTCTTCTTTCTTCGGGAATTTCCGAATCACCTTGCCCGACGAATCGAGAATTTCCAAGGTGACCTTCGGGGGCTCGTCGTTTTTCGCGTCGTCTTTCTTGTCGACCTTTTTTTCCTCGGCTTTGGCCGCGTCCGGCTTCGCCGCAGCATCGGCCGCAGCGTCTTTCTTCTCCGGCTTCTTGAGCGAAGTCTTCAGCCAGTAATCAATCACGGCCCCCGCCGGCGGATTGGCGCCAACGTTGCCGCCTCCGCCAAAGAATCCGCCCCGGAAGACTGTATGACCAGCCGCTTCCGGCGTGAAGAGATGCGCCTCCTGCTGCGGAATTGCTTCCGCGTACTGTTCGAGCGGCGTGATGTCGTCCAGTATCCAGAAGCTGCGGCCATGGGTCGCAAGAACGAGGTCGCGGTCCTTGACTACGAGATCGTTGATCGGCACCGCCGGCAGATTCAACTGGAGTGGCTGCCAGTGGCCACCGTCATCGAACGAGACATAAACGCCGAGTTCGGTGCCGGCAAAGAGCAGGCCGGGATGTCCTGGGTCCACCCTCACCGCATGCACGTAATCATTGGCCGGGAAGCCAGTAATCAGCTTCGTCCATGTCTTCCCGAAATCGGTAGTCTTGAACACGTAGGGCGCGAAGTCGTCCATCTTGTGACGCTCGACCGCGACGTACGCGGTGCCCGCATCGCGCTGCGAAGCTTCGATCATGCTCACCGTGCCCCACTCCGGCATCTCTTTCGGAGTGATGTTGTCCCAGTGCTGGCCGCCGTCGCGAGTGACGTGCAACAGGCCGTCGTCGGTTCCCGCCCAGATCAGGTCTTTCTGCACCGGCGACTCGACCACAGAGAAAATCGTGTCGTAGACTTCGACGCCCGTATTGTCTTTCGTGATCGGACCGCCCGACGCCGCCTGTTTGGCCTTATCGTTGCGCGTCAGGTCGGGGCTGATGATGGTCCAGTTCATTCCTCCGTCTGTGGTCTTGAACAGGACCTCCCCGGCGAAGTAAAGCGTTTTCGGATCGTGTGGAGAAAATACGATCGGTTCAGTCCACTGGAAGCGATGCTTCACGTCGGCCGCGGCCCATCCGATGGGGTTGATCGGCCAGGGATTGATGGACTGATACTGTTGAATGTGCCGGTTGTAACGCGTGATTTCGCCGCCGTACGATCCCGCGTAGACAATCATTGGGTCGGTCGGGTCAGGTGCGATATAGCCGCTTTCACCGCCGCCCACGTCATACCAGTCCGTGCGGTCAATCGAGCCGTTGGCGCTTGCGCTGGCAATGGCCACGGTTGAGTTGTCCTGCTGCGCGCCGTAGATGAAATACGGATACTGATTGTCGGTGGTGACGTGGTAGAACTGCGCCGTCGGCTGGTTGTATTGTGTGGTCCAGCTTTCGCCACCGTTCGTGGAGATGGTGGCGCCGCCGTCATTGCCATTGATCATGCGCCGCGGATTCGTGGGATCAATCCACAGTCCGTGATTATCGCCATGCGGCGCGCGCAGCCGCGCGAACGTCTTGCCGCCGTCGGTGGAACGGTATGCCGCGGTATTCAGGATGTACACCGAGTCGGCGGACTTGGGGTCGGCGAAAATGTGCGAGTAGTACCAGGCGCGCTGCCGGAAACGGTGATCGTCGGTCAGAAGATGCCAAGAATCTCCGCCATCATCGGAGCGGAAGATTCCGCCCTTTTCCGCTTCAACCACGGCCCACACGCGGTTGGGATTCGCTCCCGAAACCGTGACCCCGATGCGGCCAATCGTGGTCTCGGGCAGGCCATGGCCTTTAAGTTCCTTCCAGGTCGTGCCGCCATCAATGGACTTGTAGAGCCCGCTACCCGGGCCGCCGCTATCCATGCTCCAGGGCGTGCGCCGCGCCTGCCACAGGGCGGCAAACACGATATTCGCGTTGCTCGGATCGAGCGCGACGTCAATTCCGCCGCTCTTTGCGTCTTTGTAGAGAACTTTCTCCCAGGTTTTTCCGCCGTCGCGGGTGCGGAAGATTCCACGCTCCTCGTTGTCGGCAAAAGGATGGCCGAGCGCTGCGACGAACGCCACATCCGCATTTTTCGGGTCAATCATGATCCGGCCGATGGCGTGCGTGTCGGCCAAGCCGATGAATTTCCAGGTTTTCCCGGCGTCAATCGACTTATAGACGCCGTTTCCGCCGACGATATTTCCGCGGATACAGGCTTCGCCGGTGCCGACATAGATTACGTTGGGATCCGACTGGGCCACGGCGATCGCTCCGATCGCCGGCGAAGCATCGCGCATCTTGTCGAAGATCGGTTTCCAGTTCAGGCCGCCATCGGTCGTTTTCCATACTCCGCCGGCCGTCGAGCCGAAATAGTAGACATCGTCCTGTCCCACTACGCCGGATACGGCGACGACGCGTCCGCCGCGAAACGGTCCCACCTGACGGTACTGCATGCCGCGCCACGGCCCTTCCGCCTTCTTCTCATCTTCTTCGGGATCATTGGCAGGAATTGGAGCCGGGCTCGCCGGTTGAGCCTCTGCGGATTTTTGGCTATTGTCGGCAGCCGGTTTCGATGGATGTTTCTGTGCAAATACCGTAGTCGTAAGACAGGCGAGAATGAGTACAAGAATGGCGTTTCGCAAGTTCAGTTTCCTCCGAGGCCATACACAATAAGCCTTACGCCGATAATCCTCAACAAAATCTTCGCACCTGTGTCTTGGTTCGAAGCTCTATAATCCCAAGTCACAGTCGCATTCCAGACGCCATAACTCCTAGGAGACTCCCGGTGAAGCGAATCCACCTTACTGTTTTCTTTTGTCTGATCGTCATTCCGTTCGCGCTGGCCCAGGCGCCGGCGGATAGTTCGAAGGAAAGCTCGGCCAAAGAAAGCTCAGGCAAGATGTTGGGCTATACCTCAACCTCGGCCAAGTCCGAGCATGATTGGGAAAAGAAATTGCAGGAGGCCGTAGTCGCCGACAACATCAAAGAGAATAACCGCCGCATGAGCGCCCGTCCTCATCACGTCGGTTCGCCCTACGACAAAGATAACGCCGAGTGGATTCTCGCCCGGTTCAAGGAATTCGGATTCGACGCCCACATCGAAACCTTCCAGGTGCTGTTTCCCACGCCGAAAGAGCGAGTCGTTGAACTGCTGGAGCCGACTAAATTCCGCGCCAAACTGCAGGAGCCTGCTCTCGCCATTGATCCAACCTCCGGCCAGACCTCAGAGCAGCTCCCGACCTACAACGCCTATTCGATTGATGGCGACGTTACCGCCCCGCTGGTCTATGTGAACTACGGCACCCGCGACGACTACGAACAGCTCGACCGTCTCGGAATTTCGGTAAAGGGCGCGATCGTAATCGCTCGCTACGGGGACGCCTGGCGCGGCATCAAGCCGAAAGTCGCGGCGGAACACGGCGCCATCGGCTGCATCATCTACTCCGATCCCAAAGATGACGGCTACTTTAATGGTGATGACTACCCCAAGGGCGGCTGGCGTCCGAAGGATGGCGTGCAGCGCGGTAGCGTCATGGACACCGACTATCCCGGCGATCCGCTCACGCCCGGCGTGGGCGCAACCGCTGACGCCAAGCGCCTTTCCATCAGCGAAGCCAAAACCATCACCAAGATTCCGGTGCTGCCCATTTCTTACGGGGACGCTTTGCCCCTGTTGTCCGCTCTCGACGGCCCAGTCGCTCCGGAAAAATGGCGCGGAGCTTTGCCCATTACCTATCACATCGGTCCCGGACCCGCCAAAGTTCATCTGAAGGTGACTTCGAACTGGGATCTGAAGCCGGTCAATGATGTCATCGCCACGATGCGAGGGTCGGAATCTCCCGATCAGTGGGTCATTCGCGGCAATCATCACGACGCCTGGGTGAATGGTTCCTCCGATCCGCTCTCGGGCATGTCGGCGGTTCTTGAGGAAGCCCGCGTTCTCGGCGAGTTGCACAAGCAGGGATGGAATCCAAAGCGCACTATCATTTACTGTGCATGGGACGGGGAGGAGCCGGGCTTGCTGGGGTCCACCGAGTGGGTGGAAACGCATGACGCCGATCTGCAGAAACACACCGTCGCCTACATCAACTCCGACGGCAACGGTCGCGGATTCTTCCACGCCGCCGGTTCGCACGATCTGGAGAAGGTCATCAACGACGTCACCCGCGACATTAAAGATCCGGAGAAGAACATTCCGGTCTGGCAGAGGGCGAAGCTGTCGCGAATTGCCAACGCCAAAAATGCGGAAGAACGCAGCGAAATCCGCAAGCGCGCCGAGTTGACCATTGGCGCTCTGGGTGACGGCTCCGACTTCGCCTCATTTCTCGACCACGCCGGCATTTCCGCAATGAATATCGGCTACGGCGGTGAGAACGACGCCGACGCCTATCACTCCATCTACGACGACTACTACTGGTACACCCATTTCGTGGACACGGATTTCACCTACGGCCGCGTGCTCGCACAAACTGGCGGCAGCTTGGTTATGAGGTTTGCCGACGCCGAAGTGATTCCGTACGAATACACCGGCCTGGCCGAGACGATCTCGAAATACATCACCGAACTCGAAAAGCAACTCAAGGACAAGCAGGAGGAAATCAAGGAGCGCAACCTCGAGCTGAAGGAAGGTGTGTTCTCGGCGATTGCCGATCCGCACAAGACATCGGTTCCTCCTCCTCATGAGGCCGAGCCGCCCTACATGAACTTTGCCCCGCTGAAGAATGCCGCGGATGCGATCAAAGAGAACGCTGACCGCTATCAGGCGGCTTTGGCCAAAGCTCAGGCGGATGGCGCGCCGCAGCTTTCCCCGCAGTTGCTCGATGCTCTGAACACGCAGCTTCTTACCATCTCGCGCGATTTTCTCACCGAGCGCGGTTTGCCGGAGCGGCCGTGGTTCAGAAACCAGCTCTACGCCCCGGGGGCCTATACCGGCTACGGAGCCAAGCCCATCGCCGCCGTCCGCGAGTACATGGACGAGAAGAAGTGGGCCGAAGCCGATGCCCAGGTCCCAGGTGTGGCCAAAGTTTTTGAGGGCGTCGCCGCCGCGATCGGGAAGGCTGCCGATCAACTCGAAGCCGCCACGGGATCGAGTCACTGACGTATTTCTGAAGAGCGCCGGGCTTCCAGTTCGGCGTCTTCATCTGGTGTCTCGCATCGGGCGCCTTGCGTAACGGAAAATCGAAATGTGTGGAATCTTCGGCATCATTGCGCAGAACCGGGCGATTCCTGAAGGCGTGCTCGAACGCGGCACGGCGTCGCTGGCGCATCGCGGACCCGACGACTCCGGAACCATTGTCATCCGCTCGGACGCGCCGTCTCCGCTCGAAATCGGCCTTGGCAACCGGCGGCTCGCGATTCTCGATCTCTCGCCCCTGGGTCATCAGCCCATGCACGACCCTGCGACCGGGAACTGGATCGTCTTCAACGGTGAGATCTACAACTTCCGCGCCGTTCGCCGCGAACTCGAACAGGCCGGCTGCCCCTTTGCCGGCAATTCCGATACGGAGGTTCTGCTCAAGGCTTACGCGCGTTGGGGCGAAGGCTGCCTTACCAAGCTCCGTGGCATGTTCGCTTTCGCGATCTGGGACGCTTCCCGCTGCCATCTCTTTCTCGCCCGTGATCCCATGGGCATCAAGCCGCTCTACTACCTGCAATCTGGCCCGCACTTCATTTTTGCCTCCGAAGTGCGTTCGATTCTTGGGACCGAATTGGTTCATCGCAAGCTCGACCCGGCAGGACTGATCAACTGTCTGACTTATGGCTCGGCCTATGATCCACTCACTCTAATCGAAGGATTGCACGCTCTTCCCGCCGGTCACTTTCTCATCTGGCGTGATGGGGCAATCCATCTGCAAAGATACTGGGATCTGACCGGAAACATCTCGGCGCAGAGTTCAGAGTGTGAATCGCTCGACGCCGACAAGGATTCCGCGGAAGGGCTCCAGCAGACGCTAGAGGAGGCCGTCCGCCTGCAGTTGGTGAGCGATGTGCCGGTCGGAGTTTTTCTTTCCGGGGGGATTGACTCGAGCGCTCTGGTCAGCATACTCAGTCGCGGAGGCATCACGCCGAACACATTCTCGATTGTTTTCAGCGAAGCCGAGTACTCGGAAGCGCAATACTCCCGTGCTATCGCTGATCGATTCCACGCCAACCACCATGAAATCACGGTCAGCGAAGCCGACGCCCGCGACGCCATTCCCGAGGCGATAGCTGCCATGGATCTGCCCACCATGGACGGCATCAACACCTATTTCGTTTCCCGAGAAACGCGACGCGCGGGGGTGAAAGTCGCGCTGTCCGGTCTAGGCGGAGACGAAGTCTTCGCCGGCTACTCCAGCTTTCGCACTGTCCCGCGCATGGAAAGATTCGTTCAGGCCTGGAAACATGTTCCGGGCGGACTTAGAAGCCCACTGGCCGCGGCTTTTGAATCCGTGGCTCCCGCCACCGGCCAGAATCGCAAATTGCTGGCGCTGGCCCGCGGCAACGGCCGCTTGTTGCATCCGTACTTTCTTTCCCGCATGCTTTTCACGCCCGAGCAGCGCGATCTTCTGTTACTCCAGGCCAAGGCCGGGGCATCGGCGTCCGCATCGGCTTCCCAACTTGAAGCAGTCCGTCAGTCTTCTTTGCTCGACCCGATCAATCGTGTTTCCTATCTCGAGTCGCGCTGTTATATGCTCAATACACTGCTCCGCGATGCGGACGTGATGAGCATGTCGCATGGGCTGGAGGTCCGAGTTCCTCTGATTGATCACGTTCTGGCCAGAAGGGTATTGTCCATCCCGGGTAGACAGAAGCTGAACGGAACACCCAAGAAGTTGCTGGTGGAGGCCCTTTCCGATTCGCTGCCTGACGAAATTGTGCATCGTCCGAAACGAGGATTTACCCTGCCTTTCGAGCGCTGGATGCGTCAGGAGCTTCGCCCGCAGATCGAGCCCGCCCTGCAGTCGCGACGCATCAGCCAGGGGCCGCTCGGCGATTGGCTCGATGGCGGCCAGGTGCAGCGGATATGGGACGATTTTCTTTCCGGCGCTGTGAGTTGGTCGCGGCCGTGGTTCCTGTATGTGCTCCTCCGCTGGTGTGAGCTGAATTTTTAGAGTTCGTCATGCAAAAGACCCACGTGATGGCTGCCCCCGCTACCCGCTCCTCTGCGGAGAAGTTGCCGGTCAGCGTCATCGTTGCGGCGCGTAATGAGGAAAAGAATCTGCCGCGCTGCCTCGAAGCCCTGCGTGACGTCGGCGAAGTCTACGTGATCGATTCGCAGAGCACCGACGCGACGCCCGAGATTGCGCGCCGCCTGGGCGCGAAGGTGGTTCAGTTTCACTATCAGGGAGGGTGGCCCAAAAAAAGGCAGTGGGCCATGGATACCCTGCCGCTTCAGTTCGACTGGATTCTGCTGCTTGACGCTGACGAAGTGCTTACGCCGGACCTGGTTTCGGAGATTCGTGAGGTCGTGCAAAACTCGCAGGCCGCCGGCTGCTACATCGCCCTGCGGATGTTTTTTCTCGGCCGCGCGCTGCGTTACGGGGATGCCAGCTTCTGGAAGCTCGCACTGTTCCGGCGCGGAAAGGCTCACTACGAATGCCGCCTCCGCGATCAGGACGGGTCCATGGCCGACATGGAGGTTCACGAGCACGTGGTCGTGGACGGTCCCACGCTGCGTTTGAAGAATCCGTTGCTGCATCACAATGTAGAGTCGCTTTCCCGCTATATCCAGAAACACGACGAATATTCCAACTGGGAGGCACGGGTGCTTTTGCGCGGCGATGAGTCTGGCCAAGCCCTGCCGCCAGCGCTTTTCGGCAATCAGGCGCAGCGCCGCCGCTGGGTGAAAAAGAAGCTCTATGCCGTCCCCGGATCGCCGGTCGTGCTGTTCTGCTACCGCTATTTCCTCCGGCTGGGATTCCTCGATGGCGTGCCGGGGTTGATCTATTGCGGATTCCAGGCAATCCAGATGTTCCACACTAAGGCGAAGATCTACGAACTGAAGGCGCGCGGTTTGGCCGCGAACCGGGAAGGGAATTAGCCGGCAGATGTGCGGCATCAGCGGGTTGGTCAATTGCGGCGACGGCGAGATTCTGGCGCGGATGACGTCTGTGCTCGCGCACCGCGGCCCCGACGATTCCGGCGTCTGGGACCGCCGATTTCCTGACGGCACTTACATCGGCCTGGGCAGCCGCCGCCTCGCGATTCTCGATCTCTCGCCCGGCGGTCACATGCCCATGTGCAATCCGGACCGCTCGCTCTGGATCACATACAACGGCGAAATCTACAACTTTGCCGACCTTCGCCGCGAGCTCGAAAGTAAAGGCATCACATTTGCTTCCCGCACCGACACCGAGGTCCTGCTTCGTCTCTACGAGCAGGAAGGGCCGGACTGCGTAAAGCGGTTGAACGGAATGTTTGCCTTCGCCATTTGCGATCTGCGCGGAACCCGCCCCCTGCTCTTCATGGCCCGCGATCATTTCGGCGTGAAACCGTTTTATTATTTCGCCGAAAACGGGCGCTTCGCCTTCGCCTCCGAGATCAAGTCGCTGCTTCAAGTGCCTGAGATCAGCGCCGAACTGGATCCGCAGTCGTTGCATCAGTACCTGACGTTTCTTTGGGTTCCCGATCCAAAGACCATGTTCCGCCGGATTTTCAAGTTGCCGGCCGGCCATTATGCGATCTTTCGCAGCGGCGAATTGCAGATCACGCAATACTGGGATCTGACGTTTCCGCCGGCGAATCACTCGTATGCGCCCGCCGATGACCTTGTTCAGGAGGTGCGAGAGCGCCTCCGCCGTTCAGTGCAGGCGCAGATGGTGAGCGATGTTCCTCTGGGAGCGTTTCTCAGCGCCGGACTGGATTCTTCCAGCATTGTCGCGATGATGACGAAGAGCCAGGGATCGCAGTCCGCAAGTTCAGAATCGCCGGTCGATATTCGCCGTGCGAATCCGCGCGTCAACACCTACACCATCACTTTCCCGCCGAAATACCGCGTGGGAGAGAACACACTCGACGATCCCGGTGTCCCGGCCCGATTGGCGCGCCACCTGGGATGCGAGAATCAACAAATCATAGTTGAGCCTGACGTTGCCGACTTGCTGCCGCGACTGGTTTGGCATATGGACGAGCCGACCGCCGACCCTGCGCTCATCACCGCGTATCTGGTGTGCCGCGAGGCGCGAAAGAACGCGACCGTTCTTTTGTCGGGCGTCGGCGGAGACGAACTGTTCGGAGGTTATCGCAAGTATGTCGCCCATTATTGGGCGCAGGTCTACGCAAGCATGCCGGGTGGTCTGCGCCGCATGGCTTCGAGCGCTCTCGATTCCTTGCCGAACTTGCGCGGGACCAGTTTGAAGGGGAACCTCCGTCTCGCGCGAAAAATGGCATCCAGCGCGGGACTCGCGGCGGTGGAAAGATTCATCGCTAATGGAACGTATCTGGACTCGACGCAGAAATCGGCACTGTACAGCGCTGAATTTGCTCCCGAGGCCTTTGCTTCGGATCCGGCCATTGCGCACCACGCAGCCTTCGACCGCGTTCGCGACGCTGATTTTCTTCATCAGATGCTCTACCTCGATACCAAGATTTTCATGACCAGCCTGAATCTCACCTATAACGACAAAATGAGTATGGCGTCTTCGGTCGAGGTGCGCGTGCCTTTTCTGGACCGTGAACTGGTCGAGTTCGCCGCCTGGAACATTCCTCCGTCTCTCAAAATCAAGGGCCGCGTTCGTCCGGTAACGAAGTTCATTCTGCGCGAGGCTATGCGTGATGTCCTCCCCGCCGAGGTCCTGCGGCAACCCAAGGCTGGATTCGCCGCTCCGGTAGACTACTGGTTGGCCCACGATCTCAAGGAAATGCTCGACGACCTGCTTTCCCCGGAGCGCGTGCGCGCGCGGGGAATGTTTCAATCGCCAGCTGTGTCACGCTATCTCGATGAACATCGCAGCGGGCGGCGGGACTGGTCCATGCAACTCTGGCAGCTCCTGAGCTTGGAAATCTGGATGCAAACCTTTCTCGACGGCGGGTCGCGGCAATTCGAGTCGGCGCTCTTGCAATCTCCGCAGGCGGCCACGGCATGAAGCAGGTTCTCCAGCATGCACGCACGGGCGATATCGCGGTCCGTGAAGTTCCGCCTCCAGCGCTGGTTCCGGGCTGCGTGCTGGTGCGCGTCGCCGCCTCCGTCGTGTCACCGGGGACCGAGCGCGCTTCCGCGGAATTTTCCAGAAAAAGTTTGCTGCGGAAAGCGCAATCGCGCCCCGACCTGGTTCGGGAAGTGATTCACAAAGTGCAGCGGGACGGAATTTTCTCCGCCGTGCAGGCCGTGCGCAGCCGGCTCGATCAGCCGCAGTCGGTCGGTTACAGCAGCGCGGGGACGGTTGTGTCCGTCGGCGAAGGTGTTTCCGGTTTGCAGCCGGGAGACCGCGTGGCCTGCGCCGGCGCGGGATATGCCGTTCATGCTGAACTCGATTGCGTTCCCCGCCTGCTGGTCGCGCGAATTCCGGCGACCGAAGCCGGCAACGCAGTCCCCTTCGAAGAGGCAGCTTTCGCCACGCTGGGCGCGGTCGCGCTGCACGGTATTCGGACCGCCGAAGCCGGCCTCGGCGATCTCGTCGCGGTCATCGGATTAGGCCTGCTCGGCCAGCTCACCTTGCAGTTGCTCAAAGCGGCCGGGTGCCGCGTGGCTGGCATGGACATCAATCCGGCGCGCGCGGAGCTGGCCCGCGCCTTAGGCGCGGAGGCGGTTACGAGTTCAGCCGAAGAATTTCGCGAGATGTGCCTCGAAGTCTCGCATGGACATGGCGCGGACGCGGTTCTGATCACCGCCGAAACACCCGGCAGCGGCCCGGTTAATCTCGCCGGTGCGATTGCCCGCGATCGTGCGATCGTCGTCGCCGTGGGCACCGTCGGTATGGAGATCGAACGCAAAGCCTTCTACGAAAAAGAGTTGGATTTCCGCGTCTCCCGTTCCTACGGCCCCGGCCGCTACGATGCCGCGTTCGAGCAGAAAGGCCGCGATTACCCCATCGGCTACGTGCGCTGGACCGAGACCCGTAACATGGAAGCGTTTCTCGAACTCCTGGCCAGCCGCCGCATCAGCGTCGCGTCCCTGATCACGCATCGCTTTCCGATCGAAGATGCTGCCCGTGCCTACGAGTTGATTACCCACAAGACTCCGGGCAACTCTCTCGGCGTCATCATCGAGTATTCGGGCGATGTTCAGTTCCAGAATGAAGGCCCGCGCCCGGCACTTGCTCTGGTGCCGCCCGGCATTGAGCGCGCTACATGCCGCATTTCTGTTGGCGTGCTGGGTGCGGGAGCGTTCGCCAATACCACGCTGCTGCCAGCGCTGCAGGCATCACCGAGCACTGACTTGATCGGCATCTGCGCGGCGACCGGCGCACACGCCCAGCACACGGCCGAAAAATTCAAGTTCGGCTATGCCACGACTGACGAGACTCGTCTGACTCAAGATTCTTCCGTGAACACGGTCGTCGTGGCCACGCGCCATCACTTGCATGCCAGCCAGGTCCTTGCCGCACTGGCGGCGGGCAAGAATGTTTTTTGCGAGAAGCCGCTTTGCCTGGCGGAAGATGAACTAGCTTCGATCATCCGCGGTTATCGCCTGAGCGGCTCGGCCAATCGAGTGCTTCTCACGGTGGGATTTAACCGCCGCTTTGCGCCCATGGTCGCCCGCCTGAAGTCGTTTCTCGGCCCCGTGATCGAGCCACTGACGCTGCATTATCGGATCAACGCTGCCCCGCTCCCTGCCGACCACTGGCTCAACGATCCCGAGCAAGGGGGCGGCCGGCTTCGCGGCGAAGCCTGCCACTTCATTGATCTGCTGATGTTTCTTGCCGGCGCTCCGATCAGCGAAGTCTCGGCCCGCCATGTCGGCGACGACGCGCGCCACGCCGGCGGCAACGTGCTGATTTCCCTTCGCTTCGCCAACGGCTCTGAGGGAACTGTGCACTACCTTTCGAGCGGGGATCGCGCATTCTCGAAAGAACGTCTCGAGATAATCGGTGGAGGCTGCGTCACTGTCCTCGATGATTTTCGCCGGCTCGATCTGGTTCGCAACGGCCGAAAAGAGGTCGTCCGTTCGCGCTGGCGGCAGGATAAGGGCCATCAGGCCGGCTGGGCGGCGTTCGCCGACTCGATTCAGCGGGGCGAAGATTCACCCATCAGCCTGGAAGAAATCGTTAATGCAACTCTGGCGACCTTGCGCGCTGCCCAATCCGCCGCTTCCGGTGAGCCTTGCGGTGTAGATGCAACCTCGTTCATCGAAACCGCCTTGCGAAAGTCTGCCTCCAGTCCGGGCTCCAATTCACTCTGAACCCATGATCCGATTACCCAGTAAAGTTTTGAGGAGATCGCTCTAGTTCATGCTCATTCTGGGCCTCAACATGTTTCACGCCGACGCGTCGGCGGCTATCGTCCTCGATGGCGAAATCAAGTTTGCGGTCGCCGAAGAGCGCCTCAACCGCCACAAACATTTTGGCGGATTCCCGGCGCTTGCGGTGCAGGCGTGCCTGGATGCGGTCGGAGCCAAAATCTCAGACGTGGACCATGTCGCGGTCGGGCAGGATAGCGACGCCAATCTTGCCGAAAAGGTTAAATATGCGCTGGCAAACCCCGCCAGGATTCTGAATTTCATCCGCCTCCGCCAGCGAAAAGAGGCTATACGGGATGTGCGCTCTTTACTGGCCGACGCGCTCGCGGTGGACGCCTCTCAACTCCGTTTTCAGGAGCATCACGTCGAACATCACATCGCCCACATCGCCAGCGCCTATTACTGTTCTCCCTGGGCGAAAACGGCCGGCTTTAGTTACGACGGCTCCGGCGACTTCGTCTCGACCATGATGGCCCGCTGCGAGGGGAACGAGATCGAAGTTCTGGAGCGGGTTTTCCTGCCCCATTCGTTGGGCAGCTTCTACACCATGATCTGCGAGTTCATTGGCTACACGAAATACGGCGATGAAGGCAAAGTCATGGGCCTCGCTCCCTACGGCAAGGATATTTACTGTGACACCGTGGGCCAGATCGTTAACCCGCGTGGCGGCGGATTTCAGCTCGATCTTTCGTACTTCAAACCGCTCGGCAGCAACCAGGGCATGCAGGTTATGCCCGACGGCACCGTGCGCCTGGCGCGCCACTTTTCAGACCGCATGGAAAAGCTGTTCGGCGAACCGCGCCGCCCGCATTCTGAAATCACGCAGCGGGACATGGATCTGGCTTTTGCCATGCAGCACCGCTTTGAAGAGATCTTCTTCCACCTGCTGAATGACCTTCACGGCCGCGTTCCTCTCGATGAACTCGCTCTCGCCGGGGGATGCGCGTTGAACAGCGTCGCCAACGGCAAGATCTTCGAGCGCACTCCGTTTCGCCGAACCTACATTCAGCCTGCCGCCGGGGATGAGGGACTTGCCATCGGCGCCGCGCTGCACACCTACCACTCCGTGCTCAAGCACCCGCGCCGGCACGAACTGAAGAAGTCCTATCTCGGTCCGGAATTCTCCGACTCACGCATTCGCACAGCGCTGGACCAGGCAGGTTTGAGTTTCCGCCAACTGGACCACGCTCCGCTCCTCGAAGCCGTGGCGCAGGAAATCGCGGACGGCAACGTGGTTGGCTGGTTTCAGGGACGCATGGAGTGGGGCCCGCGCGCTCTAGGCAATCGCTCGATCGTTGCCCATCCCGGCTTGCCTAACATGAAGGACGTTCTCAATGCGCGGATCAAGCATCGCGAATGGTTTCGTCCCTTCGCGCCTTCGATTCTCGCCGAGTACCAGCACGAATATTTCGAGCACGACCATCCGTCGCCGTTCATGCTGCACGTCTACAAGATTCGTCCCGAGAAGCGCGAGCGGCTCTGCGCCGTCAATCACGTGGATGACACCGGCCGGCTGCAAACCGTGGCCCGCGACGAAAATCCGCTCTACTACGATCTGATCTCGGCTTTCTTCCGCAAGACCGGAATTCCGGTGTTACTGAATACCAGCTTCAACGAAAATGAACCGATCGTCTGCACGCCGGAAGAGGCGATTGATTGTTTTCAGCGGACGAAAATGGACGCCCTGGCCATTGGGCCGTTCTTTGCCAGGAAGTCGGCGAAGCCGTGAACCAATAAGCGCCAAGCGTGACCAAGATGGCAAATCCGGCCGGGTCTCGATCGCGGCCGGTTGACTACACGCGCTTATGGCTTCAGAAGAACGTCCTTTGCGACCATGATTGCGCTCATGGCGGTGGGCCAGCCGGAATAGAAGGCCAAGTGCGTGATGGCCTCGATCAATTCTTCTTTCGTCACTCCGTTCTGCACTGCGAAGCCCAGATGGAAGCGCAGTTGCTCGGGACGCTGGAGCGCGACCAGAGCGGCCACGGTAATCAGGCTGCGATCGCGCTTGGATAATTCCTTACGCTCCCAAACGTCGTCGAAGAGAACACGATCGGTCAGCTCCGCCAATTTCGGGGCAATGTCTCCGATCAACTGCTGCGCCCCGCTCGATTTCTTGCTCGATGCTGATTTGCTTAAAGAGGTTTTGCTCAAGAGGACGGCTCCTTACTTCACGCTCGGCGGATTACCGCCTTGCGCCCGCCAATTCTGGGTCTCCAATTTCCGGGCCCGGCTAGTCGCGTTCCCAGGCTACGCGCCAGTGCTCTTTTGGGTCCGGCGATTTTACGATCAATTGGTTGCCGGAAAACTCATACACGCGGGGCAGATCCCTGCCAACCAAAGACCGCACCAGCGCGCCCTCCACGTGATATGTGAACGTGTGGGCGTCGTTGACGTCGTACCGCCCGAACGACGCCTCGTAGCCTCCTCGCTCGTAGTGCACCGGCGCCGCCCCGCTCGCGGCCTGCGCGTTCTTATACATGACCTGCACCGACATGTGCCCATCGCGAGTGTAGACCAGAAGGCCAGTGCAGTCGGCTCGGTGAATTTTTCCGTCTGCGGCGGGCTCTTCGAGCCAGGCCAGTCGCCACGCACCAACGAAACGACCGGGCGGGTCTGCCGTGCGATCTGTGGCGCGGGACTGCGCCATCGCGCTGGCCGCGACGACCAGGACCATCGCGGCCATAATGAGCTTCTTCATGTCGCTTCCTCGCTTCCTTGTTGCTCTACCAATCGGAGGGAGCGGCTAACGATTAATCATGCGCTGTGCGGCTTCGGGATAGCGCTCGCCCTGCACCGGAATCTTGGCCGCCGCCTCGCCGAGCTGGCGCAGATCGTCGGCCGACAGCTCCACATTCGCGCCGCCCAGATTTTCTTCCAGGCGATGCAGCTTCGTGGTGCCCGGGATGGGGACGATCCACGGCTTCTGCGCCAATACCCATGCCAGCGCGACCTGGGCGGGGGTGACTTTTTTTCGCTCCGCGAACTTGCCCACCATATCCACCATTGCCTGGTTCGCCTTGCGATTCTCCGCCGAGAAGCGCGGCACAACGCTGCGGAAGTCAGTCTTGTCGAACTCTGTGTCCTGACTGATCTTGCCCGTGAGAAATCCCTTGCCCAGCGGGCTGAAGGGGACGAAGCCGATGCCGAGTTCTTCGAGCGTCGGAATAATCTCGGCTTCCGGCTCTCTCCACCACAGTGAGTACTCGCTCTGCAGCGCCGTCACGGGCTGAACTTTATGTGCCCGCCGTATGGTCTGCACGCCCGCTTCCGAGAGGCCGAACGCCTTCACTTTGCCTTCCTGGATCAGGTCCTTGACCGCGCCGGCGACATCTTCGATCGGCACGTTCGGATCCACGCGATGCTGGTAGAAGAGGTCAATCACGTCGGTGCGGAGGCGCTTCAGCGACCCTTCGGCGACTTTCTTGATGTGTTCGGGACGGCTGTCGAGACCGGCCTGCTTGCCCGCCGCGTCAATCTTGAACCCGAACTTGGTCGCGATCACGACCTGCTTGCGGAACGGCTCCAGCGCTTCGCCGACGAGTTCTTCGTTGGTGAAGGCGCCGTAGATCTCCGCGGTGTCGAAGAACGTAACCCCGCGCTCCACCGCGGCGCGAATCACCGTGATCCCGTGCTGTTTTTCGACGGCGGGTCCAAAACCAAAGCTCAACCCCATGCAGCCGAATCCTATCTCGGATACTTCCAGGCTGTTCTTCCCATGTCCAAGTTTGCGTTTCTGCATTGTTGCTCCTTATGAATCCAGATCGAGATGTCTAGTGTCGAACCCGGTCTTTACGAAGCTGCCTGTGCCCGCTGCTGCTCGCGCCAGCGTGAGGGCGGAATCCCCTCCCAGGTGCGGAAAGCGCGAACGAAGGAGTTGGCGTCCTCATAGCCGAGAAGGTAGGCCGCTTCATTCAATTCGAGAACCGAGTTGTTGAGATAGCGGCGTGCGAGTTGATGCCTCGCCTCCTCGACCACACGCTGGAAGTTTGACCCGGCTTCCTGCAGGCGGCGCTGCAACGTGCGCGAGCTGACGTGCAACGTATCGGCTATATCCTCGATGGTGGGCCGTCGGCCGGTAAGCTTTTCCTGCACCGCGCGGCGAACCCGCTCCACGAAGCTCTCGTCGCTGCTCTCCTGCTTCAGTTCTTCTTCGAACTGCGGCGCCAGAAGACCGAGAAGCTCCGCGTTGCGCGTGACCAGTGGACGCTGGGCATCAGCCGCGCGGAAGACGATCGCGTTGTGCGCCGACCCGGTCTCCACTGGGCAGCCGAAGTGGCGTTCGAGCATCTTGCTGTGACCACGAGGTTGATCGAACTCCACGCGCAGCGGCGACAGCCGCGTGCCGGTTCCCACTCTTGCGACCGAAAGCACCCATGCGAAGCAGCAATCCACCAGAGCCAGCGGTTCGGCCTCTTCGGCCAGCAGCCAGCGGAACTGAATGCGCCATTCTTCCTCATCTTTCGACTGAGTGATCTTCTCCGGGCATGTGAGTTGCTTGTAGCGTGCCATCTGGTTGACGGCTTGCCCGAAGGTTTCTGACGACAAAGCCGCCAGGCTGACGGGATGAAAGCGCTCCATTCGCGTCTCCGCGCCGAGCAGAGTTCCGATCGCCGGATTCGCACTCACCTCGCCGATGGCGCGCCACAGGGCGAACAGTTCCTCCGTTGTGAGGAGCACGCGTGGCCGATTTGCCAGTTCGGGCGGAAGTCCGGCGCGATCAAGCACGGCCGCCGCGCGGACTCCGAGTTCTTCCAACCGGCTGAACGTGCTGCCCGAAAAGCGAAAGTGCTTGTTCATCGAAGTCACTTGGCCTTGTTCACTCGGATCTGAGCGATGCCATGTCAATCGAGAAGCGATACTTCACGTCGGACTTCAGCAGTCTCTCGTACGCTTCGTTTACTTTCTGGATGGGAATGACTTCCACGTCGGCAGTCAGGTTATGCCGGCCGCAGAAGTCCAGCATTTCCTGGGTCTCCGGCAGGCCGCCAATGGGCGATCCCGAGAGGCTCCGGCGGTTCATAATCAGGTTGAAGGCGGCAACCGGAAGCGGCTTCTCCGGCGCTCCCACCAGTGTGATATTGCCGTCGCGCCGCAGCAGATTGATGTAGCTGGCAATGTCGTGGTCGGCTGACACGCAGTCGAGAATGAAATCGAAACTGCCGGCATGCTTGTCCATCTGGTTCGAGTCGCGAGAGATGACGATTTCATCGGCTCCCAGACGGCGGGCGTCTGCTTCCTTCTTGGGCGAAGTCGTAAAGACCACAACGTGCGCTCCCATGGCGTGCGCGATCTTGATGCCCATGTGGCCGAGTCCGCCCAGCCCCACTACGCCGACCTTTTTCCCTTTGCCGACGCCCCAGTGATGCATCGGCGAATACGTCGTAATCCCTGCGCACAGCAACGGCGCCGCGGCCGCGAGATTCAGGTTCGAGGGCACCTTCAAGACGAACCTTTCATCCACCACGATGCTGTCGGAGTAGCCGCCGTAGGTCACAACTCCCAAATGCTTGTCCGGGGCGTTGTACGTGAAAGTGGCGTTCGGGCAAAACTGCTCGAGTCCAGCCTGGCACTCGGCGCAGGTCCGGTCGGAGTCCACCAGGCACCCGACGGCCGCAATATCGCCGGTCTTGAACTTCTTTACCCCTGCGCCCACCTTGCTCACACGGCCCACAATCTCGTGGCCCGGAACGCAGGGATAGACCGTGGGCATAAAGCCGCTCCACTCGTTGCGCACTTGATGCAGGTCAGAATGGCAGATGCCGCAAAAAAGAATTTCGATTTGAACATCGTTCTCGGTTGGATCGCGCCGAGGAATGGTGGTCGAGGCCATCGGCGAGGTCGCACTGGCTGCGGAATACGCTTTAGCTTTGTACATGGTCCTTACCTTAGAAGAATGGCGCTTCGTGCGCTATGCATGATGCGCCATTCTATATGCAGAACGCGCCAGTATTCAGGGTGGATAGGGGATAGCTCGAAGTCATTACAGGGCAATGGGTTACGTGCCGGTTTCGCCGGCTTAAGTTGACGAGAGGCACGGAGCTTCAGTCGCGCGGCAGGCCGATGCGATCGGTCACTCTCAGGTTCGCCACGCAAAGCTCGCCCACTCGCAACGACTCGATTTCCACTGATTTCAATTTCACCTTCGCGGCGGAGAAGCGTCCGATAGCCACCGCCCCAATCGCCAGCGCGCCGATGGCGAATCCACCCACCGCCCCTGCGCCCACTGCAGCCGCGATTATCGCCGCTCTGCGAATGCTGAGCGACTTCGGACCAGGAGATTCCAGGCTACGGGACATCGATTCTTCCTCTGCACTGATCGTTTTCATTCGTCTTTCCTCCTGCGAAGAACTTCCGTTCGGGGCCTCTATCGGCGATGCAGCACAATCAGTTCCATCGCTTCCGGCGCCAGCGCATTCTCCAGGCGCAAGCTGCTTCCTTGGGCCTCTTTCTCGTCCACCAGTTCGAGATTCTTCGCTTCGTTCAACCGATAGCGTTTCATGCTGAATGATTTGTTGCCCCAGGGCAGGCCGCTGATCGCCAACTTGTAGCCGGCATTGTCGCGATAAACGATGTCTTTCCGCGGAGCCAGAAACTTGAGCTTGGTGAAGTCAGGGAAAGTTCCAGTCTTCAGTACATCCTCCGGAACCTGCATGTTATGCGGCTGAAAGCCTGCGGGAATCGCATAGTTGCTAATCAGGATCTGAACCGTCTTTCCGTCGCGCGAACGGCCGGCCAGCGCGGCAAAACCGAAAGTGTCCGGGCCTTCCACGGCCAGGCGTTCTGGCGTATCCAGCATCTCACCCATCACCTTGAACGCATACGCTGTTTTGAAATAGCTGCCATCCAGATCGAACAGGCCCATCCAGGCGGCGTCGCCGCGATAGAAGTGAGCATGATCCACCGGGGCATCCTGAAGATAAGTGAGAACCGCGCCGATGAAGGCCGAATTCTCCGCTCCCCGCAGGCGCGCTTTCTGACCCTCGGTAAAATCGGCGGTCAGGTTCCATTCGGAGACGATGTCCTCGGCTTTCGGGAAGCCGTGCGTATCCAGCAACGTACGGACTTCCTTGGCCAGCCGCGCCGCGTCGTACGGATCGGCCGAAAAATCGGAGTAAACATGCCAGGAGTAAAAATCCAGCGGCACATGGTGCGCCGCGCAATAGTCGAGAAAGCCCTCGCGGTAGGGGTCCGGATTTGACGGGATGGCCTTGGCATCTCCGCCTACTTTCAGCGTCGGATCCACTGACTTGAGCGCGCGGGCGGTTTTCTCATACAGCGAATAAAACTGCTCCGGCGTTCCGGACCAGAACAGAATGTCGGGTTCGTTCCAGAATTCCCAGTAGCGGATGTGGTAGTGAAAGCCGTTGTCCCAGCCCTCGTTGTAGTGCATGGCAGTGTGCTTCACGACGCTGGCGAACCTGTCGAAGTCCGCGGGCGGCGTTGTGTTATCCGCGCCGAAGCTGCGTCCAATGCGGTAGTAGACTTCCGCCCCGGTTTCGTGAATGGCAGCGAGAACCTTATCCGTGGGGCCGAAATTGTAGCTCTCGGCTTTTTCCGGATCGGCATTCCAGTTGGGAAAGATCACGCTCTCATTCCCTGCTTTCACCAGACCAGCGCGCTGCTTCAAATCCGGGACCAGCCAGACCAGCATCGGAGTGTTCATGCTGTAGCGCGAATCGAATTCCGTGGGACCCATGAAATCGTGCGTGCGCACCTGGTCCACCCGCAGTTCTTTATATTGGCGAACCAGGGTTGGAAGGCCCGCCATTTCTGGACTCGGTGGGCCGTTCAGCCCCTGCAGCGATCGGATTACCCCGACGGTTTTGCTGGCGTCAACGGTCAGCGAGCGAAAGCCAGCCTGATCCTGAGCGGCGGCCAGCGGACAAAGGAGAACGAAACAGATCCAAAGACGAAGATTGAGTCTCATTCCGACGATCCTTCGCGGTCTTCGAGCGCCGCGGCGTGAGACTGAATTTAACATCAGATCTATTTTTGTGCGACTTGGGAGCCGGCCCTCAATTGTGGTCAGGCTTTGATAAAACAGGTTGGAGAGCAGAAGGCTGGATAGTAGAAAGATTGGGAGGAATAGTCCCCGCACGGTTTACTCGCAGCAGCAGTCCACTGCCAGCGCGCAGGTTGACCTCGCCGTGAAGTGATTGCAGCGTTATCTCACCAGAAGGTTCGCTTCGGCCGGCATGGGCAAGGATCAGATCGGGATATCCGTACAGTCCGCAGGCGTCAGACGAGAAGATCCACAAGGCCTGGGGTTCCGCGTTCCCGGCCACAGCGGCACGGCACTTCGTGCCCGGACGGGAGGCGGCACGTACCAGCACGCCGCTGCCAAAAGTGGTGGTGCTGATTAAGTTTGAACCGCGAAACACGGCCGTCCCGCGAAACAGAACCTCTCCACCAATCTGATCCGTCGTCCACGCGTCCTCCGACGTTCCTCGATCCGGGCCGTTTTCAGGAGTCTGGGCGTCAAATACATCCAGCATCGAGGCCAACGCCCGCAGGTTAGTGACGATCGGGAATCGCCGTTGACCGTCAGCGACGCTATCGAACCGAATCGTGACTCTCGCGGGTGCACCCGGCGACCATGAGGTCGCGGCAACCACATGTCCGCTGATACGTGCGCCCTGGCGGATGCGCGATCCCCCGGGCAGCGGCACATCCTGCATGAGCCGTGCGTTGACCTTCCGGCCCACGGCGGTTCCCTGCGATTTCACCGCAGTTCGTAATTCGACAGGCAGGATCGTGCCGGCGGGTATTGCATCCTGAGCTGGAAGGACGGCCGACAGGCCTAAGACAATACTCAAGAGTAAGAGCAGATACTTCATTCGCCACCACTCAGAGTGCACCACTCGAAGAGCAGCTTTCTCTACTTCTACTGATGCCATGGGCAAGTTTTGGTTGCATGGAATTCTGGCGGCGCCAGCCTCACGCCCCGTCCGGATTTGTCTGCTACACTGGCGCGCGATGAGAACCACACGCAGAGAATTCCTGGAACAGTCTGCCGGCGCGGCAGCGGTCGCGTATTTGTTGCCGGGAGTCGCAGGCGCGGCAACTTCAGTGCCCTCGGTAAGCTTCCCGACTGCGGCTCGCGAGCGCGTTGCTGTGGCCGCCTACCCGTTTCGCGAGGTCATCGCCGAGTGGAAAGGCGAAGACAATGCTCCGCGAACCGTTCCTGCGGCCGAGCGGATTCCCCTCAAGGATTTTGCCTCTCACGTCGCCGAGAAGTTCAACATCCGCCGAATCGAGCCCTGGAGTCCAGTCTTCCCGTCCACCGACAAACCCTATCTCGACGAGTTTCGAGCCGCCCTTGAGAAGTCTCGCTCGGCCGTTGTGGATATCGCCGTGGACGAGGAATTCAGCCAATATGCCGCCGACGCGGCAGAGCGCGAACGGGCCCTGGCTGCGGCCAAACGATGGCTGGATGTGGGAGCGCACCTCGGATCGCCCAGCATCCGGACTCACGTCGCAGAGGCGAAAGATTCGAAACCTGATGTGGGCCGTGCCTCCGATACTTTGCTGCGCGTCGCCGACTACGCGGCGAAAAAAAATGTTGTGGTCCATCTCGAAAACGACGATCCGGTCAGCGAGGACCCGTTCTTTCTGGTCGAGGTCATCGAAAAAGTCAACAGTCCGTGGCTGCGCGCCCTGCCGGATTTCGGCAACTCGCTGGCCGCGCATGGCGACGAGTTTGGATATCGTGCTATTGATGCCATGTTCGCGCATTCGTTCGGCATCTGCCACGTCAAAGACGGCGAGGTCAACCAGCAGAACCAGATGGTCAAGGTTGACTTGGCGCGAACTTTTGCCATCCTCAAGAGGCATGCCTACAAAGGCTACTGCTCGATTGAGTATGACCGTCCCGGCGATCCCTACAAGCCGACCGCCGAACTGATCGAGAAGGCGATCGGCTTTCTCTCGTGAGCAGCAAGATTGGACTGATGAACGATCGAAGAAAAATTCGGCCGGCCGAGGGGAAAGCTTCCTTTCGGTCTGGTTCAAGTTCCTGAGAGCAGAGAAGGAGAAAACTTATGCGAGCACAAAGATTGATGATTGTGAGTTTATTCGTAGCCTGTTTGATTCCCGCGGCCGGCGCGGCCGATCGCAAATTTATTAACACGCCTCGTCCCGCCGACACTGCGACGCTGCCCTTCAGCGACGGCGTGCTGGTGGGCAACACGCTCTACATCGCGGGACACATCGGCCTCGATGCCAAGACCGGTCAGCCGCCGGCCAGCCCGGAAGACGAAGCCCGCTTGGCCATGGACGGGATCAAGCAGACCGTCGAGCAGGCCGGGCTCTCCATGGACGATGTTGTCTCGCTGCAGATCTTCTGCACTGACCTGAAGCTCTATGAAGCCTTCAACACCGTCTATAAGACCTATTTTCACGGCCAGTATCCGGCACGGGCCTTCATTGGAATAGACAAGCTGGTGCGCAACGGAAGATTTGAAGTGCTCGGGATTGCGATCAAACGGGAGAAGTAGATCAGGCGGAGACCAAACGACGGTCCGGACTGAACACTCCGGCCATGTTGTTCGCGTTTTCTTCGCCCGTGACCCGTCTTTTGTGATAAACGTATAGGCCATGCGCAAGGCGATCCTTCATCTCAAGAAATCCGATCCCGTATTGCGGTCCATCATCGAGCGCGTCGGGGCGTTCCGCATGGAATACGGACCTCCGGAGTTTTCCAGTCTGGCCGAATCCATCGTCTACCAGCAACTGAACGGAAGCGCAGCCGCCACCATCTTTAATCGCTTCGCGGCGCTCGCCGGCGATCCGCTCACCCCTGACGGCGTCCTCAAATTGACCGACGCACAATTGCGCAGCGTGGGACTGTCGAAGCAGAAGTCGGCGTATTTAAAAGATCTGGCCGCCAAAACTAAAGACGGCCTGCTCGATTTCGCCCGCCTGCCCGATCTGCCCGACGAAGAAGTGATCAAGCACCTGACCCAGGTCAAAGGCATCGGCGTCTGGACGGCACATATGTTCCTGATGTTCACGCTGAAGCGGCGCGATGTTCTGCCCACCGGCGATTACGGCATTCAGGCCGCCATGAAAAAGCACTATCGCAAGCGCAAGCTGCCCAAGCCGAAAGACATGGAAAAGATCGCCAAAGCCTGGGCGCCCTACCGCAGCGTGGCGTGCTGGTATTTGTGGCGCAGTCTGGATATCAAGACGCCTGGCGAATAAGGCCGTTTCACCACGGAGACATGAAGACACGGAACGGTTCTGCCTTATAATGACGCCATGTTTGATCCCATCGATGGCCGCAAGGGACCTGGGCTCAGCTGGTGGACACTAGCTGGCCTCGTCTTCTTCGTGTTCTGTTTGGGAGCGGGCGTTGGCATTCTGATTGACCGTCGAAGCGCCGACTTCTTCGCTTGGGCGGCGATCGTATTTTCCGGCATTGTGGTATGGGTGCTGTACTGTCACCCTCTTCTGAGCCCAATCGAGATGCCTGTTAAGAGAAATCATGGGCGCTGATCCCAAGATTCGCGTGCTGGTAGCCAAGCCCGGTCTCGACGGGCACGACCGCGGCGCGAAAGTGATTGCGCGCGCTCTGCGCGATGCTGGCATGGAAGTCATCTACACCGGTCTGCGGCAGACGCCGGAGATGATCGTCAACGCTTCCTTGCAGGAAGACGTACAGGTGATTGGGCTTTCGATTCTTTCCGGGGCGCACAACGCCATCGTGCCGCGCGTAATGGATCTTCTCAAGCAGAACAAAATGGACGACGTGATTGTGCTGGTCGGCGGAATCATCCCGGATCAGGACGTCGCCGGACTCAAGCAGGCCGGTGTGGCTGCCATCTTCCAGCCCGGTACGGCCATGGACGATATCGTGCAGTTCATCCGCACCCACGTGAAGCTACCTGGAGTTCCCGCCGGCCAATAACCGTCCTCGCCCAATCCCTAGTCTCTGGCGCAGCGCAAACAGCGCACTCCTGGGCATCCCGGGAAACCGAGACGCGCGCCGTTGCGCCCTCAAGCCCGCGTGGTATACCGTAATCAGTCCGCCGCTTCCGTTCTCAAGCCATGGCCGATCGCACCGAAGAATCTCCCAACCACACTTCTGTGCCAGCCAACGTGCTGGCCACGAAAGTGGATCCCACTTCGGCCCGCTTCGAGGCGAACATGCGCTTTCTCGCCGACCTGATGTCGCAGGTGCGCAACGAGGAGGAAGGCATTCGCGAGGGCGGCGGCGCCAAGGCGATTGAGAACCAGCACTCCAAAGGTCGCATGACCGCGCGGGAGCGTATCGAAGCCCTCATTGACCCAGGAACTTTTTTCGAACTCGGCCTCTACGCTGCCCACGGCATGTACGAAGAATGGGGAGGAGCCCCGGCCGCCGGCGTCCTGACCGGGATGGCGCGCGTGCAGACCCGCCTTGTGATGATCATCGCGAATGACGCCACTGTAAAAGCCGGTGCGTTTTTCCCGATGACCTCAAAGAAAGTCATCCGCGCGCAAAACATCGCTATCGAAAATCGCATTCCCACCATCTATCTCGTGGATTCCGCGGGTGTGTTTCTGCCCCTTCAGGAAGACGTATTTCCCGATACTGATGATTTCGGCCGCGTCTTCCGCAACAACGCGGTGATGTCGGCGATGGGCATCCCGCAGATCGCGGCGATCATGGGGATGTGCGTAGCCGGCGGCGGCTATCTGCCCGTGATGTGCGATCACCTGCTCATGACCGACGGCAGCGGATTGTTTCTCGCCGGTCCCGCGCTGGTGCAGGCCGCGATCGGGCAGAAAGTTTCGGCCGAGGAACTGGGCGGCGCCGCCATGCATTCGGCCATCAGCGGCACCATTGATTTTCGCGAACCGGACGACCAGGCCTGCCTTGCCCGCATCCGTTCCATCGTCGAGAAATGGGGCTACCGCCGGCTCTCGCCCTGGGATCGCAAGAAGCCTCTCGCTCCCGCACTGGCCGCGGAAGAAATTTATGGAATCTACGATTCGTCGCCCGCGCGTCCTTATGACATGAAAGAAATTCTGGCTCGCGTTCTGGACGGCAGCCGCTTCGACGAGTACAAGCCCGAGTACGGCAAGACTCTGATCTGCGGCTACGGGCGTATTGGTGGCTTCGCGGTCGGCATTGTGGCCAATCAGAAGCTGCATGCCCAGCAGACCGACCACGAGGGCCACAAGCGCGTCGAATTCGGCGGCGTGATCTATACGGAATCCGCCGAGAAAGCCGCGCGCTTCATCATGGACTGCAACCAGAACCTGATTCCGCTCGTCTTCTTCCACGACGTGAACGGCTTCATGGTCGGGCGCGACGCGGAATGGAGCGGCATCATCAAAGCTGGAGCCAAGATGGTGAATGCTGTTTCTAATTCCGTCGTGCCTAAGATTACCGTGATCGTCGGCGGATCGTTCGGCGCGGGGCACTATGCCATGTGCGGCAAGGCCTACGATCCGCGCTTCGTCTTCGCCTGGCCGACCGCGCGCTATGCCGTGATGAGCGGCGATTCTGCCGCCGCCACGCTGGTCGAGATCAAAGTGAAACAACTCGAGCGCGGAGGAAAGAAGTTGAGCGATGACGAGCGCAAGGAACTCTACGAGTCCGTGAAGCGCACTTATGACGAGCAGACCGATCCGCGTTACGGCGCGGCCCGGCTGTGGATTGACCGGATCATTGACCCGATCGAAACCAGGGAAGCGATCACGCAGGCCCTTGAAGCCGCGGCCCTGAATCCGGATGTGGCCGAGTTTAAGGTGGGCGTGCTGCAAACCTGATTCAAGTTTTCGCTATAGATTTACCCAGAATTTTGTTATGGCTGATCCTGTCAAATTGATCGAATGTCCGCGCGATGCCTGGCAGGGGCTGAAGGGGATTATCCCTGCCGATCTGAAAGTGGATTATCTGAAGGCGCTGATCAGCGTCGGCTTCAAGCATCTCGACGCGGTTTCTTTCGTGTCGCCGACCGCCGTGCCGCAGATGGCCGACTCCGAGCAGGTCCTGAAAGATCTCGATCCGCCGGATGACGTCGAAATTATCGGCATTGTGGTCAATGAAAAGGGCGCGCAGCGGGCGATCGCGACGGAATCCGTCTCAACGCTCGGCTTTCCATACTCGATCTCGGAAAGTTTTCTGCGTAAGAATCAGAACCAGTCCGCGGAATCGGCTCTTGACGAACTGGAAAAAATTCACAAGAAAGCCGACGAGGCCCATCTCAATCTGGCCGTCTACATTTCGATGGCGTTCGGCAATCCTTACGGTGACCCGTGGAGCGCAGAGGAAGTCGTGGAAGCCATCGGCCTGCTGGAAGTCGAAGACCTGCGCGTCATCTCGCTCGCCGACACCGTCGGCGTCGCCGATCCAAAACTAATCAGGGAAGTCGTCGGGGCCGTCATGTCGAAGTATGATTACCTCGAGATCGGCGTGCACTTGCACAGCCGTCCCGAACACGCAGCCGATAAGATTCTCGCGGCGTATGATGCGGGCTGCCGGCGCTTTGATTCTGCCCTGGGCGGGCTTGGCGGCTGTCCCTTCGCCCAGGATGCGCTGGTCGGCAACATCGCTACGGAAACCGTCATCGACGCGCTTAAGACGCGCGAGGCTGACTTGCCGCCGCTGAAATCATTAACTGCGCTGCTGAAAGCAACGGCTGGGATTGGAGCCAAGTTCTCCGGCGCCCAGGCCGCAGACTAAGAAGCGATTAGGAAAGCAATTTCACATGAGTCACAGCACGATTCAAGTCGCGTATGACGGTCCCGTGGCGACCGTCACGCTGAACCGTCCGGAGAAACGCAACGCGATCAGCTTCGATCTGATTGACGACCTGCTGCGCGGCCTCACCGAAGTCGCGGCATCGAGCGCGATCGTTCTGATCCTGACCGGAGCGGGCAAGGCTTTCTGCTCGGGAATGGATCTCGAAAATCTCAAAGCCCTCATCGGCCGCTCGCCGGAGCAGAACATCGAAGACTCGAAAAAGATGGTGAACCTGTTCCGCTCGTTATATGAGTTTCCCAAGGTGACCATCGCGGCGGTGAACGGCGCGGCCATTGCCGGAGGCACCGGCTTGGCCTTGTTGTGCGATTTCACTCTCGCGGTGCCCGAGGCGCAGTTTGGCTACACCGAAACCCGAATCGGATTCGTGCCCGCCATCGTCTCGACCTTTCTGCTGCGGCAGGTCGGCGAAAAACAGGCCCGCGATTTGCTGCTGACCGGAAGGCTGTTTCCCGCCGAGGAAGCGTTGCGCCTGGGCCTGATCAACGCGATCGTCGACGCCTGCAATCTTCAAACTCGGGCTCGCGAACTCGCGGCGCTGCTGCTGCAGAACAGTCCGTCGTCTTTGCGGGCGACCAAGCAATTGCTTACCGACCACGCGCGGGCTGAACTCGACGCCCAGATTGACGCCGCTATCCGTGAGAATGCGGCCGTGCGGCAGACCGCGGATTTTCGCGAGGGCATCTCCTCGTTCCTCGAAAAGCGCAAGCCGGTATGGACAGGCCGATGAGCGCAAACCATGGGGATTGGAACGAAACCCGGCTGCGGGTGCGCTACGCCGAGACCGACCAGATGGGCGTGGTCTATCATTCCAATCATTTGATCTGGTTTGAAGTTGGCCGCGTCGAACTGATGCGCGGAATGGGTTTCTCCTATCGCGACATGGAGCGCGAAGACGGCCGCTTTATCGCCGTGGCCGAAGTCAGCTGCCGCTATCGCGCTCCGGTCTTTTACGACGAGGAAGTCGTCGTGCGCACACGGCTCAAGAGCGTGCGCGAGTCGGTCGTGGTATTCAGTTATGAACTGCTGCGGGCGGAAGGTGGGGCCCTGGTCGCGGAAGGCGAGACCACGCACATCGTCACCGATTCCAATATGAAGATTGCCGCGCTGCCGGAGAAGTATCTGAAGGCATTTCGATCGGCGATCGGCAAGTAGGAAAATACGGCTCGGAGATCCCTCTTGAACGCACTGCACATCAACGGAAACGATCTCAGTCTGGAGGAAATTCGAGAGGTTGCCTCCGAACGCCGCGCGGTCCTGCTGGCGCCGGACGCTCGCACCGTCGTGGACCGCGCTCGCACGGTGGTGGACGAGATCGTTGCCGAGAACCGCGTCGCGTATGCCATCACCACGGGGGTGGGCAAGTTGGCCGACGTTCGTATCGAAGGCCAGCAGATTCGCGATCTGCAGCTCAATCTCGTGCGCTCCCACGCCTTCGGTACTGGCGATCCGCTGAGTGTCGAGGAGACTCGAGCCATGATGTTGCTGCGGGCGAACTCCTTGAGCAAAGGGAACTCCGGCGTGCGGGCAATCGTGATTGACACGCTGTGTGAGATGCTCAACCGCAGCGTCACTCCTTACGTTCCGTCGCAGGGCAGCGTCGGGGCCAGTGGAGACCTCGCGCCTCTCGCCCATCTTGCCCTCGCGCTGGTCGGCGAAGGCGAATGCATCACCGAGAAGAGCGCCCGCGTCCCCAGCGCCGAGGTCCTGAAGGGAGCGCAGGTCAAGCCGCTGGTGCTCGAGCCCAAGGAAGCCATTTCTCTGATCAACGGCACCCAGGCGATGCTCGCCGTCGGATCCCTGGCTCTTCTCGCGGCCGAAATCCTGGCCGATTCCGCCGACGTGCTTGGCGGCCTGAGTTGCGACGCCCTTAAAGGCACCGACGCCGCCTTCGACGAGCGCATTCACCAGGCTCGTCCACATGCAGGCCAGACGCGGAGCGCGGCCAACCTGCGCCGCATGCTCGAAGGTTCGGAAATTCGCGAATCCCACCGCGCTTGCGGCCGCGTCCAGGACGCCTATTCTCTGCGCTGCATCCCGCAGGTGCATGGCGCGGTGCGCGACACCCTGGCTCACTGCCGCCGCGTCTTCGAGATCGAGGCCAACTCCGCCGTGGATAATCCTCTGGTTTTTCTCACGGACGCAAAAAGCGCGGCCGGCGACGTGATTTCAGGCGGAAATTTTCATGGCCAGCCCTTGGCCTTCGCCCTCGATTTTCTGGCCATCGCGCTCAGCGCGCTGGCCGGCATCAGCGAGCGCCGCATCGAAAGACTCGTCAATCCTGCCTTGAGCGAAGGCTTGCCGCCGTTTCTGGCTCCCGGCGCGGGACTCAACTCCGGATTCATGCTGCCCCAGGTCACCGCCGCCGCGCTGGTCAGCGAAAACAAAGTGCTCGCGCATCCCGCGTCGGTGGACTCGATCACGACTTCAGGGAACAAAGAAGACTACGTTTCGATGGGCATGACGGCGGCAATCAAACTCAAGCGTGTGGTCGAGAACACGCGCACCGTTCTCGCGATCGAAGCCATGGCCGCCGCTCAGGCACTCGACTTCCTTGCTCCTCTCCAGCCTTCAAAACGCGGGCAGGCCGCCCATGCCGTCATCCGCTCCGTGTGTCCGACCATCGCACAAGATCGCGTCATGTATCTCGATCTCGCTCGCGTCTCCGAAATGATCGCAACCGGCAAACTGGCAGCCCTGCTCCGCTAACCAAGCCCGGGCGCAAACTAATAGCGAAATCGGTAGCGAAACTCGCCATAAATCTGCCGCGGATCGTTCCAGTGAAATCCACCGAAGGTCAGACTGTTATCCAGTTCCATGCGGCGGTTCGCGACATTCACCGCCGTGACCGACACGGAATACTTCTCCAGAAAAGTTTTCCCGACTGAGATGTCAAACGTGGCGTGCCCAGGCAGATAGTCGCCCGCATACGGTTCTCCGGGGAATGCATTGTGGAACCCCGACCCGTAATAGACGTTCGTCGCGGCATAAGCATGCCAGGGAAGGCTTCCGTTAAAGCCTACGTTTAACGTGTTCCTCTGATCGTGGTCAACCGGTCCAAGTCCTGGAGGAGGATACGCCGGACATGACGGCATTGTGGCAGGACAAATCAAGCCTCCGGTAATCGGCGATGTTGCCTGGGCAAATTGATTTGCGTAGGCAAGATGAAACTGGCCCCGATGCCAGAGATTCGGGGAGCGCAGCGTAAGTTCCCAGCCCTGAATCTGGGCGTAGGACCAGGTAATGGGCCAGAAGATATTCGATTCGCCGATATTGTTGTGATCCAGCCAGTTGTGGGCGCGGGTTTCAAAGTTATCCGCGTCCAGCATCCAACCCTTCAGCGGAATCGTGACCCCGAACTGCCACTCGATATCGCGCTCGCCGTGCAAGGGAGCGAACGCGAAACCCTGGCCCGTGCCCAGCGTTTGCACCTGGTTCGTGGCCGTAGAGATTGGCGGAGCCTGATAGAAGTAGCCGTAGAACCCGCGGAATGTCCAGTTCAGGCGGGGAATTCGAATCGCGGCGCCGAGTCGCGGATCCGTCGCGTTCTCGGAGATGGTCGCGTTGAATGCCGTTTCGCGCAGGCCGGCGATCAAGGTAAGCCACGGCGTGACTTTAAATTTGTCGTTGATGAAGAAGGCGGTCACGCCACCGTTGACTCCGATGGAAGACGGGGCGACGTTTTGCACGCCATTTGGAGGTTCACCATAGAGCGTGCAGTCTTGAGTGCACGTGAACAGGTTGTCGAAATGGTTGTACTGATGTTGAAAGAATCCGTAGACCCCGGCCTGAATGTCGTTGCGCCGGACGTTGGCGTTTAGCGCCACCTGCGCTCCCGCATATTGGGCGGTCTGAGTGACCGAGGAGATGACCGGCAGGTCGTTCGGCCCTCCTTGGTAGTCGGCGCCGTTGTAATGGTAGAACGGCGAAACCGTGAGCAGAGTGTTTGGGTCGAATGTGTGCACCCACGAGAACGTCGCATAACCATCTGGCTCACCCTCGCCGTCCCGCAACCCCTCGCTGGGAGTATTTCCCCCGTTTGCTAACTGCTGATTTCCGACTGAATTCAGATTCGGGTCAATCGGGATCTGGTAATAATCCCGCCTGAGCGACCCGACCATGCGAAACTGATTTTTCGGATCGGAATTGAAAATGAACGACGCGAATCCTCCGTATCCATTATCCGCGTCGTGAACAACCTGAGAGATCGGGGGCTGAAGACCGTAATTGCTGCGGTTGCCGTTCAGGCTGGCGTAGTAGGCGGAGCGGGCCGTGTGAGCTCCGCAACTGATCTGATTGTCGGTCTGATAGAAATTTCCCACTGCGATCACCAGGTCGCACTCCCGATCGCGTTCAAAACCGGTTCGCGGCACAACATTGAAAATTCCATACGTGCGGTCACCAAAGTCGGCGTCGTAACTGCCGCGCTGCACTTCCAGATAGTCAATGTCCTTGGGATCAATCTGCGGCCCGAGATTGTTGGCGATGTTCGTGTTCGGCATTGGCACTCCGTCAATCAGCCACTCCACCTGATGTCCGCCTCTCATATGGAGCATGTCGTGCGTTACATATGCGGCGGGCACGTAGTCAGTGATCATTTCCATGCCGTTGGTGCGGTCGGCGCCAGGCGTTTGCTGAATGTCAATGCGGTTCAAGGTTGTGGTCGGCGTGACGGACTCCGTGGTTGCCTCAACCGGATTTTCCGAGACCTCGACGCTCTCCCTTGCTCCTGCCACGACCAAACCGAAATGCAGCACCGGGCTGGTGTCCGACTGAACCACCACATCCTGCTGCATCGACTGGAAGCCCTTCGCCGACACGGTCACGGTGTAATCGCCCAGCGGGACCGAAGTGAACTCAAATTCCCCGTTGTCGCGGGTATCGTAAGACCGCGTCCAGTCTGAGTGGTGCGCCTTCAGGATTACGTGCGCGCCCTGAATTGGCCGGTGCTGCGGATCATGCACCACGCCGCGAACCGAGCCGAAGATCGAGGCCAATGCAAGCGCACATAAGACCAGCACAACTCCTGTCAACCTGATCACCTGTTTCATAGAGTCCCCACAAGCTGGTGTGACCGCCAACGATTTGACCGAGAATGGCATGATCGCCGCCGCGCCGGTTTGCTCACCCCACACAATGAGCCCGGCAAAGGTCAGACCATGAACCCCTGGCCCAACGTCTGGACGGAAAACGATCAGACGTAACGCGATTTAGAGAAGGAGGAACTGCCGAGGGGGACCGCGCTGCGCAATTCTGGAATGAGAACAAGAGCCCGTCACTAGGGAATCAGCCAGTACCGCCAGCACCGCGACGGGAGAGAGAGCAGTGGTTGTCCTGGATGCTTCCAGTCGGGCCACCACGCTTGGCGTCGCAATCTGCGCCCGGTAGGGGCAACACGAGGGGATCGTACGGAATGCGGGCTCTTGATCGCCCGCGGCTGCGAGGCCCGCCGCCAGGCAATGGTGCTTGCCATTGCGTCGGCAGCACGCTGCGGGAGTACTTGCAGTTGCCGCAAGCGTCAGCGGCGCTGCATAGCCCCAGACCAGCACACCGAGCAGCAAACTGGAGAGAACCCGTCTCATGGCAATTCTGGAAACCTAGCACATCACCGGGCAGCGTGACAAATCAAAGGCAGAAAAGCCCCCTGCCGATCGGTTATAAAGGGCGTACGATGTGGCGGAAGAAATGGATTGGCCTCTTCGCACTCGTGATCATTCCGGCCGCGCTGATCGCGCAGAATGACGCCGGCATTGTCGTCAGCGGGTCGGTCGTCGATCCCGGCGGCAACCACTTCCCATACCGCGCAGGCAGCTTTAAAGGATGTCTGGAAGCCAAGCGGCACCAGCCGCTTGATTTCCACTTCCGCCCGTTCACTTCGGATGTCTCTCTAGGGGTCTTCAGCTCTTGAGCGCCGCAAGCACGTACGCCGGCTTCAACGGAAGCCGCCGAAGAATCTTTCCGGTGGCATCGTGAAACGCTGCGGCTATCGCCGGTGCCGCCAGCGCGTTCGCCGCTTCTGAACCGCCGCCGTAAGTGCCGACTGTCGGATTGTTGAGCAGCACGACTTTGATCTCCGGGATATCCGACATGCTCGGGATGGGATAGGAAATCCAATCGTCCTGCGTGATGCCGCCCTGATCGAACAGCACCTCCTCGAACAATGCATGGCTGATTCCCATCACCGCGCCGCCTTCAATATTGCGTTTCAGTTGCTGCGGATTAATCACAATTCCGGGATCGACCGCAATGGTGTATTTCTCCACGACGATCCTTCCCGTGTCCGGCGTCACCGCGACCTGGCAGACACAGGCCCAGTAACTCAAGTTGCGCAACATCAGCGCCACTCCCCGGCCCCGCACCGGCGTTGATCCGGCGGCCTCGAAGCCCGGGCGCGGCGAGGGGCGCTTCTCCCAACCGGAAGCTTCCCTCACCGCTTCCAACACGCTGACAGCCCGCGCTTCGGTGGCGTGGTTCAGACGGAACTGCAGAGCGTCGACTCCGGCAAGCGCCGCCGCTTCGCTGATCGCAAGTTCTCGCGGAAAGAATTGTTGAAACTGCACCGGAGTCCGCATGCTGTGATCGCGCAGCCCGACCGCGATAGGCGACGACTTCTGTCCAACCTGATATGTGCCATGCCCGCGCTCTGTAACATTTGGAACAGAAGCGTAGACCCAGGGATCGGAAATGTTGTTGGCTGTGGACGTGATGAAATCGTTGTTGACATCGGGAGCGGGCATGGTGGGCAACCCTGCCAGAACCGCTCCGATCGGACGGTCATCTTGCATGGCCGGCATGTAGTGGTCAACCTGATAGCCGGTCATTTTCCCCTTTTCGTCGAGCGCAATCTGAACCTCAGAAAAGCCAGCCGAACCTTGTGTGGACCACTGCATGTCGTCAGCCCGCATCCACTGTACCCGCACCGGTTTTCCCAAGGCTTGCGCCAGGATCACGGCTTCGTCTTCCGCGCCGGCGTTTCCACCGTTCGACCTTCCATAATGGCCGGGCCCGGGATAGGCATGCACAATTACGTGATCCGGATTGGTGCCCAGCATCAGGGCAATCTCGCCGCGAAGCTCCTGCGGGTTCTGGTTGTGGGTGTAAATGTGAACTGTTCCATCCGTTTTCACATCCGCCAGCGCCATCGTGGGACCGATCGGTCCGTGTTTCATGTATGCCACCTGATACGTGGCGGAATGCTTCTTGCGCGCTGACGCCAGCACGGGTTCTGCATCCCCCTTATTCAGCTTTCCGTTTGCCACGGGCGTGCTCTTCCAGTCTGCCTCTTCTCTCAGGTACTGATAGAGCTTTTCACTGCCCGGCAGGCCCTTCCACTCGGTCCACTGCGTAGCCCCGGCAACTTGCTCGGCGGCCTGGATTGCCTCCCATTCCGTCGGGGCGACCACTCCGACGAGATTGCCTTTGACCACGACTTCCGCGTGCGGAAATTGCTGCCGGTCAACTTTCCCCGCGGAAATCAGGGTCGAGCCGAGCGTCTTTGGATGTACCACGCGCGCATGCAGCATGCCCGGGAGTCGCACATCCGTGGCCCAGGTTTCCCTGGCCGCCACCTTTGAGGCAATCACCGAATTTTTAAAGGACTTGCCGATCACGGTGTATTGTTCAACCGGTTTTAACGGAGGATTCCCGTCAATGGTCAGCCCCATGATGCTCGTCAGTTCACCCTTTACCGGAATGGTGAGCTTTAACTGCTGGTTCTTGACCAGATCGCCGTAGGAGACCGTCTTGCCGCCGCCGGAGACTACGCCTTCCTTTACCGAGAGCTTGTCCTTCGGTACTCCGAGTTTCTCCGACGCGAGATCGAGCATCGCCTGATAAGTGTAGGCGGCTGCCTTGCGGATGTTCGGCATTCCGCGGCCCAGAAAATCGAAGGCGCCGCTGCCGTCGGGAGTGCTGTCTGTACTCCCCTGGACCACCGTGGTGATCGCTTCGAATCGCACCCTCAGCTCATCGGCGACAATCTGGCGGTAAGCGGTATAGGTCGTGCCCTGACCGAAGTCGTTCTTGCCCGTCCGAATCAGAATGGTGTTATCAGGATGAATCTCGATCCACGAATTGACCAGCGTCGGATCGAGCGAGTTCTTCATCGCACCGACCGTCTCCGTGGCGGCCTTCAGGAACTTGGGGCCGGCCAGGCTGAATCCGACCACCAGCGCGCCTCCGGTTTTCACGAATTGGCGGCGGGATAGCGTGGGCCCAACAACCAGGCGCGTTTTTTCGCTTAAGGGTGCCATTTTTATTATCGCCCGTTCGCCATGATCGTAGCGGCAAGTTGCACGGCTTCAATAATCGCCAGGTAGGTCCCGCAGCGGCACAGATTCGGCGACGGACCGGAATTCGTGAAGGCCTCTTTGATCTGCGCCACGCTGGGATGCGGATTGCTTTCCAGAAGTTCAGTCGCTTTGATCATCATCCCGTTCTGGCAGAATCCGCACTGCGGGGTTTGCTCTTCGATCCAGGCCTGCTGCACTGGGTGAAGCGTTTTCCTGGCTTCCTCCGGAGGGAGGCCCTTTTGTTTCGCCCACCGCGCCGGCAGTCCTTCGAGTGTCGTGATTTCCTGGCCGGATACGCTCGCGACGGGCGTGACGCAGGAACGCAACTCCTTTCCGTCTGCCAGAACCGCGCAGGCTCCGCACTGCGCCAGTCCGCAGCCGAACTGTGGTCCAATCAACTCGAGGTCGTTGCGCAACACATATAGCAGAGGCGTATCGTCAGGCGCATTCACCTCGCGCCGGACTCCGTTCACGTTGACTGTGATCATCGAGAGACCTCCTCGGCCGCAAATTCCACGCGCGGACGATTCCTTTCCCGCGCAATCGCGTGCCCTTACAGCATCGAAACCACTACCGCCGCATCGAACTTTGAATAATATTTCTTCACGTCCCCCGCGCCGTATTTCTCGCGGAATTTTTCGACGATGGACTTCACCTGCTTCGTGTCAGCGACAGGAACGGCCTTTCCTTCGGCCTCGGCCGCGCCCGTCCCGATCTGCATAGAAGGGTTCTTCAGGATGTTCTTGTACCACTGCGTATCCGACCCCTTCACCGGCAGAAGATAGAGCTTGTCCTCATCGAACACGAACCAGACCGGGTTTGAAATTGTACGTCCCGACTTTCTGCCGATCACCCGGATTGTAGTCTCGTTGGATCGGGAAAGCCTGTCTTTTAGAGCTTTGCTATCTGTGATCATATGTACTCCTGCCTGGTTCACCGATTGCTCATGGCCTCAAGATGTTCGGGATATCGCGCCCCTTGCACTGTGATCTTTGCCGTAGCGGCGTCGAGTTCCCGGAGATCGTCGGGCGTGAGTTGGAGGGCTACCGCTCCGATATTTTCTTCCAGGCGCTCCAGTTTCGCGGTGCCGGGAATCGGAACGATCCAGGGTTTTTGCGCCAGCAGCCAGGCCAGCGCGATCTGAGCCGACGTGGCATCCTTCTTCGAAGCGAACGCCGCAATCAGATCTACCAGCGCGCGATTTGCCTTGCGGGCTTCCGGCGAGAAGCGTGGGAAACTGCCGCGATTGTCCTCCGGGTCAAACTGCGTGTTTTCCGTAATCGCCCCGGTGAGGAATCCCTTGCCCAGCGGACTGAACGGAACCAGGCC
>Ga0070733_10000246_pt1 | contig 46824 bp, 52 predicted proteins | sample Coa_R1_9_FD_66450 | JGI IMG/M metagenome (GOLD analysis project Ga0070733, IMG submission 66450) | Surface soil microbial communities from Centralia Pennsylvania, which are recovering from an underground coalmine fire - Coalmine... | ecosystem: Environmental > Terrestrial > Soil > Unclassified ... | reverse complement strand
TGGCGAAGTTGCAACCCGTATTTCGGGCCCTCGCTCAAGAAGGCGAGCAGCGCGTGGCGGACGCTCATTTCCGGTTTTTCGGATCTCGGATTCGTAACATACGCAGTATCCTACGGTCCGCCACCGAGGGCGTCAACAGAATCGCCTGACCGAGCGACGTACGAACGACGGCTCCGGCTCCGCCGCTCGAGGGAAACCCAACGTGATACCGATCGAAGTGCCTCGTCGTCGCTGAATGCGACCTGGGCCGCACCGTGTCCTCTACCCGCTGGCCCCTGTCCCCCACTGGACTTTGACCCCGTCGCGCCGCATGGTCTTTGTGAAGCCGATGATCGAGCATGCGATAGCAGCTGCCGTAAGGAACCAGGCGACCCCCGTTCGCTCGAGCACGAACGTTTTGAGCGAAGAGGAAAGCAGCAACCACAGCACGATCCCGGAGTTGGCGATGAGCATGCCCGCCCACAACAGCGACACGTGGACGAAAAAACGCTGCACTCGAGGACGCGCCAGCACAACCGGGTCGAGGGCGCAGAAGTCCTGGGCGAACCGCTGTGTAAACGGTCGACGTGCGATCGCCGAACCGATGAGAACGAGTGCGACGAGGACGCTCCACGCCACCGGTTGAATGAAGTAGAGCAGAGTGCTGCCCGTCAGATAGGCAACGGTGGTGCGAGTGGTGAGCAGAATGAGGTCAAGGATCAACAGAGTCGAAATTCGTTCCCGTCTGCGGATGCGTCTTAGGCAAGCGCCGTAAGCCCAACAGAGGGCCGATATGAGTGCGCCGTGAAGGCCAGCGACGATGAGCGCGAGGTAAAACACCGCGATCGGGCCGATGACGGCTTCGAGTAGGACGGGTACCGCGTGACGGAGCGCGGCGCGTGGCGCCGGCATGTGAAGAATCGGAATCTCGCCTGCGCTATGCGAGATCGTCATCGGTGCGAGCGTGCGCCGAGTTCGACCGCTCGTTCTGATCGAGTAGGGCTTTTCCAACAGGTCGGACCTTTTATCGTCGAGCACAGGGCGGACGATCGAAGGTCGCCTGGTGGCAGGAGCGTACCAGCCCTCCGGTCAGCCGACTTCGCGTTCGAATGCCTTCAACCCGGGCGCAGGGAACGGCTCCGGCCGACGCGCTCGCAACAACGACGACGCCGCGACGGACCCCCCCAAATTGCTCCATCCCGAAGTCTCCGGCAGTGGCGCGTCTCTTCCTTGATGTGATCAAGCCGGCGATTACCACCTCGTATCGAGGTGTTTCAGAGAATCGACCGAACCGGCGGGGTCTGCCGCGGGATCGACGAACTCGATAGCGGCACGAACGTCTCTTTTCATGCCCGACTCGGTATCCCGCACGTCTCCGAATAACTGAACCTGGACTTCGACCCTGCGACCTTCCATCTGCTCGGCCGTGATGTCGAAGAACTTCAACCTCGCTCCCGTCGACGAGATGTCAGACACGCGGCATTCTCGCCACTGTCCCCCCGGATCATCGTGAAGCCGGTACACGGCGTCCCAAACAACCGGCGGTGGAGGAGCAACCCGACTCCACACGAGCTCGTCCTCGTCGGCTGGCTCGGGCTCCTCGCGAGCATCTACGTCTGCGTGGAGACTTTCGATTACGTCGGTGACCTTTTCCTCCGCTGCCTCCTCGGGTGCGGCGCGACCCTGAAGAAGCATTTCGAGAATGGTCGGCCCCTCAGGCTCTTCGTCGTCAGTGTTTCCAGGTGACGTCACGCGTGGATCCGCCATTCATCGTCAGGTCGAACAATCTGATCTGCAGCTATCGCTCTAAACGACCAAAGTGGGATCGAAGTTGAGCGACCGAGGGGCCGCGCCATCGCTGAACTGTTCGCTCTCGACGATCCTCCGAGGGTGGCCACGCCGAAACCGGGGCGGTAGGCGATCGCGGACGACGCGACAACCGACCTCGGAGGGCGGCGTCAAAAAGAGATTCTCACCCGTTGATCGTGCAATTGACGCAGAGCGTCGCCGCTGGGAGCACTCTTAGCCGTTCAGTCAGAATCGCCTCGCCGCATTGTTCGCAGAAGCCGTAGGTTCCCAGGCGTACCCGTTCAAGAGCCGCGTCGAGATCGGACAGGTGGTGCCGGGTCCGCTCGAGAAGAGATCCGACGCGAGCTCGTTCGTAGCCGACTGTCGATCCCTCCGGGTCGTGTTCGTCGTCCGGACCCATGCTGGTGGATTCGGCGATCGCTGCCAGATCATCTTCAAGATCGGTGACGACGACGACCGTGGCCGCCCGAGTGCGCGAAAGCTGTTCAGCTAGGACGTCCAAAGCACCCCGGTCGGTGACAGTGGACTGAGTATGACGCGCGGGCCTTCGCATGATTGGACCAATGCCTCAGGTTGCCGGACAGATCCCGAAGTTTCAAGCTGCAGCGCACGAAGTCGAACCAAGAATTCGGGCGCGACTCCTTCGGCTGTTTGCAGTTCCTTGATGGGGACACAGCACTCGCTCCCATCCTTTCAGCCCTGGAAACAACGAGACCACGAGGCGCTCGGCATTAGCCTCGCCGTCGCAGACTCTGACCACTTATAGGGGGGCTCCTTATGCACGTCTTTAGGTCGTCCGGGCGATTGGTCGCCCTGGCCACGATCGCTTGCACCGTCGTGATGCTTCCGACGGTCGCGCTCGCAGCCGCGTCGCATTCGCCAATGACAGACGTACCGATCGTGCAAAGCGTGCCGAGATGCACGATGCCGGGTCTCGACATTTGGCTTGACACGAACGGCAGTGGTACCGCTGGCGGCAGCTACTACTACCTCGAGTTCACGAATCTGTCGGGGCATGCCTGCAGTCTCGTCGGCTACCCATGGGTCCGCGCGATCAACTTTGCGAACGCCTGGCTCGGAAGCGCTGCGTCTCGGAACGTTGCAGGCGCGCCGAAGGTGGTGTCACTTTCCGACGGCACCAAGGCCACAGGTCTTCCTCCGATTGGCGCTAAAGCGACCGCGACCTCCGTACTTAAGATCACGGACGTGGGAGTCTTTTCGGCTTCTGCCTGTCACCACTTAACCGCTGTGGCTCTCGAGGTAGCAACAGGGAATCACATTGCGCCGAAAATCATTCCGTTTCCGTTTGTCGCTTGCGCGCGGAACGGCCCCGTGTATCTACACGTAGGGGCCTGGGAGAAGGGAATTCTCCCCGCCTAAGCGATCGTCCTGCGATCCAATCGTCGAGTTCGATTGGGCCGGGGCTTTCGACGCGAAGCGGAGCCAACCACACACCCGCAGGCTCATGAACGGGTCGTTTCCACCGAGCCAGTCTGTCGCGACGACGAACGTAACTGTCTCGTCTTCTGCGGCTCACCAGGCGGTCAATCTCTCGCATAAACGGGGATGAGAGTTGCCCGCGCAATGACGTGCGACAGCATTTGGAACGACGCCAGCGCAGGAGTTGTACTCGTGGCCAGGCCGGTTTCTGCAAGATCGAGGGCCGAGACGACGAGAAAGTAGCGATGGGGGTCGTCCCCGGGAGGCGGAGCGGAGCCCAGGTAACGCGGCAAACCCGCGTCGTTTGCAAGATGTACGGCGCCTGCCGGAAGCGTTTCATCGCTATCGCCGGCCCCGGCTGGCAACGATGTGATGTGAGCCGGGAGATTGATTACGAACCAATGCCAAAAGCCGCTCGGCGTCGGCGCGTCAGGATCGAACATGGTGATCATGAAGCTCCGCGTCTGCTCCGGAAATCCTGACCATTCGAGGTCGGGGGACGTGTCTTCGCCGCCCGCCCCGAAAATGCCGCTGACCTGAGCTCGGGGAAGGCGCTGATTATCGGCAACGTCGCTGCTCCGGAGTTCGAAGCCCGCAACGACGGGGAGATCGCTGTACGGATCGCGCTTCATGGTTGAGACTCCTTTTTCATTGGCATCTTTGGTTTCGAAACTCGCTGCCGCTGACGCGCTGCCTCTTTATTGACTTGGGTCCTCCACCTCCAATCCGAGCTGGTGCATCCTCGCAAGGTTGTCCTCCACACCGAATGCACCGACCAGCTTCCCGTTGCTCACCCAGAAGAAGTAGAACTCGTCGACATCCTGGAACTGCCGACCGGTCGGCGGGTGGCCCATCCAAACCCCGAGCTGTGTGCCCGAACACCGCAAATGTGCGGCAACCTTTTCGCCTTCGGCGATGAGATCGACAATCTCCATCTTGAAGTCGGGGAACGATTCCCGGAAGGGCCCGATCCAGTGCCGTGCGGCGGCAGCGATATCGGCTTCGGCCACTTCGTCAAGTACATCGAGTTTGCTTTGATTGACTGCTTCTTCAACAAGACGACGCACTAGGAGCTTGTTCTCATCCGTGGTCATGGCATCGTCGTTCTACGTCCGTGGTGATATCCGAGATGTGGCACCTCGTTGGTTAGAGCTACCAAATTATTCGACCCCATCTTGGCAGGCACCATCTCAGGCCGAGCGCAATCGGAACCGGCGCCTAACGAACGGACTCGATTTGGCGTCTTGTCGGAGGCGTTAGCGCGCATAGAGCGGCCGGTCGACTGGTGGCACGTCGACAGTTGGCTGTCGATTGGGATACCGCTTGCGCACGCGGTTCGACCCTCGTTACCTTCGAGATCAGCGCATCACGAGGAGCGCCGAATGACTCAGCCGGACATTCGACTCTTCCTTGCCGACGTCGATGGCACATTGGTGACTCAGGACAAGGTCTTGACTGATCAAGCCGTGCTCGCGGTCAGTCGGCTTGGCGACGCCGGGGTCTTATTCGCGGTGACGAGCGGACGCCCCCCGCGGGGTATGTCAATGCTGCTCGAGCCCCTAAATCTCAAAACGCCAATTGCTGGCTTCAACGGAGGCCTGTTGGTGAACAGTGACATGTCCGTAATTGAACAGCGCACCGTGGCTAAAGAATTGGTACCAAACATCGTCGAGCAGTTGGCGTCCTTCGGACTGACAGTCTGGCTCTACCAAGGAAACGACTGGATCGTTCCCGATCGGAACGGACCACACGTCGACAGAGAGGCCACGACGGTCAGATTCGAACCCATCGTTGCTCCCGATTTGCGAAAATTCACCGATGACATCGTCAAGATCGTCGGGGTGAGCGATGATCACAACCTCGTCGAGACCGCGGCTGCTGCGACACGAGATAAGTTTGGAGATCATGTGACGGCGGCGCTTTCGCAGCCCTACTACTTGGACGTCACCAACCCCGACGCAAACAAGGGAGCGGTTGTTCAGTATCTGGCGGCGCGATATGCAATAGCCCGTGAGAACATCGCGACAATTGGCGATATGCCGAATGACATTTTGATGTTCGCGCACTCCGGTCTGAGTATCGCGATGGGGAACGCGGACCCAGAGGTTCAACGCGCCGCCCGTCGTGTCACGACCTCGAACGACAATGAAGGTTTCGCCAAAGCCGTGGAACGGTATGTACTCGCTCCGCCGCACAGCGCCGCTCCTCGATCATTCGAGGATCTGCGTTAGGAGGCAACGGCGCTCCAGCGGCGCCTGCTTGCTCTCATACCGATCGTCAGAGATTCCCGGCTCATTGGAGGCCGTGCGGTTGTCGTCTTCGCAGTGGTAAACACCCCGGATGGGAAGTGTTATCCGGGAGATAGTCCTCGATTGCATCGATCCGAAAGCCGTTGCCCAGTTCTGGGGAGGCGTCCTTGGCTGGGATCTGCATCAGGAGGGCGAGTGGTATTGGATGGCCGCGCCCGGTGCAGACGAGTCACGGGATTTGGCGCTGGTGTTCCTCCATGTGCCGGAAAGGAAAACATCGAAGAACCGGATCCACATAGACGTTTCCCCCGTTGGGTGCAACCAGTCCGATGAGTTGGCACGCCTCAAGTCTCTCGGGGCCGTCGAGACAGACGTCGGTCAAGGAAAGACGCCGTGGGTGGTTCTCGCAGATCCGGAAGGGAACGAGTTCTGTCTGCTCGCGGGACGCGTCGACTGATCCGCCGCCGCGCCAGACGTGACGACGTCGGCGCCAGGCAGGACCCGTTGAGGTCGGAAAAAGCTCTCTTGTCATGATGGAAGTTCTCTTCGCCAGCGTGCCTGTGACGGACCTATCTACCTCGACTTCCTGGTACGAGCGACTTTTCGGGCGCGCCGCCGACATCGTTCCTAACGAGAAGGAGGTCATGTGGCGCATTGCCGGGAACGGCTGGCTCTACGTGATCGAGGATGAGAAACGAGCCGGACGCACCGCCGTGACGATCTCTGTGAGCGATCTAGACCGCTTCGTGACCGATCTCACGGCCCGCGGGGTTGATGTCGGGCAAATCGAGACAGTCGGTGATGCGGGACGCAAAGCGAGCGTGATCGACTCCGATGGAAACGTGCTCAGCTTCATCGAGGTAAATGCGAAGGACTAGCGAAAGCAGCTAATGGTTGCGCGTGCGGCCGACTCGAGGCTGTTGTCCCGAGGCGAGCCCCCTCGCAACGCGGGATCGCGCTACTCGTCTGTGCCGGCTCTCTCCGAACTCAACCGATTACCAACAAAGGCAGCCAGTGCCTCTCGAGAAGGATGCCCCCAGCCGATGCAAAAGGGGTGGCCGGCCGGGTCCGCGTATACCTGGTGTCCCTCTTCGGCATCGACGTCGTCCGGCCGGAGCAGTGTGGCGCCAAGCCCGATCGCGGTTAGGTGCGCGGCTCGCGGGTCTTCGACATGAAGGTCGAGATGGACCTGCTGAGGAGCTCCGTCCGGCCATTGCGGCGGAACGTGATGCGGCACCAGCTGCACGCCGATGCGCCATTCGCCTGAGCCATCGATGACGCAATGAAAACGTTCGTCCGCGTAGACGCGACCGCCGAACATCCCGGCCCAAAATCTGCTCTCCGCGTCCAGATCGGCGGCATCGAAGACGATCACATGGCGCACCATGTCCATACCCGCTGCCTCAGGCAACAGCGGCGACGCGTTCGGCCGCTCGATCGCATTCAGACTCACGATGCAGTGCGGGGTCGGCAGCGAACCGCCCTGCGACGCGGACGACTTCGCCGCCGAGCGTCTTGAGCTGCAGCTCCACTGCTCCATCCGTGATTCGACCTGCTTGGTCGAAAATGCTTGCTGCACCCGCAACCGGAACAACGTACGGCACGGCCCAAGCTCGAAGCGCCCTGATCGCGAACTCCATCGTGTTAATAGCTTGAAGTCCCTGCGTTCCCCCCGCCGCACTGATCAGCCCGACCACCTTGTCGTATAGAAACGGCGGGTCGCTATCCCGTAGCAGGTGTAGCCAGTCAAGCGCGTTCTTGAACGCGCCTGAGATCGTTCCTTGATACATGGGGCTGCTCCACAGCATCCCATCGGCGCTGTGGGACAACTCGATCAAGCGTGCCGCCGCTGGGGTCGGATCGTCGTTTTCGGGGTTGTACATCGGCAAATCGAGCTCGCGCAGATCGAGAAGGTTCGTCTTCGCACCGGCACTGGCTGCTCCTTCGAGCGCGACCTTCAGAGCCGCGAGGCTCTTCGATGTGCTCGCCATCGACCCGCCGAGACCGACGATCGTTATCATCCTGGCCAACCCTCACCTCCGCGCCCCATTGCTTCTATACATTTGCGCCGAGCAGTCCGACACTGAACTCGGAACTGACAAGCCGATACATCTAGCACCATCTGTGTGCATTTTGCATCGTGGCGAGCGATCTTCTGTGGAGGCCGGCAAGTCCCTTGAGCGACGGACGGGATCGCCCGCTCAAGAGCACGGCAGCGACGTCACGGGGCGGGGGCTCAATTCGGCGAGGTGGAACTCTCAGAAAGCCGACGCAACAACTCAACATCGCCTCATCTTGGTCGTTTAGGTCAATAGATCGATTGGCCCATTCGCGGGGAGAGGTGAGTTGGGGCGCATGCTCAGAAAGCGACGTGGCGAGAGGACGGAAACCCTGCTTGACCAGTACCAATCCGTCGTTCCTGCGCCCGCAGCCCTTCAAGCCGCGCAACTGCGGAGGTCGGTTCCGCGACAGCCAGTCGCCTGGACCGCCAAATGCCGGCTTCGCGGTGACCCCGACGGTGATTGGCGCGTTTGTCTGATCTCTGACATCTCGCCCGCCGGCGCCGGATTGAGGCTCGCCGGTGTGACGCCTGGAGAGGTGAAGAGTCGTGGGATTGAAGTGATGATTCAGTTGGGCGGTGAGGTCCGCAACGCCAGCCAGGAACTTGAGGACGTCGTTCGGATCGGGATCGAGTTCGCCGACATTTCGGGTGACGCGGCGGACTTCCTCGACTCGCTCAAACGCTCCGGGACGCGGTGGTAGGGCGGTGCAAATGTCAGGACATGCGAACGAAGTCGCGCGTTTCGTCGTCGCTCTTGAACGCCTTCTCCGAAGGCTTGCCGGTCAAACGGGTCGACAGCCTCACCCGGCACTGGCGTGCGGGCGGGCGGGATTCCACGGGCAGCGCGGGCATCGCCTCCAACCGACTCCGTTGAGGGTGGGCATGGACTACGCGGGGAGGCGTCTCACCTAAAGGCGTCCTCGCCTTGCGTCCAGGGATCTAACACAAGCTCGTTGTGGCTGACCATGTCAACTCCCGGCGGCTGGCCTGGCGGTGAATGAAGCCCGCTACGCGCGGCGATGCAGCCTCTGCTCGTTCGGAATCGCCATGTGACGTTCGGAGGGACGTGCGCCATCGAAACAGCCTGAATAGTTCACAAGCATCGGTTTATTGAACTTACGCACGCCGTAGGCAAGGCTTTGCTCCCAGCACCTTCCAGAGGAGGAACAGTGGACGGATACATCCAAATCGTCGAGTACCAGTCCGACGACATCGGCGCCGTGATCGAAGCCGCGAGGAGCGTGCCGGTTCCCGAGGGCGTTCCGAAGCCAATTTCAGCGATCGTGGTAAGGGATCGAGACCGCCCAGATACGTACGCGACGATCCTCCGCTTCAATTCCTACGAAGATGCGATGCGCCATTCTGAAAGTGACGCCACTCACGAGCGCATTGCCAAGATCCGACCGCTCGTGAAAGGTGAGAACCGGTTTTACAACCTCGACGTTCTCGACGAGACGAACCCATAGCACTCGTTCGATTGGGAGTGGCGCAGACTTACCCCGTCAAACACGCGGCCTGAACCTCCGGAGGCTCGGAACGGTTCGGATCAAGCGCGCCGACCGAGCAGGATCAAGAGGTGCCTCTCGTCGTCTGCGCCTTCGCGCCTGGGTCTTTACTCCCAGAAGGCGCCACGGGCTCTGAGCGGTTCGTCCTCAGGCTCGACGATCTCGATGCAGGCTATGACGAGTTCGGGGTCAAGGTGGAGTCCTGATCAGGAAGGGCTCGTGGCGCGCTAATAGCGCCTATCGGACCCTGAGCGTCCCGGACCTCGACCCAACTTGATCGGGCCGCAGGGAGATGCCGCAACCACCACTTTGTAAGTCAATCGCCTTGGACAGCCCGGCTGAGCCCGGCCCTACCATCGAAAGTCGGAACGCTTCAGCGAATCAACGAACCTGGCCGCCTCACCCGACAACTCGACAAACTCCACGCCGACTTGAACGTCCTTCTTCATTCCGGGCTCGATATTGCGTACGCCGCCGCTCAACTGAACGAGAAGGTCGATCTCACGTCCTTCTGCCTCTTCCGGTTTGATGCCGAAGAGTCTCAGACGCACTCCGGCCGTCGAGACGTCAGCGATCCGGCAGTCACGCCACCGTTCCTCGGGTGGACTGTCCTGAAACCTGTACTTGGCACTCCATTCGACTGGTTGCCTCGGAACCGCTCGTTGGACCTGGAGCTGGGTCGTAGATTCTTCGGCCGGTCCCCGTTCAATGACGGAATCAGAGCGTTCGAGTGAGGTTCCAAGCTCGTCAACCGTTTCGGGTTGTTCGGTAGTCATGGCAACTAACACAGACGACCAAAGCCGAACCGGAGTTGAAGGCGAATGTTCGCTATCGATGTCTTGACCCTGCTACTCGCGACGCGTCAGGGACACCGCTAGATAAAACCGGCAGGTTGTATTGCTAGGCGTCCCTCGTCATCATCCGCCAGGCGCCGAGGGCCGTCCATACAACGATCCAGGCGACGATGACGATAATTGCTTCGGTTGTCGTCTCCGGTATCAGCTGTGATCGTCCGCCTCCCGGTCCGGAGCCCGGACCACCGCCCCCGCCACCAAAGACGAGCGGAAGGGCCCCGGGTTCTATATGGGCCATCGCAACTCCGACGACGGATCTTTGTGCGTTGATGAGATGTGGAATGTGTGCCCTCGAAAAGATCGGCGTGAGGATGAGCTCGAGGACGATCATCAGGATGACCGACACCGTTCTCTGCCCGATCAGCGAGGCAAGGCCCAATCCGACGAGGAAGCCAATCGTGGCTTCGAGCTCGACCCACAATCCGCTCTCGATCATCAGTGAATCAGACGGGTAGAGGAATAGCCTTGAGTAGCTGGCGTAGTTCTGTTTCGCAATGGTGACGGCGAAAGCCTTTATCTCCGCCTGAGTAACAGGGGTTCCATTCGGGCTAGTAGTGCCGGCAATGACCAAGCCGTGCGGTCCGCAGTTGACGTTGCCGAGTTGCGGCCCACTTCTTTTCGGTCCCCCGAAGAAGGGGAAGTTGCAGATGACTTGGTCGGCGTTCGCGGCTGACCATGCCTCGAACTGCACCTCGGAAAGATGCGGCGGGACGTTCAGTCCGTTGTCGTTGAGCTTGGTCGGTGCGGCCAAGACACAAATTGCGCAGACGATGATGAAACCGGTCGCCACCATCGACCAGATGATCGCCAGGCCGGCAGGGACGCGTGCCAGGTAAAGCGCGAGCCGCGAGCGGCCCGACACGACGAGGTGGCGGAACAGCCCGTCGCCTAGGTCCGCCGACCCGGCCGTGCACCCGAGCGTGGCCGCGACGATGAAGCCGAAGATGAAAAGAACGCCGGCAACGAGGCTTGTGAAGATCGTGTAACCGCCGGCCGGCCCGTAGGACTTCGGGTCGAAGGCGTGCGCGAGGAGTCTCACCACGAGGAAGACCGTCGGAATCCCGATCGTCACGACGGCGAGGGTGATCATGAGCCCCCGCCGTTTCGTGAGTTCCATCATCCGTGTCGTGATCATTCCGAAAGTCGGAACGTACGAACCCCGGTGATCTGGCGGTGCATCGCCTGAAGTCGACGCCAAGCTTGGCGTTGGGACGTTTGCCTGGACTGTCGTCATTCTGATGCCCCCAACCGGCTGGTCACTTGCAAGAACCAAGACTCGAGCGACGCCTGGATCGGCTGAAGCCTGTAAATCGCTACCCCGCCTTCCACAAGGACGCGGGCGATCTCGGCGATTGCGTCGCGTCCGGAGCCTGCCGGAAGAGCGACACTTATCCCGAGATGCACGTCCTCTATTTGCGAGCCGAGAGTCGTGCGTTCAAGCAATTCGCGAGCCCGCTCGGGATCGGAGCACTCGACCTGTATCACGACTGAGGTGCCCGCCAGCAGCTCCGAGATCGGGCCTTGGCGGATGACCTTGCCCTTGTCGACGATGGCGATCGCATCACAAGTTCGCTCGACTTCGTCGAGGAGGTGCGAAGACAAAACAACGGTGCGTCCCTCCGCCGTGAGGGACTGGATCATCTCTCGCATGTCCTGCATTCCTGCCGGGTCGAGTCCGTTCATCGGCTCGTCGAGGAGGAGGAGCTGCGGATCGCCGATGAGGCAGGCGGCCACTCCGAGGCGCTGGCGCATGCCCAAGGAGTACTTCGCCACCTTGTCGTCGGCCCGATGAAGGATGCCGACGCGCTCGAGCGCCGGTTCAATCCGCGTACGCGCCGCAGGCTCGCGCACCGCCGCGAGCATGCTCAGGTTCTGTCGGCCAGTCAGGTGACGAGGGAACCTCGGCTCGTCGACGATGGCCCCTACGCGCGCCAGGGCGAGGTCGCGGTGCTTTGGCACCCGGTAGCCGAGCAAGGACATGGTCCCCGCGTCGGCATGCGTCAAACCGAGCAGCACCCGGATGAGAGTCGTCTTGCCTGCGCCGTTCGGCCCGAGATATCCGAAGGCGCTACCCCGCGGAACGAGCAATTCCACATCATTTACTGCGGTGTTGCCCCCAAAGCGCTTGGTCAGCCCGTGTGTCTCGACAGCCCATCGGCCCTCGGCTGCCCCCTCCGGAACGGCCACAGCTGTTGCTCCCTCGGCAGCGATCATCTAATTACCCCCGGTCATTTACGGTCTCTTTTCTCCGCTGGACCTCGGCATTCGACTGCTGTGAGGTTCGCACCCAGCCCACCCCTGGTCGTCCACTCCTAGTCCATTCCTCATATACAGCAGATGTGGTAATACGCCCCTTGACTGCGACGCCGGGTACATCCTCAGGTGTACCTACCGAGGCTTCCAGGGCGTACGAGCCAGATTTCTCTAGTCGTTGCGAGACGCGAGGGTTGGCTGGGCAGTCGGTTGCGCCGCTCGTCATCGGGCTAGAAGGGTGCGCCGTCACCGAATGCAGTCGTTGTAGAACTGCGTGACAATCACCGTGCGAATAGCGGTCACGGTCTCATTGTCGAGATCGGGGACTCCGGTCGCAATGAGGCCACTCGGTGTGGTTTCCGGGGGCTAACCCCACCAGACCTCGCTTACGCGCGTTCAAAATAGGACGCGTTGCACGGGTCAAAGAACTGGAATTGCCCTCCGTGCAAGTTCGTGTGCGACTAGCGCGGGACGTTCACTCCCCATTCAAGTGAACGCCGATGCCTTTGTTCCTACATACCTGTCGCGATCCGGCATGGGACTGGCAACGACCTCAATCCCGACAATTCCGGCGTCCGCAAAGGCAGAGCGGTAGTCGTCAGTTTCGAAAAGAGTGAGCGCGTGATGATCGACGAGGTGTTCGATTCCGTCTGGTGAGCCAACGAGGTGGTGCATCTCGAGGTACGTCTTGTTTCCTTCGCGCCGAGTGCGGCTCATCCGTGCGATCTGCATCCCTTCTGCACTAGCCGTGTCGAGATGGAGCGACGTGGAATCACGCCATTTCTCGGGGCGCACCCAGCCGTCAACGACGAGGACACCTCCCGGTCGCATGTGGTCGACCATCGTTCGGATGGCTTTTCGGAGCTCATCAGGGTCCTCCATGTATCCGATCGAGCTGAAAAGGCAGACGACGGCGTCGAACGTCCGTCCGAGCTTGAAATTCCTCATGTCGGCTTCGATGAGCGTCGCCTTCGGGAGATGACGGCGGGCTTCGGCGAGCATCCCCTCGTCGATGTCGACGCCGACAACGTCGTATCGGTCCGACAGGTAGCGGAGATGACCACCCGTGCCGCAGCCGACGTCGAGGAGCGAGCTCGCTCCAGGGAGACAAGATTGAATGAGCTCATCGAGCGCGGCGGACTCGGCTTCATAGTCCTTTCCGATCCCCGCATAGAGCACGTCGTAGATGTGCGCGGTGGTGCGGAACATCGAGTCATTCTCCCAGAGCCCCCTTGCGGCCGGACGGCCTTCGGCAATTGAGGTATGCCTGATCGCTTGCGGCAGACCCAATGAACATGAGACCGGCGCCATTGCGGCTGAAAGACCGTGACCGCGTCGGAGGAGGCCGAGCCTCGCTCGAGTTCAGGCGTACGTCACCTCCCACTCGGCGTAGCGTGGCCCGGTGCTCGAGCGATTCACCGATCGGGCGCGACGGGTTCTGGTGCTCGCTCAAGAAGAAGCGCGACTTCTCGATCACAACTTCATCGGTCCTGAGCACCTTCTCATCGGCCTGATACACGAGGGAGACGGGCTCGCCGCCAGAGCACTCGGATCCCTCGGGATCTCGCTCGAGGGGATGAGGACAGAAGTTGAAAAAGCAATCGATCGCCAAGGCGACGCTTCGACCAACCGCCGGTCTCGCCTCCCGTCACGATCTGCTCGAAGAGAGATGCCCGGACGAGGCGTACCGGCGCCACCTCTTACACCCCAGCTGAAAAAGGTGCTCGAGCTCTCTTCGAAAGAGGCCCTGCAGCTCGGTCACAACTACATCGGCACCGAGCACCTGCTGCTGGGAATAGTTGCAGCAGGTGACAGTGTCGCAACCGACGCACTCGAGTCCCGCGGTGCGAACTCACGCCGTGTGCGTGAAGAGGTTATTTCGCTCCTCGGCGGGCATGGCTCCCCGGCTAGTGCGACGGAAGAGCGTCGACCGACACGTCGCGCCGCGTGGCCAACGGACGCTGTCCGGTACCCGATCCGTCTCGTTTCAGGACCGAAGGATCCGTTTCTGATTCAAGGACTCGAGTGCCGAATCGTAGGCCTCCTCATCTTCGAAGAGGATTTCGAGATCGTCTGGACGGTCGCCGGCGATCACGACGTGCTCTGGTCAAAGCTTGGCGTTCTCGAGGACGACGACCATCCCCCGCTGGGTACAACCCCACGATGGGTGACTGCTGTCGAAGACGATTTAGAGACCGTGTACGAGACCGATTCGCGGGTATTTACGCGGTCGCCTTCACGGTGGAGCGGCCACGTGAGCTGTCGCCCTGCGCCGCCCCCAGAAGCTCGACTTCTCGGGTTTACTTGGATCGATCGACCAGTTGAGATTCAGCTTTAGTCAGCTGTTGGAGTCCAGAGCCGATGTCGCCCAAGGGCGACTCGACGATCTGGCCCAAGCCGCTTCAGTGAGGAGGCGAAACCGTCTACAAAGTTCGGTGAACGCGCGCCCACGCCAGCGAGCCCGCACAGTTGAAGGTGCGATTCGACACCATTGTCCCGTGACGAGAAGGCAACACGAGTCATAGCCGTCGGACATGGGACAGGGCGCTCCCCTGCCGCTCTACTCGGTGATCTGGTCGTCGCTTGCTGAGAATACAGATCTGGCCGATACCCGATGGGCGAGCGGGACCGGTTTGTTTGAGCGATTCCGATGTGATTTCCACTCAGGGATCAGAGGTCCCGCCGCATAACCCAGAGTGGCAGCCCCGCGCTCGGGCAGAGGTTTCAAGCACTCGTCGGAAGCCCGCCGATTCGAACATCGAGGTCGTGCCGACGTAGGCGGAAGTGGCGTCAATACGCCTCCCGGCAGGATCGATTGGGTAACCCTCGATCGCCGACGCCCCCAATCCTCTGGCGTACTCGACCGCCGCCGTGAGCAGCGCGCTCGCGACGTCGCGCCGCCGAAACCCGGTTCGGACAAGGAAGCAGACGATCGCCCACACCTCGGCGTCATGGGGGACGGGGATGGTTCGAGAACGCGCAGCGGCCAAACTCAGAATGCGGTCCGATGCCGCACCATCCAACTGGCTCGCCATCGATGTAAGCGAGCATCCCTGGCGCCGGCGCCTTCTCGGACCTTTGCTTCATGAGCCGCGCTCGAGGGCGAGCCTGCGCAGGAAGTTCGGCGGACGAGACACGGCCATACTCGGACGCTGACATTCGGTAGTACATACACCAACACGCGCCACCTCCCGTCAGGTGCAAGCACGGCGGCAATGTCAGAGAACATCGAACCGTTCGACGGCTCAACCTTGAGCGTCATGGCCAAAACTACATTTGCCACCGCGCGACCGAATGGCCGCGAAGGTCGGGCTCGTATTGCTCGAAGCGTCGCTGAACATCCACGGGATACATGGGCAAGACAGTCACCGATACGGCCGGCCGGGAGGCACAAACAGAAGCGCGGCACCAGTCGGACCCGTGGACACGCAGAGTCGACAAGGAGAGGATTCGGGATGGCACGTCAGCTGATGGCGACCGAGCAGATTCTTTTCATCTTGCGGCAGACCCCTAATCGACTCACCGAGCTGACCGCCGGTGCAAGTGAGTCCCAGCTCCGCACCGCTCCCGAGCCAGGTGAATGGTCGGTTGCCGAGGTACTCGCCCACCTGCGGTCTTGTGCCGACGTGTGGGGTGACGCCATCGAGACGATCGTCGTCACCGATCACCCCACCCTGAGAGCGGTGAACCCGACTACCTGGGTCGAGTCCACCGACTATCGCGAGCTTGAGTTTGCTCCATCGCTGCAGGCGTTCTCGGAGCAACGTGCTCGTCATCTGTCCCTGCTCGGACACTTGTCGAGCGTGGGATGGTCTCGAACGGCCACGGTGCTCGGGGCTGGCAAGCCGCTTGAACTGACAGTGCGCTCCTACGCGGACCGGTTGGCCCGACACGAGCGGACTCATTGGAGACAACTGACAAAAACCATGAAGGCGTTAGCGAGTTGAGCCGTCGTGCTAGCCCAGATGTATCGGGACGCTCAGCGCCTGATCGCCGGCACCATGCCCCATGCCGCCGTGACAGTTCCTTTTCTCGTCGGCGGTGACCTTTGTCTGAGCCTGGACGAGTACCCCGTCGGTACCTTTGCGCCATGAGCCCAGAGATCGACTACGCGAGTCCAGGGCCCATCACCGACCTGTCAGCCATCGAGCGAAGGGTGTTAGACGGTCTCGATTCAGGACCGGTCGGGATCTGCTGGCCCACACATACTCTTATCGTTGAACCGGACGAGGCAGTTGCCCACGAAGTGCCGGCAGAGAGGTTCGCCGAAAAGAATTTGCGGCCGGCGGCTCGCATCATCGAAGTGTTGCTCAGCCTCGTCCCCGAGCCTGTGCACATCGAGCGACCGCCCTCTGCTCGAGTCGTCGGAACGTGTCGGCACTTCGCCGTCGTGAGCTGTGCATTGCTGCGCTAGCGGGCTGAGCAGTCGTGCTAGCCCGGATGTGCCGGAACGCTCAGCGCCCGACGGGCGGCGCGGTAGCCAGGGACCAGGCCAAGCTTTCATCGTCTTCTTCGACGATCGGAGGAAGACGATGCCTGGACTGCAATCGACCACCGCGTCCCTTAAATCACCGGAGACGGAGAATCCCTCCGATGAAGCTCAACTTGCTGCAGCCGCTTTTCGCGCCCGCTACAGCGGAAGGACTCTCGACGCTATCGATTCGACCTTCGCTCGTTCTTCCAGTGGGCAACCGATTCGACTCTCCCGGTTCTCGACGCGACACGACCGCATATCGAGCTCTACCGCACGACGCTCGAAGAGCGCGGCCTCGCCACTTCGACGATCGACCGGAGGCTCTCAACGGTCTGCGGCTATTACCGTTTTGCCCACATCGACGGACGGATCCTGTCCAATCCCGCCCAGTACGTGCGGCGTCCGAAGGTGTACCCGAGCGAGGGTCGCGGCATGGATCGCGGCGAGCTCGGCACGTTCCTCTTCACAGCGGAGCGATTCGACCGCGATCACGCCGTCCTCGCGGTGCTTCTCGGACTGAATGGCCTCGGGTGAGCGAGGCGTGCGGGACGAATATCGAAGATCTCGGCTTCGATCGCGGACACCGAACCCTTCGCATCGTTGGGAAAGGCAACAAGCCGGCTGTCATCCCGCTCGTGCCGCGCACGGCGAGAACGATTGACCTCGCTGTTGGCGAGCGATCGGAAGGAGCGATCTTGCGCCGACGAGACGGCGCGCGTCTCGACCGCCGGACCGCCCACCGTTGGGTGCGCTCGATCGGCAAGCGGGCCGGCCTTGGGGCTGTCCACCCCCACATGCTGCGGGCTGGGTTCATCATGGCCGCGCTCGACGCCGGTGTTCCGCTGCGCGATGTCCAGATTGCAGCCCGACACGCCGATCCGAGGACAACGACTGTATACGACCGGCACCGTGAGAACTTCGACCGACATGCCCCATACGTCGTCGTCGCGTTTGTTGCCGGCGGCTGACCGCTCATGAGCTGATCAAAACGTCACAATGCGGCACCTTCGGGCGAGGGCCTTGCCACCCAATCGCCGTGTTATGTGGCATCTACCATTGGCGTCGCTACAACTGCACCTTTCGTGCCGGCGTTCGCACCGGGATCCACCCCTCGGCGCAGATCCCGATGTCGCGCATTTCGTAGGCTGAGCGCGGGTGACGACCGCGAGAGGCGGAATTCGGCTGGCCGAGCTGGTATCGGCGCTATCGCTGGCGACAGACCTCGGACTTGGCCAGCCACAGGAACACGTCATCCGCCAGACCCTTATTGCGCTGCGGATGGCGGACCTCGAACGTTTATCCGATGACGAGAGGGCCGCCATTTTCTACGTGTCGCTCCTCGCGTGGGTCGGTTGCCTTGCCGATGCCTACGAGATGGGCAAGTGGTTTGGTGATGACACGGCCGTGCGCGCCGACAGCTACCTAGTGGATCTCACGGGCCTGCCCATGATGCGCTTCATGCTCGGCCACGTCGCTGCCGGAAGCTCGCCGATCCGGCGGCTGACGATGATCGGCCGTTTCCTCGCCGGCGGATCAAAAGAGGTCGAGCGGTCGATGGCCGCTCACTGCGAGGTCTCGGGCGACCTCGCGCTGCGACTCGGGCTCGGTCCCGAGGTACGCGAGCCGCTCCAGCAGGCCTTCGAGCGCTGGGACGGCAAGGGCTCGCCTTCCAAGCTGGCGGGCGAGCAGATCGTCCGCGTCATGCGGATCGTCCACGTCGCCAATGACGTCGAGGCATTGCACCGCATCGGCGGGACGAAGGCGGCGGTCGAGATGCTTCGCTCCAGGCGGGGCACCGAGTTCGATCCCGCGCTCGTCGACGACTTCTGCGCCCACGCCGACGAGCTGCTTTCGTCCATCGACGAGCTCGACGGCTGGAACACGCTTATCGGCGGGCGCGACGAGTTGGGACGCGAGCTCGAAGGCGAGGAACTCAACGAGGCCTTGGAGGCATTCGCCGACTTCGCCGACATGAAGTCACCCTTCACGCTTGGGCACTCACGAGGAGTCGCCCGGCTGGCCGCCGCCGCTGCTGCCAGCGTCGGCCTGCCGGGTGACGACGTCACCCTTGTCCGGCGAGCGGCGTTAGTACACGACGTCGGCATGATCGGCGTCTCGGCCGGGCTCTTGGCCCGGCCCGGGCCACTGACCGAGGCCGAGCTCGAGCGGGTCCGTACCCACCCCTACCTGACGGCGCGCATGTTCTCGAAGCCCCCGGCGCTGGCGGCAATCGGACAGCTCGCCGCCTTGCACCACGAGCGGATGGACGGATCTGGCTACCCGTCTGGCGTCGGCGGAGAGGGTCTATCGATGGCGGCCCGCGTGATCGCGGCGGCCGACGTCTATCACGCGTTGCTCGAACCGCGACCCCATCGCGCCGGGCTGGATCCTGACGCCGCCCGCCTGGTGCTGACGGCGGAGATCACCGACGGGCGTCTCGATGGTGACGCGGTGCGGGCCGTGTTGGACGCCGCCGGGCATCGGGTGCCGCGACACGAGGGCCACGCGGGTGGTCTCACCCCCCGCGAGGTCGAGATCCTCGTGTTGCTCGCCCGAGGGATGACCAAGAAGCAAATTGCGCAGGAGCTGACCATCTCGACCAAGACGGTCGGCACCCACTGCGAGCACATCTACGCCAAGCTCAACGTGCGTTCCCGGGGCGGCGCGGCCCTGTTCGCGATGCGCCACGGGTTGATGAGAGCGGGCGAGAGCGCCGACTGAGGAGCGCGAAATCGGGCAAAGACCCGATGTGCGGCGGGGCCGAGACGTCGTAAAAGTGCCCCATGAGCGAGAGATCACAACCGCAAGCCCCGGTCAGGACGCGCCCAACGACGAACTGGTCCGTCGGTGGCCTCTTCCTCGAAGCGCTAGCCCAACGCGACTTTGCCCAGATGGGCGACTGTTTCGAGGCCGAGGCGACGATGCGGGCGCTTCTCCCGTACGGTCCCGACGAGTTCCGGGGCGCTCAGCAGATCGTCGGTGCATTCCGGCGCTGGTTCGCAGGCGCTGAGGACTTCGAGGTCCTCGACGGTTCGGTGGGTGACGTCGGCGATCGTCTCCACGTGTCCTGGCGCCTCCGCGTCCGCCCGACGCCGATGGGCGACGACGACTGGCACGTCATCGAGCAGCAGGCCTATCTGCAAGCCAGCGCGCGCATAGAAACCCTCGACCTGCTGTGTTCCGGGTTCATGCCTGACGGTCAGCACTGACCGAGGTCCAAAGCAATCTCGATCTCAAAGAAGGGAAGACGAATATGAGCAACAAGGCCGCCATCAGTCTCACTACCGGACTCGAAGACACCGAGCGAGTCACCGTCGCCTTGCTCGTGGCAGTCGGTGCGGCCGAGAGCGGTCGATCGACGCTGATGTTCCTCACCAAGGAAGCGGTCAGACTGGCACTCGATGGCATCGCGGTCGGTACCGCGTGCGAGGGCTGCCCGAGTATTCCCGACCTCATGGGTCGTTACGCCAAGGCCGCTGGTCGGCTCCTCGTCTGTCCCATCTGCTTCAATGCCAAGCAGCTCGACAACGGGGACTTGGTGTCCAACGCTGAGCTCGGAGGCAGTGTGCAGCTATGGGAGTGGATCGGCGACGGTGCCACGACCTTCAGCTACTGAGACTCCGCAGCAACTGTGACTTACTCCTGACGTCTCTGGGAGGATGCGAGAGATCCATCGTCGGACTTTCGCTGCGCGTTGAGGTACGACTCGAAAGTCGATAAATGAGCCATAGCTTCAGGTTGTGGAAACCGCTTGATTGGGAGGCGTTGATCGTTGACGGTTATGAACCAATCAAGGTGGCGCAACGTGTCTTTGGGCGACTTCCTCACGATCCCAGATGCAAGCTGTGTCAAAACCCGTTCGCCGGCGTCGGTGGCAAGCTGCTCGGGCTCGTGGGCCGGAGGCCCTCGCGCAAGGACCCGAATCTTTGCCAGTACTGCTTTGATCACTTCCCTTCCGGTGGTATCGAGACAGATATCTGCGTTGTTTTCGCGGACGTACGTGCCTCGACTTCTCTGGGAGAGCATTCAACCGCTACGAATTTCGCCAAGTTGCTCAACCGTTTCTACGCCACGGCGACGAAGGTCCTGATTTACCACGACGGCATCGTCGACAAGCTCGTCGGCGATGAGGTGATGGGCCTCTTCATCAAGGGAGTCGCCGGACCCGAGTACCGGCGCAAGGCGGCGATGGCCGCGCTCGACCTCGCCTCGGCGTTCGACGATATACCACTCGGGGTGGCCGCCAATGCGGGTACAGCCTTTCGTGGGCGGTGCCTATAAGCGATCCCGTCGTCCGAAGCCAACAAAGCTGAGCCACAAGCCGCTCGCCAAGAAGGTGATCGAGGGCCTCGAGCAGTGGTGGTCTCCCGAGGAGATCGTGAGCTCCTTGCGCGCCGAGTTCCCGCACGATCCGATGATGTCGGTGAGTCACGAGACGATCTACAAGACGCTTTATGTCCAAGGCCGCGGAGAACTCCGCCGAGAGCTGCACCGATGCCTGCGATCTGGCCGGGCTCAGCGGCGCCCACACGACCGCATGCAGCAGAACGGGAAGATCCCGAACATGGTCATGATCTCCGAGCGCCCGGCCGAGGCCGAAGATCGCGCGGTCCCCGGGCATTGGGAGGGTGACCTCATCATCGGAAAGAACGGACGCTCCGCGGTCGGCACGCTGGTCGAGCGTTCGACGCGCTTTGTTCTTTTGTTGCACCTGCCCGAAGGCAGAGATGCGGCAACAGTCGACAGCGTGAGCAAAGCCATCGTGTCTCTCCCCGACGTGCTTCGTCGCTCGGTCACCTGGGATCAGGGAAAGGAGATGTCGCGACATCAAGCCTTCACGATCGACACCGGCGTCCAGGTCTACTTCTGTGATCCGCACAGCCCCTGGCAGCGCGGATCGAACGAGAACACCAACGGGCTGCTGCGTCAGTACATGCCGAAAGGAACCGACCTCTCGGTTCACAGCGCAGCGGACTTAAAGCGCTTTGCTGCCAGCCTCAACAACAGACCGCGCAAGACACTCGGATATATGAAACCATCAGAAAAGCTCGCCGAGTTTCTTGCGCTCACCGGTTGAATCCGCCAGCTGATGAAATCCACCAAAAGGTCTGCGCCATTACGTCGGACGGCTCCCCGCCGGCTGATATTCGGACGACTCAGCCGGCGATGGCCCCGGTCGATCAGGAACAAGGCAGATCATCCCTTCGCTGAAGCCGGCGGAGGCGATACCGAATGCGGCGTTGAACCGATCGAGATTGACGACCGTCAGGAGAGCGGTGATCTCCACCATCTCCTTCTCCGTGAAGTGCGCTCTCATTCGAGCGAACAGCTCGTCTGAAACCTCCACCGGCGTGCGCATCACGGCGACCGCATAATCGAGGGCGACCTTCTCGCGTTCAGTGAACAGGTTGCTGGAGCGGTAGTTGGGCAGCGCGAGAAGTTCTTCGTCTGCGAAGCCGGAGTTACGGCAGATCTGCGACCCGAGGTCAACGCAGTACTCGCAGCCGATCATCTGCGCGCCCTTCAGTTCGACCAGGTTCTTGAGTCGGTCGTCGACGGCTTTCCCCTTTCGCACCGCCTGTTGGAACTTTCCCATGCCGCTCATCATCTTGGGCTGGTGAGCCCAGATCTCAACCGGCTCGATCCCGCTGCCACGAGCTGGCGCCCGACCGGTCAATTTCTTCATGCCCTTGCGCATAAACTGATAGACGAGTTTGACGATCGGGCCTGCCTGATCCTGTGGTACTCCTTGAATCCGTGCCACTCGGTGTCCTCCGGTCACATCTGGTGGTTTCTTCGGGTCTACTGAACATGACCCGCAACCCCACCCCGATGTGACATGGACCAGGTCGAGTTGGCAAAGCGATTCGATCGCGAGCGGCCCAGGCTGCGGTCGATCGCCTACCGCATCCTCGGGTCTTTGGGTGAAGCGGACGACGCAGTCCAAGAAGCCTGGATTCGACTCCAACGGGGCACGGCGGATATCGACAACCTTCAGGGGTGGCTGACCACCGTCGTCGCCCGGATCTGCCTCAACATCGTCCGCGACAACCGCGCCGACTCACCGCTCGACATGTTCACGCCCGAGCCGCTCATCTCGACAATGGGCGGCGGCGATCCCGAGTACGAGGCTCTGCTCGCCGACGCTGTCGGTATCGCGCTGCAGGTCGTCATCAACGCCCTAACCCCTCCGGAACGAATCGCCTATGTCCTACACGACATGTTCGCCGTGCCATTCGACGAGATCGCCGCACTGGTCGAGCGATCACCCCAGACGACGCGGCAGCTCGCTAGCCGAGCCCGACGCCGGATCCATACAGCTGCGCCCCCGCCGGACCCGGACGTGGCACATCAGAAGTCTGTCGTCGAGGCGTACTTCGCCGCCGCCCGCAATGGCGACCTTGAGGCTCTGGTCGCGGTGTTGGATCCCGACGTCGTCGCCCGCTCGCACGGACGAGCCGGAGTGTTCGAGCTTCGCGGTGCCGAGAAGGTCGCCCGGGCGGCGATGACGGCCCGCCGGTTCGCCCCGTTTGTCCGCCCTGCGTTCATCAACGGCACAGCCGGCGCGGTGGCCTTCGACGGGGACACTCCGTTCGCGATCCTCGCGTTCACAGTCGTCGCCGGTCGAGCGGTCACGATTGACATCTTCAACGACCGCGAACTCGTGCCGCGTCTGGTGCGGTCAGGCACCTAGGGAGTCGAGGTTGCAGAACACCGTCGGCCTTCCAGCTGGGATTGCTTCCAGAAGCCAAGGCCGTCGTGTGCAAGCTCGCCGGGCGCGATGAGCCGCCTCGATAAGGAACCAGCAACCTCCCAATAGCACGCATAACCCATGCCCCATATCATCGCCGGGGCCGAGTGGCGCTTTCCCTATGCGACCCGTGCCTCCTGCGAGCGGTGCATTGATGTGACACGTTCGTCGATGCGCATCGCGGAGTAAGCGTGCCCAGATGAGCGAGTTGATGGCCCTCATTCTGTGGGTCAGCGACCCGATCCGGGACACCCCGCTATCCGCTCAGGCCGCCAGCGGCACTGCCGTGCTGATCGGTGTTCTTCTTTTGGACGCACCCCGTTCGTTATCTGTTTGTAAGCGTCCACCCCAGACCAAAGGACGGACGTCTCGGACGTGGACTGGCGAGGACCCGGGGCGACTGAGATCCGAGCTTTCAGTTGCTGTTGCCGCCCTCGAACCCGATGAGCCAGTGGACACCGTACCGGTAGATGACCTGTCCGTCGGAGTCTCCCCACGGCCGCACCTGCAAGTCATCCACGACCTGGCCGCCGTCTGAGAGCCTCAAGAACCAGTCCCTCAGTGTCGAGGGGACAGCGGTGCCCAGAAGAGACAGCATCATCCCGTCGCATCGCACTGGGTTCTCGTCGCCGGCCACGTCAGCACCAAAGAGCCGGACCGGACCCTCCCTGAGAACGCCGCGCGCAATGGCCTCAGCCGGCCCATCCGTTCGATGGAATTCTTCGAATGTGTGCAGCTGAACGGAGCAGCCGAAAACGTCGCCCTAGAAGGTCAGGGCCTCCCGAGCGATGCCGGGAAAGTGAATGTACGGCGTCGGCGGCGTCGGATCTGTCATGGTGCCCTCCTGTTCATGTTTCGCATCCGTCACCGTGGAGACGGACGAACTCGGTGATTCTCATCGCTCCGTCGCCGCCTCGACGATAGGTGGAGTGCATGTTCAGTTCGTGACCCGGAAAGATAGGAGGTCTGGAAAGGACTCGCGAATGACCTACACAATCGGACCGCTTGAGCCAGCCACCTGGGACGCGTTTGTCGAACTCGTCGAGCGAAACAACGGGATCTACGGCGGGTGTTGGTGCGCCCCCAACCACGTCGAGTACGAACGCGGCGTCAGCGATCCCCGAACGCTCAAAGAGGAGCTCGTCCGAGCAGGTCGCGCGCATGCTGCGTTGGTCTTCGACGACGACGGAGTCGCCCAGGGCTGGTGCCAGTACGGCAGCCCGGAGGAGCTGGATCTCAAGCACGGGCGCGAGTACCGGAAGGATCCGCCACCTGAGGCGAGGTGGCGTGTCGCCTGCATCTTCGTCGACAAGCGCCATCGGGGACACGGCATCGCCCGAGCCGCGCTCGAGGGAGCGCTCGCAGAAATCGCTACTGCGGGAGGCGGACTCGTCGAGGCGATCTCCGAGACGACCACTGGCCGAGCGGTCCAGGGGCGCTTCCTCTTCAGCGGGACCGTCGAGCTGTTCGAGGAGTTCGGGTTCGCTTGCATCCGCCAGGTCGGCAAGCATGCTTGGATCGTGAGCCGCATGATCGACCCGGTTGGGCCGCACGGTGCTGGAGCGCGCCGAGGGACAACCTGAGGCCGCTTACATATCGAACTCGAGCTTGGCTTGCGTATTCATTGCGTATCAGCCGGGTGGGCGCGTCTATCCCATACCAAGCCCTCGAACGGCCAGTCTTCGACGGTGCGCAAGGGGACTGCAGCGGGGGTAGGAGCGCGTCGTTACTCGGGGTCCTTTGGCCACCTGGAATATTGCTCTAGCGGATCCGGCTCCGACTCGGCGATTGCCGCCTTCACTCCTCCGACCGCTGCGAAGAATGCTCCAAAAACGTTGTGCCAGGGTCATCGCGTACGGCGTATCCCGATCAATCTGGCTTGATGAGACCGGCATTCCCTCTCGCTCTCCAGGTCCGCACTCCACGGTTCCATTGGGTTCAGTCCACCGAAAGCAGGGCGGTCGTCGGCCATAGGTCAAGGTAGCCACCGCAGGACCAAGCGTTCGTCCCCGCAGAAGCCGAAGTCCGTTTGAACGGCACGCCGAGTCGCGGCGAACTGCGCAGCGCGAAACGAGCAACACCCTGGTGCCGGAGCGTCGAAATGGGGCAGTCCAGACCTTTGTGGAGTGCAACGAGTCGTACGGACTCGTGAAGTACTCCGACGCCAATCGCGCTTTCTTCATTGTCGATCGAGCGACGCGCGGGCCCGGCGCGAGCGAGTCCTCGGCAGTCCGATCATGGAAAAGCGGCAGACGGCTGACAATGCACGGTCGGCAGAGCGCGTTCGATGTTCAGTTTCCCTGCCAGCCGCTGGTCAGTAGCGCTCCAGGGTGGCCAGCCGCCGGCTCTCCCGCTCGAAGACGAACAGGCCCACCAGCCCGAGAGCCAGGTAGCCGACGCCGAGCGCCACCTCCCGGCCGAGCAGTCCGCCGGCCGAAGCCAGTGACCCACCGTCGAACACGTCGCGCGCGGCGGCGATGCCGTGGGTCAGCGGTAGCCAGTGGGCGATCGCCGCCATCCAGTGCGGCAGTCGCGCGAGTCGCACGTCGACGCCGCAGAACAGCAGGAGCGTCCCGACGAGGATGTTCGGCAACACGGCGGTGTCGCGCACCCGCAGTCCAATCGCCCCGGTGACGAGGCCGAGCCCGGTGCACGAGAACGCTGAGACTGCGACCACCAGCGCCAAGCCGGGGATGCGGTCGGCAGGCACGCCCACCCCGAGGATCGCCGCCCCCGCGGCCATCGCCACTCCTGTCACGGCGAAGCCGTTGAGCACCACCGGCAGCGTCCGGCCGAGGAACAGCGGCAGCCGCCGGGCGGGACTGATCAGGATAAGCCCGAGGGTCTGGCCGAACCGCTCATCACCGATGACGTTGGACATCGCAAATAGGCAGGGAACGGAGCAGTACTCGACGGCGTTGCCGACCAGGTAGAAGCGGGCGCTGCCCACCCCGGCGCTGCGGCCCACCAGCGTGAAGAACAGGATCTGCACGATCGGCACCACTACGAAGGTGGGGACGAGCACCCACGGGCTGAGCCAGCCGAACAGCGCCTGGTAGCTGGTGATGCCGCCGCGCACCATCAGCCGGATCCAGCTCATGACAGCGTCAGGCTCGCGTGCACCCGGGCAGAGGTGAGCAGCCACCGGGACAGGGCAAGCCCGATCAGCGCGTAGCCGGCCACTAGTGCTAGGCAGACGCCGAGGTCGGCGGCCACCGGGCCGCCGTTGACCGCGGCGCGAATGGCGTCCATGCCCCAGGTGGGCGCCAGCGCCCAGGCGACCGGGCGCAGCCAGCCCGGCATCAGCGAGAGCGGGACGAGGAAGCCGCAGATCAGCCAGATCGGCAGCTCAAGCGCGTTGCCTAGCGCCCATGCAGAGCGGTAGCGCACTGAGGCCAGCGACTCCAGGTAGCCAAGCATGCCCACGGCGAGACAGGTGACCAGGATCCCGGCGGCGAACGGTCCCGGTCGGGCGATGACCAAGGCGACGCCGAACACCAGCCGGCCCCACAGCAGGGTGAACGCGACGTTGAACAGGCCGACTGTGGCCATCGCAAGAGCCACCGGGAACATGACCAGAGCGAACGGCGCCGGCGCGACCGTTAGCAGCTCAAGGGTGCGCTGTCGGCGTTCGGTCTGCAACGCGTACGCCGCGGTCGTGCTAACCGCCGACCACAGCGCCATCACGCTCGACCCAACGACCGCGGCGGCCAGCACCCGGCCCCGGTCCGGGCCGGACCGGTAGAGCAGTAGCACCGTGGTCACGTAGAACAGGGGCCAAACGACCATCAGCAGCCCGTCGAATGCCGAACGACTGGCCGCCTTCAACCGGAGCAACCAGCTCACCCCGACCAGCCGAAGCCACTTCACGCTGAACCGACCAGCGCCACATACGCGTCCTCCAGGCTCGGCTCGCGGGTCGCCACCCGGCCGACCGTGATGTCCCCGAGCGCGGCGAGCACCGGACCGCCCAGCTCGTCGGCCGAGTCGGCCCGCACCACGAGCAACTGGGCCTGGCCGCGTTCCTCGACGGCGACCGAGCGCACCCCGCGCAGGTTACGGACTCGGGCGATGTCCTCGTCGGCTGCGCCATAGACCTCGACCTCGAGAACCTGCCCGTCTCGCACACCGCGCTTGAGATCCACCGGGCTGCCGCCGGCGACGATGAGGCCCTCGGCGATGACCGCGAGCCGGCTGCATAGCTCGTCCGCCTCGGCCATGTAGTGGGTGGTGAGCAGGACCGTCGTCCCGCCGCGCACCAGGTCGGCGACGACCTGGCGCAGCTCCCGGGCGCCCACCGGGTCCAGCCCAATGCTCGGCTCGTCGAGGAAGATCACCTCCGGTCGGTGCAGCAGGCCGCGGGCGATGTGCAGCCGCTGCCGCATGCCACGGGAGTAGCCCTCCACGCGTTCCCTCTCCCGGCCGGCGAGGCCGACCAACTCGAGCAGCTCACCTATCCGGGCCCGACTCTCCCGCGGCGACATATGGTAGAGCTCGGCGAAGTACCGGAGGTTGTCGAGTGCCGACAGCCGCTCGTAGAGGCCGCGGTCGCCGCCGAAGACGTAGCCGATCCGCTGCCGGACCGCGCGGGCGTCGGTCGTCACGTCCATGCCCAGCACGTGGGCGGCGCCGCTGGTGGGCAACAGCAGAGTGATGAGCATCTTGATGGTGGTGGTCTTGCCTGCGCCGTTCGGTCCGAGCAGACCGAACAGCTCGCCTCGTTCGACAGTCAGGTCGACGCCGCGCACCGCCTCCACCGTCTTTCGCGACCGGCGCAGCAGGCCGTTCTTGACCTGGAAGTTCCGGCGCAGGGCGTGCGTCTCGACGACCGCCACGTCGATCAACCCTCCAGGTCTCCGGCTCCGGCCGGCCCGAAGCTAGCGGAGCGGTCCGGCCCGCTCAACGGGGTTTCGCGGCGTCGCCCTCCACCCAGGTATCGAGGTGCCGAGGTAGCGGACGTTCGGGACCGATCTTCCGAGGTCCAGCAACTCCCGCGTCCCGTTGGCGCACAACTCGAGCACAGCGAAGAAAGCACCTCCTCACCGAATCGTCCGGAGCCCAAGTTGCGCATGCTCGCTCGTGGGGTACCAGGCTGCGGGCACAACAGGGAGTTCCGGCAAACTGTGGCGCCGACCGACAAATTTTGTGAGCAATTTCCCGTCGCTGAGCTTCATGCTGGGGTTGACGATGGGGAGCGATCCCTTTTGCGATGAAAACTATGCTCGTGGCCGCCTCGGTTCACGATCAAGTTCCCCCATCGCATTGTTGAGGAGGCTGAGATGGCTCTCCAAGGATCTATCGGCCTTTTGGAGGACCCAGTCGCCGAAACGCTTCTCAGATCGACCATTCCCGCGAGGCTCGGCTACATCTGGACAGATGGCACACCGAGGGTCGTTCCGATCTGGTTCCACTGGACTGGAGAACAATTCGTCCTCGGCAGTCCGGCCAAAGCGCCCAAGCTCAAGGCGCTGTCCATCAATCGGAAGGTCGCGCTTTCGATCGACGACCACACCGTGCGGCCATACAAGGTGCTGCTCGTACGCGGAGACGCGACGGTAGAGATGCAAGATGACGTCGTTCATGAGTACACGCTGTCGGCGGCGCGCTATTTCGGAGAAGACCAGGGGGGTGCTTGGGTGAGCACGCTCCGAGGAAAGCCAATGGCTCGCATCGCCATCACTCCGAGTTGGATCGGTGTTCTCGACTTTGAAACTCGCTTTCCGAGTGCGTTGGGCCTGTGAACATCAACTGCTCGAGGAAGGTCCGCTAGGTGGCTGTCCTTTCTCCGGTGAGGAAAACAGTTGTGGCAACCGCGTTTGGCGGTCCCGAGGTTTTGACGGTCATCGAAGAGCCCGTCGTCGGCCCAAGTCGAGGGGAAGTTTCGGTCACCGTCCGCGCAGCTGGTACTAATCCGTACGACTACAAGCTGTATCGCGGGGTCTACGGCGAAGACCCTTCCCAGCTGCCCATCCATCTTGGGGCCGAAGCCGCTGGGATCGTCAGCTCCGTGGGGGAGGGCGCCGAAGGCCCGGCCGGGCGGATCAATCCGGGCGATGAGGTCATCGCGTTTCCGGTTCAAGGCGGTTACGCCTCGGAGCTCGTGGTCTCGACCGCGTCTGTCGTTCCGAAACCTTCGACCATCTCTTTTGAAGAGGCCGCTGGCTTGTTGCTTACGGGCACGACCGCCGCGCATGCTCTCGCCGCAGTCGGCGTCGGAGCCGGTGACACGGTCCTCGTCCACGGCGCTGCCGGTGGAGTCGGCCTCATGGCGGTTCAACTCGCCGTCAACGCCGGCGCGAGGGTCGTCGGAACTTCGAGCGAGGGCGGCCACGAAATGCTGCGCGAGCTCGGCGCAGAGCCCGTGAGCCACGGCGATGGTCTCATCGAGCGCGTGCTAGCGCTCGCGCCCGACGGAATCGACGCCGCGATCGACACCGTCGGCACCGACGAGGCGATCGACGTATCGGGGGCACTTGTCCCCGATCGCGCCCGGATTGTCACGGCAGTGGCATTCGGTCGCGCCTTGGAGCTCGGGATCAAGGCGATCGGTTATGGGCCGGGCGCCGATCCCGGCACCGAGTTTCGTTCAGCCGCTCGACTCGAGCTCGTGCGTCAAGCCGGGGAGGGACAGCTCAGAGTCATAGTGGCGCGCACCTATTCGTTGGATGATGTGGCCGACGCTCACCGAGAGCTCTCGGACGGCCACACGCACGGAAAGATCATCCTCGTCCCCTGACGAGACTCGACTTTTCGGCGGTTGACGGAGACGTGGCCTGGTGCCGCCTTAGAAATCAGGCGAGTGCGACGAGGTCCTCGAGGTCTCCGCTCCACGCGTCTTCGACTCCGTCCGGCATGAGAATGACTCGCTCGGGAGAAAGAGCGTCGACCGCGCCAGGATCGTGAGTGACGAGAACGATGGCGCCTTCGTAGGTCTGGAGCGCCTTTAATACCTCACTTCGACTCGCTGGGTCGAGGTTGTTCGTAGGTTCGTCGAGCAACAGCACGTTCGCCGACGAGACAACGAGGCTCGCCAGTGCGAGGCGGGTCTTTTCCCCGCCTGACAGAGTCCCAGCCAGCTGGTTGATGCGATCACCTCCGAACAGAAACGATCCGAGCAGCGATCGGAGCTCAGAGTCGGTTACTTGCGGTGGAGCCGCGTGGCGCACGTTCTCCCATACTGATTGTTCCCGCACAAGCGTCTCGTGCTCCTGCGCGTAGTACCCGAGCTTGAGTCCGTGGCCGCGGTGCACCTCGCCAGCGTCGGGCGCTTCGATTCCGGCGAGCAGCCGCAGCAGCGTCGTCTTGCCGGCTCCATTCAAGCCGAGCACCACAACGCGGCTAGAACGATCGATGGCGAGATCGACCCCGCAAAAGACCTCAAGTGATCCGTACGACTTCATGAGGTCGGTCGCGGTGAGCGGGGTGCGACCACACGGACTCGGCTTCGGGAACCGCAGCCTCGCGACCTTGTCGGACTTTCTGACCTGCTCGATGTTGGACGCAAGCTGATCGGCGCGACGTTCGAGGCCGTGTGCCATGCGTGCCTTCGTCGCCTTCGCCCGCATTCGGTCGGCCTGCGAACGAAGCGCCACGATCTTTCGCTCGGCGTTCAACCGCTCGCGACGGCGACGATGTTCGTCGGTGGCGAGCTGGTCAAGATATGCCTTCCATCCGAGCCGGTAGATGTCGAGTTCGCATCGCGTGGCGTCAAGATGAAACACCCTGTTCACGACCGTCTCGAGGAGCGCTGCGTCGTGGCTGATGACGATGAGACCGCCCTCGTGCCCTTTTAGGTAGCCCTTTAGCCAGCTGATCGAATCCGAGTCGAGGTGGTTCGTCGGCTCGTCGAGTACGAGCGTCGGCGCCTCCGAAAACAGCACCCGCGACAGCTCGACCCGGCGACGTTGACCACCCGAGAGTGTTCCGAGCGGTTGTTCGAGGACACGTTCGGGGAGTCCGAGACGCGATGCTATCGAAGCCGCCTCTGCCTCCGCTTTCCAGCCTCCGAGGAGGTGAAAGCGCTCTTCGAGGCGAGAGTACGAGCGCATCGCCTGTTCCTGGCTGCCGTCGCCGCCCGACATCGCCCGGCGGGCTTGTTCCAGTTGTCGAGCAACGCGGTCGAGCCCGCGTGCACCGAGGACGCGATCGATGGCCTTTTCGTCGAGGTCTCCCGTCCTCGGGTCCTGAGGAAGGTATGCGACTGCTCTAGAGCAGCGCACCCGACCGCGAGTCGGCAAGGCTTCGCTGGCGAGGACTCTCGCCAGAGTCGTCTTGCCGGCGCCGTTCCGACCGACGAGCCCGACGCGGTCACCCGCTCCGACCTGGAAGGTGACGGGTTTCAACAATTGACGGCCCGCGACGACGAGTTCGAGATTGGTGGCGTTCAGCATGGAGGATCGCCTCAAAGCGTAAGGCGAAAAAATGGTGGTCCTTTAGCTGAACCCGGCTTGCTCGGAACGCCCTTTTTGGTTTCGGGTGATCGAACGGGTCCGCAACCGCATGCTCACGTCTCGATTTCGAATCCTGCGGGAAGTGATCGCGTGAGGCGCTAACCTGATGCGAGCATGCGGTTGCACAAAATTGGGGTCCACCTTGGATTCCGCGCTCTGACGTGCTTGGAATACAGGGAGTATCACCAATGACAGTAGGTTCCGTGAAGTGGTTCAACGCCGAAAAGGGTTTTGGGTTTATTACACCTGACGGCGGCGGAGAGGACGTATTCGTCCATCACTCCGCAATTCAGATGCAGGGCTTCCGCGATCTCGCCGAAGGTCAACGGGTTGAATTCGACATCACCCAGGGCCAAAAGGGCATGCAAGCGAGCAACGTCCGAGCCGTCTGAACTTCGTAAGCGCGACAAGGGATTCGGCGGCCGACACGCGGCCGCAGAATCCGAGTTGGTATCACGTTTTTGCCACTCTTCGAGGGAAAGTTGCGAAAGGCGCGCCCGACGGTGGTGATGCAGTCGTCGGCGTCGGTTAGCTAGTCGGAAGTGCTGCTGGGCGAGTTCATGTTCGCCTTTGACACCGAGCGCATCTGACTGAGGGCCTGTTGGAACGAGCCGATGAGGCTGACCTCGCAGTACCCGAATCCGCCCTCAAGACAGAAGGCTCGGACCAACGTCTGTGCCCGCTTGAGGTTCGGGCGCGGCATGGAGGGGAAGAGATGGTGTTCAATCTGCAAATTCAGACCGCCCAAAAAGAAGGTGGCAAGACGGCCGCCGGCAACGTTGCGGGCGGTGATTATCTGGCGTTGAGCGAAGCCCAAATGCGATTCAGGATCGATGATCGGCATGCCCTTGTGGTTGGGAGCGAAACTGCAGCCCAAGTAGATCGAGAAAACTGCCTGCTGGACGAGGATGAAAGCGAGCGCTTTTAGCGGAGAGAGCAACCAAATGATCGCCGTCAGGTACAAGGCGGCGTGTGCCGCGATGAGAAAGACTTCGACCGCCACCGCCCGATCGCGTTGCTTAACAAGGCGTTTGATTCCTGAAACGTGAAGGCCAGCACTTCTGAGGAGCATGAGCGGGAAGAACAGCTCGGCCGGCCAGCGGGCGATGACCCAAGAAATTCCTCTCTGAGGACTGGATACGCCGCTGTGATCCGGAGGTGCCGATCCCTCGATGAGGTCGGGATCACGTCCGATCTCGTTCGGGTGCGCGTGATGCGCATTGTGCTTGGAGACCCACCAGCTGAAGCTCATACCTATCAATAGGTTTCCGACAATCAGCCCGAGAACCTGATTGGCGGCGCGCGATCGAAATATTTGCTGGTGGCCGGCGTCGTGGCCGATGAAACCAAGCTGGGCGAACATCAAGCCGAGGAAGGCAGCGATGCCAAGGGTTATCCAGGAATCACCGACGATCACGAGCGCCGACCACCCGATCGCGTACAGCAGAACTGTCAGGCCAACCTTCGGCGCGTAATAGCCCAGTCTGCGATCTAGCAGCCCAGCGTCGCGAATCTGTGCAGTGAGTGTGCGGAAATCTCCGGTGGGTGCGTCGATCGTTGCCGTCTGCACGGGGCTCTTTCCCGAGATCCAGCTGTGAGCGCCACCACACTGAGTAGTAGCTCAATGAACCGAAGCTCTTATTTGGTCGGCGCCAAGAGTAACCCGCCAGAGACGCGATCGCGCATCATGACGAGTTCCCGACTCCTGTAAAGGCGGTGGTCAACCCAAGATGTTCACTGCCCGCGAGACAACGACGGCCACGGTTACCAAGGAGGCGAGTGACTGCAACATCATCAGCATCTTGGCCCAGTAAGTGAGCGGCATCGTGTCGGTTGGGCTAAACGCGGTCGCGTTGGTGAATGATGTGTAGAAGTAGTCGAAGAATTTCGGCCCCCACCCGGGAGATGTGCCGGGAACCGACATCTGCGGGAAGAGAAAGTCGGGTCGACGATGCTCGGGCGTTTCTCTCTCGGCGGGTCCGCCCCGGTCGAGTTCCCAGTACCAGAGCCCGAAGACGATGACGTTCGTCAGCCATATCGGTACGGAGGCGTAGACGAGCGGTCGCCCGGTCGTCCGCGCTCCGTAGAGCAGGGCGTGGATCAACTCGGTGAGCGAGACAAAATTGGCGACCGAGATGAGCGCGATCAACGCGATGCCGACGATTCGAAGCCGCGATTCCTCTCTTGAGATGTGACCCGGGTTGACGATCAAAAGGACGACCATTAGCGCCCCCTCGAGCGCCGGGATGAGAGCGCGGTTACCGAGTCCTTGGATGACACGATTGGGAAGTACGAGTTGTAATGCCACGGCGACAGCAACCGCGATCAACGCTGGCCACCGGCTTTCCTGCTGGCAAGCGAGTCCCCACGCGGCGGCGTCCGCCCCGCTTCGGGTCGGGATACCGCTCATTGGGCGCCACCGTACAGACGCCGCAACCGTGATTCGAGGATCTCGAATCGTTCCGTCGACGCCTGCACGGCGAGAACGAAGGAGGCGTCGCCCGATTACGGCCCATGCGGTCGAGCGCGACCGCCAGGAAGGGGGATCTCATACCTCTCGATCCAGATGTATGCGAGAGCGGACCAGGTAGCCTGAGCAGGCCATATTTGGGGTTCGGTTGTTCACACCGACGTGCCCGTCGCGAGAGGTGCCCCGAAGTCGTGATCGACGGTTCGGACCAAGGAGAACAACTCGTCGTGCAGAGGGAACATCTCAAAGCTGAGCTGGAAAGACTCAACGGCGAGTTGGAAGAACTTAAGCGCGAACTCGACGTCGCACGAGCCGAAGCGGCAGCCCACCGTGACGCAGCACGAGTCGTGGCCGAAGTGAGCGCGCATGAAGTCGGTCGCCTTCGTGAGCTGCTCAACCAACCGAATGACAATCGCCGGTCACTATTCAACAGGTTGGCGAGCCGGGTGCACGGGCTCTTGTCCGCGAACAAACAGGCTTCATCGTCTTGAACAACGGATGAACCTCCGAAGATGACCAAATTCCTTCCTTGCGCGACAGCGACCGTAAGTCAGCTCCCCGCGGCGCGTGTGCTCGCCAGCTCTCTTGCAGCCGCCGGTTATGAGAGACGACTTCAGGTTCTCGTGATTGACGACGTGCACAGGGCGACCGTCAATCGAGACGAACACTTCGACCTCTATCGGCCGGAGGACATCGGCGTTTCGGCTCGTGAACTGCATGAGCTAGCCGCATTCCTCGAAGAGACGGAGCTCGTCGACGCGCTTCGACCGAGGTTTCTCGTCGCTCTCCTCGATCGTGACGGCGAGGAGCCCGTCGTGCATCTCGACGTCAACACCGTGGTCTACGCGCGGCTCGAGGCGCTGGAAGAGGCGATTGCTGATCACCCGATCGTTGTTCTCCCGATCGACGCTTCACCACTCACGCGCGATGGCTTGCGGCCGACGGAGAACGAGCTCCTCACCGCCGGAATTTGGGAGCCCGGATTCTTCGCAGTCGATCGCCCCGGGGTCGACTTCTTGCAATGGTGGGCGGATCGGCTCAGGTTCGGATCAGCGGGGAGTGCTGGTCAGCCGACTGACAGCGGCAAGTGGTTGGATCTCGCCAGCGCCTACTTCGAGCTTTGGCCTTTGAATGACCGAGGGGTCGGGATCAGCTACTTGAACGCGTTGACGCGCCACCTTCAGTGGGCTGACGGCCGATACCTTGCCGACGGCGTTCTGCTCCGCTCCTTCATTTTCCGGGCGTTCGATCCCTTGCGCCCTTGGGCGCTTTCGGACCTACAAGGTGATCGGCCCCGAGTGCTTGTATCTGAGAATCCGGCACTTGCTCGGTTGTGTCACGACTACGCAGCGGATCTGAACAGATCTGGGTTCGAAGTGGCCCGAACTGAGCGTTATGGCTGGTCGGACCTGCCCGATGGCACCTTTGTGAGCCGTTGGATCAAAGAATCGGTTCGAGACGCGGTGGTCGCGATCGCGTCTGGTCTCGAATTCGAACGTCCTCCCGATCCTTTCGATGATGCTTCGCTTGCAGACTTCTACCGCTGGTTGGCCTCACCCGAGCGAGCCAACGAACAAGCGCCGAGCATCGCGCGGTTCTTCGTGCAGATATATCGGGCGCGTCCCGACGTGCGGGAGGAGTTTCCCGAGCCGACTGTGGCCGACGCGGCCAGGTTCCGAACATGGGCGCAGGTCCACGCGCCGCTCGAGCACCAGGTTCCAAAGCCTGTTGTCTCCGCCGCCTTTGAGGAGGAGTGTTGGCCCCGACCACGGGAGCCTCGCTGGAGCGATCCGACAGCCCTTCACCCCGGTTATCTCGTGACGGGGTATCTGCGGGCGGAGCTCGGCGTCGGAGACGCAGCTCGCAGGGCGTTGCGTTCGATGCGCGACGCGGGCATCCCCTGTGGCGCGTTCGCGTACGAGGTAACCAAGAGTCGACAGGAACACGCCAGCGTCCTTGACCTGCGAGACAACGGCGGATTTGACACCAATGTCGTCTGGGTAAATGCGGACCAGCTCTATCACTTCATTCGTTTTGTCGGTCCTTCGTTCTATGAGGGTCGATACACCGTCGGCTGTTGGGCGTGGGAGACGGAGAACCCGCCTCTTTCGATGGGAGAGATGTCCCGATTCGTAGATGAGATCTGGGTTCCGAGCGAATGGACGGCCGCGGCAGTCCGCTCGGTAACCGCGGCGCCGGTCTTCGTGTTCGAGCATCCAGTCGGAGTTCCGGCAGTCGACGCGTCGATCGATGTGCGAGCACTCGGCGTCCCGGAAGGATTCATCTTCTTGTTCATGTTCGACTTCTTAAGCACCGTGTCACGAAAGAACCCAACGGGTGTCATCGAAGCCTTCCGCCGCGCCTTCCCTCCCGGAGAGGGACCGACCCTCGTTTTGAAGTCGATCAACGGACACCGTGCCCCACTTGACGTTGAGCGCGTGCGCATTGCCATCGGCGACCGGCCAGACATCGTTTTCATCGACGAATATCTGACCGCCGACGAATGCATGGCCATGCTCGCTCGGGCGAACTGCTACGTATCGCTGCACCGCTCGGAAGGGTTCGGTTTGACGATCGCTGAGGCGATGGCACTGGGAAAACCGGTCGTCGCGACTGGGTATTCGGGCAACCTCGACTTCATGAGCGAAGAGACCGCGTATCTCGTTCCGGTCACGAAAACGACCGTTGGTCTCGGCGCTGAACCGTATCCCGCTGACGGCATCTGGGGTGACCCTGATTTGAATGTCGCTGCCGAGTACCTGAGGCGCGTTGTCGAGTCTCCGAGTGACGCCACTGAGCGGGCCACGAAAGGACGCCAAGTGGTTCTTTCTGAGCATGGGCACGCTCGCGCAGTCAAGTTCCTCACCTCCCGATTCGCCGAAATCCACGCGATGAGGCGTTCGGGCCACGAAAGCCCGGTCGCAGAAGCGGCACGAGAAGCGCTCGCCAGTCGAGCTTGGATCAAACCGGCACCGTCGGAGGGTTCCGAGGAGTCTTGAGCAACGGGGCGTCGGGTAGTTTCTGCCGTCGCTTGATCGTGTCTAATGTCGCCGGAACACGAAACGCGGCTCGACCGTTCAAGTGCAGCTAGCGGTCGGCGATAAACGGGTATCGGCTGCGTGTTGAGTCCACGATTGATCGATCGACCTCAGCCGTGACGGTTTCCTCCTTCGGTTCTGACGAGAAAGCGACCGTCGAGCCGAATGGACCGAAGATGACCGTCCCTCCCGAATAGTCGACGCCACCTCCTGATCCGACCCGGTTGACTCCGACGACGTAGGCGAGGTTTTCGATCGCCCGCGCCCTCAGGAGATCGACCCAGTGGGACTGGCGTTGAGTCGGCCAGTTGGCAACCACGGCGTAGCAATCGGTCTCTTCTGTTGTTCTCCAGAACCAGTCGCCAAAGCGAAGGTCGTAACAGATGAAAGGAGTGACGCGCAGGCCGTCGACCGAAAATGTGACGGTGTGATCACCTGCCGCGTAGTGGTCAGATTCGCCTCCATAGGAGAAGGGATGGATCTTGTCGTATATAGCCTCTTCACCGCGTGGTCCCGCAGCGAGAAAGCGATTGGTTGGCTTGTCCCGTCCTGGAGCAAGGCAGGCAAACGACCCCGCTACCCAGGAGCCGGTTCTGCTCGCGCAATCGTGAAGGAATGTCGCCGTCAACCCGTCTGGGTCTTCTGCGAAACGCTCCGGTGCCATGGAGAATCCGGTTGGAAACATCTCGGGCAAGAGAATCAGGCGCGCGCCGTCGGACGCCGCCTCCTCGATTCTGTCGCCGAAGCGGGAGCGGTTGGCGGGGGCGTTTTCCCACTCGATATCGCACTGCAATGCCGCGACCTTCACCAAGGGTCGCTCGCCACCTTGCTCACACCGCAATCGTAGAGTGACGTCGCACGACTGATGCGCACGGCCACGCGACCAAGGAATCGCCCGGCGAAGGCACGAAACACCGGCGGTCGCGCGACGATGATCCGATGGACGCAGTTCGTGTCGACCGATGGCTTTGGTCAATGCGGGCGTTCCGGACGCGGACGGCCGCGACCGGGGCGTGTCGCGCGGGGCATGTGCGTGTAAACGAAATCCGTGCGAAGCCGTCTACCGAGGTGCGACCCGGCGATCGCGTTTGTATTCGTCTCGGCGGCGGTCAGCGCGAGCTAGAGGTCGTCGAGACACTCGCAACAAGAAAGTCCGCGACCGAAGCATCGACTGCGTACATCGACCATTCACCGGCGTCGCCATCCCGGGAAAGCGATGCTCTCGCGATTATGCGCGATGCATCCGCTGGTCGGCCCACCAAACGCGATCGGAGGCGGATTGATCGATTACGCGGCCGTTGAATGACGTCATTGCATCGTGCAGATGATCAGCAACTCGTCGTGACTCGAGGTAAAGCGGAAGGGTCGTGTTCAGTCGTAGCCTGACGCCGGGATTGAAGGGAAATCGATGACTCAAAGTCAATCTGCGCAGTCGGAAGAGGAACGCCGGAGCCTGTGGACCTCTGAGCTTCTCGAACGGATGGCGGAACACGTCTCTTCGGAAAAGGCGGTACTCGAGAAATATCGTGAACTGGCGCGCGATACGTCCGAGCCAGATGTCCGTTACTTGTTATCCCTCATCGCCGAGGAGGAAGAACGACATCATGCACTGATGGCAGAGATTGCCAATGCAATTCGACGCGACTTTCGTCACGAAATTTTTGAGCCCGCGGTCCCCGAGCTCACGGGAACTCGTCTCCCGCTCGGGCTGATCGGCGCGACACTCGAGATGCTCGCCATCGAGGAAAACGACGAACGAGAGCTTCGCCGCCTAGCTTCCGAGCTCGTTGCGAGCCCTCGTCAGACGATGTGGCCACTCCTCATCGAGATGTTGATCGCCGATACAGAAAAGCACGCCGCCATCTTGAGGTTCATCCTCCAACGAGCCGAGGGTGGGGACAAAGTGTGATCACTTGGGGTGGCAGCGATTTTCGACCGGACGAGCTTGATCGACAACAATTCCTCCCGTGACCACCGAGATTGCGCCTGGAGTTCGCGAGATCGACACCCTCCTCGGAGGCTGGAGGCAGACGACGGCCGGATACCTCCTCACCGGCCCCGAACCTGTACTCGTCGAAACCGGAAGTCAAAGTTCGGTGCCGGTGATCCTTGCAGCCCTCGAAGCGGAAGGGCTGAGTGCCGAAGATCTCGCCGGAATCGCCGTCACCCACATTCACCTCGACCACGCAGGCGGGGTAGGCGACGTCGCACGCGCTTTTCCTCTCGCTACGGTCTACGTTCATGAGCTTGGCGCACGGCATCTGGTCGATCCGACGAGGCTGGTCGCTTCGGCGGCGCAGGTCTACGGTCCGCTTCTCGACGACCTGTATGGCCGCCTAGACCCGACACCCGCCGACCGGGTGACGGTTCTTTACGACGGCGACTCCGTCGATCTCGGAGACGGGCGCTCGCTGCTGACGATTGACTCGCCGGGCCACGCGAAGCACCATCTCGGATTCCTCGACTCACAAAGCGGCCTTTTATTCGCTGGAGACGCCGTCGGGGTGAAGCTGCCTGGCGGAGGCGCCCTCCGACCGGCCACTCCTCCGCCGGACTTCGACCTCGAAAAAGCGCTCTCGTCTCTCGCCAAATTCGCAGCTGTCTCGCCCCAGAGGATCGCCTTAGCGCATTACGGCGTGATCCCGACCGAACCTCGGACCTTGCTCGACGAGGCGACCGAAACTTTGACCCTATGGGCCGAAGAGGCAGAGCGAGCTTTCGAATCAGGTGAAGATATCGCCGACGCGCTCGCCTCGCGCTTTTCCTCGGACCTCTCGAGTGTCGATGCGGAGCAGCGAAAGCGGCTCGAAACTCTCAACGGCATCCATTCGAACGCAGCGGGTCTGCACCGCTGGCTGACCCATAAACAACCTCAGGCGGAAAGCGATCCAGCGCCGTAAGAAAAACGACCATTGCCGTCGGTTGTATTCGCGTGGTTTCCTTAATGCAGGAACTTCAGGGGGGCTAGATGGCTGACGTCGCCGTAAAACTGGAAGAACCGAGCGAACTCGTACCTCCGGGAGAAGAACGCGCCCCGTTCGAGATCGTCCCTCGTGCCGGCGTTCCGATCGTCGCGGTGTTGTTGGTCCTGCTCGTCGTGGCGATCGCTGGGAACTGGCTCTGGGGACTCGAGTTCTTTCACGTCGCGGGAGGAGGTCTGTGGACCGGGATTGACCTTTTCGTCGGGCTGATCGTCGGGCCGATCCTCGGGAGAATGTCCATTCCATCTCGAATTGAGTTCTCGATCCGCTTCATGCCGAAGATGCTGATTGTCATGCCGACGCTCGTCGTGATGACGCTCGCTTCTGGATGGCAGCTGGCTCGGCACCTCGGCAATCTGAGCTCGGCGTACCCCGAGCACGCCTGGATCGTCGCCTCGTTCATAGTTGTCGGGGTGATGGCTCTAATCGCGCTCGGACTGCTCGAGCCGGCGAACCTCGCCGTTCTGTTCGAGTTGCGCAAGCCGCGACCGAATGGCGAACTCATCGCCAAGCTGATGCGTCGCTTCGTGTACACAGCCGGAATCACTGGGCTCATGCAGGTTGCGACTCTGATCATCATGACGAAGCTTGCTTCTTCATGAGCGCCGATCCGACGTCAAAGGCGACAGTCGTAGAAGAGGCCGAGAAAACTCTCCCCCCTGTTACTGAGGTCGCCATCGCGTCGCTCGCCCTCGTGATCGCTGGAGGGATCTACCTCGCCGCCCACGCGCCGCATCCGACGGCACTCATCCCGGCTATCGTGCTTGCGACCTTGGCAGGTGCGCTCCTACTCGCCAACGCGATCTCGCTCGCGAGAATCCGCTCGTTCGCGTGGACCACCTTCGTCCTCGTCGGACGCTGGACGCTGCTGGTCTACATCGTCATCGCCGGCATGCTCGAGTACGTGTTCATTCGCGACCACACACCTGGATCTGAGCTCGCCCTTTTCACCGTGATGCTCGTCATCTTCGCCCTCAACATCCCGACTCTCCTCGCCTTCTCGGTCGCTCGCTACCAGCCGCCGACCTCAGGCGACTAAGGCCGTTCGAGCATCTGGCAGTGCAGGTATCGCCGGGAGCGAGGGCCTGAACCGTCAAACCCGCGTCCGGGGAAGCAAGAAATCACTGCCGTGGTATGAATATCCAGCTTCGATTCGATAGGGGTGAACTATGCGTCTTATTTCCTCCACCAGGGGCCTGGTCGCGATCGGTGCCTCGCTCATTTGTGGTGCACTGGCGGCCGGCATCGTCGCCGTGCCCGTCGGCGCGACGAGCGGCGCGATCCCGAGGGCGCCGAAGAATCCAAAGCTCGCCGCGGAAGTACCGGCGGCACTCCGATCAAAGGGCCTGACCTTCGCGATGGATGCCACTTACGCGCCCGACGAGTTCATTGCAGCGAATGGCCACACGATCATCGGCATGGATGCCGACCTCGCTAAGGCGATCGGCCAAGTACTCGGCGTCAAGGTGACGCTCGTGAACGCGACGTTCGACACGATCATTCCGGGCTTGCTCTCTGGGAAGTACGACATCGGGTTGTCGTCGTTCACGGACACGAAGGCTCGTGAGAAGCAGGTCACCTTCGTCGACTACTTCACCGCGGGCGAGGCCTTTTACGTGCTTCATAACAGCGGTCTCGTCGTGAACGGGTTGAAGGGTCTTTGCGGTCACTCTGTTGCGGTCGAAACCGGAACGACCGAGCAGTCCGACGCGCAAAAGACAGCTAAGACCTGCAAGGTGACGATTGATCCCTTCACGAAACAGACTGACGCGAACCTCGCCGTCTCGAGCGGACGCGCCCAGATCGGGTTTGCCGACTCGCAAGTCGCGGCATACATCGTCGCCCAATCACATGGCGTCTTCAAACTTTCCGGCAAGGCAATCGAGGTTGCTCCTTATGGCATCGCGCTGCCGAAGAAAATCGGGTTGGTCAATCCAGTTCTTGGCGCGGTGAAGGCCCTGATCTCCGACGGGATCTATCTCAAGATCCTCAACAAGTGGGGCATCGCACCGGGAGCGATCAAGAAAGCTGTCGTTAACGGCGCGACGAGTTAAAGCGTCGCCGACGCTGCCGTCTGATCCCTAGGGATCGGGCAGAAATGAAGCGGCTGTGAACGAGCTCTCTCAACTCGAAAGCTCGGGCAGGAGTGCGCCCGCCAGATCGATCGTCGCCGTCCCCGTTAGGCATCCGGGTCGGTGGGTGGCCGCCTTCGTGGTCGTGCTGCTTGCGGCGATGCTCGTTCACTCGCTTGTCTTCACAGACACAACCCGGGGTGGCGTCCGCCAGTCGCGCTATCAGTGGGGAATAGTCGGGCACTACTTCGCATCGCAATCTGTCTTGCAGGGGCTCGTCGTCACCCTCGAGCTCACCGCGATCGCAATGGCGATCGGAATCACGCTCGGCGTCATCGGGGCGTCGATGCGTCTGTCCCCGAACCCGATCGTGTCTGGGGCGAGCTGGCTGTACATCTGGTTCTTCCGCGGCACCCCCGTTCTTGTTCAGCTCTTCTTTTGGTACGAGATCAGCTATCTCTACCCGACCATCAGTGTTGGTATCCCGTTCGGGCCGGCATTCGTCCACTTCAGCGCCAACTCGATCTCGGTTTTCACGGCCGCGATCATCGGGCTCGGACTGAACGAGGGCGCTTACATGTCAGAGATCGTCCGCGCCGGAATCCTGTCGGTGGACGAGGGTCAGACCGAAGCCGCCCAAGCGCTCGGGATGACCCGCCTTCAGGTTTTGCGAAGAATCGTTCTTCCTCAGGCGATGCGAGTGATTATCCCCGTCACGGGCAATGAGACCATTTCGATGCTGAAAACATCATCGCTCGCGAGCGTTATCACCGTCACGGAGCTGTTCGAGGCGACCGATCTCATCTCGGCTCGCACGTACTACGTCGTGCCGCTGCTGGTAGTGGCAAGCCTTTGGTACTTGATCGTGACGACAGTCCTCACGACCGGCCAGTACTACGTTGAGCGTCACTACGCGAAGGGGGCGCTTCGCGAGCTACCACCGACTCCGCTTCAGAAGCTGCGCCGCCGTGTCGCCTCGTTCAGCCTCCGCCAAACCGACGCTGTTCTAGAGAGCGACCCGTTCCTCGGCTCGCTGAATTGACTGCGCAATCGACACGCCGGGTAGTCGTCAAGGCGGAAGGCGTGCGGAAATCCTTCGGTCGCACAGAAGCGCTGCGCGGCGTCGACTTGGAGGTGACCGAGGGCGAGGTGCTCTGCATCGTCGGACCTTCAGGATCAGGCAAGAGCACCTTCTTGCGGTGCATCAACCACCTCGAAAAGATCGACGGTGGCCGGCTGTCCGTTGACGGTGAGCTCGTCGGTTACCGCCAGCGCGGAGACAAGCTCCACGAACTGCGCGATCGAGAGGTCTGCGCCGAGCGGGCGAAGATTGGCATGGTATTCCAGCGCTTCAATTTGTTCCCGCACATGACGGCGCTCGAAAACGTTGCCCTCGCGCCGGTCATCGTGAAGCACGAGCCGAAGCAAGTCGTCGAGGAAAGGGCTCGCCTGCTGCTCGAGCGGGTCGGTCTCGGCGATCGGACGGCTAGCTACCCGAACCAGCTCTCAGGTGGCCAGCAGCAGCGGATCGCGATCGCAAGAGCTCTCGCCATGCAGCCGAAGCTGATGCTCTTTGACGAACCGACCTCGGCTCTCGATCCCGAGCTCGTCGGTGAGGTGCTCGACGTCATGCGCGGCCTCGCCGAAGACGGGATGACGATGGTCGTCGTCACACATGAGATGGGGTTCGCGAGAGAGGTCGGTGACGCGCTCGTCTTCATGGACGCCGGGGTCGTCGTCGAGGCCGGCTTGCCCCGCGAGGTGCTCGCCAACCCCCAACACCTGAGAACCCGGGCTTTTCTCGCCAAGGTACTTTGACCTAACCCGCTCAGTTGCACGCGTCGCAGTGGGTTATGGCTGCGATCTCGTGGATGCGTCGGCGGTAGTTGCCGAGCAACACGCGTCTCATCCTCCGCATGGCCCGGCGCCGTTGCCCCGTTGTCGGTCCGCACGAGCACGTTCCGTCGTTGTGGGATGCGGCGATGATCGCCTCGGTCGCTTCCTCCTCACCGTGGCGACGATTAGCTGATTGAGCCAGAATCCGTTCCGGGCATCAAGAGCGACTCTCGCAAGCCGTCTTCATCCGGTTGTGGTCTCCTCTTCGAATCGAAGTTGGGTGCCCGACGGTACGACCGCGACAGACGTTCCACGTGACGCCTTGCCCAGCGGCTAATCATTCGGCCTTGAGCGAGGGCGATGCCAATGAACACGACGACGGCCCCTACAGGTTCAGTCCAACTGAGGCCTTCACCTAGCACGACGACACCGAGGATGGTCGAAAAGATGGTGATCAGGTACGTGACGAGCGCGGCGTTCGACGCCCCAGCCTCTCGCACGATCGAGTAGTTGAGGATGTAGGCGACTCCCGTGCACAAGACGCCGAGGGAGATCATGCTGAGCACGCTCACCGCGTAGAAATGGGTCGGTGCACGCGCTAAGAGCGGGGAGATGACCGCCAGCTCGATTGACGCCGCCGTGAGCTGACCGCAGGCAAGCGAAGTCGCGGACGCCGACGATCCCGTGACGACGAATCTCCTCGTGTAGGGCATACCAACGCCGTAGGACACGGCTGCCATGAGGCAGGCGAGATCACCGGTGAGATGGAAGCCGCCGAAACCGTTCCACACTCCAAGGACGACCAGCACACCCGCGAATCCCACAAACAGCCCGGCGATTCTCTGTCGCGTCAAGCGCTCGGTAGGCAACATCACGAACGCCACCGGCAAAACGAACAGGGGAGTTGTCGCGTTGAAAATTCCTGCAGTGACGGCTGTGACGCGCTGTTCCCCCCAAGCAAAGAGAGTGAAGGGCAGCGCGTTCATGAACAAGCCGGTGAGGGCGAGATGTCCCCAGATTCGGAGGTCCCGCGGGAGCCGGTCTTTTGTTGCGAGAAGCACTAAGAAGAGTGTCAACGCGCCGATCGAGGTCCGCCCAGCGGAAACTTCGAACGGGTCGAATGAGCGGTCGCCCACCTTGATGAACAAGAAGCTGCTTCCCCAGATTGTGCTCAGCAAGAGGAGCCGTGCCTGCCAGGGCCAGCCAATCGGGGAAATGCCTTTCGCGCGCGACTTTTGCCCGATTGCCGTCAACGTCCCCGCCATCGCGAAAGCACTCCCAATCGTACGCAACATTCGTCGCTGCAACCGATCGAAAGAACCCCACCACTGCGGCTGTGTTGCAGGCTTTGTCTTTTCGATTCCTCGACCGTCAGTGCTTGGTGCTCGTCGGGCACGATCTCGGGTCCCAAGGTGCGAGGCTCGTCGTCGCCGATGTCGGTGAGGAGAAGTTCGGCGGGTTCGTAGTCGTCGGCGCGCTCCGCACGCTGGTCTTCAGGGAGATGATCGAAGGCGACGCCTGGGTATTGGCCAGCCCCGACAACCCGGTCTTGGACACACGGAGATCAGCGGTGGTTTTCACAGCCACGGCGTTAGAAGACGAGCTGGCGACCGTGAGATCCGATCCGGCGATCACGCTCACATCGGCACCCCCCGCTGGAGTGCCGAGAGCCATGATTACGGTGCCAGCGAGCGAAGAAAGGACGCGCTCTGCCTCTTGGAGGTGTCCTTTTCCGTAGACGACCGTTGTCTCAGAGATCGGTCCGACGTAGTTCGAGGCACTTGTAGGAACGATCCGATACCCAAGACGATGTAGGCGATCAGCGACTGAAGCGGTCGCCGTCGCCGAGTTCGTCCCGTCGACGACCGACACCGAGATCGATCGGGGACTGAGTTTCAATCCGGGCGGTGTGGTGCCGAGGAACTGATCGATCGCCTGTTGGTCTTGTGGCGCGGACGGGAAGACGACGTCACCGTAGTTATAACCCTTGTAGTAATAGGTCGAGGCATCGACCACGATCGGAAGTGTCAGCTGAGGGGCATTGCTGAAGTTGGCGTCTTTAATCGCCAGCCCGAGATGGACGATCTCGCTGTCGCCGAAGGAGTCATCGACAATGAGGTAGGGAGCGATCGCTCCGATCAGCGCGTTATCGGTTGCGAAGTTGCCGAGACCTCGAGAGGCGACTGCTTTTGCGACGATTCGCAAGAACTCGTGGACTCGAACGATGCGGCCGAGGTCGCCGGTTCCGTCGTATGAGCCTCCAGAATTCGAGGTGTAGTAATAGCCGAGCTTCGTCGCGAGTTGGATGGCCGCGTAATTAGGTTTCTGACCCTTTTTGAAGTAGTAGAGGTGCCGTGATCGCACGAGTGCGAGCGCCTCATTCCCGCCGAGATGAATGCAGCCGGTATGGGTGATGTCGAGCGGGGGATTCTCGGCGTCATAGAGCCGGTAGGGGAAGTAGACGTTGATGCCGCCAAGAGCATTGACAACGTTTTCGAAACTTCCAAAGTTCAATTCGACGAAGTGGTTGATCGGGAAGCCGAAGTCCTGGCTGATTGCCGCGGCAAGCTGCCCGGGTCCATTGGCGAGGGCGGCATCGAT
>Ga0070733_10000245_pt1 | contig 47352 bp, 45 predicted proteins | sample Coa_R1_9_FD_66450 | JGI IMG/M metagenome (GOLD analysis project Ga0070733, IMG submission 66450) | Surface soil microbial communities from Centralia Pennsylvania, which are recovering from an underground coalmine fire - Coalmine... | ecosystem: Environmental > Terrestrial > Soil > Unclassified ... | reverse complement strand
CTCGCCCGCGAGGCCTCGTACCGAATCGAGACACCTCGAGAGGTTGCCCTCCTCATTCTTCACGATCATGCAGAGGCTCAGTGCGTCCGGCATCAAGCTACCCTCCGTTTTGGAGGTAATTGAAGAGGCTGGTCCTGGGCAATGCGGCCTCGGCTTGCACGGCTGCCTGATAGCTGGTTTGCTCCTGGGTCAGTGCGACGCTGGCGGAAGCCATATCGGTGTCACGCAACTGGCCGAGCGAGGTTTGGTCCTGGAGCTGGAACTTCTGGGCTACGTCCGTGGCGCTCGATATCCGATCCTGAACGCCACCGTAGAACTGGAGTTGCTGTGAGAGATAGTCTTGAGCGGTCTGAAGGGAACTGACCGCGGCGGTGATCCCCGCTTGATTGTTATTCGCCAGGGCCGAGGCCAGACTGTTTACGGCAAGGAAGACGTTGCTGGCGTCCGGCTGATTCGAGGAATCACGATGATCGAAGATTTGCTGCGCTGTCAGGGAAACGGCAAAGGTGATGCCAGTGGCATCCTGAATCAAACGCGTGGACGGCGCGGTGACCAACTGGTCTACGCCGGTCGAACTCGACGGATCCAATTGATAGAGCGGCGAACTGGTATTGTCTCCACCAAAAACGTACCGGCCTTCAAACGTCGTATTGGAAGAGGAAACGAGTTCCGATAGAATTTGGGCGACTTGTTGCGAGAGCGCGGTCCGCTCTGAAGGTGTTACGGTCGAACTGGCGCCCTGGGCCGCCAGCGAACCGGCCTGTTGCAGGAGCTGCGTAGCGTTCTCGAGGGCCGATTCGGCGGTATTGACTTCGCCCGAGACGCTGGTCAGATTGCTGGCGACTTGCGTCACCTTGCCCAGGTCCGACTCCAATTGCAAGACGTCGCCGAGGGCTCCTGGATTGTCGGAAGGCTGGCTGATCCGGTATCCCGAAGAAATCTGTGCCTGCGTCTCTGCCAGCTGCTGCTGGAGCAGTTGAAGATTCGCCAGAAACTGCTGCCCCACCGCGCTTGAATTCTGAATCACGCTGATAACCCTTCTTGCGGCAACGGAATCATGCGGTCACTGGAATCATGTTTAGGAGCGTTGACGCGAGGCTGTCGATCACATTGACCATTTGTCCCGCCGCCTGGTATCCCTTCTGCAACTCCATCACGTTGATGGCTTCAGCATCCAGGGACACACCCGAGATTTGCGTCTGGACCGCCTGCGCCTGAGCCAGCGATTGAGAAGCCAGATTCTGACCGGTTTGTGCGTCCGAGGCCTTCTGGCCCACTTGGGTCGTTATTGAACTGAGGAACTGTAGGATCGGCCGTCCGGCAATCTCATCGGAAACGGCGGTGGATTGACCCAGGTTGGACAACGTCAGGGCGGCGCCATTGCTCACGGGCGGGGGACCGGGATCGGCCGGCGCCAGAGTGCTCGCCGTGATGTTTGGATCAACCGTAAGCGTACTGGCGACGTCCGTTGGGGTTGAGTGGTTGTAAGCGAAGAGCGGACTTCCCGCGGCCCCGGTGGGCGTGTTTGCGGCGGTAAGAATCGCGTTGACCCGATCGGCGACTTGTTGAGCCAACTGATTCAGGCTTCCCACCTGCTGAGTGCTCCCCTGAAGCCCTGGAAGGACGCCGTTGCGCACGTTCAGCAGGCCTCCCAACGTGCCTTGTGAAATCTGCCCGGTAATATCCTGGCCGTTCGCATCCAGGATTTGGACGTTGGGGACACCACCCGGGTAAGTCGCTGCAGTGGTGTTCGAGAAATTGGTCTGGATGGAGTTCTGTTGCGCGCCGATCACCAGCGGCGTCTGCCCTCCCAACAGAACTGTGGCCGTTCCGTCAGGCGCGTAGGTCACCGAAACGTCCCCGAGTTGAGACAGAGACTGGATGGATGCGTGTAACTGTGCATCCAGTCCGGCGTTGACTCCGCCAGCCGGATCCGGATTTTGTAAGATGGCGACGTTTTCGGCTTGAATCTGCGAGGCAATTTGATTGATCTGTTGAACCGTGGAACTGATTTGCTGATTCAGTTGAATAGTCGTCTGGTATAGGCTGGCGGCGGTGGACTGAAAGCCTTGTGACAGCTCCTGCGCGGCCGTGAGAACCCCTTGCTGGGCTGAGGCGGAGCCCGGGGTCGCGGCCCAGGCGGAGAAACTTTGGAAGAGTTGATTGAGATTTCCCACCACGCCGCTTTGCCCGGAAACATCAAAGAGTCCCTGGATCGCCGCCAGAGCGCTGGATTGCGCGGTGAAGTTCCCTTGTTGCGACACCTGGCTGTTTACCGCCTGGTTCACGTACTCGTCCTGGGTGCTCTGCGAGGGGCCGGCTCGAACGCCGCCCGTCACTCCCTCGGATGGATCGAAAGGGAGCGCGTCCAGCGTCGCGACCTGCCGCGCATACCCCGGGGTGGAGGCATTGCTGACGTTGTTTTGGGAGACGTTCAGCGCCGTCTGGAATGCCTCGATCGCATCCAGGCTGTTATTGAGTGTGCCGAAAAGGGTGCCCATTCTCCTCCGCTCTAAGCTTCCAGGGAACTTCCCGGCTCGCCCGTCACCAAGACCGGGAGCCCGTCGCGGCTATAGCCGGCGCCCAGACGCAGTTGGATCCAGCCGAAACAGAGATTGGAGGCATATTCGATCTGGAGCCTGAGGTCGCGGGCCGAGCCCTGGATTCCGGTAAGCGCTGCTGTGGCGGCAGTATCGGAAGGATGGTCTCCTTCTGCAACAAGTTTTTCGAGAACCGCGACAATCTGCTCCAGTTCGCTCTGGCAGCGCTCGACTGCCTCCGGCCGGGTATCCAGCAACAATCGGCGTACCTCGCGAAGTTTCGTATCGGTGTAGCGGCACGCATCGTCGAAGGATATACAAGAGGTCGCGTGTGTGGCATCCTTTTGCATAATTGGTCGTTGTATGATTCGATCGCGGGTTTATTCTCCGCTCAACGCGGCGCTGACAATGGAATGGCTCAATGCCGCGGAATCCACTTGGTACTGCCCGGACTGAACCAGGGCTCGCAGCCGTTGCACATTAGCGGAGTTTTCCGATGCCCCGGCCGTCTGCGCCTGTGACAGAAGTGACGCCTGGCTTCCGAGATCGATATGATCCGCGGCAGCCGTAGCATGCGCGGCGGAGGGCGAGGAACCGAGGCCTGCTTTCGGCGTCGTTTCATACACTTGGCTGGATTGCGGCCCGGTGGTACTCAAGGCGCTAGGATCGTTGATTTTCATTTGACCTCTCTGATGTATCTCGCAGAAATTTGCCTTTTGTAGAATCGATCTTTTGCTCAACCGGCGCCGCCATCCCGCCCGACCCAGCCTCTAGCCCGATACTATCCGCCGATACCATCCGCCGATACCATCCGTAAGATACGAACTCCATAGTTGCCGTCCACGGCCACGACTTCGCCGCGCGCGATCATGCAATTGTTCACTCGCACTTCGACTTCGTCTCCCAGCTCGCGATCCAGATGCACCACCGATCCATGGGCCAGGCCAAGCAGGTCTTTCAGCCGGATCCGAGCGCGTCCGAACGATACGCTCACGGGGATTTCCAAGTGCTGCAGGATATCCAGCGGGTTCGGTGACGGCGGCGCATTTATCGTCGCCTTGTGGCCAGCCATGCGATTTGCATCAAACCGTCCGGCAACGCTTTCCTCGCCCCCGAGTGCGGCGATTAGTTCCGGACTCAGGACCCAGCACATCGCCGCGGCGCCGGCACTACTACCCCCGTCGATGACCACGGAAACGCTGGCCCCGAAGTTCGGAGGCTGCTCCGAAGTTCCAAGCTTCGTGCAGGCGACCAAGGCCCCAAATCGGGCTTGGGCTGCGATCTCGATGGACTGGGCCAGAGAGGCAAACCCGTTTTCCTGGGGATCACTGGCGCCACCCAGCGCGGTCCACGCCTCGCGGTTCGCCCCGGCATAGATCCGGCAGGCCGGCTCGACGCTCAGTGCGCAAGAGCACCAAACCAGATCCGACAGCTCCGCATCCGGTGGATTTCGATTCCACGAAACCTGGACTTCCTCGCGCTCGCCAGAGCAAAGCAGCCGCTGCAACTCGCGGGCAATCGCGTCAAGAAAGCCCGCCGTCGATGGGTTGATCCGCGATTCGCTGACCGGAGACATCCTAATAGACCCCATGGGAGACAGGCCATCGCCGTTCGATGTAGTTGCGGAGCCGCAGGACGGCTTGCGCCTTAATCTGAGAAATGCGAGTGATGTGCAGATCGAGAACAGGAGCGATCTCGCGGATGTTTTGGCCCTGCCGGTAATACAGATCCAAGACCAGGCGCTCCACGCGCGGCATCTTATCTAAACCCTGTTGGATCAATTTTTCAAGCTCAGCCCGCTCCAGCAGTTGAGCCGGAGAATTGTCTTCAGGGTTCGCGATGCCGTGTAGACGAGTGCGGGAATCGCCTTCTTGCTGAGGCGCATCCAGGCTCGCGATGGTGATCCCGCGCAATTCCAGCAGCCATTCCTGGTACTCCCTGTGCCCGACGCCCAGTTCGGCGGCGATCTCTTCTTCTGCAGGCGCCCGCTGCAGGCGCTGCTCCAGTGTTTCAATCGCCGCCTGCACTTGCTTCAATTTCTTTCGCTTGTGGGGAGCGATGCCATCCAGGCCTCGAATACTGTCCAGGATCGCGCCTCGGATTCTATACTCCGCGTACGTCTTCAGCTTGACGTTGAGCGTTGGGTCGAAGTTGTCAATCGCATTGATCAGACCGATGATCCCAATGGAAATCAGATCCTCGAGGCACGTATTATCGGAGAGTCTTTCATGGAGACGCGTGGCGATCCAACGGACCTGTGGAAGGTGCTCCAGAATGAGTTCTTCCCTGGTCAAGGTGCGCTGGTCCGAACCTTCGGAATAAATACTCGTGGTCAAGCTGGCCCTTCCACCCTCATGCGACGTGCGCGGACCGGGAGGGACGCCGTTCCAAAGCCAGGCCCAGTAGGTCCTCCCGGGACGCCGGCCGGATGTCGCGCGGAATCATCGGACCATGCGCCAGAAATGAGAGCGACAGGCCGGCGCGCGCGGCTTCGGAAAACACCGAACCCAGCGTGTGAGTCTCATCCATCCTGGTCACCAAAAGCTTGGCGGGCCGGAACATCTTGTATCTCTGGATGCAGCCGCGCAAATCGATGGACTTCATGTAGCCGGGCACCACCAGATGCGTGTCCATGCCCGGGCATCCCGCCAGGGCAGCTACCGCCGCCTCGGCTGCCCTGTGGTCGGTTGACGCGTAGCCCGGCGTGTCGATCAGAAGAAATTCTTTCGTTCTCGCTTCCGCGATCAAGGGCGCAAGACCGTGTATCGCAGGCACCTGCGTAAAGGCCATTCCTAATGCCTGCACGATCTCACGAAGCCGCACCGGCGGTGTCTGCGGAGAAGGATCGAGGGATAGAATGCGAACAGGTCGCGTTTCCGCCAAACCGGCAACGAATGACGCGAGTTTTGCCACCGTAGCCGTTTTCCCGGCTCCTGAGGGACCGACGAGGACCACGCCGTTCTGGCCCAACCTCGGCGCGATGGCCACGCGGCGCTCGAGTTCCGCCAGGACAAACGCCTCCAGGGCTTCCGGACTGTTCACAGACGCTTTGGCGCGAGGATCCGCTTTCGCCTTGCACCCCAAGGTGCGTTGTAAGTGTTCTTCCACGGCCCTGGAGGATTCCAGCCGGTCCACGATATCTTTGCTCAGGACCGGGTCTACATCGCAGGAGAGCAAGCACTCGTACACGTCAGCCAACTCGGGCGTCATCCGGACCCCGCCTAACCGCGCCTTAGTCGGCCGCAGCAACAGATTCCGAATCTCGTCCATTTGTGAATGCAGCCGTTCCACGTCCGCGGCCAGATCCTCCGGAACCCCCCGCGGGAGCGCTAACGCGGCGGGAAGCCGCGGCTCCGGCGCGCCAAACACCACTTCATAGCCGCCCTGTAGGCCTTGCTCTAACTTACGCGTGCTCAGCAGCATCGCCTCCGGGCCAAGATCCTCCCGGGCCTGTGTGATCGCTTCGTCCACCGATTTGGCAAGATAGGATTTAGTTGACATGGGAACGGGGCCGGCGGGCTTGGTTGTGCCGTTTCTCAATAGATGGTTGGTCATTCAATAACTCCACGGGAACGGACTTTGACTTCGGAAGCAATCTCGTTCTGCGAAAGTACGATCAGATTGGGCCAGGCCGATTCCACAATTTGGCGCACAAAATAGCGCGAACCAGCGCTCGCAATCACGACGGCGGACTCGGCCTTGTCAATTTTTCGCCCCAGACGGCCGAGAATGTCGCGAATGCCTTCGGGGGCCATCGTGAGCACGCTGTTCAGCTCCGCGTGCTCGATGGAAGATTCAATGGCCCGCTCGATGGAAGGATCCAAAAGATAGGCGGGCAATTCGGCCTGGGCGTTCATGAGCGGCCGAACGATGCTCCGGCGGATCGATTGGCGCGCGTACTCCGTCAAGAGAACCGGATTCTTGCTGCTCTGGGCAGCTTCACCCAGGGCCTCCAGAATGCCGACGGCGTCGCGGATGGGCACCCGTTCCCGAAGCATGTTTTGAAGGACTCGTTGCACTGCCGCCAACGGAAGCAGTTTTGGCACCAAATCCTCGACCACCTTCGGATTCTCCTGCGCAACCCGATCACAAAAGTTTTTCGTGTCCTGGCGCGAGAACAACTCATGGGCGTGACGGCGGACCACTTCGGCAAGGTGCGTTCCGATGACGCTGACAGCGTCCACCACCGTGTAGCCTTTGCTTCGGGCCAGGTCCGTCTGGTCCTGCCGGATCCATATGGCCGGCAAGCCGTAGGCCGGATCCTGGGTGCTCTTCCCTTGCAGCGTGCCATCCGGATTTCCGCTGGAAATGGCCAGTTCATGGCCTTGGAGCAGCTCGTAACGTGCAATCTCGGAGCCACGCAACTGGATCACGTACTCGCGTGATCGCAGCGCGATGTTGTCCTTCACCTTCACCGGGGGCATCACGTATCCCAGTTGGGTAACCAGTTGCCTCCGAATGCCGCTGATGCGCTGCAGCAACGGTGAATCTGGACCTCTTTCCACCAGGTTCACCAGGCTCAAACCGACCTCCACGGAAAGCGGTTCCAGCTTCAACAGTGCATCCATGTTCTCTTTCGGCCTGGCCGCGGCGGCTGTCGAAACCGCGGTCGCAGTGACGGATTTCCGACGCATTCTCCAGGCCGCGGCGCCCAATCCTCCGCCCAGGACCAGAAAGGGAATCGTCGGAAGACCGGGAAGAGCTGCCAGCACTACCAGAACACCACTGGCCAGCAACAGGGGTTGGGAGGCCCCCAGAACCTGTTTCTGGAATTCCGCCCCCAGATTGTCCTCCGAGCCGGTGCGGGTCACGATCAGCCCGCCCGAAATTGAAATCATGAGCGCCGGGATCACCGTAACCAGCCCATCTCCGATCGTCAGCACTGTGTAGGTTTCGAGAGCGTGGCGCAGTTCCATTCCATGTTGCAGGGCCCCGATCAGAAATCCGGCGATGATGTTGATGCTGGTGATCAGGATGCTGGCGACCGCATCGCGCTGCGTAAATCGGGATGCGCCATCCATGGCCCCGTAAAATTCCGCTTCGGCCGCAAGTTGCTTGCGTCTGGCCCGCGCCTCGGTCTCATCGATCAGCCCCGAATTCAGGTCCGCGTCGATCGACATCTGCTTGCCCGGCAGCGCGTCCAGCGTGAACCGCGCCGTCACTTCTGAAATGCGCACCGCGCCGTGGTTGATCACAACGTACTGAATCGCAATCAACACCAGGAAGATCACCGCACCGATGATGTAGTTGCCGCCCACCACGAAACTACCGAACGCCTCGATGACATGCCCAGCCGCGGAGGTGCCGGTGTTGCCGTTCAGAAGAATCAGACGTGAGGAGGATATATTCAAAGCCAGACGATACAGCGTCAGCAGCAGCAGAGTGGTGGGGAATACGCTAAAGTCGACTGGCCGCCGGATGTATACCGCCACCATCATGACGATGACCGAGAGCATAATATCCACCACGATCAGGAAATCCAGCAGGAAAGCCGGCATCGGCATGATGAGTGCGATGACGATCGCCACGACCGCGATTGGCACCCCCAGTTCGCCCAGCCCCGCCGGCAAACGTGGAAAGGGACGAGCGCTGGTTTTGACTGCGACTGCGCTTGCTGGAGCCATCGTGGTATGCCTGCCAGGCCGGGGCGCTAGCTCACCTTGGCCGCGTGCACTTTGCTTTTATAGAGCATCGTCGTGCGCTTCAGGCCCAGGGCACGGGCTGCTTTGGCCTTGTTCCCGCCGCACTCGCGCAGCGCTTCCTGGATCAACTGCCTTTCGAACTGTCCAATGATCCTTTCAAAGTTCAACCCGCTGAGCGCCGTTTCGTCGGGCGGACCAGCCTGCTGCTCGCGAGCAGTTTCCGGAAGTTGAATGTCGCCGAGATAAAGCCGGTCGCGCTTGGTGGCGAAGCTGACCGCGCGCTCAATCACGTGCTCCAGCTGACGAACATTCCCCGGCCAATGGTAGGTCATCAGGCGCTCCATGGCGCTTGGAGAAATGGTCTTCAGCTCCAGTCCTTCCCGACGGCAGATCTTCGCGCCGAAGTGCTCGGCTAGCAGCGGGATGTCGCTCGGGCGCGCCCGCAGGGGCGGAACGCGGATGGGCACGACGTTCAGCCGGTACAGCAGGTCCTCGCGAAATAGCTTTTGTTCAACCGCCAGCTCCAGGTTGCAGTTTGTGGCGGCGATGACGCGGGTATCCAGTCGAATCGTTTCGGAGCTGCCAATGCGTTGCAACTCCCGTTCCTGAATAACGCGCAGCAGCTTGGGTTGCACCTCCAGCGGAATCTCGCCGACTTCATCCAGGAAAATGGTTCCGTGATGGGCCTGTTCAAAGCGGCCTACCCGCTGCTGAACGGCGCTGGTGAACGCCCCTTTGGAGTGCCCGAACAGCTCCGCCTCCGCCAGGTTCTCAGGGATAGCCGCGCAGTTTACAGCAACCAGTTCCGCCGCCGAACGCCTGCTGGCTAGATGCAGCGCCCGGGCGATCAGTTCCTTGCCAGTCCCGGTCTCTCCCGTAATGAGCACGGTGGACTGGCGCGGTCCGACCAGCCGGATCATGGCGTGCATCTCCCGCATTGCCTGGCTCTCTCCGATTAGCAGCTTACGCCAGGGCTCGCGTTCGCCCGCCCCATCCGCGAGAGACTCAGCCGCCTCCTCGAGCGCGGCCGCCACCGCGTGGCCGAGTTCCACCGGGGTGAGCTGCCGCGTGATGTGCCGAAACATCATGGTCGGTTGAATCAGCGATTCGTCCAGCACGCAATCCTTGTCGTAGATCACAACCGCCACAGGAATGACGGAATTATGGGCCTCGATCAACGCGCTTTTGAGAATTTCCCCGTCCAGCGGCAGTTCCACTACAAACATCTGAATGTGATGCGCGATGCTCTTCCAAGCCGAGGGTGGTCCCGCTGAGACCGCGATCTTAAGCCCCGTCTGCCGCTCAACGGATTCCTTCTCCTCAATGGAATCCTGATCCTCGCCTGATTCCTTCCTGGCGACCTCGCCGTTTTGCTGAATCCAGAGGATTCGTGGCAAGTTCGTTGCTCCAAGTCCCCTTGCGAAACACTCTAAGTTGAGCACTAATTAGAGCTTCGACTCGTGGGCTGTGAAACCTTACATAGCCTACAGAGCGAAAGTCACCTATCCCTTTTCGCCAATCCCAAAAGAGGTTCTAGCGCCGCCCGATTTTAGCGATAAGCTCACCGATGACTAACGCTAGATTAGCTTCCCAGGCCTACAGGGACTACATCGAGACTAAGGTTCTATCGGCTCATCCGGTGGAAATCGTCCAAATGTTGTATCAGGTCGCAATCGACAACTTGAACGCCGGCCTTGATTGCCTGAAGACCGGCGACATTTTCGGACGCAGCCGGGCAGTCAGCAAGGCTCAGTCGGCGGTCCATGAGCTGATGTTTGCGTTAGATCCCAAGGTGAGCGTGCCGATTACCCGTAACTTGGCGGAATTGTATGATTATGTGCAACGCCAGATCATCGCCGGACATACGCGGTGCTCGGAACAGGCGCTTAAGAATGCTCTTGCGGTTCTCACGACTTTGTCGGAAGGCTGGTCCGGGGTAAGAACAACTGTGATGCCCGGCGCCCAATCGCAGACGGCTACAGAGCAGCAAACCGCCGCCGCGCCCAAAACGGGGATCAGTCCCTTGTATGCGGAGCCTCCGCTGGCTCCGGCAGCGGCTCGGGACTGGAGTTGTTAACGGACCCTGGTGAGGCCCCAGTTCCCAACCCGGATGCGACCAGCCCGGATGCAACCATGCGCGCCAGGCCAAAGCCTCCGCGTGCGGCCATGGCCCGCGCGAAGAAGTCTTCCGCCAGGCTCATCATGGCACCGGCGGTCTGGTCCTCGCCGGTTCCCAACCAGCCTTGGTCCTCGCCCTCGTGCGACGCCTTGAGGACCTGGCTGATCAGGAGAGCCTCGAATTGGGATGCGGCGTCACGGATCTTCTCGGGACTGTCCTTGGCGATGTTGGAGTTGATTCCCAGACCCGCGGTGAGAACGCCGGGAAGCAAAGGATCTACGGGCATACTGGTTGTGGTTCCATCACGCCTTTAAATGCCGTCTCTAGATAATATCGATATCGGCTTCGAGTGCTCCGGCCGCATGCAGGCTCTGCAAGATCGCAATGACGTCGCGCGGCGTGGACCCGATGGCGCCTAGCGCCCTTACCAGTTCCTCCACCGTAGCTCCTCGATTGAGCACCAGGCTGCGCGCTTTTTCTTCCTTGGCATTCACCTTAACTTGCGGCACCACGGCGGTGGTTCCCTGCGAGAGGGGCCCGGGCTGGGAGACCATCTCCGTAGTCTGAATCTCGACCGTCAGATTTCCATGCATGATGGCGACCGGAGACACGCGGACTTCCTTGCCCATGACGATTGTCCCGGTGCGCTCATTAATAACAACCTTGGCGATGCGGTCGGCTTTCACCTCCAGGCTTTCCAATTTCGCGACAAACTCGACGGCGCGGCCGGCATAGTCGGGCGGAACCGTCACGGTCACGAGCGCGGAATTCTCCGGCTTGGCCAGTGGTTTTCCCGCGCCCTCAAACTCCGCATTGATCGCCGCACTAATGCGCAAGGCGGTCGTAAAGTCGGGTTCGTGGAGCTGCAGTCTGACTTGAACAGTCGGGACAATCGAGGGAGCCAGTCGCTCCACGATCGCGCCTCCTGGAACCCGGCCCACAGTGGGATGATTCACAGTCTGCGCGTTCCCGCCTCCTCTGCCGGCCCCAAAACCGCCGGTGACCACCGATCCCTGCGCGACGGCATAGACTTGGCCGTCGACGGCTTTGAGGCTGGTGAGAATCAGCAGACCGCCCTGAAGATTGGAAGCGTCTCCCAGTGCCGCCGCGGTGACGTCGACGTGCATTCCCGGCTGCGCGAACGGCGGCAGAGTTGCGGTTACGAGAACCGCCGCCGTGTTCTTGACCAGGATGGCGCTGGCAGGCACCGCAACGCCCATTTGCTGCAGGAGATTTGTCAGGCTTTGTGCCGAGAACACGGTGAGCTGTCGATCGCCGGTTCCAGTCAGCCCAACCACCAGCCCATAGCCGATGAGTTGATTGTCCCGCACGCCTTCGAGAGAGACTAATTCCTTTAGCCGGGTGCTGGGGGTCTGTAATTCGACAGCTAAAAAGACAAGCGCGGCGCAGTAGGGAATCATGTTGTGGAGCTCCTTGCAGAGCCGTTTTACGCTCTGTTATCAAAAGGGTAGAAAACCGAGAAACAGCCGGGAGAGAAGGGGCTGACGCATGGCGTCCCCCACGATTCCCTTGCCGTTCACCTGCACTTCCATCTGCGCGAGCCGGGCGGATTGAATGGAGTTCGAGGTATCCAGATCGATCGGACGAATCACGCCGCGGATCAATATGACCTGGTTTTCGGAGTTGATCGTCACGTTCTTAGAGCCTTCCACCACCAGGTTGCCATTGGCAAGCACATGCGTCACCCGCGCCGAAACCGTGGTCGTCAAGGTGGTTTGACGGCTGGTCGTGCCGACCCCGTTTACCGCGGCGGCGGATCCGAGGTTGGCCAGATTCGCGAGGGCTCCGCTGCTCTTCATGATGCCGCCCAGAGCCGGAATGCTGGCTTGAGCATTGGAACTCCGGGAGGTCTTACTGGTCCCCGTGCTTGCGGCCGAGGCGCTTTCCTGAACCAGAATGGTGACGATGTCGTCCACGTGCCGTGCGCGCAGATCGGAGGCGAGATCCGAGAATCGCGCCGCCGGCGACCACAAGGAACCGTTGGCGGGAATCGGACTCACGGTCGAGGGGTCCACGGAAGCCTCCCGTATGTATTTGTCGAGCGCCGACAATTGCTTCGGTTGTTCTTTCTTGTTCTTCTTTTCAGCGGCCCCGGCGGCGACTCCGCACACGAGCGCAAGCGTGACCGAGATGGCATTTTTTTTTGCTTTTGTCATTGAACTTCCTCTGCGTCTCCTGTGGCTACACCGACCATCGCCTGATTCTTACCGGTCACCTGCGCTCGAAAGTCCCTGCCGCTCGAGAGATTGCGCACGAGGATGGTCGCTCCCTTCACTCCTGCGGATTCCGCGCGGCCCTCCAACCGGAGATAGGCGCCGCCCGCGAAGACCTGCACCATAACTACATCGCCTCTTGCGACATCGGGAACCGGTTCGATCTGGGTTCTGCGAATTACAGCGCCGGCGCGCAGGGAAGTCTTCGAGAGATAGCCAACGACTTGGTCTAGGGCGCGCGCCACGGTTTCATCAAAGGGAGAATCTTCCAAAGCTTCCAGGTGAACCTGGCTGCTCTGAATCGCCTTGCCTGCCAGAATGCCTGCCGTCGCCACCACTCGAGTGAGTTTCGCAGTAATACGCGCCTTGGCCCAGACCGGGAATTGGCGGTCGGCGGCGGAGCGCACGTAGCCGTGCCACACAATCTCCCCGGCTGCGCCCGACCCTTGCGCCAATTGTATTCCGGAGCGCAAGAACACGAGTTCGCCAGTAGGGACCGGTTGTTGGCTCCAGGATAGAAGCTCGATTTTTGCGCTTGTGATTTTCAGCTCCGCAAGCATCGCCTCACGAAGTTGTTCCGCCCCTGGGACAAACGTCTCGCGTGCGAAGCAGATGTCCGCGAGACCCTCTAAGTCGACGCGCTGATTCTTCGCAATCCTTTCCAGGTCGACGCCGCGCCAGATTCGCGGTTCGCCGGAGGTAAGGACGTAGCCGAGATTAAAATCACCTGGGACCCGTGCATACACCGGCATCACCATGGCAACATCCCGGGCGAAGATCGTTTCGCTTTGGACTTTATGGCACCCCTCGGGAGTTACGGCCAGCGCTAAGAGAACCGGGATTGCCGTGATCATCATTGCCATCATCGAGTCAGGTTGTTGATCTGCTGATACATCTCGTCGGCTGCTTTCACTACCTTCGAGTTGGCTTCGTAAGCGCGTTGAGCGACGATCAGGTTGACGAACTCATCGACCACGCTCACATTGGACTGTTCGGTATAGCCCTGCAGGAGTGTTCCCAGCCCCTCCTGACCGCCGGGAGTTCCGATTACGGCGTTGCCCGAAGCATTGGTCGGTTGATACAGATTCTGGCCCAGGCTGTTCAAGCCGGCGGGATTTATAAAGGTTGCCAGTTGAATCTGTCCGGCGGTTTGCGAAGCGGTCTGGTTGGGCAGGTTATAGCTGACGGTTCCGTCGGTGGCGATGGTCACGGTCTGCGCGTTCTGCGGCAGAGTGATGGGCGGTTGCAGCAGGTTGCCGTTGGCATCCACCACGTTGCCCTCGGCATTCAATTGAAACTGGCCCGCGCGGGTGAACGCCAAAGCGCCCGTCGGCATCTGAACCTGGAAGAAACCATTGCCCTGAATGACCAGGTCGAGCGGATTATTCGTCTGTGAGAAATTGCCTTGCGTGAAGATGATCTCGTCAGATGCGGCCCGTGTTCCCAATCCCAATTGCAGCCCTGCCGGCACAATCGATTGCTGGCTGGCGGAGGCGCCTGGCTGCACCATGTTTTGATACAGCAAATCCTGGAATTGAGCGCGCCGGGACTTGAACCCGGCCGTGTTCGCGTTCGCCAGGTTGTTCGCGATGTTATCGACGTTCATCTGCTGCGCGTTCATTCCGCTGGCCGCACTGAAAAGAGCTCTGATCATTTCTTGTTTTCCTCGGCTGGTTTTCTCGGGTTGTTTCCGTCGGCCCGTCAGGATCCACTGCCACCCACTCTTGCCACATCCTCGAGCGCTTTCTTATTCATGTCCGTCGCGATTGAAATGGCTTTCTGCAGCATCTCGAACTGCCGCATCAATCCCACCAGGCGAACCGCGGATTCAGCTGGCGCGACATTGGAGTTCTCGATCTTGGCCTGATCCACCGTCACGTCAGCCGCCTTCATCGGCTGGACCTTCGGATCGCTGACGCTGAAGTAGCTGTTTCCGACCTTTCGTAGAACCGAGCGGTCTTGAAAATCCACCAGGTTCAACTGGCCGAGATCCTCTCCATCTTGTGTCACGGAGCCATCGGAGGCGACTTCGAGAGGTGCCTGCGAAGTGGTCTGAAGGATTTTGCCATCCGTGGTTCGAACGGCGTATCCATCCGCCGTGGTCAGCGTGCCGGAAATGGAAAGCCGGAAAGATCCAGCGCGCGTATAGAGCGGCCCGCCAGGGCCGTTGACCACGAAGAAACCTTTCCCGGACAAGGCCAGGTCAAGAGGGTTACCGGTCGGCTGCAAAGCACCTTGCGTAAAATCGGTCCACTGCTTTTGGATGAGGGGAAGTTTGGTGCCGGAGTCCCCGCTCATTCCAGTATCTTCGCCGGCCGCGAAGAGGCTGTAGAATTCCCGGTCGAGCTTGAATCCGCTGGTGGTCGCGTTGGCGAGATTATTCGCCACCAGATCGAGCGCTTCCATCCGCGCGTGAAGACCGCTGGCTGCCGAGATTGCAATCTGATCCATAGAGGTTCGATCGGGTGGGAGCACGTACCGCGCCAAAGTCGGACGGTGCGGATGTCCAGAAGTTACTTCTCGAATCGGGAGAGGAAGAAGGAGTTGCACCTGCTCGCCGTCAGATTCTCGACCAATATCGACGGAGGCCTGACGGGTGTGCAAGTCCATCTAGTTGAGAATCGTCGCCGCAAAGAATGGCCTCCGGTTTGCACGGGACAGCGCTAAGAGATGACAGCTTCTGTCCAAATGACTGTTTCCGTGCCACCGGCCATTTCCGCGAGCGGATCCATCGCGGGACTGCGCGGTGCGCCATCTCCATCGGTTCTATGCGCCGCCACACCGGACACGGGCGAAGAGTCCTCGCTAGACACTTCGTCTCAGGCAGCCCGTGCCGAGTACGACGCTCCCGCGGATGACTCCAACTTGGAGCATTCCACCTTGGAGCATTCCACTTCGGATCAGTCCACCTTCGGGGCCATTTTTCATCAATACTTCCGCTCGCCAGGCGGTAACGGCCTGCCGGGTACGAGCGACCGATCCGGCCCACAAAAAGGGAACGCCTCCGATCCAGGCCTGCTCTTGGCGCCTGTTCCATCGCACGAACAGATGCGTGCGGTGATTCCCCTCGTGCTGGCAATTCCGTGGTCGAAAAATGAAATCGCTCCCCGTAACGATTCCGGCGCATCGTCATCTCCCGAAGCAGGCCAGTCATCCCCAATCGTTGCGGGAACTCCGGACTCGCCCGGGACGTCTTTCTCTTCAAGCAAGAGCGCTGCCCCCGGAATCCCCCCTCCTGCAGCTCCGTCCGGAGAACTAGCGTTTGCGGCGCGCCTCTCCCCTGCGGACGCGCCTGCGCCAGCGGAGGATACAACAGAGGCGGCGGCATCTTCGATCCGCGCGCAGAGCGGCGATCTGAAGCAGGCGCTCTGGTCTGACACGGCGATGTCTGTAACAGCGGGAAAAGCCACGTCAGATGCACCCGGAGAGCAGTCCGGAAAAGCCAGCGCGACGCCGCTTCCCTCGCCGCTCCTACATCAAAGCCCAAGCGCAGGCGATCCTACTTCCGTTCCCGCTCATTCGATGAAGAGCGATGTGCGCCCCGCCTCGGGGCCTTCCGCGGCGCGGGTTGAGGCGGCCGCAGAAGGCGCTGTGGCACGGCCCGGTTCCAGTCGTGACATTATGGTTCGAATTCCAGACGCCACGGATCGGGGCACCAATGTCCGCTTCGTGGAACGGGGCAGTGAAGTTCATATTGCGGTCCACACGGGAGATTCCGAGCTGGCGCAAACTCTGCGCAGCGGCCTAAGCGACCTTACCGCCCGCCTTCAGCATACCGGCATACAGGCGGAGGTGTGGCGCCCGGGTTCGGAGTCTTCGCAAAGCGATTCCAGAAACCAGTCTCAGGATCCAAGGGATTCCGGAGACCGCCGGAATGAGCCCGGAGCACAGCGCGACGGACAAGATCCACCCAGTGACGAAAAACCCCGATGGGTACAGGAGCTGGACGCATCTTTCCGGGAAGCGTCTGGCACGGATGCGACTGGCAAGGATGCATCTGTCCGGGAACCGGCGGCCCATTCAGGCTCGTGAAGGATTGAGGAACTCATTGTGCAAATTCAAAATTCATCCAGCCAACTGATCAACCCGCTGCCGGCCGCCACGGCCAGCCCCACTGCACCGGATCCTGCGTCTCTGGGCGACGAAAGCACGTTTCTGCAACTGCTGGTGTCCCAGATTCAGAATCAGGATCCGACCCAGCCTATGGACAGCTCCACTTTCCTTACGCAGTTGGCCGAATTCAGTCAAGTCGAACAGTTAATCGGCATCCGGCAAGACGTCGCAGCATTGGACCCGCCGGCAACAAGTACGCCCCCCACTCCGGCGCCAAGCCAGCCCAGCGGAAGTTAATTTTCAGGATAGGAGAACAACATGTCATCGTATTCCATCGCAATCTCAGGATTGCTTGCCAATACCACCGCTTTGGATGTGGTCGGCAACAATCTTGCCAACATGAACACGCAAGGTTTTAAGGAGAGCAACGTCCTTTTTGAGGACGCGATCAACGCAGCCCGCGTATCTTTGCAGGTAGGCGACGGCGTCGGCAGTACGCTCACCAACACCGACTTCACTCAAGGTGCGATTCAAACCACCAACGGACCGCTGGATGCCGCGATACAGGGTAACGGCTTCTTCGTGGTTCAGAACTCCGCCGGAGATATCTCCTACACGCGGGACGGCAGCTTCAGTTTCAATTCGGCCGGAGATCTGGTGACCAGCGCCGGCGAACTGGTGCAAGGGTGGACCGCGGTGAACGGGGTGCTGAACGCCTCCGGCGCAACCTCCGCGATCTCGATTCCACCGCTTACGTCGCTCCCCCCTTCGGCGACTGCCAACATGACCATGACCGCCAATTTGGACGCATCCTCAGCCGTCGGCGCCACCTTCACTACGCCCATTCAGGTTGTGGATTCTCTCGGCAACACGCACACACTCAGCGTCAACTTTACGGAGACCGCCGCGAATACCTGGAGCTACAAGGTCACCATTCCAGGGCAGGATGTATCCGGCGGTATTTTGGGAACGCCCATTTCGATGGCGACGGGGAGCTTGAGCTTCAACGCCAGCGGCCAATTGACCTCTCCTGTCGCCGGCACTCCCGTCGCAGTAGCCACCACCACGACCATGACGGATGGCGCCGCGGCTCTGAATATCAATTGGAATCTTTACGATTCCAACAGCAAACCCCTGCTCACGCAATTCGCCGAGACTTCCGCTGCTTCCGGGACGACCCAGGATGGGATACAGCCCGGCACGGCAACCGGCATCACGCTCGAAAACGGAGGCGCGCTGGTCGCGAATTACTCCAATGGCCAGCAACTTACGATCGCTCAAGTCGCGGTTGCCGCCATCGCTAATCCCAACACTTTGCTGGCAACGTCGAACAATGATTTCTCACTGGGAGTCAATACCCTCACGCCCTCCGTCGGAGCCCCCGGAACGGCGGAGCGAGGAAACATCGTAGGCGGAGCGCTCGAGGGATCGAACGTCGACATGGCTACTCAGTTCACGAATCTGATCGTGTACCAGCGCGGTTACGAGGCAGCTTCCAAAGTCATCACCACCCAGAACCAGATGGATCAGATGCTCCTGCAAATCCAGCCGTAACCAAACCTTCTGCACTCGAACCGGCCGCCATTGAATAGAAAGAGGGATTGGTCTGTGATCACCGCGGAGACGATCGCGCGTTTCGCCGCGCTGCCGTTGACTATCGAATCCGAATTGGGCCGGTGCGCCATGTCCGTGCGCGAGATCCTCTCCCTCGCTCCGGGTAGTCTGATCCGGTTGTCCCGTTTGGTGGGCTCGCCCGTGGACCTGTACGTTGGCGGAGTGCGATTCAGCTCGGGGGATATCGTCAGAGCGGGCGATTCCGTGGGCGTGCGAATTGTCTTCGAGAAGCAGAAGCGGGTCTGAGAAGAGAATCGAATGGAGGCATTGCAACAGCTCTTCGCCGTGGCCGCCGTCATAGCGGTCTTATGTGGAGGACTCTGGCTTCTGAAGCGGAAGGGTTGGGCTCAAAGCGGTTGGCGGCGCGGCGGTGAAGATGGCCGGCCCAGACTAGAGGTGGTCGATCGGTTGCCGTTAACTCCCCAGCATTCCCTGCACCTGGTGCGTTGGGTGGATCGGACCCTGTTGATCGCGCTGTCTCCGCATGGCTGCGAACTGCTGGAATCGGCGCCAAGCGGCGTTGTCTCCACGGACGGCGGTGATCAAATGAGACCGTTGAGGACGCCTTGAAAACCTTGCGCCAAAACCAATGCCTGCCGCGAAATCTCTTAACCGGAATCGTCCTCGGAGTCCTCTTCGCTTCGGCCGGGCTGGCCGCGCCGCCCCCCGCGTCGCCGCTCTCCGCCATCGGCGTGAAGAGCGCCGGCGCCGCCACGCTCAGTCTGCCCATGCAGATCGCGTTGTCGCTGACGCTGATGGTCTTGCTGCCGGCAGCCTTGATGTCCATTACGCCATTTCTCCGAATCACAATCGTGTTGCATTTTCTTCGACAAGCGCTGGGGACGCAGGCCACACCGTCCAACCAGGTGCTGGTCGGCCTGGCAATGTTTCTCTCGCTCCTGATTCTCCAGCCGGTGGCGACGGAGATCTATCACACCGCGTGGGAGCCGATGGACCAGGGCAAAATTACCGCCAGCCAGGCTTTCGATGAGGGATCCAAGCCGCTCAAGACGTTTCTCGCGCGCTTCGCCCGTCAGAAGGACATCCAGTTATTCGTGGAGGTGGCCAAGGCTCCGCAACCGCGAAACGCCGCCGATCTGGGTCTTCAGGTTTTGATTCCCGCCTACATCCTGTCCGAGCTAAAGACGGGGTTTCAGATCGGCGCGTTGCTCTTTCTGCCGTTCCTGGTCATCGACCTGATCGTGGCGTCCGTCACGCTGTCGATCGGGATGATTCAGTTACCCCCGGTGATGATCTCCGCGCCGTTCAAGATTCTCCTGTTCGTGCTGGTCGACGGCTGGAACCTGGTTGTCGGTTCGCTGGTCAAATCTTTTTATTGATAGCGCAAGGGAAGGACACCCATGACACCGGAAACCGTGGTTCACATTATTCGCGGAGCATTGATAGCGGCTTTTAACGTCAGCGCTCCGCTCCTGCTGATCGGATTTGGGGTCGGCGTCCTGATGAACCTGATTCAGGTGGCAACCTCGCTTCAGGATTCAGCGTTCAGCACCTTCCCCCGCTTGGCCGCGTTTCTGGCGGGCTTTATCATCCTGATGCCCTGGATGCTGAAACAGCTGGTCGGCTATACCGTGGGGATCTTCGCGGACATCGCCAAGTATGGGCACTGAGCTCGCGGGAACCGATTTAAAGCTCGATGCTGGAACCCTGTACGCATTTCTGCTGGTGCTGGCGCGCTTCTCCGGCATCTTCATTTTCGTCCCGCTGCCGGGCATCAAGGCCGGGCCGGAGGCTCCTCGCGTCGTGCTTTCTGTGGGCCTGACTCTGGCCCTGATTTCACGCTGGCCTGTGGTGGATGCAACGGCCGTGAACGTCATGCTTCTGACAGGGTGGATTCTCGGCGAAGCTGCCATGGGAATCGCGGTCGGGCTCGCGGTGGCGTTCCTTGCCGAGGGCTTCCAGATGGGAGCTCAGATCGTCAGCTTGCAGGCTGGCTACACCTTTGCCACGACCATCGATCCGACTTCCGGGGCCGATTCAGAGGTGTTGCTCACCCTCGCGCAACTGGCCACCGGCCTGCTTTTCTTCGCCATCGGCCTGGACCGTCAGGTCCTGAGCGCCGTCGCGCAGAGCCTTGCGTCCCAAGCACCGGGCCATCTCGAGATTTCGCAGCCCATGGTCGACCGCTTGATTCAGGCGGGAGCCTCGATATTCACCAGCGGGTTCCGTTTGGTGCTGCCGCTTCTGTCCCTGCTTCTAATGGTCGAGATTTCCATGGCTCTACTGGCACGCCTCAACTCGCAGCTCCACCTCATGCTGCTTTCCCGGCCCATCAAGATGCTGCTGACGCTGGCGCTCTTCGCATGGCTGTTGCTGATCTTTCCCAAGGTTTTCGGACAATCCGCGGGCCAGACGATCCAACTGGTTCGAGCTCTGCTCGGCCCCTAAGTTTCCCCTAATCCATGGCGGATTCCAGCAAGACCGAAAAACCTACCAGCCGGCGCTTGGACAGGGCGCGCAAGGAAGGGCAATTCGCCTCCTCCCGGGAACTGGTGGCGGCGGGCCAGTTCTTGGTTTTTCTGGCCATTTTACAGGCGTGGTTCCCCCAATGGCTCACGACCATGAAGGAGGTGCTGGGTCAATCCCTGCGAGGCGCGTTCCGCACCGATCTGGATTTGACCAGCCTTCCAGGTATCTTCTGGGCCCTGGTGCAACGAGCCGTCGTTCCACTCTCCGTATTGGCTGGCTTGACGTGCCTCACAACTCTGGGCCTGCATTTGGCCGTTACGCAGATGGGGCTCAGCCTGCAGAAGCTGACTCCCGATTTTACCCGCCTCAATCCCGCGAACCGAATCAGACAAGCGGCGCGCCAGGGTCCCGCCGCAGTCCTGCAGGCTGCACTCATGCTGATTGTATTTGGTAGCACCATCTACCAGATTGCGAAGCAGAACGCGGAGCTCTTCCTATCGCTGCCTTTTACGAGTTTGGACATCGGCCTTCAGAAGGTGGGCTCGGCGATGAAGGACCTGCTGTGGAAAGGAGCGGCTGTATTTCTGGTCTTTGGCCTGGTCGATCTCTTTCGACAGAAGCGGCGTTATATGAAGGATCTGCGGATGAGCAAACATGACGTCAGAGAGGAGAACAAGGAATCGGAAACCAATCCCCAGGTCAAAGGCAAGATTCGCAGAATGCGGCGGGATCTGGCCCGCCGCCGGATGATGGCGGAGGTGCGAACCGCCACCGCGCTGGTCGTCAATCCTACGCACTATGCTGTCGCCTTGCGCTACGGGTTCGACTCATCGGCTACGCCCGTGGTTGTAGCCAAAGGTAAGAACTATTTGGCTCTGCGCATCCGCGCCATCGCGCGGGAAAGCGGCGTGCCCCTGGTGGAGAATCCGTTATTGGCACAGGCCCTCTACAAGTCGGTGGATGTGGGCCGCGAGATTCCGCCGCATCTGTACCGTGCCGTCGCCGAGGTCCTCGCCTACATCTACAAGCTGACCAGAACCCGCAGCCGTCGGCCTCCCAAAAATCGCCTCTAGATTCCGCTCGTTATGTCGATATGCAAGGAGCAACTATGAGCCTTTCTCTCATCTCAGGATCGTCTTCGCGTGAGCAGACTCTCAAGTGCCTGGGAAAATTACCCCGGCTGTCTCCCATGACCACGCAGTTACTGTCCAGACTGGCGCGGGGCGACTGCGATGTCATTGACTTGACCGCGGTGGTGGAGAAAGACGCGGTGTTGTCCGCGCAAATCCTGCGCCTTGCGAACTCCGCGGCCTTTGGCAGATCCCAAGCGATCAGCTCGGTGAAACATGCCATCGCCATGGTCGGAGTCGGCGCCATGCGGAAGTTCGCCCTGAGCGCCTCCATCTCCAACCTGTTTACCCGGTTCCGCTTGGCCCCGAGCTTTTCGATGTCGCGCTTTAATCTCCACTCGGTCGCAACCGGAATGCTGGTCGAGCTGATCTCCGATGAAATCGAGTTCGAAGACAGCAGCGCCAGTTTTATCGCGGGTTTGCTCCACGACGTAGGCAAGCTGCTGATCGCTGTCAGCATGCCCAAGCAGTACGAAGATATCCTTGCGGTTGTTGCGGTCAGCAACGCGCCCCTAATCGTCTGCGAGCGGGAGGTCCTCGGCACGGATCATGCCGAGTTATCCGGCTTGGCGCTGGCGCGTTGGGAACTGGCGGAATCCGTGCGCTGGGCCGCTTTCTATCATCACGAACCGGAGAACGCCGCAACCGTCGAACGCACCGGGCCCGGAAAACTGAGCTTGAGCCTGGCAGTTCACAACGCCGACCAGTACATCAACGCCCTTGGAATATCCGTGCTTCCCCCGCAACCGTTATCCGGCGAAGTCCCGCCGCTGGATTTTCCGGGCTTTCGCTTTTCCAAGGATCGTGTGACCAAGCGGCTGGACCTGGAGCTGAAAGGCCTCGCGGAGTTCTTCCACTAGCGGATGGAGTCCGGAATATCCGACTCCTTCGTGTCCGGGGATGGCACCAGCCGATTCAGGATATCCGATACGTAGTTCTGCGTTTCCGCTATTTTAGGAACTCCACCAGCTGCATCCACGCGAGCAGGTCCGGCGTTATAGGCGCTCAGCGCCAAGGACACGTCGCCGTGATAGCGATCCAGGAGTTGCTTGAGGAGCTTGCTGCCTGCTTCCAGGCTCTGCTGCGCGCTAAAAGGGTTTTGCACCTGAAGCTGCATCTGCGTTGCGGGCATGAGTTGCATCAACCCTTCGGCCCCCTTGGGCGAGACGGCGCACGGCCGGAACCCGGACTCCTGACGCGCGACTTCGCGGACCAGGACCGGATCGAGGTTTTGGCGCTGAGCCGCGACGTCAATCATGCGCACCAGTTCCGGCTGCAAGATCGCCTCGCAGATTGCCGCTGCAAGAGGCGCCGCGGCGTAAGACTTTCGCGCCGGTCCAGCCGCCTCAACTTGCCGGCGCACGGATGCCTTCTGGTTGGCGAGCGATGCGGCCATTGCCGCACGGACCCGATCCGCCTGCAATTGCGAACCCGGCATCTGCGGGTCCTTGATCAACGGGGCCTGCATCAGGAGCGTCACCATCCACCACAGCATTCTCTTCTGATCGACGCGGGGCTCCCGTTCCTGTAGGAGAATCGCCAGGGTCGGGCAAACGTCTCGGCCTTGGAAACGGTCCTTGGCTTGCAGTCTCTCGCAATGGAGGCATTCAAGAAAGTCATGGTTTCAGGAACCAGCAACACGCCGGGCCAGTTGGCAGAGCCAATGCTCTTCAGCGCGACAACCGGGGCGGCTTCAATCAATTCAACAGATTCATTTGAGCGGCAAATCGAATCCGCCTTAGCGAGCTATCTAGGTCAATCCGGAATTGGTCCGCAACTTGACCTCAACATCCAGACGAACCTCAACACGAGCCAGCGTCAAGTATCCGACGGTGGGCAGAATCCTGTCACGTTAGCAACCGTGCCGATGACCCAACCAGGCGCGCCTCCGGCGCCTCCGGTGAATGAGACGCCATCATCCGCGCCTCCGCTTTCAGAGGTGCTACAGGGTCTTGCCAACGGTTGGTCCGCCCTGACACCGCAACAAGTAGCCTTCCAGCTCGCGAACGCGTCGGGCTCGGGGGGCGGCGATCCGACCGCCACGGTTCCCGGTACAACCTTCACCTTCGGCCAGTTGAATCAGACGCAACAGCTCGCGTATCAATACGCGTTGAATTACGGCACGGGGGATGGTTCGATGCAAGCTTTGCTGACCCAAAACACGGGCCCTCAGGCCGCATGGAATCTTAGCTGGGATCAAAGTCAGCTGACGCCCGCGATCCAGGCCGCCGACGACTCCTCCTACCAAGTCGCCGACGGCGGAGTACCGATGCCGATTGAGGCGCCGGCGAAATCCGGTCTTCCGGCAGCCTCCGGAAACGCCGACAATCTTCCTAACCCGGCTATGATTCAATATCTCCCGCCCGATCAGCAAGCCGCCGCTGAAGCCGCTGTGGCGGCTGAAGGGGCCTACGGAGACAACATCACGGCGGCTGCCAATGCTTACGCAGCGACGTAAATTCGGAGGGAAAGCATCGCAAGGAAATCCGTCCACGGAAAAAGGGCCTATCCCCACTATATGAAATGGCCTATTCTCTTTCCTTTTGAAGATCCTCGTGACAATCTCCCTCGTCTCCGCACTCTATCTATCGGGAGGGGGCTTGGCGGAGACGCACGTCCACGCAGAAGACGTTGATGCGTATGCTCGGCGGCGCGATTCCGCGGCGCAGCGTCTCGAAGTTGAAGCTCACCTCGCGGTTTGCCCATCCTGCAAATCCAAGGTTGCGGCGGCGATCGAGTTTTCTCTTGCCTTGGCCCATCTCCACCGCGAAGCGGCCGAGATGCGTGATTCGCACCGAACTCCTACGGATGATCCCGCCATCCTCCAGGTTCTAAGCCCGCCGTCGCCCGATCAATGGGACGTGCGGATTCGCGACGTTTCCAAAGGCGGTATGTGCGTGCGCACTCCGAAGGCCATCGACAGGGGGTCTCACGTCAAGGTGCAGCGAGGTACCACCATCAACCGCGGAGAGGTGCGTTATTGCGTTCCGGTTGGCGACATGTTTCACGTCGGAATCCGGTTCATGGACGTTCCATAGAGACCTGAGTCCAGGGATCCTGGGTCCGCGATGCGGGAAGACTCGCGATGAGCGAAAATGGGCCCGGTACCTAATGCCCAACGCACCTGCGCCCGACCCCATCGCCGTCAACCGCTACAAAGAGGCCGCCGTCCATGCAGCCGTTGAACAATTGGGAGATGGGATGGTGGTGGGACTGGGCTCGGGCACCACCGCTGCACTGGCGGTGTCCGCCATCGGCAGGCGAGTGCAGAACGGTCTTCGCATCATCGGCATTCCGACGTCTGAGCAAACCGCCGCGCTCGCCCGGAGCCTGGGGATCGAATTGTCCACGCTCGGAGAGCATCCACGGATCGACCTTACCATCGATGGCGCGGACGAGGTCGAGATCGGAACGCTCCATGCCATCAAAGGTGGCGGAGGCAATCTGCTGCGCGAGAAGATTGTGGCGGTTTCCAGCGCCCGGCTGGTCATCGTCGCCGATGAGCGCAAAGTCGTTGAGCGGCTCGGCGGCACGGCAAAGGTGCCGGTTGAGGTGGTTCCTTTCGGCTGGCAGGCGACGGCGAACCGGCTGCGCCGGTCGGGGACCGACCCGATTCTGAGACGTGGCGCCGGCGGCGAGACCTTCCTGACCGATGGCGGACACTACATTCTGGACTGCTTCTATGGACCCATCGCCGACCCGCTTGGCTTGCAAGCCCAGCTGGACACGATCATCGGCGTCGTCGAGCACGGCTTGTTCCTCGGACTCGCCTCCGAGGCGTTTATCGGCGGGCCGGAAGGCGTAGTGCGGCTGCTTCGGGTTTGAGGCTCCGCCCCAGGCGACTGATCCTATCAATGTGATGCTTTGCGTGCTCAAGACGGATGTCGCACGCCAAATACACGACGGAATGAAAGCATTGACTCCCGCGAACCGGGGCGCTGGCTGTCCCGGCCGGTGGAGCAGAGTCTTCGTTGTATACTGCCTAAAAAGCAGGCAGCATGGAGCGGAGGTCCTCGATGAGGAGTACTTTGTTGCGAATTGCGCTCGCGAGCGCCATCTTTTCTTTTGCGGCAGCAATTCTTCAGGCGCAGCCGGACCGTATTTCCAATCCCATCGATAGCTCTCGCACTGTCGCCTTAAAGAGCCGAGTCAACTCCAACGCGCGCACCCAGGACGACCGGGGCCAGGTGAATCCTTCGATGGAGGTCGCGTACGCAACCCTATATTTGAAACCATCCGCCGCGCAGCAGGCCGCATTGGAGACACTGCTGCGGGATCAGCAAGATCCGGAATCGCAGAATTATCATCAATGGCTTACCTCGGACGAATACGCCGACCGCTTTGGATTGAGCCGAGGCGATATCGCCAAAATCGCCGCCTGGCTTGAATCGCAGGGGTTGCAGGTCAACGATGTGGCGCGGGGCAGACATTGGCTCACGTTTTCGGGCTCGGCAGGTGGCGTAGAGAGAACGTTTCACACGGAACTCCACCGCTACCTCACGAATGGCGAGACGCATTTTGCAAATGCCACTGTTCCATCAGTACCGGAAGCTCTCGCGGACGTGGTCGCGGCCGTGGGCGGCCTCGACGATTACGATTTGACGCCCGCCTACGGCAAGAACCTGCAAGTGGCGCACCCCGATCTCACCATCGGTAGCTCGCATTTCCTTACACCAGACGACGTGGCAACCATTTATGATTTGCAGCCGTTATACGCGGCCGGATTCGATGGCACAGGCCAGACCATCGCCGTAGTCGGCAATTCCGACCTCAACATGGTTGATATTCAGAACTTTCGACAAAACTTCAATCTACCGGCCAACCCCCCGCAGACGATGCTGGTTGGGCCCGATCCGATGAGCACCGCGAACCTGTCCGAGACCGACATCGATCTGGAATGGTCGGGCGCGGTGGCGCGGAACGCCACGATCATCTACGTGTACGCCCGAAGCGTCAACACGGCGGCCCAGTATGCCGTAGATCAGAACGTCGCCAAAGTGATCACGATGAGCTACGGCGGATGCGAGCAAGCCAACACCCCCGTGTTGCAAGCCATCGCCCAGCAAGCCAACGCGGAGGGAATCACCTGGGTGGCGAGCACGGGTGACGTAGGCGCGGCCGGCTGCGAGCGGCAGGAGGAGCTGCCCCAGGCGTCCAAGGGATTGGCGGTGCAGATTCCCGCCAGTATTCCGGAAATAACAGCCGTCGGCGGTACGGAATTCGATGACGCCAACGGGACCTTTTGGAATTCCACCAACAATGCCAACAGCGGATCGGCGATTTCGTATATTCCGGAAAAGGCCTGGAACGATACTCTGCAATACGGCTACCTGGCGAGTTCAACCGGAGGGGCCAGTATTTTCTTTCCGAAGCCATCCTGGCAAACCGGGCCTGGCATTCCAAACGATGGTGCGCGCGACGTGCCGGACCTGTCGCTGAGCGCTTCATGGGACCATGACGGCTACCTCACGTTTACGGGCGGCGGCGCGGGCATTTACGGCGGGACCTCCGTGGCCACGCCGGAGTTCGCCGGCTTTCTTGCGATCCTCAATCAATATCTAACATCGAAGGGCGTCTTGACGCAGCCGGGCCTTGGGAATGTGAACCCGACTTTGTACCGGCTGGCACAGACCGCCCCCAGCGCATTTCACGACATCGTCAAAGGCGACAACATCGTTCCATGTATGCAGGACACGCCTAACTGCGCCAATGGATCCTTTGGCTACAGCACCACCCCGGGCTACGACCAGGTTACGGGCCTCGGCTCGATCGACGCGAACAATCTGGCGCTGAATTGGACCAACGGAACTGCAACCGCCACCACCGTCACGGCGACTCCGGGAACGATTTCGTTCAACGCGGGAAATGTACAATTGACCGCGACCGTGACCGTGGCCAGCGGTGCGCCCACGGGTAGCACGCCTACTGCCAGCGGCGCGCCTGCTGGTATCGTTACGTTTCTGTACAACGATACGTCGATCGGAACGGCGGCGATTTCCGCGTCAGGCGCATCCTTCAGCGCAACGCTGACGATCAGCGCCATCCAGCTTCCCGTCGGAACCGACACCATCACGGCGGTGTACGGAGGGTCCGGCAGCCTCAGCGGCTCGTCGGCAACCACCACCGTTACCGTGACTGCTCCCGCCGCGACGTCCGCGGTCGTGGCATCGATCACGCCCAACCCCGTCTTTCAGCAACCTTCTACGCTGGGTGGTGATGCGTGGTTCTACGCGATTCATCTTGCGAATGAGTCCAGTGTCGCGACAACGCTCACCACATACACGATCGGCGGAACCGACTATAGCTCCACGCTCCCCAAAGGCGGGCTTGCCATCCCGGCACTGGGATCGACCACAATTTCCAATAGCGCCACGAATCTGAATCCTCCGGTCAACCTGGTGTTCGGGTTTGGAGGCACGGACGCGAGTGGAGCAACCTGGTCGCAGCAGATCACAGTGCCGTTCGTCTCGAGAGTGCTCGAAGAGCCATCGCTCGTTCTGATTACTCCCGCAACCGTGCCACCGAGTTCGGCGGCGCAACCGTCGTGCCAATGGCCGCAACCGCTGGTGCTGGAGGAGCATGGTGGCTACGACATCCGCTTGACTACGCTGCTTCTCGGCACTTCCGATTTCAGCACCCAGTTGCAACAAATCTTCGGTACCACAACCATTGCGCCTTACGGGCGACTCGCCGGCACGCTCTGCTGGAATAGCAGTACCACGCCCGGGGCGAAGACCATGCTTCTGCTTGGCGCTACGGTCGAGTCCGGCAGTGGCGTCGGCACGTCGGTTTCAACCACATTGAGTGCAACAGCGGCCGGCATAATTACGCCAACTGTTTCTCCGACGTTTGTCAATATTTCTGGCTCGTCGGCCACTGTGAACCTGAGCTTCAGCGGCGGCTCGCCGCAATGGACCGCGGCAGTATCGCCAGCGAATCTTACGACGAACTGGCTCACTGTCTCGCCAAGTTCAGGCACCGGAGCGGCGCAGTTGAATCTTACGGCGTCGCCGGCCGGACTCGCCAACGGCGTTTATACCGCGACGCTCTTAATTCAATCCGTCAATGCGACTCCGCAGTTCACCAGTGTTCCCGTGACGCTTGTCGTCGGCGGTTCGTCAAGCATCAGCATTGGCGGCGTCTCGAACGCGGCTTCCGGACAGGTGGTCTTCGCTCCCGGCATGTTGATGAGCGTGTACGGCACGAACCTCGGACCGGCGACGCAACACGCGGGTTCCGTCCCGCTGCCATTCAACATGCAGGGCGTTTCCGCTACCGTGAACGGTTTTTCGGCGCCGCTTCTGGACGTAACGCCCGGGCAGTTGAATCTCCAAGTTCCGTATGAGGTTGGTGCGGGCACTGCCGTTCTGGGTGTCAACAACAACGGCCTGGTGACCTCGTTCCCATTTCAGGTTTCCCCGTCTGGGCCGGGCATCTTCATGACGTTTGACGGCGCCGGTAATCTTGTTCCATTCGCCACCGGGAAACCGGGCGACATCTTGCTCGCGTTCATCACGGGCGAAGGCGACGTCACGCCCGCGGTGATTACAGGGTCGGCGCCTCACGCCGCCAGCGTAGCCAAATTACCCATGCCTGCGCTGCCGGCAACGCTCACCGTGGGCGGCGTGCCGGCGACGATCGACTTCATCGGAATCCCGTTCGGGCTTGTGGGCGTGACGCAGATCAACTTTACGATTCCTGCAAACGCGCCGCTGGGGCCACAACCAGTGGTCGTAACGATTGGAGGCGTCCCAACCGCGCCGGTCACGCTGACAGTCACTCCGTAAGATCAGGCGAGTTTCTCCGCAATCCGGCCCAGTCCGCGCACTGTAAAATCAGGGGCAAAGCCCCAATCTTCCATTTCGATTCCAGACCTGTTGCACCAGCAAACCGGGTAACCGAAGGCCTTGGCTCCAGCGGCGTCCCATGAGTTGGAGGTGACAAAAAGAATATCTTCCACGGGAAGGTTCAGGAGCTGCGGGCCGAGGGCATAGACGCGAGGGGATGGTTTGTAAGTCTTCACTCGATCCACCGAAATGATTTCGGTGAAATACCATTCCAGGCCGTTGCCGCGGACAGCAGCCTCCAACATCGGTGGCGAGCCGTTCGAAAGAATCGCCAGCGGACCCTGCGCAGCGATGTGCAAGAGTCCGAGCAAGGACTTCGCATCGGCGAAGGCAGGCGGGCAGAGGTACGCTGCCATCAGGCGATCGATCTGCCCGTCGCTCGCGGGAATCGAAAGCTCGCGAAGTGCTGAGCGCAAAGCCGCTTCGGTGATGTGCCAGAAGTCTTCGTAGCGCTCCATGAGCGCCCGCAACCACGTAGATTCGATCTGCTTTCGTCTCCATAATTGCGAAAGCCCTGGCAGGTCCCCGACAAGATTAACACCGTCGCAGTGCACCACGGCATGGACATCGAACAGCGTTCCATAAGCGTCGAAGAGAAACGCCTTGGGCGTCCAATGCGAGGGCTTTCCATCGGGTGGCACGTTCATTACGTTACACTACACGACGGTGCCCATGGCTCAAAAGAGAACGCCCCTGCTGCCGCTGGCGTTTACTTTGGGTCTCGGCGGGCTGGCGTTCCTCGCCCCGATCCGCCAGAACTCCAAAACGATGTGGGCGTTTCTAGGCGCGGCGGCCGCGCTGTGCGCGTGGAACGCCGCGTTACTCGTACAGGCGCGGCTCGGAGGACGGACGCTTTCGCTCGAAATAGTCTTGAAAAAACAGCACTATCTGCAAGCGTGCGCGCAGGGCTCGGTGCTGTTGTATTGGGGCTGGTATTGGCCTCCGGCTCACGCCTTCGCTTCCTTCATCCTCGCCCAACTATTGTTCGCGTACGCATTTGACATGCTGCTGGGTTGGTCGCGGCGCGACATCTATACTCTCGGCTTTGCGCCGTTTCCCGTCATCTTCAGCATCAATCTGTTCCTGTGGTTCAAACCCGACTGGTTCTATCTCCAATTCCTCATGGTCGCGCTTGGGCTGGCCGCGAAAGAGCTGATCCGCTGGAATCGGGACGGGCGGCGCGCGCACATCTTCAATCCTTCGTCGTTTCCACTGGCGGTGTTTTCGGCGGTCCTGCTGGCCACCGGCAAGAGCGGCATCACTTGGGGCCAGGAAATTGCGACAACGCAGTTCTATCCGCCGCAGATGTACCTCTTCCTGTTTCTGATCGGCCTCCCTGGACAATTCTTCTTCGGCGTGACTTCCATGACGATGTCGGCCGTGTTGTCCACCTATCTGTTCGGCCGCATCTACTTCGCCGCGACCGGCATTTATTTTTTCTACGATTCTTATGTTCCAATTTCCGTTTTCCTGGGGATGCATCTGTTGTTCAACGATCCGTCCACCTCGCCGCGCACCGAACTTGGGCGCATCATTTATGGAGCGCTTTATGGCCTGAGCGCAGTGGCCTTGTACGAATTGCTTGGCCGCGCGGGAATGCCGACCTTCTATGACAAGTTGCTCCAAGTGCCCCTGTTGAACATTTCGGTCAAAGGGATCGACTGCCTCGCGCGGTCGAGAGTCTTCCGTGCATTGGACCCCGCGGCGCTCGGGAGATCGTTGTTGCCTCGACAACGCAACCTCGCGTACATGTCCGTCTGGGCAGTTGTTTTCACGGTAATGAGCGTCACGCAAGGAGTGGGCGATAGCCATCCGGGCCAGTGGCTGCCATTTTGGCGGCACGCCTGCCAGGACGGGCGTTCGTACGCGTGCCCCTACCTTGCCGATTTGGAGACGAGCTTCTGCGATCGCGGATCGGGTTGGGCGTGCAACGAAGCCGGTCTCCTTGATATCGCGCTTTCGCGGTCGGGCGAAGACCTTCGCCGGCTCGACCCGGCGGGAGCCAGGGAGCCTCTCGGTCGAGGCTGTGAACTCGGATTTGCGGCAGCCTGCCACAATCTCACCTCGCTGGCCAGCGGCACCGGCGCCTTCTCCGCCACGCCTCCGGCGCTCGCGGACTATCCGATTATCTTGAGGGGCAGCAAGGGCGAGATCCGCGAACGGGAGCCATCGGAGTTGTACGCGCTGGCGTGCAAGGAGGGCTGGCCGGACACGTGCGGGCAAACGCGCTGAGCGCATGCGTGGGCCGAAGTTGGGTGAGCGTTATCAACCTGTGCTGATAGAATTGGAGTGAATCGAAATGCAGCGGTTTTACTTCGATCACAACGCCACCACGCCGGTCTCGCCGGAAGTCCTTCAGGCGATGTTGCCGGCGTTGACGGACGTCTACGGCAACGCGTCCAGCCTTCACCATTTCGGTCAGGCCGCGCGTAAGAGGCTCGATGAAGCGCGCCGCGAAGTCGCGGCCTTTCTCCATGCCAAGCCCGAGGAAATTGTCTTTACGAGTGGCGGGACGGAAGCCGACCAGACAGCCGTCCTGGGCCAGCCTCACGTCGTCACCACCACCGTGGAACATCCCGCGGTCCTGAACGCGGTCCGGCAAAACAACCATGCCAGTTTCGTCGAGGTGGACAGCCGGGGCCTGGTCGATCCAGACGACATTCGCAGGGCGCTGCGGCCCGGCGTTTCCCTGATTAGCGTTATGCACGCAAACAACGAGCTGGGAACGATTCAACCCATTGAGGCAATCTCACGAATCGCTCGCGAAGCCGGCATCCCGTTTCATTCCGACGGCGTACAAGCGGCCGGCAAGATTCCCGTGAACGTCGATGACCTCGGCGTGAGCCTCTATTCGATCGCGGCTCACAAAATCTACGGTCCAAAGGGCGTGGGCGCGCTGTTCAACCGGAACCGCATGCGCCGACAGGGCACCGAGAACGTCGCGGGCGCACTCGGCCTGGCGGCGGCAGTCAACTGGGAAATGCAACACGGCGGGACGGAAGCTGTGCGAGTCGGCATCCTGCGCGATCGTCTCGAACAATCCGTCCTCGATCGCATCCCGGGCGTGCGCGTCAACGGTGCCGGAGCGCCGCGCATTTCAAACACTTCCAACCTCCGGTTCGACGGCATCGATACCGAGCCTCTTCTGATCGCTCTCGACCTGCGGGGCTTCGCCGTTTCCAGCGGCTCGGCTTGCTCCAGCGGCGCCAGCGAACCCTCGCACGTTCTTACCGCCATCGGCCTCACCCGCGAACAGGCCCGCTCCAGCTTGCGCATTTCGCTGGGCCGCTCGAATGACGCAGCCCAAGTGGACGCGCTTGTGGAAGCTTTGGTTGAGTGCGTCGCCCATCTCCGCCGGCTCGCACCCAGTAAGCCCACCCCCGTTTATGCCTGAGCCCACCATCGCAGTAGCCATGTCCGGCGGAGTCGACAGTTCCGTCGTCGCCGGCATGCTGCATGCGCGCGGCGAAACCGTGGTCGGTCTCACGATGCAGCTCTGGAACCAGCGCCGGCTGCCCCAGCTTTCCGGCGACCGCTCCACCGGCCGCTGTTGCTCCATTGAAGACGTTTACGATGCCCGCCACGTTGCGCAATCCCTGGGCATCCCCTATTACGTCGTCAACTTCGAGAAGCGCTTCGAAGATCAAGTGGTCAAGCCGTTCATCGGCGAATACCTCGCCGGACGCACGCCCATTCCCTGCACTCTGTGCAATAACTTCATCAAGTTCGATCAATTCCTCGAAATGGCGGAGGGCGTCGGCGCGTCGCGAATCGCCACCGGCCACTACGCCCGCATCGATTTCAACCGCATGAGCGGCCGCTGGGAACTGCGCCGTGGCGTCGATCACACCAAAGATCAGACTTATTTCCTGTTTGGTCTCACTCAGGAACAGCTCTCCCGAGCCCTTTTCCCCCTCGGCGGAATGCAGAAGCCTGAAGTCCGCGCTCTGGCCCGCCAGCTTCAAATTCCCACCGCCGAAAAACCCGATAGCCAGGAAATCTGCTTCGTCCCCAACGGCGATTACGCGGCCTTCATCGACGCCTATTTTGACGAGCAGGGAACCTCGCGCCAGGATCTCGCCGGAGAGTTGGTCACCGCCGACGGCCAGGTCGTGGGCGAACATTCGGGCGTCCATCACTTCACCGTCGGACAACGCCGCGGATTGCGAGTCGCCGCCGGCGAGCCGCTCTACGTCATCTCCACCGAGCCGGCCACCCGGCGCGTCATCATCGGGCGCAACGACGATCTATTGCGCTCGAAGATGCATGTCAATCAGGTGAACTGGATCTCGATAACCTCGCCTTCCGAGCCCGTGCGAGCCGAAGTCAAGATCCGCAACAAGCACGCCGCCGCCGCGGCCGAGATTATCCCCACCACGGATTCGTCCCGCGTTGAAATTGTGTTCGACGAGGCACAGCGCGCCGTTACGCCAGGCCAGGGTGCGGTATTCTACTCCGGCGACCTCGTTCTCGGGGGCGGCTGGATTGAGTAGCGACTGAAGCGTGAGTATCCTTGCACCTCTCGCCTCCAACGCTCTCGACCTCGCCGTTCCGCGTCTTCGCCGGATCGCTCTTCGCAATCTTCAGCTCGCAGGCTACGACAACGCGTCCCAGATCGCCGATGGAGTCTTTCGATCGCTCGGCCGCGTCATCGACAGCGTCGCCCGGTTTCCGCGTCTGAATCGCGAAAACATTCATGGTTTGATTCGCTACGACGGCTTGGAAAATTTCACCAACGCCATGGCCCGAGGCCGCGGAGTCCTGGTCGCCACCGCCCACCTCGGCAATTGGGAGCTCAGCGCGTTCGCGCACGCTTACATGACTGCGCCCATGCACATCGTGGTGCGGCCGCTCGATAATCCCCGCCTCGACGCCTGGGTCGAGCGCCGCCGCACCCTTTCCGGCAATCACCTCATCCGCAAGAAGGAAGCCGCCCGCGAAATCCTGCGCGCCCTGCATAAGGGCGACGCCGTCGGCGTCCTAATCGATCAGAACGTCGTGCCCGCCGAAGGTGTGTTCATCGACTTTTTCGGCCGCAAGGCTTGCGCCGGAACCGCTTTCGTCAAGTTCGCGCATCACTCCGGAGCGCCCGTGGTCCCCGGCTTCGCCCTTTGGGAGCCCAAGGAATCGCGCTACGTTTTGCGATTTTATCCTGAAATCGAAATGACTTGCGACGTCGCCGCCGACACCCAGCGCGTCCATTCTCAGCTGGAATCCGTCATCCGCCGGTACCCCGATCAATGGCTCTGGATTCATCGCCGCTGGAAAACCCGCCCACCCGGCGAGCCCGATATTTACCTGCCTAACGTTTCGCGCCCACCCTCGTCAAACGGCTAAAGGAGTCCTGTAACCGCTTTCCGGAAGGATCGCGTCTTGCCTGTTATGAAGCTGACACGGCTGATTCTCTCCCTGACCACGCTGTCGCTTGCGGCGCACGCCCAGGCGCAGCTTCCCGCCGCCCCTCAACCGCGCATGCTGTGCATGTTCTTCGACCTGAACACCATGGACGCGGCTGCGCAGTCCATGGCCATCGATAGCGCCATTCAGTTCGTCCAGCAACAGGCCACCCCGGTCGACCGCATCTCGGTCATGACCTACACCTCGCAGTTGAACCTCCTCCAGGACTTCACCGATAGCCACGACGGCATTCTCGCGGCGCTGCGGGCCATCATGCCCACAGCGGGAAATGGGGCCCCCGCGAATCCGGGTACCGAGTTTAATATTTTCACCACAGACCGCCAGCTCGCCGCCATCCAGGCCGCCGTCAACCTACTGGCTGCCTTCCCTGAAAAGAAGGCGATGATCTACTTTTCGAATAGCATCGCCAGGCCTGGAATCGACAATCAGGCCCAGCTTCGGGCTACCACCAACGCCGCCATCCGCGCCAACGTCAGCATTTACTCCGTCGATTCGCGCGGCCTCGTAGCGGCACCGCCGCGATAGCAAATCGCTGTTGCACCGCCCCACCGTTCGGCCTACAATAGCTTGATTCCGGCTCGCACAGGCGCGCCTGTGATTTGCTGTCTAGATTAACGGAGGGTTCGTGAAAGTCATTCTGGGTTGGATCTTGCTGTCGCTTGTTTTCTCCGGCGTCGCCCTGGCTCAAGCAACCATCAATACCTACGCCGGGGCCGACGATATCTTTGCGGGCTCCGGCCAGCCCGCCATTGCGGCCCACTTGCTGGGAACCAACAATACCGCCGTCGACAGCCAAGGCAATGTCTACATTTCGAACAGCGGACTCTGCATGGTTCTTAAGGTTTCCACCAACGGAGTCATCTCCATCGCGGCCGGGAACGGCCTGGCCGGTTTCGCCGGCGACGGTGGACTTGCCACCGGAGCCTCGCTGTCCTACCCGAACGGGCTGGCCGTGGATTCGTCGGGTAACCTCTTTATCGTGGACGCGTACAACTCGAACGTCCGCAAGGTGAGCACGACCGGGATCATCACCACCGTTGCAGGAGGAGGTGGCGCGGGGGGATTTGGGGGTGACGGAGGGCTTGCTACCAAAGCTATTCTCAACCTGCCGACCGCGGTCGCCGTAGATAAATCCGGCAACCTCTATATCCTTGACACGGGCAATGATCGCGTTCGCATGGTCAACGCGAGCACCGGGGTAATCTCCACCATCGCGGGCAGCGGCAACTCCGGCTACAGCGGCGACGGCGGCCCGGCGATCAACGCCAGTTTCAGTAATCCTGGGGGCCTCACCATCGATTCCTCCGGTAACCTGTACATCGCCGATACAAACAACGCAGTAATCCGTGAGATTTCGGGCGGCACCATCAACCTCGTTGCCGGGGTCCCCAACAAGGGGGGCTACACTGGCGATGGAGTCCAGGCCACCAAGACCAACCTGAGTTTTCCGCGCGGCGTTGCTGTGGATGCCTCCGGCAATCTCTATATCGCCGATACCGGTAACGAACGTATCCGGCGCGTTTCAGGGGGCATCATCAACACCATCGCCGGCACCAGCCAGGCGGGATTCGGCGGCGACGGCTCCGCGGCCACATCCGCGATGTTCAGCACTCCAGCCGCGGTCGCCGTTGACGCCTCCGGTAACGTTTATGTTGAAGACCTGGACAACAACCGCATTCGGCGTTTTGTTCCAGGCGGCGCCATTAACACGTACGCCGGAACGGCCACCTCCATCGGCGACGGCGGACCATCCACACAGGCACGCCTGAACCGCCCGTCAGGCGCGGCGGTGGACTCCTCGGGCAACCTGTACATCGCCGACACCGGCGAGAATCGCGTCCGCAAAGTGACCCTTTCGGGCACCATTACCACTGTCGCCGGAACCGGCCAGACTGGCCTTGGGGGCGATGGTGGTCTGGCCACTGCGGCGGTTCTCAACTCGCCCAGCGGCGTGGCGGTGGACTCCACCGGAAACCTGTATATAGCGGACGCCGGTAATAATGTCATCCGCAAGGTGGATCAGTCAACAGGAAAAATTTCGGCGTTCGCCGGCAATTACAGCTGCTGCTATACCGGAAAGGGGAGCGGCGGAGACGGCGGCCTGGCCACCAACGCGACCCTTTTTTACCCGACCTCGGTAGCGGTCGATGGTGCCGGAAACGTATATTTCACTGACCTGGTGCAGTCCAACACACCCCCAGATGCCATTGCGATCCGGCGTGTGACCACCGACGGGAAGATCAACACTTGGGCTGGCGGCGTAGTCCCCGGCGTCGGATTCAGCGGCGATGGCATGTCGCCGCTTCAAGCTCAGTTTTCCAGTGGCGTCAGCCTCGCGGCCGCCTCCGACGGGACGCTGTATATCGCCGATACCAACAACAGCCGGGTACGGAAAATAGACCCGGCCGGAGCTACGATTACGACGGTGGCGGGCAACGGTCAGACCAACCCTTCCGGCAACGGCGGCCCCGCCACGTCGGCGGGCGTGCAGTTGCCTTTCTCCGTGACCGTGGATGGGGCGGGAAACCTTTACATCGGATCCCTCACCACCGTGCGCAAGGTCACCGGCACTACCATCTCCGCTTACGCCGGCAGCGGCGCAAATGGCTTCTCCGGCGACGGCGGACCCGCCACTGCCGCAACGCTTGCGTTTGTCCCCGGCATGGCCACGGATTCGGGAAACAACCTGTACATCGTGGACAATGGCAACAATCGCGTCCGCCAGGTGCAGCCGGCGGTTCCCCCTGCGATCGGCTTGTCGTCCAACTATGTGACCTTCTCGCTGACGGTCACAGGTTCCACGCCTTCAACCCAACAGCTCGTAGTCGCGAACAGCGGGCAAGGTACTCTGAACTGGACCGCGGCCGCAACCACGACTTCGGGCGGTCCCTGGCTCTCAGTTGCACCTTCCAGTGGATCGACGCTTTCGGGAACGGTGGGAGACATCGTAACGGTCACTGCGAATCCCTCCAGTCTCGCGCCCGGCGATTACTACGGGCAGATTCAGGTCACTTCGCCGAATGCCGCGAGCCCGGTCCAGATGATCACCGTAAGATTCACGATCCAGACCGCGGGCGAGGATCCTCCGGCCGTCGCGGCGGGTGGCGTGCTAAGCGACGCCAGCTACGCCTTGAAAACTCCTGTCGCGCCAGGGGCTTTCGTGGCTATTTTTGGCTCGAATTTTACCGATTCCACCAGCCCCCTGATTGCCGCGACGCTCCCGTTTCCCAACCAACTCGGCGGAACCTCGGTCACCATCGGCGGCGAGCCAGTTCCCCTCTACGCGGTAACCGCCGGCCAGATCGACGCCATCCTGCCCTTCGATCTTCCGGTCAATACCAGCCTGCCCATCGTAGTCACGCGCAACAACGCCGTCTCGGCGCCGCAACCCGTCAGTATGGTTTCATCCGAGCCGGGCATCTTCACGCAATCGCAAAACGGCCTGGGGGTTGGGTCCATCGAGATCTTCCGGCCCGATGGATCGTACGAAGGCGTAGCGGGCAACGGTAACTCGGCCACGGCCGGCGACGTAATCGTCATCTATTGCACCGGTCTGGGGGACGTATCGCCGCGCGCAGTGGCCGGCTTCCCCGCCCCGTCTTCGCCGCTCGCGCAGACGATCGATCCGGTAACGATGTCCATCGGCGGCGTAAACGCTCCCGTGGTCTTTGCGGGTCCATCTCCCGGATACGTCGGACTGTATCAGGTGAACGCGACAGTCCCCAGCGGAATCACCCCGAATCAGCAGGCCCCGCTGGTGCTGACTCAAGGCGGCCGCCCCAGCCTCACCGTCACGATTCCCATGCAGTAACCCGCACGCGGTTACGGTTTCTGGTACCGCCGTTCCAACGCGGCTGCCAATTCGTACCGCTGCGAATTGTGCATACCGGCCTATTCGCGCCACGCAATGCATGGTCTAGCCTAGATCCATGGAGCTCGATCAACCCCATCTCCAACTGATCTTCAACGTGATCGCAATGACGGCAATAAGCACCCTCGCCGCGATCTGCTACCTCCTCAAGCGGGACAACCAGGAATTGTCGGCCAGCCAGCTCAATCCTCTACGTGAACGGGAGCCGCAGCCCCCGAAGAGCCTTGCGCCGCCGCCCATCTCGAAGCCGCAGCATGCGGCACGGCAGGTCGCAACACCGCAGCGGGGAGTGGATGCTCCTCCTAAGCCGGAAGCTCCGCCAGCTAGGTCTACGGACATTTGTCGTTTCGTCTCGCAACGCGCGCAAAATTGGGTCGCTCCCTCCGAATCGCAGTGGAAGACGCCTTGACCGCCAAATCCCTCTCCCCTCAACCGAACCTCCTCCTGTGCTATTCTTGAAGCTGAAACAAAACGGTTAAGAATAGACGAGGAGTATCGATTCCCGAATGGCACTGGCGAGCGCAGCAAAGATCAAAACAATTACCCAGTTCCGGGTCCACAAAACGGACACCGGCTCGCCAGAGGTACAGGTCGCAATCCTGAGCCAGCGTATCAGTGAGCTAATGGCGCATTTCAAAACGCACGCCAAGGACCATCATTCGCGCAGAGGTCTTCTGCAGATGGTTGCACGGCGCCGCCGTCTGCTCGACTACTTGCGCAGCCGCAGCCCGGAGCGCTACAAGACTCTCATTACGAGCTTGGGCATCCGCCGTTAGTGGGCCGTCTCGATCTCGAGCTTCCCCCCTCCCCAGTCTCCTCTTGATCAAAGCAGGCGCCCCTGGCCTTGAAGGCTTCGGCGCCTAGATTAAAAGGATTTCGAGAAAATGCATCATTCCGTTGAAGTGGATCTCGGCGGTGGCCGGATCATCACCATCGAGACCGGGAAAATGGCCAAGCAGGCCAACGGCTCCGTCATTGTCCGGTCCGGGGAATCCGTGGTCTTGGTGACCGCGTGCACCGCCCCCGAGCCCAAGGTGGGCGCCAATTTCTTCCCTCTCACCGTCGATTACCGCGAGTATACCTACTCGGCCGGCCGTTTCCCCGGCGGATTCATTAAGCGGGAAGGCCGTCCCACCGAGAAGGAAGTTCTCACCTGCCGCCTGATTGACCGTCCCATCCGTCCCTTGTTCCCCGAAGGCTACGCGCACGAGACCCAGGTCATCGGCATGGTCCTTTCCGCCGATCCCCTGCGCGACCCCTCCACACTCGCCATCATCGGCGCGGGCGCGTCGCTGGCCATCTCCGACATTCCCTTCCATCACGTGCTCGCCGCCGTCCGCGTCGGCGTGGTCGACGGTAAGCACGTCGCCAACCCCACTTATGAGGAGAGCAAGGCCGCCAAGATCAACATCGTCGTCGCCGGCACCGAAGAAGGCATCGTGATGGTGGAATCCGGCGCCCAGCAGGCAACCGAGGCCGAGGTGCTTGCCGCCATCGAGTTCGGCCACAACTGCTGCAAGAAGATCGCCACCGCCATCCGTGAGCTGGTCGCCAAAACTGGAAAGAAGAAGGCCGAGTACGCCGCGCCCTCCATCAACAAGGATCTCTACGATCAGATCTCTAAGTCTGTCTCCGTCGAGTTGAAGGACGCCCTCAACACCGAGAAATACGAGAAGCTGGAAAGCTACCGCCGCATCGCCGAGTGCAAGCACAAAGCCGTGGACGCGCTTCCCGAAGAGCAGAAGGCGGAAGGCAAGAAGCTTCTCGATCTGCTCAAGGAAACCATCTTCCGCGAAGAGATGCTCAAGGACCGTCGTCGCCCCGACGGCCGCGCCTTCGATCAGGTCCGCAAGATCGACATCGAAGTCGGCGTCCTGCCCCGTACCCACGGTTCCTCGCTGTTCACCCGCGGAGAAACCCAGGCACTGGTCACCGCCACGCTCGGCACCAAAGATGACGAGCAGCGCATTGAGCTCCTGGATTCCACGGAATCTTCCAAGCGCTTCATGCTGCATTACAACTTCCCGCCGTTCAGTGTCGGCGAGGTCGGCTTCATGCGCGGCGCAGGCCGCCGCGAGATCGGCCACGGCGCCCTGGCCGAGCGCGCTCTTGCCGCCGTCGTTCCCGATGACAAAACGTTCCCCTACACGATGCGTATCGTCAGCGACACTCTCGAGTCCAACGGCTCGAGCTCAATGGCCGCCATCTGCGGAGGCACTCTTGCGCTGATGGATGCCGGCGTGCCGATCGCCGCGCCTGTGGCCGGTATCGCCATGGGTCTGGTGAAGGAAGGCGACGCCTACGCCGTGCTTACCGACATCGCCGGAGCCGAGGATCACTACGGCGATATGGACTTCAAGGTCGCCGGCACCCGGGACGGCATCACCGCTCTCCAAATGGATATCAAGGTGCCCAACGTCACCCACGCCATCCTGAAGGAAGCGCTGGAGCAGGCCCGCCGGGCCCGACTCCATATCCTCGACAAGATGGTGGCCGTGATCGCTACCCATCGCGAGGTTCTTTCGCCCTACGCTCCGCGCATCTTCACCTTGCAGATCCCCACCGACAAGATCCGCGAGCTCATCGGTCCCGGAGGCAAGGTCATCCGCGGCATCGTCGAAGCCACCGGCTGCAAGATCGATGTCGAGGACGACGGCAGCGTGAAAATCTTCTCGTCGGACGGCGCCGCCGCCGACCGCTGCATCCAGATGGTCACCGACATTTGCGCGGTTGCTGAAATTGGCAAAACCTATCTCGGCAAAGTCGTCCGCATCGTTGATTTCGGCGCGTTCGTCGAAATCTTCCCCGGCACCGACGGCCTGCTGCACATCTCCGAAATCTCGGAGAGCCGCATCAAGCAGGTTCGCGACGAGCTCAACGAAGGCGACCAGATCCTGGTCAAGGTCCTGGCGCTTGAGGGCAATAAGATCAAGCTCAGCCGCAAGGCTATCCTCAAGGAGCAGCGCGACAAGCTCAAGAAGGAAGAAGTCGGCAAGGCTTAGAGCCCGCCCATCTCCTTCTGCTGTTGTGCTGTGTGGGGCAGGTCTCCGACCTGCCCATTTCTCCTCTGCTCGGAGGGAGCGATAATAGTTTCGTGCACCTCCAAACCGGTTTTATCAATCGGACAGAAGTCGAGAACGCCGTGGACCAGTTCATCCGAACCCTTGGCTCTGAGGTCGTGCGCGTCCGCTACAACATAGGAGAAGACTGGAGTGGCGACACGGCGCTGTACTTCCGCGTCGTCTTAGCCGACTCGGTGGCTGTCGATCGAAAGACCTTTGTCGATGCCGCTGAGCGGGTGAGCGCCGCCTTTCGCGAACGGCTTCAGCCCCTCGAGAACTGGGGCTTGTTCCCCCACGTCAACTTCCGAAGCAACGCCGAACAAGCCGAACTGAACGATCCGAAATGGGCGTGAGGCCAGGTGGCACATCACGATGACCTGCTTCAGTTGGCACACGAATCAGTTAGGAAAACCTCGCCAAATCAAGCCGAACTACGCCGAGCCGTCTCGACGGTGTACTACGCGCTTTTCCACCTGCTCGTCAGCGAGACCACTCTCAATTGGAGCCGGGACACTTCCAGGAACGCCCTCGGGCGAATGTTCGACCATGGTTTGATGAAGAGGGTCTCAGACCGCGTAGCGGACTCCAAAAGGACACCCTTTACCGGCGAGGACCCGACCTCCGTCTCCGAACTGAGGTGGGTGGCGGAAGCGTTTGCTCAATTGCAGGAAAGACGGCACATCGCCGACTACGACAATGGTACGCTTTGGACACCTCTTGAAGCCGTTGTGGCGGTGGCCAGGGCCGAGGCCGCGTTCATCGTGTGGGACAAAATCAAGCACACAAACATCGCGCAGGAATACCTCGTCTCCCTCCATTCGGCCCCGAGACTGAGACACGGTGCCTTCTCACTCCGCCCGTAACGCGCTCAGCGGGTCCACTCGAACCGCCCTTCGAGCCGGCAGATAACTCGCCAACAGCGCCGCGATGAGCAACGCTGCGGCCATCGACGCGAAGATCAGCGGATCGAATGCGCTTACTTTGAATAACTGGCTCGCCAGTACGCGATTGATCAACAGCGATCCGGCGAGCCCGGCCGCCACTCCAATGCCCGTCAATCGCAATCCCTGCGATAGTACGTCCACCAGCACCGATCCCGGCTTGGCGCCTAAAGCGAGGCGAATCCCGATTTCCCGAGTCTTGAGCGTCACCGAATAACTGATGACTCCATACAATCCCAGCGCCGCCAGGAACAGCGCCGTAACGGCGAAGAAGCCCAGCAGCCGCATGACGAACCTGCGGGGCGCCAGAGAACTTGCGACCATCTCGTCGAGAGTTTTGAAATCGTGTGCCGGCTGGTTCGGATCGGCCGCGCGCACCGCCTCTCGAATCGCCGAGGCCATCCCGGTCGGCTCGCCGGTAGTCTTGGCCATGATCCAGGCGACAGGAATCGCCCGCTTTTCCTGGAAAAGGCTGAGATAAATGACACCCTTTCCGCTGTCGGCGGCAAGATCGAAACCCATAACATGCCCGGTAATACCCACGATCCTGCACGGTTCCTCCCCGAGCAGAATCCGCTTGCCGAGCGGATTTTCATCCGGCCAATACTGACGCGCAAGGTTCTCGTCGATCACCGCCACATGCTCCGTCTCAAGACTATCTTCCTCGGTGAAGACTCTTCCCCGCTTTTGGCGAATCGTCAACGCCGCGAAATACCCCGGAGTGACATATCGTCTGTCCGCGTGCGGGACAGCCTCGCCTGGAGTCTGCGCGCGGCCCTCAATCGTGAATCCCCCTGCTTCTCCGTATTGGCTGAATGGAATCCCCAATCCGATCGCGGCATCCTTTACGCCCTTGGTGTTTCTAAGCTGCTCCAACACCCCGCGGTAAAACACGGCTTGCTTGACTCCGTCGGGATATTGCTTTCTAGGAAGCGAAACGATTGCGGTCATCACGCCCTTTGAGTCGAACCCCGGATTCACGCCCTCGAGTTGCGTAAACGCCCGCAGCAGCAAACCCGCGCCCACCAATAGCATCAGCGCGAGAGCTGTCTCCGCAATCACTAACGCCGACCGCAATCGCTGCCTCGCCGGACCGGCTGTGCTCGCTCGTCCTCCGCCCTTTAACGTCTCATGCGCGTCGATTCTCGCCAGTTGCAAAGCCGGTGCGATTCCGGACGCAATCCCGGAAACGATGGCCGCCGCCGCTGTGAACAGCAGAACATAGCCGTTGAGGGACCCCTCGAGTCCGGCGGCCGCACCCTCCGGCGCCAGCCGCAGCAGGAGGAATGTTGCGCCGTAGGCCAGTGCGAGGCCCACCAGCGCGCCGGCAATCGCAAGGAGCAGGCTTTCGGTGAGCGTCTGCCGCATTAGCCGCCGGCGGCTGGCCCCCAGCGCCGCCCGCACCGCCATCTCTTGCGCCCGCGCCGAGGTCCTCGCCAGCATGAGTCCGGCGCTGTTGGAACAGGCGATCAGCAGGACCAATCCAACCGCTCCCAGCAAGATCAGCACGGGCGTCTTGGTGGCTCCCGCGCTGAAGTCGATGAAAGGAACGCCGAACAGGCCCCAGTCGGCATTTTTTGCGAACGCGGCTCCCGGCGTCCCGGCATTCAGAACGCGATCGGCCAGGACCTTCAGCCATGCATTCGCCTGCGCGAACGGCACGTCCGGCCGCCTCCGCGCCACCACTGTGAGATTTTCGTTGAAGCGGTTGCCTGGGTTGAGCGCTCTCGGCGCCAATGCCAGAGGAACCCACACATCCACGGGAGCGGGCCACTCAAATCCTGGACCCATCACTCCGATGATCCGATAAGATTCTTGGTTCAATTCGATGGTGCGTCCAATCACGGAAGGATCGGCGCCAAAGATCCGAATCCACGCCGGGTGCGCCAGGACCACCACGTGATCTGCATTGGGTTGGTCCTCTTCTGGCGCAAACACCCGGCCCAGACTTGGTCTCGCTCCAAAAACGTCGAACCACTCAGCCGAGACAGACTCACCTCGAAGGCTTTGAGGAGCCGCGTCGCCGGTATAGTTGAGGTCCAGCGTGCGCATCGCACCGGCATGCTCAAACACGGCGCGGCTGTCGCGGGCGTCGGCGAACGTCGGCGGCGAATCCGTGATGCTCTTCAAATTCAGCTTCTCGTATTTCGTCCGCACCACAACCAAGCGCTCCGGATGGGAGATGCCCGGCGGGTGCACCAAGATCTGATTCACTAGGCTGAAAATCGCCGTGTTCGCGCCGATCCCCAGCGCCAGCGTCAGCACCATCACCACCGTAAATCCGGGACTCTTTCGCATTCCTCGCAGCGCATAGTGGATATCCTTGAAAATCGATTCGAAGCCCGACAGCCCCATCTGATCGCGAAGACTCTCCTTGGCCGCTTCAATGCCTCCAAATTTCAGAACTGCCGCGCGCCGCGCTTCCTCCGGCGGCATCCCCAGCCTGAGGTTGTCCTCCGTCTGCATCTGAATGTGGCTCTCGAGTTCTGCTGTAAATCGCCGCTCCTGCCCGGCGCCCGTTTGAATTCCCGCCGCCCTCTTCCAACTACGCCTCAGCCACCTCATTTCTCTTCTCCCCGCAGCGCAAAGAAACGCGCCACGATCTCGGAGGCTTGCTGCCACCCGCGCTCCTCGTCTCCCAACTGCTTGCGCCCGGTTTTGGTGATCCGATAAAAGTTCGCCCTGCGGCCGTTATCTGAAACCCCCCATTCCGAGGCGATCGATCCCTCCTGCTCCAGCTTCAGCAGCACCGGGTACAGCGTGCCGTGATTAATCGAAAGCAGATTCTCGCTGGTCTGCTCAATCCGCCGCGCGATTCCGTAACCGTGCTGGGGCCCCAGCACCGCCAGTGTCTTCAAAACCATTAACGCTAACGTCCCTTGCCATACGTCCGTTTTCTTTTTCATCTTCTATTGGATTCCCAGATAAGGGTATCATGACTTCTATGGGAAAACAATAGAAGACTGCCCGCCCTCGCATAACGCGCTTTCCGCGAACCTAAAATCACCGCGCTTTCAGAGACTTAGCGTTTTCGTTTCCCGGCTTCCGCGCGACTCTCGTGTAAATTTGAGTCAAGAGTTCGGTTCCCTCATTGGTTCCGGATCACGCGAGCGTGGAAAGTCCTCGAGGCTCCCTGCGCAACCGTCACACGATGAGTCGTGCCGTTGAGGTTCAGCGGCCCCTTTTCCGTTTGAGGGTTATCAAGCGGACGAGGGGCTCCTTCGATCTTTCTCAATTGGGCGGGCAGGACGCAATGCTGCACTCGCAGTGTCTTTTTCGCGTCCGCCCGCGCCTCTGCCGGCTAGTGGACCGCCACCGTGACGCCGGTCTGGCTCGCGACTCCGTTCACGAACACCACCACCGGGACATTCCCCGCCGTCGTTCCTGGCGGGATCGTGACGTTGATCTGGAATCCTCCCGCGACCAATCCGGGCGCGGAGCCCGCATACACAACCTGGGTGTCCGCTCCGCCAACCTGTGCGGTCACCGGCAGCTTCAGGTTCGTGGCGCCCGCGGTTGTCCCATCGCCCAGCGAAGTCTGGAAGAGCCCTCCGCCCGTGCCGAACAAGGCCACGATTGTTCCCGGATGCGCGGGGTTGCCGCTCGAATTCACTGAGTTATCCTGATTCAGAATCGCGCCCTGGCCGGTCCCTGTCGACGAAGTCGTGAACAGCGCCGGAGCCGCCTGCTGCATCGGCACAGTGGACGAGGCCGAGGTCATGTTGTTGTAGGTGGCCTGCACGGCAATGCTCGACGCGCCGTTGCTCTCGAAAGGAACGATCGCGTTGACCTGGCTCGACTGCGCGTACAGCATCGGAGCGGCAACGCCATTGATCAGCACTTGGGCGCCGGCCAGATTGGTTCCATAGTTGCCCTTCCCGTCCGGCTGCATCGAAACACCAGTGTCCGGCCCGAGCGCCGTGCCTTTGATGGTCACGATGGACCCTGGCGCAACCGCCCCCGCTTGCAGACTGGCTCCGCTCAAGACGGAGCTGATCGCGGGTGTCGGCTTCGCAACAGTCAGCGTGACTCCCAGATATTGCGGGTTGTTAGCGGCTCCGGATGCGGTGATCTGGATTTGCCCGTTGTAGGGTCCGGGACTCAATCCCGCGGGATTCGCCGCCACCGTCAGAATTCCCGGGGTCGTCGAAGCGGCCGGACTGACTGAGAGCCAACTGGCTCCTGACGTCACAGCCGCAGTGAACCCAAGAGATCCGCCGTTTATCGACACCTGCGCCGTTTGCGAGGGCGGCGCGGCGCCTCCGGCCACTGCGGTGAAGCTGAGGCTGGCCGGCGTCACCGTCAGCATCATCGAAGTCGAGCTTACTCCCGAGATCGACAAAACGTACGACGCTTGCGCGGTGCGGCCCTGAAAATCGCTCACCTGGAATTGCACCGGAAACTGGCCTGTCTGCGTTGGAGTTCCGGCCAAAAAGCCGCTGCAACTTTGT